>Ga0209118_1000462_pt1 | contig 22435 bp, 20 predicted proteins | sample BlaSpr_A8_Ref_M1_FD_187988 | JGI IMG/M metagenome (GOLD analysis project Ga0209118, IMG submission 187988) | Forest soil microbial communities from Thunder Bay, Ontario, Canada - Black Spruce, Ontario site 2_A8_Ref_M1 (SPAdes) (version 2) | ecosystem: Environmental > Terrestrial > Soil > Boreal...
CGAGGCCGAGCCATGGGAGCCTGCCCGCGAGGCCGAGCTCTCCCCGCCCGTGCGTGCGGCGCTGGCTCGGCGGCCGCTGCTGCTCTTCCTCGGCAGGGTGTCATGGAAGAAAGGCCTCGACCGCCTGATCGCCGCCCTCGGCGAGGTCCCTGGCGCCACCGTGGCGATCGCCGGCAATGACGAGGAGGGCTACCGGGAGAGCCTCGATCGGCTGGCGGCCGCCGCCGGCGTCGCCGGCCGCATCGTCTTCCTGGGCCCGGTCCACGGCGCGGACAAGGCCGGCCTGCTGCACGGCTCCGATGCTCTCGTCCTCCCCTCCTACTCCGAAAACTTCGGCAACGTCGTGCTCGAAGCCATGGCCGCCGGGCTGCCAGTTGCTGTGACCCCCGAGGTGGGGCTCGCGCGCATGGTGCGGGAGGTTGGTGCCGGCGTGGTGGCCGCGGGCGAGCCGCCGCGGCTGGCGGCAGCTCTGCGCGAGCTGCTGGCCGGCGCGGAGGAGCGGCGGGCCATGGGCCGGCGAGGAGCGGCCGCGGCGCGGCGCTTCAACTGGGAAGCGGTGGCCGCCCGCATGGAGGAGGTATACGGCGAGGTCCTGCAGGGGCGATACGCCGATCGATCGTGCGCGACTGCGCCGGAGGCCGCCGTGGACGCGCAGGCGACATCTGCCGCGGCGGCCACCGTGTCCCGCCGGGGCGGCGCAGCTTGAGGATCGTCTTCCTGGTCGAGCGGCCGACCCAGTTCGAGGCACCCTTCTTCCGCTTCGCGGCGCGCGACCCGCGGCACGAGCTGCGCGTGCTGTTCACCGGCGCGGCGCCAGCGGCGCCGGTGTTCGATCCCGAGCTGGGGCACACGGTCACCTGGGGCATCGACCTCCTCGACGGTTTCCCGCACGCCGTCGCGCCGGCCCGGGGCCGCACCCGCTGGCTGGCCGGGCAACTGCGCCGCGGCTCCTGCGAGCTGCTGATCGCCAACGGCTACACCCGGCGCGATTACCTGCTGGCCGCGGCGCTAGCGCGGCGGTCGGGGATCGCCACCGCCCTGCGCCTCGACTCGGTGTTATGGCCCCTCCCGCCGGAGCGGCAGGCGGCAGCGGACGGCTTGACCGCGGCCGGCCGCCCGGCAGCGGCCGAGCGTTCGGCAGCGCACCTGCCGGGCAAACGCCTGCTCTACGCCGCCGTGCTGATGCGCCTCTATGATCTGTTCCTGGCGGTGGGCACGCTCACTCTCGACTATCTGGACGCCTGCGGCGTGCCAGCCGGCCGGCGGGGCCTCTTCCCGTACGCGGTCGACGTCGAGCAGTTCCGCGCTCGCTCGCGCCTCTCCCCGGAGGAACGGGCGGTGGCGCGAGCGCGGCTCGGCCTCGACCCCGGCGACCAGGCGGTGCTCGCCGTGGCGAAACTCAACCCGCGCGAGGCGCCCTGGGACCTGCTCGACGCCTTGCCCGGGCTGCCGGCCGCGGTCCGCCTGCTCATCGCCGGCGACGGCCCGTCGCGGGCCGAGATCGAGCGGCACGCGGCGGACCGGGGAGCCGGCCGGGCGCGGTTCCTTGGCTACGTGCCCTATGCCGAGCTGCCGGCGCTCTACGCCGCAGCCGATCTCTTCGTTCATGCACCGCGCGAGGAGCGTTGGGGAGTGTCGGTGGCCGAGGCGCTGGCCTGCGGGCTGCCGGTCGTCGCCTCGACGCGGGTGGGCGCCGCCTACGACCTGCTGGCGCCGGGCGCCAACGGTTGGCTCTATCCCGCCGGCGACGCCGCCGAGCTAGCGCACCGCCTCGTGCAAGCGCTGGCTCTCGACCGGCGGGCGGTGGCGGCGGCCAGCCGCGAGGTGCTGGCGCGCTGGGACTACGCCGCGAGCTGGGGCCACCTCCTCGAAGCCGGGGAGCGGATCGCCGGCTGCCGCGGAGGCTCGGCGGCGTGAAGCCCGCAGCCGCAGGAGCCGCGGCGGCGGTGCCGCTCACCGTCCTCGTCGTCACCCGCAACGAGGAGCTGAACATTGAGCGCTGCCTGGCGAGCGTCCACGACTTCGCCGACCAGATCTTCGTGATCGACTCGGAGAGCACGGACGGCACTCGCGAGATCGCCCGCCGCTACGCCGACGAGGTGCGGGAGCTGCCCTACGATCACACCCGGATCATCCCCTGGATCTTCCAGTGGGGGCTCGACCAGCTGCCGATCCGCAACGACTGGGTGCTGATCCTCGAGGCCGACCAGGCGGTGCCGCCCGAGCTGCGCGCGGAGATCGCCGCGCTGCTCGCCCGCTCCGAGATCGCCGAGGACGGCTTTTATATCCCGCGCAAGCAGATCTTTCGCGGCACCTGGATCCGCCACGGCGGCTATGGGGGGAAGTATCTGCTCAAGCTGTTCCGGCGCAATCACGGCCGTCTCGACCCGGTCGAGCAGGACACCCGCGTGTACGTGGAGGGCGCGGTCAGCCGCCTGCGGGCTCCGCTCGAGGAGTGGAACCGCCGGGAGGACAGCATCCAGTTCTATCTGCAGAAGCACCTGCGCTATGCCGAGGCGTTCGCGCGCGAGGAGCTGCTGCGGCGCACCGGCCAGGCGCCCTGGAAGACCCGGCCGCGCCTCTTCGGCACCCCGGATGAGCGTGTGCTCTGGCTCAAGCAACGCTACTACGGGCTGCCGCTCTATCTGCGACCGTGCCTGTACTTTGCGTACCGTTATTTCTTCCTGCTCGGCATCCTGGACGGCAAGAACGGCTTCATCTTCCATTTTCTGCAGGCGTTCTGGTTCCGGCTGATCGTGGATATCCGCGTGGAGGAGCTGCTCGCCACCACCGGGCGTGGCACGAGCCGGGCGCCTGACTCCCCATGAACGGACGGCAGCACTCGTGATCGCGACCGGCGCCAGGAGGATCCTCGGCATCAACGGCTTCCACGCCGACGCCGCGGTCGCGGGCCTGGTGGACGGCGGCATCGTTGCGGCGGTGGAGGAGGAGCGCTTCCGGCGCGTCAAACACTGGGCGGGCTTCCCTCGGGAGTCGATCCGCTACTGCCTGGCTGCGGTCGGCGCGGTCGGCGCGATGGACGGCGGCGGCGGCGCTCCAGACCTGGCGGCCCTCGCCGCCTTGCATCCCGAGGCGCTCAGCGCCCTGGCGGTGTCACGTCAGCCACGGGCCTATCTCTGGCGCAAGGCGCTGCTGGCGGCCACCCACCCGCGCAGCCTGCGGCGCGCCGCCTCCCGCGTCCGCAACCTGGCGGCGGTCGCCACCATCGAGAAGCGGATCGAGGAGGCCTTCGGGCGCCCGGCGCCGCGCGTCTTTCCGGTCGAGCATCACCTCGCCCACATGGCTTCGGCCTTTTTCTGCTCGCCGTTCGAAGAAGCGATGTGCCTGACGGTGGACGGCTTCGGCGACTTCGTGTCGACGATGATGGCGGTCGGGCGGCAGAGCCGGATCAGCGTCCTTCGTCGCGTCCACTTCCCGCACTCGCTCGGCCTGTTCTATACGGCGATGACGCAGCACCTTGGCTTCCTCGGCTTCGGCGACGAGTACAAGGTGATGGGGCTGGCGGCCTATGGCGAACCGGCCTATGCCGATCGTCTACGCAGGGTCGTCCCGGCGTGCCGCGACGGCACTTTTCGGCTCGACCTGCGCTACTTCCGCCATCTCAGTGAAGGCGTGGACATGACCTGGGACGATGGTGCTCCGGTCCTGGGCCTCGTCTTCACCCCGGCGCTCGAAGAGCTGGTGGGTCCGGCCCGGCATCCCGGCGACGAGCTCACGCAGCGGCACAAGGATCTCGCGGCCTCGCTGCAGCGCGTGTACGAAGAGCGCTTCTTCTCCCTCGTGCGCGCCTTGCAGCGCGAGACTGGGCTGAAAGCCCTGGCACTGGCCGGCGGTTGTGCCATGAATTCGCTCGCCAACGGTAAGCTGTTCGTCGAAACCGATGTGCGCGAGGTCTACATTCAGGCCGCCGCCGGCGACGCCGGCACCGCCTTGGGCGCCGCCCTCTGGGTGCAGCACGCGGTCTTCGGAGCGCCGCGCGGCTTCGTCATGGAGCACTGCTCCTGGGGACCCGCCTACGCAACACCGGAGGTCCGGCGGGCGATCGCGGCGGCGATCCCCGGCTCCGGCGGTCGCGACGGGACGTGGGGGGAGGTCAACATCGAGACGGCTCGCGACGAGGAGCAGTTGATCGCCGAGACCGCCGGCGCCCTGGCGCGCGGCGAGGTGATCGGCTGGTATCAGGGCCGCGCGGAGTGGGGGCCGCGGGCGCTCGGCAACCGCTCGATCCTCGCCGATCCGCGCCGCGGCGACATGAAAGAGCTGCTCAACGCCAAGATCAAGCGCCGCGAGTCGTTCCGCCCCTTCGCCCCATCGGTGCTGGAGGAGCGGACCGGCGACTGGTTCACCATCGACTACCCCGACCCGTTCATGATCAAGGTCTATCCGATCCGGCCGGAGAAGCGCTCGCTGATTCCGGCGGTCACGCACGTCGACGGCACCGGCCGTCTGCAGACCGTCTCGCGCCGCACCAACCCGCTCTATTGGCAGCTGATCCACGCCTTCGAGCAGGTTACCAGCGTGCCCATGGTGCTCAACACTTCTTTCAACGAGAACGAGCCGATCGTCAACACCCCGGCCGAGGCGCTCGACTGTTTTCTGCGCACGCGCATGGACCGGCTGGTGCTCGGCCCGATCACGCTGCGCAGGGCTCCGGATTAAACGAGACCGCCGATGCTGCAGGCCATTCGCTGGCTTGGCCACCGCCTCCGCACCCATCCTCGGCTTGGACGGTGGGCGCTGCGTCTCATCCCCGACCTGCCTTGGACGGTCCAGATCGCCGGGATCGGACCCTTCCGCATCCGGTTGCGGCAGAACCGCTCCTGGTGGCTGCGCGACCCCCTCGAAAGCGAGAGCTTCCCATTCGCCATGCTGAGCCGCCTCGTGCGCCCTGGCGACCTCGTTTACGACGTGGGCGCCAATCTTGGTCTTTACACTCGTTTCCTCGTCACCACTCTGGAAGCGGGACGAGTCGTGGCCTTCGAGCCCGCGGCCGGCAACCGGGTCCTGCTGGCCGAGAACCTGGCCCTTGCCGGCATCGAGGCGCGGGTGACGGTCCTGCCGAACGCCATCGCCGACGCGGACGGCACCGCCGAGTTCCAGGTCGACGACCGGCAGTCGGCTTCGGGGACCTTGAGCAGAGTCACGGGGGGAGGACCCTGTGTCGGCCGCAGCAACCTCGGGTTGGGCCCCTTGACCGCGCAGGTCGAGTGCCGCAGCCTCGACAGCCTGGTGGCCGAGGGTTTGCCGAAGCCGGACGTGATCAAGGTCGACGTCGAAGGAGCCGAGGCCTTGCTGCTGCGGGGAGCACGCGATCTCTTACGCGGCACCGGCCCTCGCCTGCTGATCGAGCTGCACGGCGCGGACGTGGCCCGCGAGGTGCTGCCCATCCTCGCCGATCTCGGCTACACCTGCGCCGGGAAGGTGAGCCCGCGCATCCATCGTGGCGGCTTCGGACGCATCGATCCGTCCACGTTGCCCATGGTGGAAGGTCCCTATGATATCCATTTCGTCATCGCCGTCCGTGACGCCGCGGCCCTCGAGTCGCTCGGGAGCTCGCCGGATCGGGGGGGAACTGCATGAGATTGCCCAACCGCATCTTCCTCGCCAAGGCCGCGCGGGTGCTGCGGCGCAAGGCCGACAGCGTCGTCGGGCGCCTGCGCCCCCTGGACGGCACCCTGGCGGCGATGGCGCTGCGCCCTTTCGAGCTCCACCTCGAGCTGACCAATCTGTGCAATGCCAATTGCGTGTTCTGCCCGTATCAGTATCAGCAGCGCGAGGTCGAGTTCATGCCGGAGGACGTCTTCCACAAGGCCGTCGACGACTTCGTCGGCTGCGGCGGAGGCAGCGTCGGCCTCACCCCGATCGTGGGCGACGCGCTCATCCATCCTGACTTCGTCGCCCGCGTCCGCTATCTCCGGCAACAGCCGCGGATCGATCGCATCTGGGTCACCACCAACGCCATCCTCCTCGACAAGCACGGCATCGAGGAAGTGCTCGGCTCCGGTCTCACCTCGATCACCATCAGCACCTCGGGTTTCGACGAGCCCTCGTACCGGCGGATCTACCGCTCCAGCGCCTACCCGCGGTTCCGGCGCAACGTGCTCGAGCTGGTCCGCCGCAACCGATCGCTGCCGGAGCCGCTGACCATCACCATCGGGCTGCGCACCGATCGGCCGCTCGAGGAAGTCATGGCGGACGAGGACTTCCAGGAGATCCTCGCCCACGAACCGGACATCGACTTCACCTGGTCTTTCACCTCGGCCGGCGGCAGGGTCACCCGCGAGGCGCTGCCGGCGGGCATGCGCCTGCGCGTCGTCACCTCGCGCCGCGAGACCTGCGTGCAGCTCTACAACGGACCCATCGTGCTCCCGGACGGCACGGTCATGGCGTGCAGCTGCGTTGCGGCGATGGATGCAGTCGCCGACCTGGGGATCGGCAACCTGCGCGAGCGCAGCCTGCTCGAGATCTGGACCAGCGACGGCATGAAGCGGCTGCGCGCGAGCTTCGCGGCAGGCGACCTCAATCCCACCTGCGCGGCCTGCGACATGTACCGCGATCTCGAGCTGTACCGAACCGGGGAGGGCCGCGCCAGGGCGCAGCTGAATGGCGAGCGCCATCGTGGCGACTTCAGGCGGCGGGACAAGCCCACGGGGGCCTTCAGCGGCGGTTGAGCCGGCTGAGCTGAACGGACGACGATGACCCGAGACGCGGGAACCGCGCGGGCGGAGGCTCCGGCCGTGAACAGCCCGGAGAGCCTCCGCATCCTGATGGTGATCCATACGCACTGGACCCGCGACCTCGGCGCGCCGCGGGTGCAGCTCGAGCTGGCGGAGGAGCTACGCGCGCTGGGACACCAGGTCGATAAATTCAGCTACGACGACGCCTTCCCCCGCCTGGCCGCGCCGCGCGTCCGCGCCGGCGCTTTCGCGGCTCGCCTGCGCGCGTACCTCGCCAGCAATCTGAGCTTCGCCGAGCGGGCCGCGGCCTACGTCCGGCGCCATGCCGGCCGCTTCGACGTGATCGACGCCCATCAGACCGACCTGCCGTTCGCCAAGCGGCGGCTGGGATTTACGGGACTCCTCGTCGCCCGCTCGGTGGGGCTGATCCCGGCCTATCACGATTTCGAGCGCTTCGCCGCGGCCCGCTGGCCCGAGCCGGCCTCCGCCAGGCAGCTGGCCCGGCGGCTGCTGACCTGGCCCGGTTACCGCCGCCGCTTGCGCGACGTCGCGCGCAGCTTCCGGCATGCCGATCTGATCAACGTCTCGAACGCCGACGATCGGAGAACGGTTGCCGACTCCATGGGCTTCGGCTCCAAGGTGGTGATGTTCCCCTTCGGTCTCTCGGAGGTGCGGCGCGCGGCCTTTCTCGGCGAGCGGGCCAGCGCCCAGGACCGCCTCGCTGCCCGCACAGTGGCCTTCATCGGCGCCTGGAACAGTCGCAAGGGCGCGAAGGACTGGCCGCACATCGTCGAGCGGGTGCTGGCGCGCTTGCCCGAGGCGCGGTTCCTGATGCTCGGCACCGGCCATACCGCTGAATACGTGTTGAAGGACTTCCCACCTGCCCTGCGGTCCGCCGTGGAAGTCGTCCCCGGCTATCGCAGCGACGAGCTGCCAGGCCTGCTCGCGCCGGTGACGGTGGGCGCCTTTCCCGGGTACCTCGAGGGATTCGGCTTCGCGGTGCTCGAGAAGCTCGCCGCCGGCCTGCCGACTGCCGCGTACGACGCCCCCGGGGCGCGCGAGATGATGCGCCGCCTGTCGTCGCCCAGCACCGTGCCACCGGGAGACATCGCAGGCTTCGCCGACCTGCTGGTGCACCTGCTGACGCTCCCGGCCGCGCGCTACGCCGAGCGTGCGGTCGACAGCACCCGCGTGGCTGGCCAGTTCTCGTGGCGGGAGATCGCCCGCGCGACGAGCGCCGCCTACCTCGAAGCCTGGGAGCGCCTCCACAAGGCCCGGCCTCGCCGGGCCGCCTGAAGAACGCCGCCATGGACGCCGCCGCAGCGCTCTACCGCGACAAGCAGCAGGGCTATTTCAACTACCCTCGCCTCGACCTGCTGGAGATGCTGCCCCCCGGCGCCGGCTGGAAGCTCCTCGAGGTGGGGGCCGGCGACGGCGCGACCCTGCGGACAGCGAAGGCACGGGGGATCGCCTCCTATGGGGTCGGGATCGACATCGCCGAGGTGGGCGCCGCCGCGGACGGCCTACCGCCGGTCGACCGCTTCCTGGTCGGCAACGTCGAAGAGATGGACCTCGACCTCCCCGCCGCCCACTTCGACGCAGTGCTCTGCGCCGACGTGCTCGAGCACCTGATCGATCCGTGGCGGGTGGTCCGCCGGCTCGCGCACCACCTGCGCCCCGGCGGCCTCTTCCTGAGCAGCATTCCCAACATCCGCAACCACCGCGCGCTCGCCCAGATCGTGCTCAAGGGAGATTTCCACTACGCCGAGGCCGGGCTGCTCGACCGCTCACATCTGCGCTTCTTCTGCCGCAAGAACATCCGCGAGCTGTTCGAGCAAGCGGGTCTCGTCGTCGAGGCGATGGAGACCAACATGGGCGCCTACGGCCGGCGCCATCGGGCGATCAATGTCCTCACCGGCGGCCTGTTCAAGGACTTCTTCGTGCTGCAATTCCGGACCCGGGCGAGGAAGCCTGGCTAGGCCTGGAACCGTTCGCCTGGCGAGGGGACACCGTGAGTGAGCCGCTGGTCTCGATCGCCATGGCCACCTGGAACGGTGAGCGCTACTTACGCGAGCAGCTCGATACGCTTTACGGGCAGACCTGGCGCCACCTCGAGGTGGTGGTGAGCGACGATGCCTCGACCGACGGCACCGCCGCGATCCTCGCCGAGTATGCAGCCAGCCGCGGCCTGCGCTACTCGGTCAATCCCGGCCGGCTGGGACTGGTCCAGAACTTCGCGCGCGCCATCTCGCTCTCTAGCGGCGAGCTCGTGGCGCTCTCGGATCAGGACGATCTATGGAAGCCGCACAAGATCCGGCGGCTGGTCGACCAGCTCGGCGATTTCACCCTGATCTATTGCAGCCCGCTCGAGATGCTCACCTCCGGCGGCCGGGTGGAGCTCGACACGTCGGTCCGGCAGGTTGCGGACTTCGCCCGCCGGCACGGCACCGGCGCTCCGACGCGCTGCCTGCTGGCGGAGAACTGGGTGGTCAGCCACACCCTGCTCTTCCGGCGAGAGCTGCTCCGGCACGCGCTGCCGATCCCGCCGCACCAGCCCTACCACGACGGCTGGCTGGCGCTCGTCGCCTCGACACTCGGCGGCATCAAGTATCTCGACGAGAACCTGCAGACCTATCGCCAGCACCCGGAGAGTCTCACCTATCTCGGTCCCCTCGAGGGCCCGCCTTCCCGGCGCCGGCGGCGCTGGCGGAAGTCGTCGCGCTTGCTGCGGGAGCTGCTCGACGACAGCTTCCGGCGCGAGTGGCGGCAGGTGTGCGAGCATCAGACCGCGCGGTTGGAGGACGCCCTCGCTCTACCGCTGCTCACGGATCGAGACCGCTCGTTCCTCGCCGGGCTGCTGACCTACTACGGGTCGGGCTTGCGCCCGGGCCTGCGCTGGCAAGGCTTCCACAGCGGCCTCGCGATCGCGCCCTACGTGGCGACGCTGCTTCACAGCCGCCGGCGCCTGCGGTTCGCGCTTCGCGCGCTGCTCGGCGGCCGGTGACCAGCCGGAGCGCCCAAGTCCTGCCGCCCGCGCTCCTCGAGTCTACGGCCTGCGCGTCCTACCCTTAGCAACTGCGAGTCTACGGCTTGCGCATCCTGACGCTCAGCAACTGTCCGTTCGACGAGGCGCTCGGCTCGGGCTACGTCGCGCTGGGCTACGCCAGGGGCTTGCGCGCGCGGGGCCATCAGGTCGAGACCCTCGGTCCCGAGGATTACGAGCCGCTCCCCCGCGTGCGCCGCGCCATCCGCTACCGGCAGGCCATCGGCATGGCGGCCGCGAGCCTCCGCCGCCTGGCACGCGCGAAGTACGACGTGCTCGAATTCTATGGCGGCGAGGCCTGGCTGGCGTTGGCGATCCTGGCGAGGCTTCCGAGGCGCCGCTGTCTGCTGGTCTGCCACTCGAACGGTCTCGAGACTCACTGCCTCGAGGCTCTGCGCGCGGCGGGCGGTGCCAGCGGAACCACCGGGTCCATCGGGCCTGCCGGGCATGGGCGCTGGTACCACATCGACCATGGGGCGCTGTTCGTTCGCGCTTTCCGCGATTGTGACGCCCTCATCACCGTGGCCGAGTACGACCGTGACTACGCCCTGCGGCAGGGCTATGCGGCCCCCGACCGGGTGCTGGCGATCGACAACCCGCTTCCCGAGTCCTACCTCGGTTTGCCGGTGGACTTCAGCCGCGAGCCCGTGATTGGCTACTGCGGCTCCTGGCTGCCGCGCAAGGGGTCGGCGTTGATCGAGCGAGACCTGCCGCCGCTGTTGCGCGAGCATCCCTCCTGGCGGCTGGCGCTGGTCGGCGTCGGGCGCGATTTCCGGCCCGCGGAGCATTTCCCGGACGACGTGCTGCCGCGCATCGCCGTCGTCGCGCATGCCGAGCGCAAGACCGAGTTGCGCCGCCTCTACCAGAGCTTTGCGATCGCGATCCTGCCGTCGATCTACGAGAGCTTCGGCCTGAGCGGTGCCGAATCCATGGCCTGCGGCTGCGCGCTGGTTGCCACTCCCGTCGGGTTCGCCGCCGGCTTGCGCCACGGCGAGGAAGCATTCCTGCTCCGCGGCCCCGCAACGCCGAGCCTTTACCAATCGTTGAAGGCAGTGATCGAGGACGCCGAGCTCCGCCAGCGGATCGCTCGCGGCGGCTACGCCCGAGTGCAGTCGCTACGCTGGGGCCGCGCCATCGACGAGATCGAAGCCGCCTACCGCACCTGGCTCGGCGAGCTCCGGGGCGGATCGGAGGCGCGGTGAGAGTTCCTGCAGCCTGGCGGCGTGCGAGTGTGCGATGTCGAAGCTGAGAGCTCGCGTGCGCCGGGTGTTGACGGCCATCCATCTGGATCGGGTCTACGACGTCTGGCACTGGCTCGAGCGCCTGGACCCACGGCGCTGGGGGCGGCAGGTCCTGTTCCGGCAATGGAACCGCGGCGCCGCGCTGGACGAGATTGTGATCCGGCCGGGGTTGCGCCTGCGCATCGACCCGCAGTCGCGGGAACCTTTCGAGTGGTTCTGCTTCCGCTCCCCGGAGATGGCACGCGAGCTCGATGCCTTCGCGCGCGAGATGGCGGCGCGCCGGCGCCTGCTCGACATCGGCGCCTGCCACGGCATCTTCTCGCTCGCCTTCGCCCATCGGCGGCCGGAGGCATTGGCGCTGGCCGTCGAGCCCTCCGCCATCGCCTACTCGCTGCTGGCGGAGAACATCCGGTTGGGGGGCCTCGACAACGTCGTCGCCCGGCAGGTCGCCTGCGGCCCCGGTGCCGGCACGTTGCGTATGCGGCAGACCTGGCACCACCTCGAAGCGCTGCCTGAAGGGGCGACAGCGGCGGCGACAGCCGATGTTGTTGCGGTGCCCATGCGGAGCGTCGACGCCCTCTGCTCGGAGCTCGGCTTCCATCCCGACCTGGTCAAGATCGACGTCGAGGGCTACGAGCTGGCCGTGCTCGCGGGGGCGCGCGCCACGCTCAGCAGCTCGCGGCCGCCGATCTTCCTGGAGATCCACCCGGATCGCCTGCGGGAGCTGGGCGGGTCGGCTGCGGAAGTCGTTACCCTGCTCGAGGGGCTCGGTTACGGCTTCAGCAATTTGAGCGGCTCGCCGCTCAGCCGCTGGCAGGTCGGCAGGCGTGACTCGGTCTCGCGGGTACTGTGCACCGCCCGCTCGTGATCGGCGGTCAGCGCCGCCCGGGCGGCCTCAGCCGGCGCAGGCGGCGCCGGAGCTCGGTGACGGCGAGGGCCGCTGCCGTCAGACGCCGCGCCGGCGAGCGCTGGACCTCGACTGCCTCGCGCGCCTCGCCGCCAAGCGTCCGTTCGGCAGCGCGGCGGGCGACGCCCTCAAGCAGACCGCGCATCGGGCTCACGAAGTGCAGCGCGACCTGCCGCTCCGGCGGCTCGCGGCCGGGCACCGGGATGCCGACCGCCCCGGGATCGAGCAGCAGGCAGCCGGCCGGCTGCGCCAGCAGGGCCCAGCCGGTCTGCTCCACCCAGACCGGGGCGAAACGGTACTCGGGGCGCGCCAGGAACCACTCCACGAGGTCAAGGTCGTAGCAACCCGTGCGGAAACCCACGATGCCGGTGTTCACCCGCGCGGCGAGGCGCAGGCGGCGCTCCCGCAGGAGGTGCCAGGAGCGCACCGAGTAGGCGTTCTGTGGATCACACATGAAGAGCGCGCCGGCCGTGGGCGGCAGATGAAAGAGACGCGCAAAAGGGCGCAGGAAGAGGACGTCCGAGTCGCAGTAGGCGAGCTCGCCCGCGGCGGCGAGCAGCGGCACGTCCACCAGCTTCAACGCCAGCGGGTTCGCGGCGCGGAAGGCGCGGGTCGCCGGCCGGCCGGCCAGGTGATCGGCGAGCCGCTCGTCGGCCTCGCGACGCGGCACTACCTCGGGATCGCGGAGGCCGGCCGCCAGGCGCTCCAGATCGGCCGCGGTGAGCGACCCGTCGTCGTGGACCCGCAGGCGCAGGCGGTCCGCCGAGAAACCGAGCAGGCTCCCCAGGCAGAGCAAGGCCATGTCGACGTGAGCATGGCCCAGGAGCGTGCTGACCACCCGAGGCTGCTCGCTCTTACCGCCTGCGGGCCGCGGCTGCGTCGACGGCTGCGTCTGCGGCTCCATCGGCGGATTCTACGCTCGCGCACCGGCGGGCCGCGGCCACAGGGACGCCAGAAAGTGCCATGCTAAACTTCGCATTCCGCTGCCAGAGCTTCGGGGGCCCCGGCGTCAGGAGACTTCGTCAGGGAGATCGCGCGTCATGGATTGGGATCGCAAGGCAGTCCTCGTCACCGGCGGGGCGAGTTTCATCAGCTCCCACCTGATCGACCTGCTGGTCGGCAAGGGCGCCCGCCGTATCCGGGTCGTCGACGACCTGTCGAGCGGCCGGCTGGCGAACATCCAAGGTCATCTCGACTCGGGAGTCGTCGAGCTCCTGCAGGCGGACCTCCTGGCCCCGGGCGCCGCCCAGCGCGCCGTCGACGGCATGGAGGTCGTCTTCCACCTGGCGGCGATTCACGGCGGCCGCGGCTTCGTGGACCTCCACCAGGCGGCCTGCGCGCAGAACCTGGCGCTCGACGGCATGCTGATCAAGGCCGCCCACGAAGTGGGGGTGGAGAAGTTCGTCTTCGCCTCCTCCGGTTGCGTCTACCCGAACCATCTGCAGCAGGATGTCTCGCGCGAGCTCTACCTCGACGAGGGGATGGTGGGACCGCCCTACGACGCCGACAACATGTACGGCTGGGCCAAGCTGATGACCGAGATGACACTCTCGGCTTACTACCGGGACCTCGGCTTCCGCTCCGCTTCCTGCCGCTTCTTCACCGTCTATGGCGAGCGCGGCGTGGAGAACCACGCGGTGATCGCGATGATCGCCCGCGCCTTCGTGCGCCAGGACCCGTTCGAGGTCTGGGGCGACGGCACCCAGGTCCGCAACTGGACCTACGTCGGCGATATCGTGCGCGGCATGGTCCTCGCGGCCGAGAAGATCGACGACGGGACGGCCATCAACCTCGGCACGGAGGAGCGCACGCAGGTGATCGATGCGGTCCGCGAGGTGTTGCGGTACACCGGCCATCAGGCGGAGCTCAAGTTCCTGCCCCACATGCCCACCGGCCCGCTCAATCGGGTGGCGAGCAACCGCCTGGCGCGGGAGCTCCTCGGCTGGGAGCCGCAGGTCAAGTTCATGGACGGCCTGCATCGCACGATCGACTGGTACTTCTCGACGCGCGAACGCGAGACGGTTGGCGGCTACCTCGCCGAGATGCTCACTGAACGGTAGGGAAACGCGGTGGCCGCTGCCGGCAAGGTCCATTTCCAAGGCCTGAACAGCCTGCGGTTCCTCGCCGCCTTCTTCGTCGTCATCGGCCACGCCCCGCTCAACCAGCAGTCGCTCGGCCTCCCGCACCCGAACCACGCCGCCTTCTTCTTCCGCGGCGCCTTCGCGGTCTGCTTCTTCTTCGCGCTCTCCGGCTTCCTCATCACCTACCTGCTCCTGGACGAGGAGCGGCGGACGGGCGACATCGGGGTGCGCAGCTTCTACCTGCGCCGCGTCTGCCGCATCTGGCCGCTCTACTTCGCGGTCATCCTCGTCGGCTTGTTCTTGTACAACGGCCTGCTGCCGCTGCTCGGCATCCACTACCGGATCGACTACAGCCTGGTGACCGCGCTGCTGCTTTACGGCGCGTTGCTGCCGAATCTGATGAACAGCCTGTACACGGTCGGCGGGATCCTCAATCCCACCTGGTCGATCGGCATCGAGGAGCAGTTCTACCTGCTCTGGGCGCCGGCGGTGAAGCGTGCCCGCGGCCGGCTGCCGGCGCTCTGCTGGACCGTGCTCGTCGGCTCGCTCACCCTCTTCTGCCTGGCGCACTACGACGTCTTCGGCACCCGCGAGTGGAAGAAATTCGTCGAGCAGCTCGAGTTCCATTTCATGGCCGCGGGAGGCCTCTGCGCCTGGTGGCTGCTGCGCCGGCCGCAGGCGTTGCTGCGCCTGCCGGTGTTCGCGAGCCGGGCGGTCCAGCTCATCCTCCTCGCCCTGCTGCTCGACTTCTACCTCACCAGCTTCATTCCCTGGAACCGGCTAGGCCAGGAGGCGTTGCAGCTCGTCCTCTACTGCTGGCTGATCGTCAACGTCGCGGCGAACCCGGCCAGCGTGGTGCCGCTCGGCGGCGGCGCCCTCGACTACCTGGGGACCATCTCGTACGGCATCTACATGCTGCACATGCCCGCCGTCTACGCCACCTCGCAGCTCTTCAAGGTCACCTCCTGGTGGCACGGCCACCTGGTGCTCTATTGCCTCTCCTACTACGGCGTGCTCTTCGCCCTGACCTTCCTCCTCGCCCACCTCTCGTACCGCTACTTCGAGCAGCCGTTCCTGCGCCTCAAGGACCGGCGGTTCGCGAGCGCGCCAGCGGCGCCGCCCTTGCCGCCCATGCCGCCGACACCGTCCACGACGCCCGAGCCGCTGAACCCGGCCGCCGCACCGGACACGACGCCGGTGCCATCGCCGACCGCGGCGGCCTGAGGGCCTGGGCGGGCACGAGGCGCCGATGCACCGGCTGCTCTATCTCTGTGACTGGCTGCCGCCCGATTTCGGCGCCGTCGGGCAGTACAGCCTGCTCTTCGCTCGCCAGCGCGCCGCCGCCGGCGAGGACGTGGTGCTCGCCGGGCTGTCGTCCACCGGCGACTCGACGACCGACGAGAAGGTGAGCGCCGGCCGGCTGCGCGTGGTGCGCCGCCGGGCCGCAGCCTACGACCGCTCGGACCTGCGCACCCGCGCGCTGTGGACCGCCCGCACCAACCTGGGCCTGCTGTGGCGGGCTCGCCGCTTCCTGCTGGCGGCCGACGAGGTGCTCATCACCGGCAGCCCGCCCTTCCTCCTGCACCTGGCCGCGCCGCTCACCGGCCTGCTCCGCAAGCGCCTGACCTACCGCATCACCGACTTCCATCCCGAGTGCTTGATGGCGGAGCTCGCCGACGGCGGCGACCGCGGCGCATCGCGGCGGGTGCCCCTGAGCCTGCGCGCCTTCCATGGGCTGACCCTGGCGCTGCGGCGGCGGGTGGATCGCTTCGAGGTGCTGGGGGAGGATCAGCGCCGGCGGCTGCTCGACCAGGGCATCGCGGCCGGGCGCATCGTCCTCAAGCGCGACCCCTCGCCGGTTGCGGTCCCGGCTGGCACCGAGCCGCTGGCGCGCCCGCCGGAGCTCGCGGACCGCTGCCTGCTCCTCTACTCCGGCAACTTCGGCGTTGCCCACGACTACCAGACCTTCGTCGCCGGCTACCGCCTCCACCACCGCCAGGGCTCGGGTCGCGTGGGTTTGTGGTTGAACGCCACCGGCGCGCGGGCCGATCGCTTCGAGCGGGCGCTGCGCGACGACGGCCTGCCTGTGCACCGGAGCGTACCGGTGCCGCTGGCCGAGCTGCCACGCCTGCTGGTCACGGCCGACGCCCACCTCATCACCCTGCGCGACCCGTTCGTGGGCTACGTCCTCCCCTCCAAGGTCTACGCCTGTCTCGAATCGCGGCGCGACGTCCTCTTTATCGGCAGCCGGCAGTCCGACGTCCACCTGCTCTGCTCCCAGGCCCTTGCCGCCGGGTACCTGCAGGTCGAGGTCGGCGACGCCGCGGGCGTCGCCCGGGCGCTCGAAGTGATCGCCGACCGGGCGCAGGCCAGGCACCGCCGGCGACAGGACGGATGACGACCATGCAAGTGGTCGTCCCCATCGCCGAGGTCCTCGCTTCGTGGCTCTGCCTCTGGCTCTTATTTTCCGGCCTTGGCTACGGCATCCTCCGCGCCGTCTATCGTGACACCTCGGAAGGCATCGCGGCATGCGCCGCTCCATGGCTTGGCTATTGCGGCGTCGTCATCTTCTTGCAGCTCTGGCACCTGTTCTTCGCCGTCGACTGGCGCGCGCTGGCCACGCTGTCGGCTGCGAGCGTCGTCGGTTGGCTGACCGCCCTCGGTGGCTGGAGGTCGACCACCTTCGGCAGCCGGAGCCAATCTGCCCGCCCCCAACGCCGCTGGGGACCGATTCTCCTCGTCGCGCTCGCTCTTCTCTGGCTCGCCGATCGCGCGATCGGGCCCTACAATTCCTATGACGGCGCCAACTACCACCTGCAAACCATCGAGTGGAATCACCAGTACGCAGCCGTACCGGGGCTCGCCAACCTGAACCCGAACTTCGGCTTCGCGGGCTCATCCCTGCTCGTGCCTGCGCTCTTCGAGGACGGCATCTTCCGGGGTCGGAGCCAGCACTTCCTCAATAGCTTCCTGATCGCCCTGCTGTTCTGCCAGGTGTGCGCCGGCGTCGCCGGGATCCTGCGCAGCCAGCAGCCGACCGCGTCTCGAGCCGCCGCGCTGGTGCTCCTGTTTCCGCTGCTCCTCCAGCTCGACGACGACGCCGTCGCCACGCACAGCACCGACCTGCCGGTCAGTGCGGTCATCTATGCAGCCATCTTGTTGGCCTGCTCGAGCTTGGGCTTCCGCCCGGCGGGTGCCGGTGCCGCGGACGTTGCCCGGCCCCGGGTCCCATCCGAGCTGTTCGTAGCGCTCTCGCTGCTGGCGACCGCACCCTGCCTCAAGGCGACCTGTGGCGTCTTCGCCGCGGCCTGCTGGCTGGGACTGGTGCTGGTCGTGGCCTTCGACGACCGTCCCTTCGAGGTTCGGCGCCTGCTCCCGGCCGCGGGCATCGCCGTCGGTGCCTTCATTCCCTGGATGATCGGGAACGCCATTCTCACCGGCTATCCGCTCTACCCCCTGCCGCTGGGCGCCTTGCAACGCGATTGGCGCTTGCCTCGCCTTCACCTGGACGGCCTGCTCTGGTGGACACAGGGCTATGCGCACACGCCTGAAGCCTGGGATCTCATGGTCAGCCGGCATGGCTTCAACTGGCTGCCCTACTGGTTGCGATTCGAGCTGCGCACCGCGGTCTTCGAAGTCCTGATCCCGATCGCCCTGATCGTGTTGCTGGCAGCCATCTGGAGCATGACTCGGAAGAGGCCCGCCGACGTTCGCGCTACGGTCGCCTATCTCCTCTATCCGGTCGGATTTTCGATCGCGATCTGGTTTCTCGTCGCGCCCTCGCTCCGCTTCGGCAGCTTCATGTTCTGGAGCGCGGCGGCCATCCTTGCGGCCGCGGTGCTGCCAAGGTCGATGCCGTCCTTACAGCGGCAGGGGCACCGTCGGTTCGCGGCCCTGCTCATCGCTGCATGGGTGGCGAGCCCATTGCTGCTACAGACGTACTTCGTGGTCAAACACCGGCAGGGCGGCGGCGCGCTCGAGGCCGTCTTCAGGCGCCTGGTGGTCGCGCCCGGCCCCGATCATGGGCTTCATCCTTTGATGCATGCCGCGATGCAGGGGGTCAAGGTCTGCGACAGCCTTCTCGTGGTTCGCCCAGCAGCGCCGGACGCGCTGCGGTCCACGGACCGCTGGGCTGAAGCCCTGCCGTGGGATGCGCCGCTTCCCGCCACCGCCAACCTGCTGCCGCAGCTCTGTGCTCGCCGGCCTGGCGAGCTGCAGGCAGGCTTCCGCATTCCGCCCGCGAGCCCATCATGGCCGCGGGTCAATGCCGGATCGGTGCGCCGCTTGCGAGATCAGACCGGCTGGAGCGTCGGGCACCTCGCGGCGCAGTTCTTTGTCCGTCCGGAGCTGGTCGAGGAGAGCCTTGCCCTCGACCACCGTTGACATGGGGTGAACTCCACATGAACCTGCGTTACTGGCTTCGTCATCCCCTCCGCTTGCCGCGCCGGCTGTGGTATTTCATCTATGAGCGAAGACATCCTGAAGAGCCGTTCCTGGCGCCCGCGGCGCTGCGCTTTCTCGACGCGGCGCTGCCGCGAGACGGAGTCGGCCTGGAATGGGGCAGCGGCCGCAGCACCCAATGGTTCGCTCGCCGCCTGGGCAGGCTGGTGACGGTCGAGCACGACCCGGACTGGTTCGCCACGGTGACCAGGCAGCTCGAGCAAGCGGCGCTCCGCAACGTCGACTATCGCTTGATTGCACTCGCGCATCCCGCAGACGAACCGACACGGCCGCTCTATGACCCGATGCCGCGGTACGTCTCGTTCGTCGAGGAGTTTCCCGACGGCCACTTCGACTTCATCGAGGTGGACGGCCACTACCGGCAGGCTTGCGTAGTACAGGGATGGCGGAAGCTGAAGCCGGGCGGGCTGCTGCTCGTCGACGACACGAACTGGCTGCCAATCGAAGAATGGGGCGTGCCCCCGGCGTGGAACCTGGTGCACCAGAGCGTGAAGATCAACACGACGACCTCGATCTGGAGGCGGCCGCCGTAGCCTTCGGGAATCCCCCGTCATTACCCCCCGGGGGCTACGCACAGAGCCAGCGTTCATGGTACTTTAGACAGCACACTTCCGACTCGTGCCGCGCATCGGGGCACTGGCTGTCGCGCGCCTTCAGGCGGCTGGCTGGAGCCCAATGCATCGAGGGCCGATTCGTGAGGAGCTGCGACCTGCCGGGAGTGCCGCAATGGCTGGTGACTGCGGCCCGGCCGACAGGGGTTCGTAGCCGGAAGCCGAGAAGGGGCTGCAAGCGAGCATGAAATACCTGCCGTGGTACGCCGCCGGTGCGGCGATCGTCGCCGCCTTCGTCACCCATCTGCTGGTTCCGCTGGTTATCCGTCTCGCGGTCTACCTGCGGGCCGTGGACCAGCCGGGCGTCCGCAAGCTGCACGAGAGCGCCGTGCCGCGCCTGGGCGGGGTCGCGATCATGGGCGGCCTCGGCATCGCTGCCGGCTTTGCCGCCCTCGGGCACTGGACCACCTGGGCCGCCCGGATCGGCAGCAAAGAGTTGCTCGCCCTGGTCGCCAGCACCTTCCTGGTGTTCTTGCTCGGAGTCATCGACGACCTCAGGGGCGTCGGCAGCGGCGTCAAGTTCCTGGTCCAGCTGGCTGCGGCCGGGATGCTGCTCGCCTCCGGCTGGTCGTTCCACGTGCTGCGCCTGCCGTTCGTCGGGGGCATCGATCTCGGGGTCTGGGGCCCCGTGGTCTCGCTGCTGTGGATCGTCGGCGTCACCAACGCCATCAACCTGATCGACGGTCTCGACGGCTTGGCCGGCGGCGTCGTCGCGATCATCTCGGTCAGCATGCTGGCCTATGCTGCGCTGCAGGGCAGCCCTGGCAGCGTGGTGCTGATGGCCGCCACCGCCGGCGCCTGTCTCGGCTTCCTGCGCCACAACTGGGAGCCGGCGCGCATCTTCATGGGCGACTCGGGAGCGTTGACCTTGGGCTTCCTGCTCGCCGCCATGAGCGTCCACTCGGCGCTCAAGGCCCCCGCCGCGGTCGCCATCCTGGTGCCCATCCTGGCGCTCGGGGTGCCGGTCATCGACACCCTGCTGGTGATGGCGGTGCGCTTCCTGGACCGCCCGCAGGCCCGCCCGCTGCGCCGCTTCCTGCGCATGTTCCGGGCCGACCGCAAGCACCTGCACCACCTGCTGGACCAGGTTGGCGCCCGCCGGTCGCACGCCGTGACGCTGATCTACGCCGTGGTGGTCGCCTTCTGCCTCATGGCGCTGGTGGTGGCCGTGACCGGCCAGACCAACCTCGGCCTGCTCTTGGTGGTCATCGAGTTCCTGGTCATCTTCGGCATGCGCCAGATGGGCCGCCATGCCCAGGCAACCCCGCTCGCCCGCCCCACCGCCGCGCCGCCGCTCTCCGAGGTGCGCGACTTCCCCACCGCCCCGCCCGGCACCCCATCCGAGCACCCCACCAAGCTGCGCGTGGTCAAGGGCGGTTGAAACGCCGGCCGCATCGGCGAAGGGACGGATGAGCCTCAGGCCCGACGAGGCTGCCCCGCTCGAACAGAGCGGAGGCCTTCGCCGCCTCTTGAACGCACTGCCTCGCCAGCTGAGGCGCCAAAGACTCCTGGTCGCCCTGCGGCGCCTGGGTCTGATCGACGCCGTGCAGCTCCTCGAGTTCAACGGCAACGGCCGCGCCTGGATCGACCTCCGGGACGCCGAGTGCCGGGCAAGCTACCTTTCCCAAGTCTTCTGGCCCGAGTTCCACCCGATCGTGGCCGCGTTCCTCCGTGGCGGCGGAGATCTTTTCGACGTCGGAGCGCATTTCGGGCTGGTGACCTTTGGCGTGGTGCCGATGGCGCGCGCGTCGGGAGTCCGCTTCCATCTCTTCGAGGCGAATCCCGAGATCATCCCTCAGCTCGAGCGCAGCGCCTCTCTGTGGTCCGGCGAGAGCTTCGTGGTGAATCACTGCTGCGTGACCGATGAACCCGGTGTCTCAAAGCTCACCCTCCCGGACAGCTCCTGGGGTCATGCCCTCATCGGCAGCGAGGGAGCAGAGGCTCCGAACCTGCTGCTCGACCACTACATCGAATCCCAGGGAATCCAGCGCGTCGCGTTTTTGAAGATGGACGTAAATGGCTGGGAGCCAAAGGCGCTCGGCGGCGCCAGCCGCTCGCTCGCAACCGGGAAGATCGAGGCGGCCTTCGTGGAGGTCGTGCGAGCGAACGCAGAGGAGATCCTCGGGATGATGCGGACGCTCGGCTTCGACGCCTACTTCTGCGGCTCATGGGACCACTGGGAGTCGGACGGTCTAGTCTGGCAATGGGTCCAAGTCAACGGGACGCCACTGAGGTTCGCCGCCGCATCCCCCATGCCGCCATCCTACGAGCAGGGGGACGTCCTCTTCCTCCATCGGAGCACGGGGCTGGCCGAAACGGTGCGCACTGCTACAGTTCTTGTCAGGCCAGCGTAAGAAGATGGCGACAGTCATGGTCATGAGCGGCTTTTCGTTCCCTGCGGTGTGCGCTGCCGTTCTCGCCGCCGCCGGCGCCATGCCCGCGCCGCCAGCTCCGGACTTGGCGGCCCTCGTCGGCGAGCCGCTCACGGAGGTCCGCCACTGGTCAGAAGTACCCGCCGGCGTGCGCCGGGTCCTGGAGCGGCACTGGGAGGAGCCCGGGATCGCCGATCCGGGCGAGAGGTTCCAGGAGTACGACTACCCCACCCCCGGCAACCATGCCAGACGCCGCCTGGTGCTGGCCGCCAAGGCCTCGCAGGCCTGGCTCGTCTGCTACGAGGTTGGCGGCACCGAATCCAGCTTCCGCCTGGCCGTGGTGCCCGCTGCCGCCGATCGAGCGCCAGGCGAGCCCGCCTGGTTCGGGATCATCGTAGCCTCCACGGCCCAGGAGGTGAAGGACCTGGCGTCTTTGCGGGTCGCGATCCGCGAGCACCGCACCTGGGAGGCGAAGCCCCCCTACGTCTGAGCGGCGGACCACGATGAAGCTCAAGCTGATCGTCCACGATGCGGAGGAAGGAGGCCTCTGGGCCGAGGTCCCCTCCATACCGGGCTGTGCGACGCAGGGCGAGACCTTCGAAGAGCTGCTGCAGAACCTGTATGAAGCAGTCGAGGGCTGTCTGTCGGTAAAGCTGGCTGGCCTCGATCCTTCAGACTCCTGAAAAGCCGACGGCCGGCCCGGGGTTGCCGGACCGGCCGTGGTGCTGCGTTGACGCTATGTGAACCGCTGGTGGATGGTGGCCTTAGCTTGCGCCGATGACCGCCGATGACCGCCGATGACCGCCAGCGAGGTGCGGCGCTTGAGTCTTAGTACATCCCGCCCATGCCGCCGCCGCCCATCCCGCCCATGCCACCGCCGCCGCCCTTCTCCTTCTCTTCCTTGATCTCGGAGACCAGAGCTTCGGTGGTGAGCATGAGGCCGGCGATCGAGGCGGCGTTGATCAGCGCGGTCTTGGCGACCTTCGCGGGATCGATGACGCCGGCCTTGACCAGGTCCTCG
>Ga0209118_1000463_pt1 | contig 22400 bp, 17 predicted proteins | sample BlaSpr_A8_Ref_M1_FD_187988 | JGI IMG/M metagenome (GOLD analysis project Ga0209118, IMG submission 187988) | Forest soil microbial communities from Thunder Bay, Ontario, Canada - Black Spruce, Ontario site 2_A8_Ref_M1 (SPAdes) (version 2) | ecosystem: Environmental > Terrestrial > Soil > Boreal...
AAGCCGCTTTAAATCGCTTCAGCATTCAATTCGACGATCGCATGCCAAGGATTTAAGCGAAAAACAAAAACCGTTTACACAAAAGTCTTGACACCCCCCACAAGGCAGAATTCGAGTTGCCCACACGCGTCTACCGCATCGATGCCGGCACCGGAAAAACGAGCATTGCCGTCGAAGGACCGATGCGTCGCCCGAACGGCATCTGCTTCTCACCCGACTTCAAGAAAGTGTACGTCGTCGATACCGGGGCGACCGACGGCCCCTATCCGGCCAATATCATCGTGTTCGACGTTCCCAGCAATGGGGCGTCCTTGAGCGGTGGTAAAGTATTCGCGGACTTCGCCCCCGGCTTCACGGATGGCATTCGCTGCGACACCGACGGTAACCTCTGGTGCGGCTGGGGATGGGGTGGGCCCGATACGAATGGAGTGCGGGTACACGCGCCCAACGGCGACTTGCTCGCCTTCCTGCACACTCCCGAGATAGTCGCGAACCTGTGCTTCGGGGGCGTGAAGCGCAATCGGCTGTTTATGACTGGAAGCACTTCGATTTACGCACTCTACGTCAACGCGGTCGGTGCAGCCCTGAGCTGATGCCCGAGTAAGAGAACTAGCCCCGCGCTAACGCCCGCGGGGCTTTTTTTGGACCTCGGCGATATTCCGACGCACGTCGCAACAGTAGAACTGTAGGTCACATTGCAAGGCTAAGTGACGGCAATGGGTCGGATTGTCGGGTGGCCTATAGCAACTCGACCTAGGCGCTGCCTCATCCCACCGGCGATAAGCGCCAGTTCTCTCATCGCGTCGCATAAGCAGATACTATTTGGCCGTGAAGCCCGTTCTCTATACATTCCGACGTTGCCCGTATGCCATACGCGCTCGCATGGCGATTGCAACTAGTGGCGCGGCGGTCGAGATGCACGAGGTAGATCTGCGCAACAAACCCCAGGCGTTAGTAGCGTGCTCGCCCAAGGCAACGGTGCCGGTGCTGCAGCTACCCGACGGCGCAGTTATCGACGAAAGCCTCGACATCATGCGCTGGGCACTTGCCATCAATGATCCGCAAGCGTGGCTGGACGGAAACCGCGAGCTACCTGCCGAGGCCCGACCAATAATTGAGCAGAACGACGGGTCGTTCAAGCAGGCTCTCGATCGCTACAAATATGCCGCCCGATTTCCCGAGCGATCCGCCGTCTATTATCGCGAGCAGGCCGAGACTTTTTTAGCCGCATTGAACAGCCGCTTGGGCCGCCACGCCTATCTGATGCGCGATCGGATCAGCTTCCTTGACGTAGCGCTATTTCCCTTCGTTCGCCAATTTGCCCACGTCGATCGCGATTGGTTTTATGCTTCGCAATACAGCCATTTGATCAGGTGGCTGGACGATTTTTTGCGATCACCCTTGTTCATCGCGGTGATGCGGACGAAAGGAGGCGTGGATGCCCCTGCGCTGGATCGCTCACCTTGACATGGACGCTTTCTATGCGTCCGTGGAGTTGCTGCGTTATCCGGAGTTGCGCGGGCGTCCCGTAGTGGTCGGCGGCGGCCGGCGGCACCAGCCGGCGCTTCAGGAAGACGGCTCGCGCAGCTTCAGTGTGCTGCGCACCTATACTGGCAGAGGTGTAGCGATGACGGCGACCTACGAGGCGCGGGCGCGCGGCGTGCATTCGGGCTTGGGCCTGATGAAAGCGGCGGTGCTCGCGCCGGACGCCATACTGCTTCCCACCGACTTCGATGAATACCGCAGGTATTCGCGGATGTTCAAAGCCGCCGTCGCTGAACTGGCGCCGCTCATCGAGGATCGCGGCATTGACGAGATCTACATTGACCTCACTCACGTCGCCGGCGTGCAGGATGCCGGCGAAGGCGATCCGCTCGTCGGCCTGCGTGCCTTGGCGCATCGAATCAAATGGCAAGTCAAACAAGCCACCGGGCTCACCTGCTCGATCGGCATCACACCCAACAAGCTGTTGTCCAAGATCAGCTCCGAACTCGGCAAGCCGGACGGCCTGACTATCCTGACCCATGCGGACATACCTGCGCGGATCTGGCCCCTCCCCGCCCGCCGCATCAATGGCATCGGACCCAAGGCGAGCGCCAGGTTGGAAGCCCTGGGGATCCGCACGATCGGCGAACTGGCCGCCGCCGAACCGCGGAGTCTGGTGCAACAATTCGGCGTCAATTACGGTGCATGGCTGCACCGAGTCGCGCAGGGCCGCGACGAACGCGCCGTAGTGACCTTTCAGGAGCCACAATCCATCAGTCGCGAAACGACATTCGAGCGCGATTTGCATGCGCGCCTCGACCGTGAAGCGCTGAGCGCCATCTTCACCGAGCTGTGCGAGCAGCTTGCTGCCGACCTCGCGCGCAAAGGATACGTCGCAAGAACCATCGGCGTGAAGGTGCGCTACGACGACTTCAAAATCAGCACGCGGGAGCTGACGCTGAGCGCGCACACCAATGACCCCCGAGCGATTCGCCAGTGGGCCGGGCTGTGCCTAAAAAAGCAGCCGCTGGAGCGGCGTCTTCGCTTGCTTGGGGTGCGCGCAGGCAACCTGTGCAGGACGGATGGCTTGTCTCCGCCGCCTGCGGTTGCAGCCGTAGGGCAACGATCGCAACTGTCGCTGCCGTGGGTGGACGGAACGGCGAAGTGTTGAGCAGATGTCAGGCCCGTGCAGGGCGGGGACAAGCGAGCTTCCGAAGCTTTTCTATTGGATCAGCCCGTCGCATTCTGTGGTTCGGTGCGCACAGGACGGCGTGTCTCATTCGCTGAAATGACACCGACGTAAAAGCTTGCCATTTTTACCGCCATGGCATCAGCATGCCATTCCCTCGCGTAAACCCTTGCGTCTTCGGCGAGTCGCGCGCGCAGCGCTGAATCGCGGACGAGGCGCACCATTGCCGCAGCGAAATCTTCCTCATTGTCTTCAGGCACCAGCGCGCCGCGCCGCGCACCGACAATCTCGCGCGTTCCCATAACGGCGGTCGAAATGACCGGGAGTCCGAGCGCCATCGCTTCCAGCAGCACCAGACCTTGCGTCTCGGTACGCGAAGCGAATACGAGAACATCAGCGGCCCGATAGCAATCGAGAAGCTCGACCGCGCGGTCCATGTAGCCGACAAAGCGCACGCTCTTTTCGATGCCGAGCTTGTGGGCGAGTCTCTTCAGATGCGCCTCGGCGGGACCCTCGCCGGCGATCACCAGCAGCAGCTCGGGCACCTCGGCGATAGCGCGTTGTGCGGCACGCAGCAGAAAGTCGATGTTCTTCTCGTGCGCGACGCGCCCCACAAAGAGCATCACCGGCTGCTCGGCTGCGATGCCGAAGCGTACGCGGAAACGGCGGCCGTGGCCGCCCGCGAAATCCGCAAGGCGGATGCCGGTCGGGATGACGTGCATGCGCGAGGTCACTCCATAAGCAGCCAGCGCATCGCGCATGGCGAGCGACGGCACGACCAGCGCCGCAACGCTGTTGCCCTGGGCACGCGAGAAGCGGCGCGCCGCCGCCTGCATCCAGGGCTTGGGTAAAAAGGGCACGTAGTGGAACAGGTATTCCTCGAAGAACGTGTGGTAGCTCTCGACGCAAGGCACGCCAAGCCGCGCTGCAAGGGCAACGCCGGCGTAGTGCGCCACGAACGGCGTTTGAACATGCACGAGGTCGTAGCGCTGCGCCGCAAGGCTTGCATACAAGGCGCGGATGTCTTTCGAAGACATTATCCGATCCTCGGGGTCGCGCGGCACGGCGCGGGAGCGTATGCGCGTAATGCCTGGTTCGCGGGGATATTCAGCCGGATAGGCCGGCGCGATCAAATGCGTCTCGTGCCCTAGCGTGGCGAGTTCGCGGCGGAAGGTTTGGATGGATGTCGATACCCCATTGACGCGTGGAAAATAGACATCCGAAATCATCAGAATCCTCATACCCGTGCACCCTACAGCCCAATTGTGACAACGGTGATACAAGGATTCCCGGCGAAAGCGGTCGCCAGGCGGCGAAGTATCGAGGAAAAGGTCGTTCACGCGCAGCGCGGGAATCCAGCGGCGTCCCACCAAGTGTCATTGGATTACGGATGAATGCTGTTGGAGGGCAATCCACACAGGAACGACGGCAAGGGACTTGAGGCAGGTTGGCGTCAGGCTAACCCGAGGTTTCGAATGGCACAACAACGTTCGCAAATGGACTGCGGGTTTTGCTGTCATGTAGCGTCGCAACGTGACCACGACCAACCCGCGATGCGAGATTGTTTGCCGATGCGGCTTCCAACGAAGCGAAGAATCGGTCTGGGAGGCGCGTCCCTGTTGGCTCCCAGGTATCGACCGGTTGGCTTAGCCGGCGTGCCCTTGGGCAATCGAGTCGAGACCCGGGCGGCGCTGCCGCCGCCAAAGGTGCCACGGTCAGCGCGCCCCCAGAAGCATACCTTTCTTCATTTCAGCACATCCTCTTCGCGTGATAAACCATTGGTACGGCACTGATGCGGCGCTTAGACTTTGAAATGGTAGCCTGCGGCGTTTCCTGAATCAGCCGACACCGATCCGGCGCCGGACCCCTCTCTCTTCTGCACATCTGGCGAGTCTTGCCGAAGCGACGATGTCACATCGGCCCCACCGGTAGCGGCATTGGAATTGGCGTGCGGATCGCGACCGACCAGACGGAGTGGCAGCGAACCCTTCATCGTTTTGGCATTCTTTCGTCCTTTGTCGGGTCATGAAAGAGCGCGTCGGCATAGGCGCGGTCGTCGCGCAGCTAATGCTGCACTGCACTGTCTGGTCTCGATTGTCATCTTCCCGATACCCATCAACGTAAGGGCGACATATTCTTCGATCCAACGGTTTTCCACCAGGGGTCGGGATAAACTAGCTGCGCTTTGGCGTTATTCGATAACGCTGGTACATTGACGCAGCGGCAATCCGGTGCGCAGTGTGGCCGCAACGGGTGCGAGCAGGGACCTGCGCAGCGCTCAACACGGGGAGAATTCGCAGGCTGGGCGCGTAAGTGACACTTCTCGGCGAGGTGTAGCCCCATCCGTCAGCTTCCAGTTCAAAAAGCATTCAAGGAGAGGTATGAGCAGTTTGGAGGAACGCCTGCGTGCGCTGTCGCCCGCCCGCCTGAAAGGCATGCGCCGTGGCATCGAAAAGGAGAGTTTGCGCGTCGGACCGAGCGGTGCGCTGGCCCTGACGCCGCACCCCGCGGCGCTTGGGTCGGCGCTCACCAATCCGCATATCACCACCGACTTCAGTGAGTCGCAGCTGGAACTCATCACCGGCGTGCACGGGGGTGTCGAGGCCTGCCTGGCGGAACTCACGCGGATCCACCAGTTCGTCTACCACGTGATCGGCGACGAGATGCTCTGGGTAGCGAGCATGCCCTGCGAGCTGCCCAGCGACGAGACGATCCCCATCGGCCGCTACGGGTTGTCGAACATTGGCCGTGCGAAGAGCGTCTACCGCATGGGCCTCGGCCATCGTTACGGTCGGCGCATGCAGACGATTTCCGGCATTCATTACAACTGGTCGATGCCGGAAATTTCGAATGAGGGCTACTTCGCGCTGATCCGTAATTTCCGCCGTAATTCGTTCCTGCTGCTCTATCTCTTCGGCGCATCTCCCGCGGTGTGTCCGAGCTTTGTCGGCGACCGCAAGCACGAACTGCAGATGAAGGACCACACGCTGTACATGCCGCACGGCACTTCGCTGCGCATGGGACGCCTGGGCTACCAGAGCGACGCACAGGCTTCGCTTGCGGTGAGCTACAACTCCCTCGAGGGCTATGGCGCATCTCTACAAGAAGCCCTCACCCGTCCCTACCCGCCGTACGAGGCGATTGGCATTCGCAATCCCGGAGGCGAATACAACCAGCTCGCTACCACTCTGCTGCAGATAGAAAACGAGTTCTACGGCACTATCCGTCCGAAGCGTGTGATCTTCCCGGGAGAACGTCCGCTGCACGCGCTGCGGGAGCGTGGTGTCGAATATGTGGAGGTGCGCTGCATGGACCTCGATCCTTTTGTGCCCATCGGCATCGGCGCGCAGACGGTGCGCTTCCTCGACGTTTTCCTGCTCCATTGCCTGTTGAGCGAGAGCCCGCCGGATACGTCGCAGGAGATCGCCGAGCTCGCCCGCAACCAGCACCGCACCGCCGCGCGCGGCCGCGAGTCGGGCCTGCGCCTGGAACGCCGCGGCAAGGAGGTGCTGCTGATTGAGTGGGCCGCACAGGTGCTCGAAGAATGCGCACCGATCGCCGCAGCGCTGGACGCCGTGCACGGCGGCGTAAGCTACCGCGACGCGCTGCTGGCAACGGTCGCCGCATTGCACGAACCCGATACACTGCCTTCCGCACGCGTGCTGGACGTGATGGCGAACCACTACGACCGCTCATACATCCGTTTTGCCCGGACGCAATCCGCGCAGGTGAAGGACACGCTGCTGAGGCTGCCCTTCCCTGCCGAGGAGCAGGCGCGGTTCATGGCCCTGGCGCAAGAATCGATCGAACAGCAGAAGAACATCGAGGCAGCGGACACGATGCCCTTCGAAATCTACCGCCAAGCGTATTTGGCGACGGAACGCCTCAGGGTTCCAGCGCAGTCAGGCTGATGCTGAATGGCCCAGCAGCCCGCCCACCTTCGCCGCAAGCCGGGGGATTCTGGGCCCCGGTTGCGCAGCGACATCATCCCGAAATCGTCATGTAGCCTGTGCGGTAGCCTGTCCTACGCCGCCTCCCGCACCTTGCATTGCATAACTTCCGGGCGGCCACTGATCGCCTAGGGCTCTGCCGCACATTGGCCCAAGGGTTTGGCCACGATTCGCTGATAGAACGTCATGTTCTTCCCGCCCAGCCTCACGTTCAGGGTGCCGCGGATTTGGTCGGCGCCGAGATACCAATGCGCGGCCCCGGTCGTCCCGTGTCCGCCTTGGCAGATCAAACGATAGGAAACCGTATCTTCGTACCGCTTTTCGTTCTCCAGTTGGCATCCCTTCAGCGATTCATGACTCAGGATCGGAAATGCGGAAGACAATTCCTGGTGGATCAAGCAGCGTTTTTCCCGGGTGATGGCGTAGCGAAGATTCTCTTCGAGGTGAGGCATCCCGATCTCGGTGGTGACTTCATAGATTCCAGGCGGCATCGATGCCGATGCCTGTGCGCGTGCACAAAGCAACACCGAGAGAGTCAGCACCGCACAAAGCGAGGACAACAGTAGACTGAACGCACCGGCAGTGTCGGTGTGCTTACCGTTCATTCGCTGAGCACGGAGCAGGCGCGGATTCATTGCCTCGCCTTTCTCAACCGGAGTATTTCATCCATTATTGTCCTTTCGCTTGGCCTTCCGGCGCGCATCTGCCTTCTGCAGACCCTGCAAGGCCGCTAGCCGGCCGCTCGCGCATCGTCTTCAGTTGAGGAAGAACATGCGACGGGGCGATTTAGCTGCCAGCCCGCCGCTGGCAGTTGCCCGGAAAGAAGGTCGGCCGCAGAAGTCACGCCTTCGCAAGCGTCAATGGTCCATGCTGGTTAACGGGGCTGAGGAGTTTGCAGGCAGCAATCACCTTTTCGTTTCCCGGATCAGCAGCGTGCGTTTGCGCTCGACGCCCCAGCGGTAGCCCGAGAGGCCTCCGTCACTGCGCACGACGCGGTGACACGGAATCGCCACCGCCAGACGGTTGGCGGCGCAGGCCTGCGCGACGGCACGCACGGCCTTCGGCGAACCGATACGGGTCGCGATCTCGGCATAGGTCGCGGTAGTGCCTGCGGCCACACTGCGCAACGCTTGCCATACCCTCTCCTGGAAAGCCGTCCCGCGGACGTCCAGGGGCAGGTCCAAGCCCAGTGCGGGCGCCTCGATGAAACCGACCACTCTCGCCACCAGTTCTTCAAACGCCGCGTCGCCCCCGATCAAATTGGCACGCGGAAATTGGTCCTGCAGATCGTGCAGCAGCAGGTTGGGATCGTCACCCAGGAGTATGGCGCACACGCCGCGGTCGCTTTGCGCCACCAGGATCGATCCAAGCGAGCACTCGCCGATGGCAAACCGGATATCGTTGTTGCTACCACCGGCCCGATACTCCGTCGGCGTCATGCCGAGCACGTGATTCGAGGCCTCGTAGAATCGGCTGTTGGAATTGAATCCGGCCTCATAGATGGCCTCCGTCACAGAAGCGCTGCGACCAAGATGATCGCGCACTCGCTTGGCGCGATAAGCGTCGGCGTAGCCCTTCGGCGTGAGCCCGGTCACTTTCTTGAAGACGCGGTGGAAGTGATAGCGGCTGAGACCAGCGTCGTCGGCCAAGGTCTTCAAACCGGGCAGCTCGTCTGCTGCTTCGATGCGCCTGCACGCCTCAGCCACTATTTGGGCATGGTGCGCGGCAATTGACGTTTGATCGGAAGCGATGCGTTTGCTCGGCCGGTACCCGGCGGCCTCGGCAGCTTCGGGCGTATCGAAGAACTCAACATTCTCCGGGCGCGGCAAACGCGTCGGACTGCTCGGGCGGCAGTAAACGCCGGTCGTCCTTACCGCGTAGACAAAGAGCTCGTCGGCAGCCGGATCCCGCGCTTGCACTGAAGCCCAGCGCGGATCGACGGGCGGTGCGATTTTTTCACGCTGTCGGTTTGGAGTCGGGGCTCGCATGCCGGTTTCCTGAGCACATGTAATTGGAACCACTTTACCGAGTCCTCTATTTCCCGGCACCCCGAGTCTTGCGGTCAAATTCGAATGGTCGAGGATACCTTATCGACTGTTAGTGGGCCTGCCAGCATGAAACCCGCCGCTCCACGCGCCCACCGTGCGCCGTTTCCGCCAAACGCTTGCGGTCTCGGAGACGATGGGTTTACGTCGTGCGGGCATCCACACGGAGGTCAAGGTAGGTGACGTCGCGACGCACGTGAGCGCAAGTGAAGAACGTGAGGCAGCCTTGCGCCAACCCGAGCTACGTCCGCTCAGCCATCGCTTGATATTCTCCTCTCCATGTTATCAAATTGGCATTTGCACCGGCCCTAGGTGGAACTTTGCGAAGGCATGCTTTTCGCTGTGTGAAATAGTGCCGCGCCGTTTTAGCTCGCCCACGTGGCGTGGGGAGCTGCGTGTGGAGGAGGCGAAAGTGACGGCGGAAATCATCGGACTGGAACCGAATGGGCCTGCTCAGAGCTCGACAAGGCTAGCGCGACATAGGGATTCGGAAATGTCCGGGCAGGCCGATTCACGGCCCCGCGAATAGCATGGCGGTTCGAATTGTCCGGCTGGGTGCGCCGCGGGAACGGGGCGAAGGACTGCGTCTGGGGGCAGTACGCCGGCCGCCGCGCGGCGTGCGAAAGGAGGATTATGCGAAGCGCGACTATTTCGACCTCTGGTTTCCCGAACTCGGGCCGAGTGCGAAACTGCTCGCGTATTTCCACAAGGCGGAGCTGACCGATGCACGCTGGGCGCGTTACGTGGAGCGCTATCGGCGCGAAAAACAGGCCCCGGAGGCCGAGCGCGTGCTGGAGCTGCTCGCGCGATTGTCGCATCAGGCGGATTTTTCGATCGGATGTTATTGCGAACGCGCGGACCGTTGTCATCGCTCGATCGTGCGCGATCTTTTGAAGGAGCGGGGCGCCAAAGTAGCTGGAAGCAAAGTTCCCGCAAAACCCTGACAGGGGAAGCCGAAACCGTTCGATATCGTCGGGGTGTTGCACGAGGCGGTTGCGAAAAGACGCGCGGTGAGCTTCATGCTCGAGGGCTTTGCGCCGATCGCAGAGCCCCATGGCCTGATCGACGGTGAGCAGCATGACGACTAACTTTGGCTGACCGAACTGCGAGGACTTCATGGCGGAGACCGGGAATACTCCAAAATTGGATTTGAAAGGCGGCGTAGCGCTTCAGGATCTTCCCGATGGCGGGATGCTCCTCGGACGCGTCGATGCGGAAGAGGCGATCCTGCTGCGGCGCGGGAATTCGCTGTTCGCGGTAGGTGCGCTTTGCTCGCATTACCACGGGCCGCTCGCTGAGGGTTTGTTCACCGGGGATACCTTGCGTTGCCCGTGGCACCACGCCTGCTTCAGCATTCGCACCGGCGAGGCGTTGCGTGCGCCCGCGCTCGACCCAATCACTTGTTGGCGAGTCGAGCGGGTTGGCGATACGGCCTTCGTCCGCGAGAAGCTCGCCGAACCGAAGCCGCGTAGCACTCCGCCAAGCGTCGGCTCGCCGAACCTGCCCGCCTCGGTAGTCATTGTCGGGGGAGGTGCCGCCGGACTAGCCGCTGCGGACATGCTTCGCCGCCAAGGCTACCAAGGCGCCGTGACAATGCTCAGCGCCGACGACTCTCCGCCGTGTGACCGGCCGAATCTCTCCAAGGACTACCTCGCGGGTACGGCAGCGGAGGACTGGATACCGCTGCGATCGCCTGAATTCTACGCCGCGCACGGCATCGACCTGGTGCTCAACTCGCGGGTCTCGTCAATTGACGTGCCGCGCAAGCGCGTACAACTCGATAACGGCAAGCAATTCGAGTTCGGAGCACTGCTGATTGCGACCGGCGCCGAACCGGTGCGACTCGAAATCCCCGGCGCAGCGGATGCGCAGATCCATTATCTACGCACCTTCGCCGACAGCCGGGCGATTGTCGCCAAGGCCGGGGCGGCGAAGCGCGCGGTTGTCGTCGGCGCAAGCTTCATCGGGCTCGAGGTTGCCGCATCGCTGCGTGCGCGCGGGATCGACGTTCATCTTGTCGGACCGGACAGCGTGCCCCTGGAGCGGGTCCTGGGCCCGGAGCTCGGCCGCTTGGTCCGGGAACTGCATGAGTCGCACGGCGTTACGTTTCATTTGGGCAGGACAGTGAGCCGCATCGACGGTAAAACGGTAACGCTGAGCGATACCACGACGCTCGATGCGGACCTGGTGGTATTGGGTGTAGGCGTGCGGCCCTCGATTGCCTTAGCCGAGCAGGCGGGTCTGGCCATCGACCGGGGTATCGCGGTCGACGAATACCTGGAAACCAGCGCACCCGGCGTGTTTGCCGCAGGCGACGTCGCGCGCTGGCCCGACCCGCATTCCGGCGAGCGCATCCGCGTTGAGCACTGGGTGGTGGCCGAGCGTCAGGGCCAAGTCGCCGCAAGGAATATCCTCGGCGAGCGCCAACGGTTCGATGCAGTGCCGTTCTTCTGGAGCCAGCACTACGAGACCGCGATCAACTACGTTGGGCACGCGGAAAAGTGGGATGCCGTGGAGATCGATGGCACCCTGGCCAATCGCGATTGCGCTGTCACCTACAAGCGCGGCGGTCGCACACTGGCTGTGGCGACGATTTCCCGCGACCTCCTGAGTCTGCAGACCGAACTCGCCATGGAGCCGGCGCGTCGGTAAGCGGGCTCGCGTTCAACTTCTTTAGCGGAGCGATTGCGCTGATGGCTGCTACTTTAATTCGGGGAGACGCGTGGCCCGCCCTGCCCCTTGAGGCGTGGAAGGATACCTACGCGACGCTGCACATGTGGACACAAGTTGTGGGCAAACTGTGCGTTGCCATGACGCCGCTCGTCAATCATTTCTGGAACGTCGCGTTTCAGGTGACACCTCGCGGACTCGCGACACCGCCGCTGAGGGCAGGTGACCGCGCGCTCACCATCACCTTCGACTTCGTCGCCCACCAGCTCCTCCTCCAGTGCTCGGATGGCGGCACGGAAACGATCTCGCTCGAGCCACGGACTGTAGCCGACTTCTATGCATCGGTGATGCAGACACTGCAGCGCATGGGTATCGATATTCGCATCTGGACCATGCCGGTCGAGGTCCCCGATCCGATCCGCTTCGAAGCGGACACGGTGCACAGATCCTACGATCCGACCGCGGCGAACGCTTTTTGGCGTGCGCTGATCTCGATGAAACCGGTGTTTGAGAACTTTCGCTGCCGGTTCGTCGGCAAATGCAGCCCGGTGCATTTCTTCTGGGGAAGCTTCGATCTGGCCGTGACGCGCTTCTCCGGCCGGCGCGCCCCCGAGCGGCCGCGCGCCGACGCGATCATGCGCGAAGCCTATTCCCATGAAGTCATCAGTCATGGATTCTGGCCAGGGGGCGGAGCCATTCGAGAGCCGGCGTTCTATGCCTATGCGGCACCGGAGCCGGATGGGTTGAGAAACGCGTCGCTGCGGCCGGCAGCGGCGTTTTATAGCACGGACGTCGCCGAATTCATCCTTCCCTATGAAGCCGTACGGGCCGCGGCTTCACCGGCAGCGGAACTCACTGCTTTCTTCGAAAGCACGTACGATGCGGCTGCGAAGTTGGCAGCATGGGACCGGGTCGAGCTCGAGCGAAGATGAGATGGTAGGCGTCGCCGATCAGGGAGGGTAGAAAGTGAGTGCGCGATTCTCAGGAAATGTGGCGCTGGTGGCGGGTGGCACCGGCGGATTGGGCCGTGCAGTGAGTCAGGCGTTCTTGAACGAGGGTGGCACTGTCATCGTGACGTATCGAAGGCAGGAAGAGTTCGATGCGCTGCTGCAAGCGGCGGCTGCGAACAGCTCGCGACTGAAGGGTGAGCGTGTTGATGTCACCGATGAAACGGCGGCGCGCCGCCTTGTCGAGGGCGTTGTTGCACAACATGACCGACTGGACGCACTGGTCAATACGGTGGGCGGTTACGCCGGCGGCGCGAAGTTGTGGGAGCTCGAAACGAAGGTGTTCGATCAAATGCTCGCATTGAATCTGCGTTCGGGTTACGCGCTGTCACGGGCGGTCTTGCCGGTGATGCTGAAGCAAGGAAGCGGTTCTATCGTAAACATCGCCTCCAAGGCGGCAATCGACCACCTTGCCGGTGCGGCGGCATACGCTGCCTCAAAGGCGGCGGCGCTTGCAATGATGGATTCGCTCGCCGCAGAGGTGGCTGGAACGGGTGTTCATGTGAACTCGGTACTGCCGAGCATCATCGATACGGAAGTGAATCGAAAGGCCATGCCGAAGGCGGACTTTGCGAGCTGGCCGAAACCCGAGGATATCGCACGCGTGATCTTGTTCCTGTGCAGCGCCGATGCAAAGGTCATTCACGGTGCGTCGATTCCTGTGTACGGCGACCGGTGACGGCTTGTGTGGTCATGGATGCGTGATGAAACGACTCGCTCCGAAGATCTGTCACCCGCTCCAACCGGCAACCGATGGCCATCGTCCGGCGCATGCGAAAGTCAGTCGTGCACATCCTCGAACGGGAATACCTGCCTTCGCTGCCATGGCGGATACACACGGCGGTTCGAGGCAAGCGGGACCAAAGCTCCGGCCCGCATCAGGCGCTTGGTGCGGCCTCACCGTTCTCGCCGGAATACCTAGCCGGCGGCCCTGGTCGCAAGCAGACGATACAGCTCGCACAAGTCTTCGCTATGGACCTTGGCCCAGCGGCCAGGGCCGCGACCGACGAGGGCTGCGCCGCTGCGGCGCCGGGGTGCGCTGATCAGCATCGGGACTTGCGGAAACGACTCTTGGACTCGGGCAAGGCTATCCGGAACGATGCCCCTGCTGTAGGACGATAGACGAGGCGAGGGATGCGACGAAACGTGCTTCACAGCCCGTCTCAGGTTGCCTTTTACTGGGTTCGTCATTGCCCGCCCGCAGCGTGGCTTTGAAAAAGAAAACTGCGGAAGCATACGACAAGGATGCTTCATGACTCACATTCCGCCACCATGAGCTCAACATATTTCAAATTTAGCGATCGCAACCATTCACTTCTCAACCCGGTCAACGGGTTTTCTGTACCGGGACGACGTTCGTAGCGTATGGGAGTCGCAAAGTTCCCCTTGAAAATTCGGGCGGGGAGCGTTATTCATACGTTGTGATAGGGTGAACCGAATGGCTCAAAACGGAGGCGGAACCATGGGTGTGCGAGGTCCAATTGCGACTGTCATGTTTTCCCTGCTTGCCGTTGTGGTCGCCGGCTGTGCCAGTGCGACCATTGCAACGGAACCGGTTGTGCCCGAAGCGCTGAAGGTCCCGCCGACGCAGAAGCTCCTGCTCAAGACGTCGGCTGACGGATTCCAGATCTATCGCTGCAAGATGAGTAGTGCCGACTCGACCCGCTTCGAATGGGCCTTCCTGGCGCCCGAAGCGGTTTTATTTGACAGCACTGGCAAACGGATCGGCAAGCACTATGCCGGTCCGACCTGGGAATTGGATGATGGCAGCAAGGTCGTCGGCGAAGTCAAGGCCAGGGACGACGGCCCGGATGCCGGAGCCATTCCCTGGCTGTTGCTGGCCGCCAAGTCAGCCTCCGGTACTGGCGTGCTGGGGCAGGTGCAAAGCATTCAACGCATAGCAACGGTTGGCGGCAAAGCGCCCGCATCCAGCTGCAACGCTGGCGAGGCGGGTCAGGAAGCTCGCGTCGCCTATAAAGCGGCCTACTACTTCTACGTCGCCAAGCCCTGACCCCGATGCGACACGCGAGCAGCGGGTACGGAGCGGCAAGCTGGGCTAGCGAGCTGGATAGTGGCAACGAGGCCCCTCAAACCGATTTCCGCGGCTGCGCCGGACTCGGATCAGCCCGGCTGCCTGACCACCCGTAGATACGGCTTGGGCGCCTTCCAGCCCTGGGGGAACATCCTCTTGGCGTCTTCGTCGGATACCGACCCGGCGATGATCACGTCCTCGCCTGGCCGCCAGTTGACCGGCGTCGCGACCTTGTGCGCAGCGGTCAGTTGCATCGAATCGACAACGCGCAGAATTTCGTCGAAGTTGCGGCCCGTCGTCATCGGATAGGTCAACATCAGTTTGATCTTCTTGTCCGGCCCGATGATAAAAACCGACCGAACTGTGGCGTTATTAGCAGCGGTGCGCCCTTCGGACGTACCGAGCTCGTCGGCGGGGAGCATGTTGTAGAGCTTGGCGACGGCGAGGTCGCTGTCTCCGATCATGGGGTACTTCGGGAGATAGCCTTGGGTTTCCTCGATGTCCTTGGACCACTTGTCGTGACTATCCACCGGGTCCACGCTCAAGCCGATGAGCTTGCAGTTCCGTTTGGTGAACTCGGGTTCGATCTTGGCCATGTAGCCGAGCTCCGTGGTGCACACCGGCGTGAAGTCCTTGGGATGCGAGAACAGGATGGCCCAGCTGTCGCCGATCCAATGGTGAAAATCGATGGTTCCCTGCGTCGTCCTGGCCGTGAAGTTGGGGGCTATATCATTTATGCGTAGTGACATGTTCTCTCCTTAGACGAGATCGAAGATTGGAGCCTGCCGCGGGCTCTGCAGTTGAGGATAGAGAAAGCCCATGAACTCGCCTATCCTTGGAATGCCAGGGCTATCCAGTGAATGCAGAATTCGTTGACCCTTTTCATGCTTACGGTTCGGGGGGAGCCAGATGGACACAGTTCCAGTACCGCTTCTCGAGGGGCGGAGCATCTTCCACAGCCGCGACGCGGAGGAAACGCGCGCGTTCCTGCGCTGCAAGGAATTCCGCTTCGAGGTGATGCCGCGCGATGCGCAGCGGCTCGATGTGCACATCAACGGGGTCTACCTGCCGGGAACGTTCATCGGGTACATCCAATACGGCTCGGCGGTAACGGTGCGAGCCACCCCGGCCCGCGACGACTATTGGATTCAACTGCCCGTCCGTGGCTGCATCGAGATCACGACCGGGCACGCAAGCCTTGCCTGCAACGCACGTCAAGCCGCCGTGTGTGCGCCGATGCAGGCGCACGCGCTGCGTTCGGAGGCGGGCAGCGCGCGCTTCAATGTCTCGCTGACCCAGGGCGCGCTGATCCGACAGCTCACCACGCTGCTGGGCGACATTCCGCGTCAAGTCATCTCGTTCCATCCCATGGTTGACCTGAGCACTGGATACGGCCGCAGCCTGGCGAGACTCCTCCACTTCGCGGCCAGCGAACTCGAGTGCGAGGACTCGATGTTGTGGCAACCCAGCGCGATGTCCCGCATCGAAGAGCTGTTGATCACCGGGCTGCTGCTGTCCCAGCCTCACAACTACAGCGAGGCGTTGCGTCGCCTCGATCGACCGGTCGCGCCGCGTGACGTGAAACGGGCCATCGAATACATCTATGCCCACCTGGGTGAAGGCATCACGCTAAGCGACGTCATCGAGCAGTCTCGCGTGCCGGGGCGCACCCTGTTCAAGCACTTCCGCGATTTCACCGGAGTGTCGCCGATGCGCTACCTCAGCAACGCGAGGTTCGATCAGGTACATGAAGCATTGCGCAATGCCCAGCCGGGCGAAACGGTCAGCCAGATCGCGATGCATTGCGGCTTCAGCCACATGGGCCGTTTTTCGGCGGAGTACCGGCAGCGCTTCGCTGAGACACCGTCGAGCACCCTGTCGCGCGGCCGCCATAGATAACGGTGACCAATTGCGGCTGCCTGAACGCCACCTTTGCAGCGCTCAAGGTAGGCTCGTGTGTCTGCGATCGATCAGGCGGCCAATCGACCGGGCCGATTTCGGCCGTTGAACCGTTCGAAGCAAGTATCCGCGCAGTAGAATCCTCGACGACGGGTGTGTCGGGACGGGCAGGAACCCCTGCGCTGCGGTCGATGCAGACCGCGGGATCGATGTCGACGCGGACCTCATTGGCATCGGAACAGGGGGGTTGGACAAGGGGCCGCGTAGTCCGTGAACCGGCAGCGCCGGCCGTTCTCCGGCGCGCCAGAGGTCGTGGCTCGTTCAGACTTTCTGCACCTCCACGAGATTGTCGGAATAGGTGCCAGCCTGGCCGAGATTGCAGTGCCTGGGGGGCGTCGTGGAGTTGACGGCTGTCCCGCTGCGATTCAAGCCGGGCCAGTGACCGACATTGGTCATCATCAAACCCGCCGACACGTCCTCGCTCAATTCGGCGCGCGCCTCGAAGGCGCCCCGCTCGTTGAAGACACGCACATAGCTGCCTTGCTCGATCTTGCGGCTGATCGCATCCTTCGGGTGGATGACGATGATCTGCTCGCCCTGGCGTCTCTGCTGGGTGGGCTCGTTGCCGTACTGCGTGTTGAGGAACGCGTGCGGCTTAGGTGACACCAGATTAAGCGGATACTTTTGGGCGACGGAGGAATCGCCTATCTCCACCGACGGGATGTAGTTCGGGACCGGATCGACCGGGGTTCCGGGTTGCATGGCTTCATAACCCGACCGCCAGACGGGGACGACGAAATTGCCGCCGGCTGCCGCACTAGCCGCGAACTCACACTTGCCGGAAGGCGTCTTGAAGTTACCTTTGGCATGTGGCGCCCGGGTGTCCGGCATCCCCACATTGAGGCGCATGTATCCCTTCTCCTTGAGGCCCTCCAAGGTGATGCCCTCCATCTGCGGTGCGCTCCAGTCGTACGAGCGCATGAGCATCTCGTCGAGGCTCAAGGACCAATACTCGTCGTCGAATCCCATGGTTCGAGCGAGCCGGCGGAACAATTCTATGTTGGGCACGCACTCGCCGGGCGGTTCGATGGCCGGCTGGTTGAGCATCACGTAGAGGTGGCCCCAGGTGACCATCAGGTCGTACTGCTCTGCCTGCATCGTCGCCGGCAGCAGGATGTCGGCGTATTTCGCCGTGTCGGTAATGAACAATTCGCTCACCACCGTGAACAGGTCTTCGCGCTTGAGCCCTTCGACGATCTGACCTGCTTCCGGAGCCTGGGACACCGGGTTCGAGTTGTAGACGAACAGCGACTTGATCGGCGGATCGAGGGCCATGGCGCCGGTCAGCGCCGCACCGAGGTCGAGTTCATTGACCACGCGCGTGCCCTGGGGGATCCAGTCGGGACGGCACATGAAGTCGAACTTGAACGGGAATTCCCAGATCGGCATTTCGACCGTGCCGCCGCCGACATGCCGCCAAGCGCCCACGAGCGCTGGAAGACAGGTGATGGCGCGGATCGCATCACCGCCGCCCGGACTACGCTCGACGGCCACCCCTTGGCGGATCGCCGAAGGCTGCGTCGTCGCGTATTGGCGCGCCAGCTTCTCGACATCTTGCGCCGGGATCCCGGTGATCTTCGCCACGCGCTCCGGCGGAAACTCGGCCGCACGTGCCTTGAGCTGCTCGTAGCCCAAGGTGTACTCATCGACGTAGGCGCGATCGACCAGTCCCTCGCTGATGATGACGTTCATCATGCCGAGCGCCAATGCGGCATCGGTGCCGGGCTTGATCCGCACATGCCAGTCAGCCTGCTTGGCGGTGCGCGTGCGTACCGGGTCGATGACCACGATCTTTGCACCCTTCGCCTTGGCCTTGAGGATGAACGGCCATGCGTGCAGGTTGGTGTTGAGCATGTTCATGCCCCACACGATGATGTACTTGGAGAATGCGAGGCTCTCGACATCCAGCCCGCCGGTCGGACCCACGGTCATGATCCAGGCGGTCGACGAGCCCGACTCACAGTACGTCTTCTCCGCCACCGTCGATCCGAGGCGGTTGAAGAACGCATCGCCAGCCGTCAGCCCGTTGAGCGTACCCTGATGGCCCAGGTAGGCGTGCGGCATGATCGCCTGCGAGCCATGCTTGGCAATGATGTCGGTCCAGCGCTGCTTGATCTGGCCGAGCGCATCGTCCCAGGAAATGCGCTCGAACTGGCCCGACCCCTTGGGCCCGACGCGCTTCATCGGATACAACAGCCGATCCGGGTTATAGTGGTGCTCGGCAAAGTTTTTCAGCTTCACGCACAGCCCGCCGCGCGTCATCGGATGTTCCGGGTCGCCGGTCACCTCGACCAGCTTGCCGTCCTCGACGTGATACAGGAAGGCACAGGTGTCTGGACAGTCCTGCGGGCAGGCGCCTCGGACGGTGCGGGTCTCGCTGAAATGGGCCGACATAATGGTTCTCCTGATTAGCGGACAAAAGTCAACGCTCCCGTCCCCGTCTGTTCAAAGAGGCCACGGGAGCAGCAAAAGCCATCCGACCGTACGACAATAGGAAAAAGAGGCGCCCGGCAACAGTGCCAGAACCGAAAAAATAGACGGTACCAGCGCGCCACCAGACTAGCGGGGTGCGTCCGGCCGGCCAATCGCGCTAGCGAGCAGCGCGATTCCATCACGGATTTGCCCTTCCGTTAGATGCGTGTAACCCAGCACCAGGCTGCGCTCGTGATCAGGCATGTGCTGAAACAGCCATGCGGGGCTGTCTTCTAAGGGATAGATCCCGACGCCGACTTCCCGGGCGGCCCGCTGCACTTCGCGCGCGGGGGGCCCATGGCGCGGCAGCGTGACGAACAGGTGGGTGCCTGCCTCGGCACCCGAGACCACAACGTCGCCCAAGTGCCTGCGTAAAGCCCCCAGCAAGGCATTGCGCCGTCCTTCATTAGTGTGGCGCAGGCGCCTGACATGTGTTTCCAGGCTTCCATTGCGAATGAATTGCGCCAGTGCTGCCTGTTCCAGCCATGGCAAGCCGTTGTCCATCAACGCCTTGATCGTCACCGCGGGACGGATGAGCTCGCGCGGAACGACGACGTAGCCCAGGCGAAGCCCCGGCCCGAGGGAGTGTGAGAAGGAGTTGACGTAAATGACGCAAGAGTTGCGGTCCAGCGCCTGCAATGACGGCAGAGGCGAGCCTTCGTATCGATAGTCCGCTTCGTGGTCGACTTCAAGGATATACGCGCCTGCCTCAGCAGCCCATTCGAGCAGCGCCAGCCGGCGGTGCAGGGGCATCGTAACACCGGTCGGGAACTGGTGCGACGGCGTGACATACACCAGTTTGGTTTGCCCCGAGGGCAGCTGTCCGACGTCGATGCCGTTCGGGTCGACCGGGACGGGAAGCAACCTCGCGCCGTAACTTTCAAACAGGAAGGCGGCGCCGCGATAACAGGGTGCCTCCATCACCACCGGCGTGTTGGTCCCGATGAAAAGGTGCGCGGCCAGATTGATGCCCTGCTGGAACCCTGCGACGATCAATACCTGCTCGGTCGACACGACCATGCCGCGCGCCGGCCCGAGGAAGCTGGTGATGAGTTGCCGCAGCTCGCGAATCCCCGCCGGATCGTTATATTGGCTCATCCGTTCCGCGCCGCCACCGAGGCAATCGGTGATGATCTTGCGCCAGGCTTTTTCGGGGAAGGAGCGCGGATCGGAGCGGCCAAAGACGAAGTCAAAGGCAATGCCCGAGGGAGTGGGCCTGTGGAGGCCCGGCGGTCCCCGCCCGGTATAAGGCAGCGGCAGGTTGAGCGCTCGGTGGAGGCTCTCGGCACGCGAGTCCAGGTCGGGCGCGGGCGAGCGTAGAAGCTCGTCCGGCAGGGTTGTGCAGACGAAGGTTCCGACGGCACGCTCCGTGTAGAGATAACCTTCGTCAATCAGCACCGCGTAGGCACCAGTGATGGTATTTCGCGATACGCCGAGTTGCAGGCTGAGGTCGCGTGTGGTGGGCACGGCACCACCGGCCCTCAGCCACCGATCGCGGATGAGCGCACGCAACTGAACGACGATCTGCGATTGCAGCGTCGCCGCGCTTGCCAAGTCGATCGAGATGGGAAGCTGCACCCTCGCCCTTCGTCCGCCGCTGTTGCAATGCAGTCTCCACGAAATGCCCGGGACCTGCAACGCACGGCCGAAGCTCCTTACCTGCTGCGCTCAGCTGCGGCAAGCGGTACCGCCGCACCGTCGATACACTACGCAGCCACGGAGCGCTTACGACAAAGAGCGATCGCACCTGAAGCGGCAAGCGAGATATTCCGATGAATCGCAGCGGACAGCCGGCAGGACGCGCACACTCTTTGGGCGTTGACTGATCGGCGTGGCCTCGACCTGTGGCCTCACCCTCGCAGCAGCGGCCGCGGAGACGGTGAAATCGGGTAGCACGGGCGGTGCGCTCGGCAGCACGCGCTTGCTCGGGGAAAGCTACAAGAAGCACGACGTGTCCCTTTCGCTCGCGATCTTAACCTCCGCTGCAGCGGTGGCACGAAGGCCCCTTTTTCGCGGCGCAATCAACCGGGCGGGTATCAGGCGGCTCAAGAGCGAAACTGCGCGGGGCTCGCCGCAATCGAGTATGGGGGAACGCCGTTCGCCCCGTGACTAACCGGAAAAACGTGTCTGGCACGACGCTCCGGGAGACGCCGATGTCGTCGCCAGAAAAGAGAACGTTGGCGAGCCGGGAGCCCGATTCGGCTCGTCCTGCGTCCGACCTCTGACGACGATACGGGCTTCCTGGCCAATTTCTCCCCGGAAAGCGCTTAGTTGGCGATGTTCAACCGTCGGTAGCGCTGCGAGACCGCGTAATCGGCAGGGCGAGCGACTGCCTGTGGACGAGATCCCTGCTGCGGAGAGTTGCGAACCGATCGCAAAGGACCGGGCGGAGGTCGCTTAACGTCACTGTGGCGAATTGGCACAAGACCCGGTCGGCGGCCGCAACGCTGCCCTAGGCTTGTTGCAAGAAATTGTAAGGGTACAATCAGAGTTGCATTGCCACTGATACGGATCTTCCGGATTCGTAGGAACCTGGCCCAGCCGAAATTGCTTTGACGATAGGAGAGCTTCATGAGCAAGGCGCGAGACAGCAAGAAGAATACAAAGAAGGAACCGACTAAGACCCCAAAGGAGAAGAAAGAAGCAAAGAAGGGGAAGAAGGAAGCGAACCTCCACAAACAGGTGCTGTAGGTCCGAGCGGATCTGCTCCAAGGATCAATGCCCCTACGCGCCGCGTTCTATGCAGGAGGACGGGCGGCGTGACGGATTCGATTTGTCACCTTCTAGAGCGTGCAAACGGCGTGGCGTCGCTGTTGATTCTTTCCCCGGGCCTGCAAGGGATGGCTCGGTGATCGCCAGCCCATCGAACACGTCCGCAGATCAGGTCGGTAGTGCGCCGCTCAACGCGCCGGTCATGTACAGCTCCCGCACAACCGAGACCCCAAGCCTTTGGTGTGGACGGCCAAGGCCAACGACATCCTGCAGAAAGTCATAACCCGCTTAAGTTCCAAAAGGAACGCGGCACCACACTGGTCAATAGGCTTTCGATGAGGGCACCCAATGAATCGCTCATCTCTTCGACGGCATCGCTGTCTGTTCCAGCTGCCGACGCATGTAACCGAAGCAACTCGCCAGTGTATCGAGAGAAAGGAAAGCATATCTGCCGCCTCGTTGGTCCTCCGCGCACCGACCAACGGCGCAACGATTGATGTTGCCCATCACTATCGACGCGGGTATGGTGACCGCACTGCGACGCGCAGCGATCGGCGCTTGCGGCAAAGGTGAGATTCCTATGCATCCAATCGATTGCTGGCTTCAATGAGGTGAGGATTTGGCTATGTCTTACGGGGTCGGGCATCGATCTCACCATGGTTGCCGTCATGTGCACGCTGCACGCGGCCGAGTTTGGCCGCCTCACAGCTGTCCGAGGCGTCCGTGCTTGCGCTGCCCGGCATGGTGCTTAGGCAGGCGGTGCACGGAAGGATGCGCACCGGGACTTCCAGAGGGGCTGACCGGGAATGTCCTGTACCTGAGCTTGGACTTGAGCACACTCAGTCTTATGATTCATCGCCCTTGAATACCATTGCCAAA
>Ga0209118_1000464_pt1 | contig 22386 bp, 21 predicted proteins | sample BlaSpr_A8_Ref_M1_FD_187988 | JGI IMG/M metagenome (GOLD analysis project Ga0209118, IMG submission 187988) | Forest soil microbial communities from Thunder Bay, Ontario, Canada - Black Spruce, Ontario site 2_A8_Ref_M1 (SPAdes) (version 2) | ecosystem: Environmental > Terrestrial > Soil > Boreal...
CGTACGATTACTGGTCCTTAGTGGGTCGGCTGGGCATTGGCGAGCTCAAGTGGCTGTAAACCACCCGCGAAAGCTGTGCAGGTTCAAATCCTGCCCGGCCCACCAGCTCGATATTTCAGCTAAGACTTGGTCCGAGCGGCGCCGAGCAGCTGAAGTGCGGTTTCGTTGTAGTCGCTGAGGCCTGGACGCGCAATTCGAATCACCAGGTGGCGGGCGCCGGCGGCCCGGTAGGCGGCGAACCATTCGGCGGCCGATTCAAGGGTTCCGGCATGGCAGGCCTGCGCCCTGGCCATCAACTCGGCCGGCACGCCGTAATACGCCCGCATGTAGGTGTCGAGCCCGCTGGCTGCCTCGCGGGGACTGTCGGCGACGGCCACGGTGAGGTAGGCGCCGGTCGCTACGGCGGCAGGGTCTCGGCCCGCTCGTTTCGCCGCTTCGTGCACGGCGCGAAGACCTGACGCATAGTCGGCCGGGGTCGGGCTGAAAGGCAACCAGCCATCGAAAGTTTCGCCTGCCAGCCTCAGCATGCGAGGACCGCTGCCGCCCAACCAGATGGGAGGACCACCCGGGCTAAACGGTCGCGGCTGGAGCTCCGGGCCGGGCTCTTCGTTCCGCCACAGCCGCCGGATGCGTTCGACGGCGCTCAGCATCGAACCGACCCGGCGGTCGCTGGGAACTCCCAGCGCCGCCAGCTCTGCATGCGTGCCCGGCAGCTCGGCGCCGGGACCGACGCCTACGATGACGCGGCCTCTCGCTATGCGGTCAAGCGTCGCCACGCCGTGCGCCAGCGAGAGAGGGTGCCGAAGCAGCGGCAGAAGCACCGCCGTGCCAAGGGTGACTCGACTTGTGGCCCCTGCTACGGCCGCCAAGAGAGTCAGGGGTTCACCGCGAGGACGCGCCAGGAGCGAGTCGCCGGCCCACACCGAGTCATAGCCGGCCTGTTCCGCCCTTCGCGCCGCCTCGATCACAAATGACAGGTCGCTGTCCGCCCACAGCAGGGCCTCCCGAGACGGCAGCAGAAGCCCAGTTGCTGGCGATTGCATCGACACTTGGTGAACTATGCGCCGATGAGTTTTCGGAGGAGCAATCGTCTAACGAATTGACACCGGACTGTTACAGGAGGCAGACATGAGGCTGGTCGCAACGGAATACATGTCACTCGATGGGATCTTCGAAGAGCCGGGCCACTGGTCCGGCCCGTTCTTCAACGACGAGGCCGGCCAGTTCAAGTGGGCGGAGCTCCAGGCCAGCGACGCGCTGTTGCTCGGCCGCAACACCTATGACGGCTTTTCGGCTGCATGGCCAAAGATGACCGGCACGGGCGAGTTTGGCGAAAAGATGAACACCATGACCAAATACGTGGTCTCCTCGACCCTGGACAAAGCTGACTGGGCCGGCTCGAAGCTGATCAAGGGAAACGTGGCAGAACAAGTGCGCCGGCTTAAGCAGATGCCCGGCGGGGACCTCTTGCTGACCGGCAGCGCGCAGCTCTTCAACGCGCTGATGCAAGAGAACCTGATCGATCTCTATCGGTTCATGCTGCACCCGATCGTCCTCGGGAAGGGCAAGCGACTGTTCGCCAACGAAGCCGATTCGAGAACGCTCAAGCTGACGGAGACGAAGCGGTTCAGCGCGGGCATCGTCATCCTCGAATACGTGCCTGTCTAAGCCGGGCGTGCACAGGGCGCCTAAGGGAAGTTGTCATTGACCAGGGGCCACGATGCCGGGTCGTAGCCCACGTTGGGCACGGTCCCGGTCCGCCAGTACACGCCGCTCTTGCGCTGCATCAGCTCCTCATCGACGAGCTGCCGGCGGAAATATGCGAAGTCAGAATGTCGCCTTCCGATGATGCGGTTGACCTCCGACTCGGGGTACCGGCGCCCAGGCTGGAAGTCCTCGACAATCCAGCGCAACACCACCAACCGCTTCTTGCGCTGCACCGGGATCCCGCGCAGGCTCCCATCCGCTTCGACGAAGCTCTCAAGCACGCGTAAGCTGTACGGATCCGAGTCAGGAAATCGCAACTACCGGTCAATTCTGGAGTCCGGACCTAAGTTCGCGTCCCCGACTTAGTGGAATAGCCACAGACCGAACCCGGTATTGATGGGCTAAGCTACCGTGACGATGCGTGGATCGACGGCTCGCAATATCTGTCTCACTCGGCGGCGAGCGATCGACTACGTCCTCTGCGCCAGCTGCTTCTGTAGCTAGCCGACCTTTCTGACGGGCCGCAGCCCATCCGCGCCCTTTGGCGCGCTCGTGTCGGCAATCAGCTAATTGACACCGGAGGCGCATCTATTTGTCGGATCTCGTCGATCTCTCGTCTAACGAGAGAATCAAGGCCACCAGCAACCATCTTCGAGGGCTCATCAAGGAAGAGCTGCTCGAAGACACGCCTGCCTTCGGCGACGCCTCCGAAACGCTGCTCAAGTTCCACGGTATCTATCAGCAGGACGACCGCGACCGCCGCAAAGAGGCCCGCGCCAAGGGCCTGACCAAGCATCACCAGCTCATGATCCGGACCCGCATCCCGGGGGGCGTCGTGTCGGCGGATGCGTACATCGCCCACGACGATATCAGCCGCGAGTGGGCCAATGGAACGCTGCGCGTAACCACTCGCCAGGACTTTCAACTGCACGGTGTCCTGAAGGGCGACATCAAACGCTCGATCGCCGCCATCAATGAGTCGCTGCTGACTACGCTCGGCGGTTGCGGCGACGTCGAGCGAAACATCATGTGCTGCCCCGAGCCGATCGCCGATCGGTTTCACGACGACGTGGACCGTTCGATCGCGGCCATGGTGACCGAGCTCACGCCGAAGACGCGTGCCTACCACGAGATCTGGCTCGATGGCGAGGTCGTCAAGACTTCGGAGCCCGAGGTCGAACCGCTGTATCGCGAGCAGTACCTGCCGCGGAAGTTCAAGACGACCGTGGCGCTCGAAGGCGACAACTGCGTCGACATCTACGCGCACGACCTCGCCCTGGTCGCGATGCGCTCGCCCGGCGGCACGGTGCGCGGATTCAACGTTCTGGTCGGAGGCGGCCTCGGCCGAACGCACAACAAGCCGGAGACGTTCGTCGCGGTGGCGCAGCCTCTCTGCTTCGTCGAGCCGGACCAGGTCGTCGACGTGGCGCGCGAGGTGGTGGCCGTCCAGCGCGACTACGGCGACCGGGCCAACCGGCGCCATGCCCGGCTCAAGTACACGATCGCCGATCGCAGCCTCGACTGGTTCCGCGACGAGGTTCAGAGCCGCGTGGCCTTCAGGCTCCAGCCGCCCGAAAAGCTGTCGTGGAAACCCGTTGACGACCATCTCGGCTGGCACGAGCAGGGCGACGGCCGCCTTTACGTCGGCATCTTCATCGAGAACGGGCGCATCGCCGACGTCGATGGCGTCCGGTCGCGCACCGGGCTGCGCAGGATCGTCGACGAGCTGCGACCGCAGGTCCGCCTGACCGCACAGCAGAACGTGATCCTCGCCGGCATCGCCCCTGCCGACCGGCCTCGCGTCGAAGAGTTGATGTCCGAGCACGGCATTGCGACAGTCGAGTCCATCCCTCTTGCCATCCGGAATTCCATGGCGTGCCCCGCCATCCCCACGTGCGGTCTGGCCGTGGCTGAAGCGGAACGGGCGCTGCCATCCTTGATCCGCACGCTCTCGACTCTGCTCGACGAGCTCGGCCTGGCGGATGAGCGGATCAGCTTCCGCATGAGCGGCTGCCCCAACGGATGCTCGCGCCCGTACCTCGGGGACGTCGGGTTCGTCGGCACGACGCTCGGCAAGTACGATGTGATGCTCGCCGGCGATTTCGACGGCACGCGCCTCAACCGCGTTTACGCGCCGAACGTGCCTATCGCAGAAATCCCTGTCCTCCTGCGGCCGATCTTTGCGACGTTTCGCTCCGATCGGCGCTCGGGCGAGGGCTTTGGCAACTGGGTCGAGCGGGTCGGCTTCGAATCGCTGCGCCAGGTGACCGCATGAACACCCTCGCGCCTGCCGAAATCTCTGCGGGAGCCGCCCCGGAAGCAGTTTTGCAATGGGCCTATGAGACGTTTCCGCGGGTCGTGATCGTCGCCAGCTTCCAGGCCGAATCGTCGGTCCTGATCGACATGGCGTCCCGTATTCGGCCCGACGCCAGGGTCCTGACGCTCGACACGGGACGACTCCCCCAGCAGACCTACGACATGATCGATCGCGTTCGCGACCGCTACGGGATCGACGTCCACGTGATCTCGCCCGACGCGGCCGAACTGCACGAGATGGTGGGGAGCCATGGAGTGAACCTCTTCTACCAGTCGGCAGACATGCGGCGCCTCTGCTGCGACGTGCGCAAGTCGCGGCCGCTGAGCCGCGCACTGGCCGGGTACGACGCGTGGGTGACGGGCGTGCGCAGGCAGCAGGCGGCCACCCGCTCACAGACCGCGGTCGTGTCGCCGGATCGCGAGCACGAGGGCCTGACCAAGATCGCGCCCCTGGCCGGCTGGACCAAAGACCAGGTGTGGGCTCACATCCGCGAGCACGACCTTCCGTATCACTCCCTCTACGACCTGGGCTACACGTCGATCGGCTGCGCCCCGTGCACTCGCGCGACGACAAAAGGCGAGGACGAACGAGCCGGACGTTGGTGGTGGGAAGAGAACGAGGTCAAGGAGTGCGGCCTGCACTGGCCGGCGAAGCAGTGAACAAGATGGCAACGCTGGCAGTCGCGGCGGCGGCGATGCTTCTGGTGGCTTGCGGCCAGGCCGTCAGCTCGGCCGCGCCGAATGACGACCAATCGCTCACGCTGCGCCTTGGCTACTTCCCAAACCTCACGCACGCGCCGGCAATCGCAGGCATTAAGAAAGGACTCTTCTCCTCGGCTCTCGGCGCCAAAGTCACCGTCGAGACCCACACCTTCAACGCGGGCGGTGACGCAGTGACAGCGATCCTTTCCAACTCCATCGACGCGTCGTTCGTCGGCCCGAGTCCGACCACCAATGCATTCGTTCAATCCCACGGCCAGGCGATTCGCGTCATCGCGGGCTCGACGTCGGGCGGCGCGCTGCTGGTCGTCAAGCCGGGCATCACGTCGATAGCCGACCTGAAAGGCAAGAAGATCGCTGATCCCCAGCTCGGCGCGACGCAGGACGTGGCGCTGCGCTGGTTCCTCAAGAGCAATGGCTTTGCTACCGACACCGCGGGTGGGGGAGACGTAAGCATCCTGCCGCAGGACAACGCGCAGACGCTGACGGCGTTCAAGCAGGGCCAGGTCGACGGCGCGTGGGTCCCCGAGCCATGGGCCAGCCGCCTGGTGGTCGAAGGCAAGGGCAAGATCCTGGTCGACGAGCGCGACCTTTGGCCGCAGGGCAGGTTCGTCACCACCAACCTGGTCGTGAGGACAGACTTCCTGCAGGCCCACCCGAAGCGCCTGAAGGCGTTGCTCGAGGGCCTCTATCAGTCGGTCGCCTATCTGAACTCCAACGCGGCTGATGCGCAGAGCCTGACCAACGACGCGGTGGCCGAGATCACCGGCAAGAAGCTCGCGCCTGGCGTCGTCGCAGCCGCCTGGCCGCACATGACATTCATGCTCGACCCCCTCGCTGCAACGCTGAAAATATCGGCCGATCACGCCCACAGCGTCGGCCTGTTGGGCGGCGTTGACCTCAACGGCCTCTACGACTTGAGCCTGCTCAACCAGGTGCTCGCCGCGCACAACGAGCCGGCGGTGGCCGGCGTGTGAGCAACATCCTTCAGCTTTCGGAAAAGCACTCGTTGAGCGTGGAGCGCCTCACCGTGGCGTTCCCACACGATGATCGGCTCCTGCTCGCGCTCGAGGGCGTGACGCTCGAGGTCGAGCGCGGAGAGCTGGTGTGCATCGTCGGCGCCTCGGGCTCAGGCAAGAGCACGCTGCTCAACATCCTCGCCGGGCTCGACGAGCCGACGGCCGGCCGTGCGCACGTACACGGACGAGTAGCGCTCATGTTCCAGGAGGCGGCGCTGCTGCCATGGCTGACCGCGGCAGGCAACGTCGAGCTCGCCCTCGAGCTCCGCGGTGTGAAGCGGCCTGCACGCGTTGAGTTCGCGCGCGAGCTGCTGCATCGCGTCCACCTGGACGGGTTCGAAAAGCGGCTGCCGCACGAGCTGTCCGGCGGTATGAAGCAGCGGGTCGCGCTTGCGAGGGCTCTCGCCCAGGACGCCGACGTCCTTCTCATGGACGAGCCCTTCGGAGCGCTTGACGCGATCACGCGGGACCGCCTGCACGAGGAGCTGGAGCGGATCTGGACCGAGACCGGGCTGACGGTCCTTTTTGTCACCCACAACGCCCGCGAGGCGGTCCGCCTGGGCGACCGCGTGCTGGTCTTCACGAGTCGCCCGGGCCGCGTGGGCCACGAGGTGAAGGTCGACCTCGCGCGCCCGCGCAGCCTCGACTCACCCGAGCTGGCCGTGATCGCCGGCCGGATCACCGATCGCCTGAAACACGAGATGACGCCCAATGGCGAGTGAGCTGGCGGCAGGACTCGCGAGCCGGGACGTGGTGGAGACCACGGCTCGGCGGCCTGGTCGCATGCCGCTGCTTCGCGCGTGGTCCTGGTCGTGGCCGAAGCTCGCCGCCATCGCCCTGGCCGTGGCGGCCTGGCAGGTGGTGGTGTGGACCGGCTGGAAGCCCGACTACGTGCTGCCAGGACCTGGGCCCGTCTTCCAGCGGCTGGCACGAGATCTTGGCAACCCGAACTTCGATCTGGGCGTCGTGATCACGCTTCGCAGGGCGCTCGTAGGCTACGCGATCGCCGTCGCCATTGGCAGCGTGGCGGGCATCCTCGTTGCGCGCATCGCGGTGCTGCGCAAGGCCATCGGCTCGGCCATCCTCGGGCTGCAATCGATGCCCTCGATCGCGTGGTTCCCGCTGGCGATCCTCCTCTTCGGGCTCAACGAGACCGCCATCTTCTTCGTCGTCATCCTCGGCGCGGCGCCCGCGATCGCTGGTGGCCTGTTGAGCGGCGTCGATCACGTGCAGCCGCTGCTCGTCCGCGTCGGTCGCGTGATGGGGGCGCGGGGACTGGGCCTTTATCGCTACGTCATCCTTCCCGCCGCGCTGCCCTCTTTCGTAGGCGGCCTCAAGCAGGGCTGGGCTTTCGCCTGGCGCAGCCTGATGGCCGGCGAGATCATCGGCATCGTCGGCCATCAGCTTTCCCTTGGGCAGCAAATCCAGTTCGCCCGCGACTTTGCCGACGCCGAGCAGCTGCTCGCGATCATCATCGTGATCTTCGTCATCGGGGTTGTCATCGACAGCCTCTTCGGCACGCTCGACCGGGGGATCAGGCGCCGGTGGGGCTTGCTTGGAGCAGAGGCATGACGAAGGGATTCGTCGTCTGGTTCACAGGGCTGTCCGGCGCCGGCAAATCGACCATCGCCAATGCGCTGAAGGTTGAGCTGGAGCGGCGCGGCCGCCATGTCGAGCTGCTCGACGGCGACGAGGTGCGGACGCACCTGTCGAAGGGATTGGGCTTTTCGAAGGAAGATCGCGACACCAACATCCGCCGCATCGGCTACGTCGCGCGACTCGTGGCGCGCAGCGGCGGCGTCGCCATCACCGCCGCCATCTCGCCGTATCGCGAGGTGCGCGACGAGGTCCGCTCGCAAACACCGAACTTCGTCGAGGTCTTCGCCCACTGTCCCATCGAAACGCTGGTCGAACGCGACGTCAAGGGTCTTTACAAGAAAGCCATCGCGGGCGAGATCGCCAACTTCACCGGCGTCAGCGACCCTTACGAGGAGCCACTCCACCCCGAGGTTGTCTCCGACACCTCGCGCGAGACCCTCGAGCAATCGCTGTCTAAGGTCATCGGCGCACTCGAGCGCCTCGGCCATCTCGATCGCCACGTGGGCGAGAGACTGCCATCCGGGGAAGAGCTGCAGGCGCTACGCGCGCAGGCCCGCACGCTGCCGCGCTTGGAGGTCGGCCAGCGCGAGCTGTCGGACCTCTTCATGCTCGCGAGCGGCGGCCTATCCCCTCTAGCCACATTCATGGATCAGCAGGACTACGAGTCCGTGATCTCGACTGGCCGGCTCGCCAACGGACATCCCTTCACCATTCCGATCGTGCTCCGCGCTGAAGCGGCGCCCAGCGCGGAGCGCATTGCCCTTTTCATCGGCGACCAGCCCGCCGGCATCCTCACCGTCACCTCGGCATTCAAGACCGAGCACGAGCTCGAAGCGCGCAGCGTCTACGGCACTGAGGACGACGCGCACCCCGGCGTGCGCGTGCTCAAGGAATCGGGGCGGTGGGCGGTCGGCGGCGAAGTCGTCCCTCTGGCGCATCCGACCTCGGGATTCCCCGAGTACGACCTGACGCCTGCGCAGGTGCGGGCGGTGAAGGCGGAGCGCCAGTGGAAGACCATGGTCGGCTTCCAAACCCGCAACCCGGTCCATCGAGCGCACGAGTACCTGCAGAAGGTCGCGCTCGAGTCGGTGGACGGTCTGCTGCTGCACCCGCTCGTCGGCGAGACCAAGAGCGACGACATTCCCGCTTCGGTCCGCATGAGCTGCTACGAGGAGCTGCTCCGGGGCTACTTTCCACCGGACCGCGTCCTGCTCGCCACCAACCCCGCGTGGATGCGCTACGCGGGTCCCAAGGAGGCCGTCTTCCACGCCATCGTCCGCCGCAACTACGGCTGTACGCACTTCATCGTCGGCCGGGACCACGCGGGCGTCGGCAGCTACTACGACACGTACGCGGCCCACCGCATCTTCGACCAGTACGCGCCTGGTGAGCTCGGAATCGAGATCCTCCGCTTCGAGCACACCTTCTACTGCTCCGCATGCGGCGGGATGGCGTCGACTCGGACGTGCCCGCATCCGGCCGAGCTGCATCGCGCGCTGAGCGGAACAGCGGTTCGCAAGCTGCTGGCCGAGGGCAAGGATCTGCCGGAGGAGTTCACGCGCCCCGAGGTGGCTCGCGTTCTGCTCGACGCCGCGAAAGAGGAAGCCACGGCTTGAAGTACTACCCCGTATTCATCGACCTCACCGGTCAGCTGTGCATCGTTTTGGGCGACGGAAAGTTCGCGGTCGAGAAGGCCGCCTCGCTGCGCGAAGCCGGTGCCAACGTGCGCGTGATCTCGAACCGCGACTACCGGCCGGGCGCCCTAACGGGCGCGCGACTTGTCGTCGACGCCAGCGAAGACGAAAACATCAACCGGCAAAGCTGGGACGAGGCAGAAACAGCCGGCATCCTGATCAACGTTGTGGACCGCCCGGCGCAGTGCCGCTTCATCGCGCCCGCCATCGTGCGCCGCGACCCGCTGCTCGTCGCCATCTCGACCTCGGGCGAAAGCCCGTATCTCGCGTCCGCGCTGCGCGTTCGCATCGAGCGTTGGTTGGGGCGCGAGTGGGGGCCGTTCACCGCGCTGATCGGAAACGTACGCAGGCAGCTCCGCGCGCGCGGCGTGTCCATCTCCGACCAGACGCGTGTCTACCGCCGGATCGTCAACTCCGATGTGCGCAATCTCATCCGGCGCGGGCGAGCCGACGACGCGGCTCACCTCGCAGTGGCCATCGGGCAGGCAGGCGCAAGCAGCGCGGGCCGCGTCGCCCTCGTCGGCGCCGGGCCCGGCGACCCAGACCTGCTCACCTTCAAGGCTCGAGAGCTGCTCGCCGACGCCGACTACGTGCTGCATGACGCTCTCATCGCGGCCGAGACGCTCGCCCTCTGCGGTCCTGACACACGGCTCGAAGACGTGGGCAAGCGTGGCGGGCAGGAAAGCGCCCGCCAGGCCGACATCACCACCCGCTTGATCGAGCTCGCGCGCGCCGGCAACTCCGTCGTAAGGCTCAAAGGAGGCGATCCTTTCGTGTTCGGACGTGGCGGGGAGGAGCTCCTCGAGCTTCAGCGCGAAGGCATCGACGTCCTCGTCGTGCCCGGTATCACCGCGGCGCTCGCGGCGCCCGCGGCCGCGGGCATCTCGGTCACCCGGCGCGGAGTAGCGTCGTCATTCGCGATCACGACCGCTCGAGGCAACCCGGCTCGCCTTCTCGAGCTCGCGCGAGCCGCGGACACGCTCGTGGTGCTCATGGCGCGCGCGGACCTCGCCGAAACAGCCGGCGTTCTGGCCCGAGCGCTGGGAGGATCACGGGCCGCAGCATTGATCAGCCACGCGACGCTGCCTGACCAGCGCTCTGTGAAGGGACCACTCGACCACATCGCCCGCCTGGCTGATGAAGCGGCGATCGAGGCGCCCGCAACGCTGGTCGTGGGAGACGTCGTCGCGGCGACTTCGATAGTTATCGACAGTTTTCGCCATAATTCGACTCAGGGTGGGAGCGCTCAAGCCGCGCCTTCGGTCGCCATGGCTCAGCCTGGGTGAGGCGAGCCGGATGCTCGGCATCACGCCGGCGACTTTGCGCCGGTGGGCCGACCACGGAGACGTCGCCGCCTTCGTGACCCCCGGCGGCCACCGCCGGTTTCCGCGCACCACCATCGAGTCACTCCTCCCGCAATCTCGCAGCCGCCGCCCCCGCCTGGCTGGCATCGGCGCCACGGCCGAGCGGGTCGCCCGCGTGTACAGGCGAGCCAAGCCCGCCGGCCGGCCGGCACCTCCGCCATGGCTGGCGGCCCTTTCCGATGCGGAGCGGAAGGAGTTCCGAGAGCGAGGCCATCGTCTGCTCGCGCTGCTTCTGGAGCAGCTGAACCAGGAGGGAACGAACCCGACTCTCAATGAGGTCGCGGAAGCCGCGACCTCAGCCAATGAGTACGGCCGGCGCGCAGCCGCGCTCGGCGCGTCGCTGTCGGAGACGGTCGAAGCCTTCGTTCGGTTTCGCGCGGCCTTCATTGGCGAGCTCGCGGGCATGGCCAGGCGGCGGCGGCTCGACACTCGCGAGGCCACGGCCCTCCTCGTCGAAGCGGAACGGGCGGTCGACCGGCTGCTGGTGGCGCTGATGAACGGGCACTCAGGCCAGGCCTGATGACTGCTCATGCGCCATGGGTGCTGTCAGCGCAGGCCGGCACATCGAGCGCGGAAGAGCGCGAGCTGATCGCGCGGTCGCTGGACGGTGCGCGCGGCCGTGCAGAGTGGGTGCTGCTCGAGACCTGTCACCGGGTCGAGCTGTACGGGTTCGGCGCCATGCCGGAGCTGGAGGCGCGCGTGACCATGGAGACCGGTGATGACGCAGTCCGGCACCTGATGCGCGTCGCCGCCGGGCTCGACAGCGCGATCATCGGCGAGGACGAGGTCCTGCATCAGGTCCGCGAGGCCCTGGCGGGCGCGCGGGCCGCGCGGCCGCTGGACGGCCGCCTGCAGCGACTCTTCGAGACCGCGATCGCAGCCGGCCGCCGTGCCCGCGCCGGCCGGACCGCCTCCAGCGGCAACCTCGCCCAGAGAGCGGTGGCATGGATTCAGCAGAGGTCGACGCTGGCGGGCCGCACCGTGCTGGTCGCTGGCGCCGGCCGCATGGGTTCGTCGCTGGCCCATTCAGCCCGGCTGGCCGGTGCCGACATCACCATCGCAAGCCGGGACAGCGACCGGGCGAGCCGTCTGGCGGAGGTGTACGGCGGCCGGGGCATCGACCTTGCGAGCGCCGCCGAGCTCGCTGCTGGAACCGCCGGCATCGCGATCGCGCTCGGAGGAGTCTGGCATGAGCTGCAGACGCAAACAGCGAGTCTCCCACCGGTCGCGGACATCTCGGCTCCCTCCGCCGTGCCGGCCGAGGTCAGGGCCCAGCTCAACGGAAGCTATCTGGGCATCGACGACCTGTATGTCCGCACGCAACCTGTACCGCGCGCCTACATCGATGAGGCCAGCCGAGTCGTCGCGGCCAAGACAGACGAGTACGTGCGATGGCTCGAGGGTGTCGCGTGACGATCAGGTTGGGCACGCGCGGCTCCCGACTGGCGCTGATTCAGAGCGAGCTCTTCGCGCGTCGCCTGCGTGACGCCGGCCACGATGTCGTGCTGGTTCCGATCGTGACCGAGGGTGACCTTCGTTCGGTCGACATGCCTTTTGGCGAAGGCGTGTTCGTCGCCGCGATCGCACGCTCTCTCATCGCCGGAGAAATCGATATCGCCGTACACAGCGCCAAGGACATTCCACTCGAGGAAGAGCCGGAGCTCCAGATCGCCGCCTATCCGGAGCGTGCCGATCCGCGCGACGCTTTGATCACCCGAACCGGGGACCGGTCCCTGGACACGCTGCCCGGCGGCGCAACCGTCGGCACCGACAGCCCCCGCCGGACGGGATTTGTGTTGGCGGCGCGTCCCGATCTGAAGGTGGTTCCGCTGCACGGCAATGTCGAGACCCGACTACGCCGTCTGGACGAAGGTGAGGTCGATGCGCTGGTCCTGGCGGCTGCGGGCATCGATCGCCTCGGCCGCGGGGCGCGGATAGACCAGCGACTCGACCCCGGCGTGATCGCTCCGGCACCGGCGCAGGGCGCCCTCGCCGTGCAGTCGCGCCGCTCGGACGCCGAGCTCCTCCGCTTGCTCGCCTCGCTCGACGTGCCGTCCGTCCGGCTTGCGGTGGAGACCGAGCGTGAGGTCCTGCGCGCGACCGGCGGGACGTGCCGGGCGCCGGTCGGGGCGATGGCTGAAGTTGACGGCGACTCCTTCGCGCTGCTTGTCGCCGGCGTGAACAGCGACGGCACCGGCAAGCGGGTCGAGCACGTCGAAGGCGCTTGCGCGGACGCGCTCGAGCTCGCGGCCGCCGCCGGTCGCCGGCTGGTCGCGGAGGTGGCTTTGCGATGACCGCAGTTCTCGTCACGCGGCCGGCCGGCGGCGTCGACCCTGTCGTCGGCGCGCTGGAAGCCGCCGGCTACCGGGTTCATGCGGTCCCGACCGTCGCGACGCAACCGCTGGAGTTTGATCGACCAGACCTGGCCGCCTACGACTGGGTCGTCGTGACCAGCGCCGCCGGCGTCGACGCGTTATTCCCCCCTCCCCTACGGGGAGAGGGCCAGGGAGAGGGTCAGGGAGAGGGGGGGCTCGAGCTTGTTCCGCGTTGGGCCGCCGTCGGGCAGGCGACGGCGCAAGCGCTGCGGGCTGCCCGCGTGGAGCCATCGCTCGTCCCTAACGAGTCGAACGGGCTGGCTCTCGCGAACGCGCTGCCCGACGTACGGGGCAAGCGGCTTCTGCTCGTCCGTGCCTCGGCCGCCTCAGCAGACCTCCCCGAGCGCCTGCGGGAGCGCGGCGCAGCGGTCGACGAGGTGGCTGGGTATCTCACCATCGAGGGTCCCGTCGCCGCGTCGGAGCCGCTGCGCGCAGCACTTGCCGACCCCGAGCTCGCGGCGATCGTCTTCGCCTCCGGCTCAGCAGTGCGGGGCTTTGTCGCCCTTGGAGGCTCCGCGTCATGGCCCGCCATCACCATCGGCCCGCGCACCACGCAGGTCGCCGCCCAGCTTGGCTTCCGCGTCGTCGCCGAGGCCGAAACACAGAGCGCCAAAGCCCTGGTCGCGGCGGTCGTCCGTGCCATACCGATTGAGGAGAGAAACCGTGCGTGACCTGCTTGCCCCCACGATGGCCGGCACGGCCGGGGCAGAACGGCCCCGCCGGCTTCGCGCCAATGCCGCGCTCCGCGCGCTCGTGCGCGAGACCCGCCTCGATCCGTCCCAGCTCGTGGCGCCGCTGTTCGTGATTTCCGGCCGTGGCCGCCGGGATGAGATCTCGTCTCTGAAGGGGCACTCGCGCCTCAGCCCGGACCTCGTCGTGGCCGAGGCTCACCGCCTTGCGGCACTGGGAGTGGGTGGCATCCTGCTGTTCGGCATCCCTGACACGAAGGATCCCCGAGGGCACGCGGCCGCCGACACCAAGGGTCCTGTGCCAGAGGCACTGCGGATGCTGAAGGTAGAGAAGCTGCCCCTCGCCCTGGCCGCCGACGTATGCCTTTGCGAGTACACGACGCACGGCCACTGCGGTGTCCTCGACGGTGACCGCGTCGACAACGACGCCACCCTTCCGCTGCTGGCCGAGGCCGCTGTCGCTTATGGAGAGTCCGGAGCGCACCTTGTCGCGCCGAGCGCAATGATGGACGGGCAGGTGGCGGCGCTGCGGTCGGGGCTCGACGGGAGCGGACTTCCCGACACGGCGATCATCGCCTACGCGTCGAAGCATGCTTCTGCTCTCTACGGCCCGTTCCGTGAGGCGGCGGGCTCCACTCCCAGCTTTGGCGACCGCAAGTCCTACCAGATGGACCCCGCCAACGCGCGCGAGGCCATGCGCGAGATGGAGCTCGACGCTCGTGAAGGCGCCGACATCCTGATGGTGAAGCCCGCCATCACGTCGCTCGACCTCCTCGCGCGCGCGCGCGACCGTTTTGACCTTCCCCTCGCCGCGTACCAGGTCAGCGGGGAGGCGGCGATGATCGAGGCGGCCGCCGAGCGCGGCTGGATCGACCGCCGGGCCGCCATCCTGGAATCGCTGACCGCCATCGTTCGCGCCGGCGCGGCCATCGTCATGACCTACTTTGCCGCCGACGCCGCAGCGTGGTTGAAGGAAGCGCGATGAGCGACAGCCGATTCGTCCACGCACTCGCGCTCGGCCTCGACCCCGCCTGGCGGCGGCTCTCACGCGAGGAGCGATGCGATTCGGCGGCTGAGCTGGCGACCACCGTCACTGCTGAATCGGATGTCACCACCTTTTCGTACTCGATGGTCGGCCTCCAGCCAGGCGCGGACCTGCTGCTCTGGAGCCTCGCCCCCTCGCTCGATGCGCTCGAGGCAAGATCCGCATCCGTTTTGCGATCGGGGATGGGGCGGTGGATGCAGGTCAGGGAGAGCTTCATCGGCATCATCCAGCCCTCGCAGTACGTCAAGAAGCCGACGCCTCAAGAACAGTCGCTCTTCAGCGGCGAGCGCTCGCGCTACCTCGTCGTCTATCCCTTCACGAAGAGCACCGAGTGGTATCTCCTCGGCAGAGAAGCGCGCCAGGGGATCATGAACGAGCACATGCGCGTAGGGCACGACTTTCCCGAGATCCGCCAGCTCCTCGCCAACAGCTTCGGCGTCGACGACATGGATTTTCTCGTCGCATACGAGACGGATGACCTGGCCAGGTTCGGCGAGCTGGTACGCGCCCTGCGTGGGACCGACAGCAGGCGATCAACGGTGCGGGACACGCCGATCCTCACCGGGATCCACCGCCCGATCGCGGAAATCACCGCATTGCTCGGAGCGGAGAACCTCCCTCTCCCCTTAAGGGGAGAGGGTCGGGGAGAGGGGCGAGAAAGAAAAGCGTGATGGGCACAACAACCATGGTCTCCTGGCGTGAGCGCGCCGCCCAGCTCTTTCCGGGCGGCGTCAACAGCCCGGTGCGCGCGTACCGGGCGGTCGGCGGCGAACCGCCGATCATGGTCCGCGGCGAGGGGCCATTCGTCTGGGACGCAGACGGCAATCGGTACATCGACTACGTCGGCGCCTTCGGCCCTCTGATCCTGGGCCACGCCCACCCCGCCGTCGTGGACGCGATCCGGGCCGCGGTCGAAGCCGGCGGCTCGTTCGGCGCGACGAGTCCGGGCGAGGTCCGGCTGGCCGAGCTGATCCGCTCACGCATGCCGTCGGTGGAGCGTCTCCGCTTCGTCAACAGCGGCACGGAGGCGGCGATGAGCGCGCTGCGCGTCGCTCGCGCGGCCACCGGACGCGACCTTGTGATCAAGTTCGACGGGGCCTATCACGGCCACGCCGACTCGATGCTGGTCGATGCGGGCTCCGGAGCCGCCACGCTGTCGATTCCAGGCAGCGCAGGGGTCGCCGCTTCGGTTGCCGCCCAGACGCTGGTCGCGTCGTACAACCAGCTCGACTCGGTCGAGGCGCTTCTTCACGAACACCTGGGCCAGGTCGCCGCTGTCATCGTCGAGCCGGTCGCGGCCAACATGGGTGTGGTCCCGCCGGCGCCCGGATTCCTGGCCGGCTTGCGCCGGCTTGCTGATCAGGCGGGCGCTCTGCTCATCTTCGATGAGGTGATCACCGGCTTCCGCGTGGCGCCAGGCGGCGCGCAGGAGCTCTTCGGCGTACGGCCGGACCTGACCGTCCTGGGCAAGATCATCGGTGGCGGACTGCCGGTCGGGGCGTATGGCGGCCGCGCGGATCTGCTCGACCTGGTGGCGCCTGCCGGACCCGTCTACCAGGCGGGGACGCTGTCCGGCCACCCGGTGGTCATGGCTGCAGGCGAGGCCACCTTGTTGTGGCTCACCCCCGACGTTTACAAGACGATCGAGGCGAGAGCGGACCGACTCGAGAGAGGTTTGCGGCGCGAGGGCGTCAGCGTCGCTCGGGTCGGGTCTCTGCTCACGATGTTCTTCCGTGACGGTGCGCCGGCCAACTTCAAGGAGGCCAAAGCAAGCGACACGCATGCGTTCGCGCGTTTCCATCGAAACATGCGCACAGCGCATGTCCTCCTTCCGCCCTCGCAGTTCGAAGCGTGGTTCCTCTCCGCGGCGCACGACGACGCCGTCGTCGACGCGACCCTCGCCGCTGCCGCACGTTGAGCCGTTTTCTCGACGCCGCACACCGGCGGCCCGTCGACGTCACCCCTGTCTGGCTCATGCGCCAGGCGGGCCGCTCGCTGCCGGAGTACCGAAAGCTCCGCGAGCGCTGGACCCTGGTCGACATCGTGGCGCAGCCCGAGCTTTGCGCCGAGGTGACGCTGCAGCCAGTCCGCCGGCTCGGGGTCGATGCAGCCGTGATGTTCGCCGACATCATGCTGCCGCTCCGCGGCATGGGCGTCGACTTCGAGCTGGTCGAGAATGTCGGGCCCGTCCTCGCCCGCCCCATTTCCTCAGCCGCCGACGTGGACCGGTTGGTCGTGCCGGCCGGCGAGGACGCGGCGCCGCAGGTCATCACGGCGGTGCGCCATGTGGTCGCAGAGTCCACGGTGCCAGTGATCGCATTTTCCGGCGCGCCGTTCACGCTGGCCAGCTACCTGGTCGAGGGACGGCCCAGCCGCGACTTCGCCAAGGCCAAAGCGTTCATGTACTCGGAACCGGCCGCATTCGATCGCCTGCTTGCGAAGCTCTCGACGACTATGGCCGGCTACCTCAAGGCGCAGGTCGCAGCCGGTGCGAGCGCGGTCCAGCTCTTCGATTCGTGGGCCGGCGCCCTCGCGGTCGAGGACTACGAAGCTCGTGTGCTGCGGCATACGCGGTCGATGTTCGACGAGCTCGAGTCGCTCGAGGTGCCGCGCATCCACTTCGGCACCGACACGGCGGCCCTGCTCGAATCCATCGCGTCGACCGGCCCCGACATCGTGTCGCTCGACTGGCGCGTGCCGCTGGACACCGGCTGGAAGAGGGTCGGGCACGAGCTTGGCATCCAGGGCAACCTGGACCCCGCGGTCCTGCTGGGCCCGCCGGAGCTCGTGCGCGAACGGGCTCAGGACATCCTTCGTCGCGCCGGAGGGAGGCCAGGTCACATCTTCAACCTCGGGCATGGTGTGCTGCCGTCCACGCCGCTCGAAAACCTCCAGCTCCTCATCGAGACCGTTCACGAGTGGCAGGTCGCGCGTGTCGCCTGAATCGACAGGTCTTCTGTGCATGGCGTACGGCAGCCCCGCCGGCGAGGCTGATATCGAGGCCTACTACACGCACATCCGCGGCGGCCGAAAACCCTCGGCGAAAGCGCTCGAGGAGCTGAAGGCCCGATACCGAGCGATCGGCGGCTCGCCGCTGACGTCAATCACGCGCGCCCAGGCCGGCGCGATCGGCAAGCGGCTGGGACTTCCAGCTTTCGTGGCCATGAAGCATGCCGCGCCTTTTGTTGCCGACGGTGCTGCGGACGCGAAGCAAGCCGGGGTGCGTCGCCTGGTCGGACTTCCGCTCGCGCCCCACTACGCCGAGATGAGCCTCGGGGCGTACGAGCGCTCGCTGCAAGAGTCGTGGGACGGCGAGCTGGTCTTCGTACGCGGGTTCCACGACCACCCCGCCTTCATCCGCGCCGTCGGGCAATTGCTGGCGGAGCGTCTCGACGAGCGCCGGCCCGAGCGGCTTTTCTTCACTGCCCACAGCCTTCCGGCCCGCATCGTGTCCGCAGGCGACGGCTACGCAGACCAGCTGCTGGAGAGCTGCCGGCTCGTCGCGGACTCCATGGAGCTTCCGGACTGGGAATTTGCTTTTCAGTCCGCGAGCACGACCGGCGAGCCGTGGCTCGGCCCGGACCTTCTCACTGCGATCGAAAAGTCGGGCGCCGTCGACGTCCTGGTCTGCCCGATCGGCTTTGTCGCCGACCACCTCGAGATCCTCTACGACCTCGACGTGGAGGCCCAGGCTTTCGCGCGTGAGCGCGACCTCAGGCTCAGGCGCACCGAGTCGTTCAACACGAGGCCTGATTTCATCGCCGCGATGGCGGAGGTCGTGGCTGACGCCCTGAGTGGCGCCGAAGACCGCATGGCGACCGGTTGATCGACCGCGGCCGGCTCGCGACGCTCATGGCGCGCGAGCGGGAAATCTACCGGGGGCGCAACCCCCGTTCGCTGGCCGCCTACCAGGCGGCAACCAGCCTGTTCGGACGCGTCCCGATGACCTGGATGAACAAGAGCGCGGGCGGGTTCCCCCTTTTCCTGTCGAAGGCAAGTGGAGCACACGTGGAGGATCTCGACGGCCACGACCTGATCGATCTCTGCCTCGGCGACACCGGGGCCATGGCCGGGCACTCACCGGCCGCGACGGTGGAGGCGGTTCAACGGCGCTTCGCTGAGCTGGGTGGCGCCACGGCGATGATGCCCTCGGTGGATGCACAGTGGGTCGGCGCCGAGCTGGCCCGCCGCTTCGGACTGCCTTACTGGAGCTTCGCCCTGACGGCCACGGACGCCAACCGTTGGGCGATCCGGCTCGCGCGAGCGGTCACCGGCCGGCCGAAGATCCTCTTCAACAATTACTGCTACCACGGAAGCGTCGACGAGTCCCTGATCGTGATCGGGCCCGACGGCGAAGGTATCAGCCGGCCCGGCAATGTGGGCGCCCCGTCGGATGTGACGCTGACGAGCCGTGTGGCCGAGTACAACGACCTCGAAGGACTGGAGCGCCAGCTCGCGCGAAGCGACGTCGCGGCCGTGCTCATGGAGCCGGCGCTCACCAACATCGGCATCGTGCTGCCGGAGGACGGCTATCTCTCCGGAGTTCGCGAGCTCACCCGCAAGTACGGAACGCTGCTCATCAACGACGAGACCCACACCTTCTCCGCCGGGCCGGGCGGGTGCACCAAAGCCTGGGGCCTGGCTCCCGACATGCTGACCATCGGCAAGGCAATCGCTGGAGGCATACCTGCCGGCGCTTATGGCATGTCTGAGGAGCTCGCCCAGAAAATTACGGGTCGCTCGGACCTCGACCTCATCGACGTCGGCGGTGTCGGCGGCACCCTGGCCGGAAACGCCCTTTCGATGGCGGCGACAAGGGCCACCCTCGAGCATGTACTGACCGACGCGGCGTTCGAGGCGATGGCTGAATTGTCCGAGCAGTTCGCCGGCAGCGTTCGACGCATCATCGAGCGGCACGAGGTGCCGTGGTCGATCAGCCGGCTCGGCGCGCGCTCCGAATACCGCTTCATCAGCCCGCCGCCGTCCAACGGCGGACGGTCAAACGCAGCCGCTGACGCAGAGCTCGAGGACTTCATCCACGTCTATCTCGCCAATCGCGGCGTGCTGCTGACGCCATTCCACAACATGGCGCTAATGTGCCCGGCCACCACTCAAGCCGATGTGGACCATCATCACGAAGCCTTCGATAGCTGCCTGAACGAGCTACTTTCCCTCCCCCGTTAGGGGGAGGGTCAGGGTGGGGGGCGGTGCAGCTTTGTCAGCCTCCCTTGTCCTCCTGCAGGATGTTGCCCCCGTCGACGACCAGAGACTGCCCGGTGATGTAGGACGCCTCCGGCGAGGCGAGGAAAACCACGGCGGCGGCGACCTCGTCGGGCGTCCCCGCACGGCCGACCGGGGTGTGGAGCGCCGCCGCCAGCTCGGCCTCGCTGGAGGATCCGGTCGCGATCCACCCCGGAGCAACGGCGTTGATCGTGATGCCGTCCGACCCGGTTTCCAGCGCCACCGCGCGCATCATGCCGTCCATCCCGGCTTTCGCCGCCCCGTAGGCGGCCGAGCCGCGGGTGCTCACCAGCGGACCGGTCACCGATGACACGTTCACGATCCGGCCGTACTTCCTGCTCACCATCCCCGGCAGCACCGCGCGCGTCATGAGAAACGCCGTGTGCAGGGTGATCGCGATCTGTCGCTGCCAGGCTGCGTAGGAGGAAAGCTGCAGGGTCGTGTCCTCCACCGGCTTTCCAATCTGACCCAATCCGGCGTTGTTGACGAGCACGTCGATCCGCCCGCGATCCCGCAGCACCGAATCAACCAGGTCCTGCGCTGCTTCCTCTTCGGTGAGGTCAGCGACGATTGACGAGACCATGCTCCCGGTCGGGTCCAGCTCTCGTGCACGGTCGTGAATGCGATCCGTGGTCGAGGTGATGGCGACGAAGAAGCCGGCCGACTGAAGGCGCCGAGCGATCGCAAAACCGATTCCCTCGGGGCTTCCTACGCCCGTCACCACGGCAACCTGTCCCCGCATGGCCATTGGGCAGCGAATTATCCGTCGATTGCGTTTGTAAAGATCCTGACTTAACGTTCGTCTGTGCAAGCCGTCCTGCACGAACTGATCGGAAGAGACGAAGAACAAGCCGCCGTGGTGGACTTCCTCAAGGCGGTTCAGGCCGGTCCGCGAGTGCTCCAGCTCGAGGGCGAGGCAGGGATCGGAAAGACCAGTCTGTGGAAGGCGGCACTCTCCTCTGCGACCCTGGCTGGCTACCGCATATTGAGCGCGGCGCCCACCGAGGCTGAGAGCGCCCTACCCTACGCCGTCCTCGGTGACCTGCTCGACCCGATTCCCGATGAGGCACTCGCTTCAATCTCGATCCCCCTGCGCACGGCGCTGGAGGTGGCCTTGTTCCGCGCTCCGGCCCGGCAAGGTCCGACTGAGCAGCTGGCCGTCAGCGGCGCCTTCTTGAGAGTCCTACGGTTCCTTGCCACCGATCAACCCGTGCTGGTGGCCCTGGACGATATTCAGTGGACGGATGGCCCATCGATGCGAGTGCTGGCGTTCGCCCTGCATCGACTGGAAACCGAACGGGTCAAGATCCTTACGACTCTCCGTGTTCCATCAGCCGGCGATGCGGCTGGGCAATTGCCAAAGGCGGTGGGTGAGGCTCGGATCCAGCATCTCGAGGTCAAATCGCTTTCACTCAATGTCATCGATGACCTTCTTCTTCGGAGGCTCGAGCGACCCCTTCGCCGGCCCGAGCTCGACCATGTCTACTCCGCATCAGGCGGCAACCCTTTTTTCGCCCTCGAGATTGGCCGATCCATCGTGGAGCAGTCCACCACTCTCAGGGCCGGACAGCCACTATCGCTTCCGGCTTCGCTGGCCGATGCCATCAAAGGCCGCGTCGCAAAGCTTTCTCCGGCCACGCTCGATGTCTTGGTCGCGATGGCCTCGCTCTCGCGCCCCGATGAAGCACTGCTGCAAGCTGTAGACGCCCGCGCGGTGGCAGCCCTCGACGAAGCCTCGAACGTACAGATGGTGGAACGCTCCGCGGGTCGCCTTCGCTTCACTCACCCCTTACTGGGATCGGTCATCTACTCGCTCGCCGATTCCGCATCACGCAGGGCGTGGCATTCGAAGCTGGCCGAGTTCGTGCTCGATCCCGAGGAGAAAGCGCGTCATCTCGCGCTCGCGGCGACCAGCCCTGATGAGAAAGTTGCCGATGCGCTCGAGGAGGCGGCGCGATCGGCCAACGCACGAGGCGCGCCAGACGCGGCAAGCTCCTTGGCGGAGCAAGCATCAGAGCTGACGCCCCCAGGTTTTCCCGAAGCCATCGAGCGGCGCCGAATCATGACGGCCGAGTTTCGGATGCGGGCAGGGGACGTGCCTGGGGCTCGCAGACTGCTTCGCTCCGTGCTCGATTCGCCGCCAACCGGAAAGCGGCCCACGCAGGCGCTTCGTCTGATGGGCAGCCTAACGTTAGGTGGAGAGGACCTGGTCGAAGCGGAGCGGTTCCTGAGCGAAGCTGCGTCTCAGACCAGCAACGATTTACGAACCCAAGCGATGATCGAGCGCGATCTCATCACGGTTTTCCTCCAGCGGGGTAAGTTCCCGGAGGCGGTTCAGCATGGCGCGCGATTGGGTGAGATCGCCAAGCGATGCGATGACCCCGCAATCCTGGCTGCGGCGCGGCGGCTCAAAGTAGTCATTCAACGCCATACCGGCCGTGTGGCGCCAGAGGATCTTGTTACTGCCGTCGCGCTGGCCGAAGACGAGATCTCGCTGCCGATAGACGACGCGGCCGGCGGCCTCCACCCTCTGATGCTCTGGGCGACGCTGCTCAAGTGGTCCGACGATTTTTCCCACGCTCGCAAGTTGTTGAAGCGCGCCCTCGCCTTGACCGAG
>Ga0209118_1000465_pt1 | contig 22377 bp, 17 predicted proteins | sample BlaSpr_A8_Ref_M1_FD_187988 | JGI IMG/M metagenome (GOLD analysis project Ga0209118, IMG submission 187988) | Forest soil microbial communities from Thunder Bay, Ontario, Canada - Black Spruce, Ontario site 2_A8_Ref_M1 (SPAdes) (version 2) | ecosystem: Environmental > Terrestrial > Soil > Boreal...
ATGAGGCCATCGTCCGTTTTGCCATTGCGCTCTCCCCAAAATCGGCAACGCCGCGATGGAAGAGCAGAGTATCACATTATTTACGGATAAGCTCTAAGTAGAGGGATAAGCCCAATTGCGATCCGGGAGATAGCTGCTCATTGGCCTGATTATGAAGTGCATTCTGTTCGCCAGCGCTCTTGCTGGTAAGGCTATCTTGGCGAATGCACTGCGGTGCACGTGCCGCGCGCTCAAGTAACGCAGCTGCGCAGCACGGGACTCCGCGACCGGAAGGTGGATTACCTATGAGGATTTGATAGTGGGGAGCGCGTGGCCTGCGCTGGCGGGCACATCATTGCCCATCTCGTGCACGTTATAGTGTAACGGGCGCTGGACTGCGGAGATGTTTCTTATCTTTGGCTAGCTGCGGTCGGATGTGCTGCCGCTGGACGACATCGGGTTGCAACGCACCGTTTCCCAGCATCACAACCAAGTGGAGCCGGTGAGTCGCGAAAAATAAGGGAATCGGGAAAACGCGGCGGCCGTGACGTACGGTCGCCACGTTTGCTATCTGTGGCGCAGCCCCGGCCCGCTTGCGGTCGAGTTAGGATCGGCTTGGCGAGAGCCGATTATTGCGACGTGTTGGCGGCGACTTTCTTGATCGGATAGTTGACCCACCATACACCGGCGTTGTTGCGCTTTGCCCACTGCTCGACCAGATAAACCTTTTCATAGTCGACGTTGTCCTGCGCCTGGGCTCCCGTATTGCTCGACATACCAGCGCAACCACCAAGCAGGAACAGCACCACAGCGGACAACAGCAATGCAATTGTTTTCATGGTCTCGTCTCCTTGCATGCGGGACCCTGGTTTGCGTTTCGCCGGCGCATCTCGGCAGGCATGTAGCGCTTGGGTCCAGCCGTAATATTACGCCCAAATTGACGCCAGTAAAGCTGCCGCGACAATTCTGCTTGCATGGAAGAACTGGCCACCGGAAAAATCGGCTCAATACGGACCCAACTGGCCATCGGCGAGGCGCAGCACCCGCTGCATGCGTCGAGCGAGTTCCTCGTCATGCGTCACGACTACTAGGCTGGTCTGAAAAGCGCCGTTCAGTTGCAGCATCAGCTCGAAAACCGCCCCAGCGGTGCGCCGGTCAAGGTTGCCGGTGGGTTCATCCGCCAGGACGCAAGCGGGGCGAGTTACCAAGGCGCGCGCGACCGCGGCGCGCTGCCGCTCTCCGCCGGACAATTCGCCGGGCTTGTGGCCGAGCCGGTGGCCCAACCCTACCCGCTCCAACACTTCCGTCGCCTGGGCGTGAGCCGCCTCGGCCGGCATCCGGCGGATCAGCAGGGGCATCGCCACATTCTCGACGGCCGTAAATTCGGGAAGGAGATGATGAAACTGGTATACGAAGCCGAGCGCACGGTTGCGCAATTCACCGAGCGCGACCGGGCTTAGTCTGCCGATATCCTGTCCCTGAATGCTGATTTCACCCGCTGTCGCGCTATCGAGTCCGCCGAGGAGATGCAGCAGCGTGCTTTTGCCCGAACCCGAAGCACCGACGATCGCGACTCTTTCGCCGGCCGAAATTTCCAGTTGCACATCGGACAGAACTGGCACTTCGACCCTGCCCTGCATATATATCTTGCGCAGTCCTTTGCAGGCGACAACGACCGCTGCAGATCTCTGAGCCGCCCCGGCCGCGAGGTGCCGCGCCGTTCCGGCGCCGACCATTGATTCCTCACTCCCGGCCCTGTCACTCATAGCGCAAGGCCTCGGCAGGGTTTATCCGCGAAGCACGGAAACTCGGATACAGGGTGGCGAGTATCGTCAGCACGAATGACATCAGCGCGATTGCCGTCACGTCGCCCAGCTGCAGCTCCGAAGGCAGCTCACTGATGTAGTAGACCTCTCGCGACAGGAATTGCACGTTGAAAGTGTGCTCTATGAACGGCACGATGACATCGATGTTGATTGCGGTGATGACGCCGATGACGATGCCCAGAATGGTGCCGACCGTGCCGATGATCGTTCCCTGGACAATGAAGATTTTCATGATGCTGCGCGGCGACGCGCCGAGAGTGCGCAGGATCGCCACGTCCGATTGTTTATCGGTCACGACCATGACCAGCGTGGACACGATATTAAACGCCGCGACCGCGACGATGAGCGTCAAAATCAGGAACATCATGCGTTTTTCGATTTCCACTGCACGGAAGAAGTTCGCGTTCTGTTGCGTCCAATCACTGATATAGGCGTCAGCGGAAATCATTCGCGACAACTCGTGCGCTACGCGGGGCGCCTGAAGTAAATCTCTGATCTTCAGACGTACCCCGGACACGGCATCAGCCAATTGGTAAAGCTTCTGCGCATCGGCAAGATCGATGAGTGCCAACCCGGAGTCGTATTCGTAGTGGCCGACTTCGAAAATTCCGACTACGGTGAACTGCTTCAAGCGCGGCACGATGCCCGCCGGTGTAACCTGCCCACGAGGCGCAATCAGCACCACCTTGTCGCCCCGCATCACCCGCAGCGCACGCGCCAGTTCGGCACCGAGGATGATGCCGAACTGACCCGCCTTCAAATCGGTCAGCGTCCCGCTTTTCATGTGACTCTCGATATCGGCTACATTGCGCTCCTGTTCCGGCTGGATGCCGCGAATGATGGCGCCGCGCACGTTGTCCCCATAAGAAAGCAGCCCTTGCGCTTGAACATAGGGGGCTGTTGCCACCACTTCCGGATGTTTGGATGCCTGTTCGGCCACTGCGGGCCAGTTAGGCAAGGTATTGTCGGCTCCAGTGATTTGCACATGCGATACCACACTGAGAATGCGTGTCCGTATCTCGTGCTGGAATCCATTCATCACTGAGAGTACGACAATCAACGCCCAAATGCCGAGCGTGATACCTAACATGGAGAGCAGCGATATGAAGGAGATAAAGTGGTTGCGGCGTTTGGCGCGGGTATAGCGCAGGCCAACGAAAAGCTCGTAAGGGTACAAGGGGTTCAGGTATCAGGTATGCGAGGTTGCTGGGTGCGAATGAGCGCGGGCAGTGTGCCACATTCTGACTAGGTAGGCGAACTGCAAACCGCAGCTGCCATGTTAGACTGCGAGCGACCCCGGCGGCAAAAATTCTACCGGCAATCCATTTCCTCGTCTCTACCTCTGAGCGCCGGACCACAGAGACCCGATCCTCGACACGTGATGCTGCATTGCCATCTGATCGTCCCCGACCTGATACTCACTGCAGAGTTGATGAAGGAGATCTGTGCCGGGCTGGCTCTGCCGACCCTCGAAACGCTATTGGGAAAGGGCGACACGATATCCCAGGCGGTAGAGAGTTATGAGGCTTGGTTGTGCGCGATTCATGGCGTCCAGAAACAGCAAGACTGGCCGCTGGCGCCGATTACCTTGGCGGCTGATGGCGGCGCAGTTGGGACCGATTTCTGGCTGCGCGCCGATCCCGTGCATTTGCGCGTGGAGCGGGGGCAACTCACGCTTCAGGGTAGCAACGCGCTCGACCTTTCGCTGGGCGACGCCTGTGCGCTGACCCAGGCGTTAAACGCCCATTTCAGTGGTGACAAGCTGGTCTTTCAGGTTGTCCGGCCCCATCACTGGTATGTGTGTTTTGCCGCCGCTCCGCAGCTGCGAACCGTTGCGTCGGCGCAGGCCATTGGCCGTAACATTGACTCGCTGCTGCCCACTGGCGCAGATGGAAAGCGTTTTGTCAGACTGTTCAACGAAACGCAGATGGTTCTTTTCAGCCATCCTCTCACTGAAGCTCGCGAAACAAACGGTCTGCCAACCGTCAACAGCGTCTGGTTTTGGGGAGGAGGCAAATTGCCTGGTTCGTTCACGCAAGCTTTCGCAAAAATCTGGGCCAGCGAAGAAGTGGCGTGCAGCCTCGGCCAAGTCAGCGGCACGCCGATCGAAGCGCTTCCCGAAACCGGCGCGGCTTGGCTCTCTTCCGCGACGACTGCGAGTCATTGCGGGTTGATGTTGGATCAGCTTCGCACTTGCCGGCAGCAAGGCGATCTATACCGGTGGCGGGAAGCACTGCAACGTCTGGAGAGCGAGTGGTGCGTTCCATTGCTCAATGCATTGAAGGCAGGCAAGATAAAGCGCCTCACGCTGACCGCGTTTGGCGAGAACCAAATGTACGAGGTGAGTATGCAGCGTCGCACGCTGTGGCGGTTTTGGCGCCATGCCAGGCCACTCGCAGCGCTCGCGGAGGATTAAAGCAACCGTATGCCGCGCATCGTCACCCGCGCCTTTCCGGACGGACCTTATGCAACGCTTATCGGCGCCGGTTTGCATCCCGTGCTGGCGCGTATTCTTGCGGCGCGCGGCGTGCAGAACGCGCAGCAACTGGCAAACACCTTCGCGAGGCTTTTGCCACCCGAAACGCTGAAGGGCCTGCGCGAAGCAGCCGTGCTCCTGGCCGATGCCGTGCAAGCCCAGCAGCGTCTGCTCATCGTCGCAGACTACGATGCGGACGGTGCGACGGCTTGCGCGGTCGGCGTTCGTGCGTTGCGCGCATTCGGCGCGACGGTGGATTATCTCGTCCCGGATCGCTTCGAGTACGGCTACGGCCTGACGCCGGAAATCGTCCGTCTGGCGGCGAAGCGCCATCCTGACTGGTTGATCACCGTAGACAATGGCATCGCCAGCGTCGAAGGTGTGGCGGAAGCCAATCGGCTCGGCATGCGGGTGATCGTCACCGATCATCACTTGCCCGCCGATGGCCTGCCCGCCGCGGCCGCCATCGTCAATCCCAATCAACCGGGATGCAACTTTCCCAGCAAACATCTGGCAGGCGTAGGAGTCATTTTCTACGTCATGGTAGCGCTGCGTGCAGAATTGGCATTGCGCAACCACTTTGCCGCGAGTACAAAACCTAGGCTCGCCGAACTCCTCGATATCGTCGCGCTGGGTACGGTCGCCGACGTCGTTTGCCTGGACGAGAACAACCGCATTTTAGTTACCCAGGGTATCGGCCGCATCCGAGCGGGCCACGCGCATGCCGGGATAAAAGCACTGTTGCGAGTGGCCGGTCGAGAAACGGCGCGCGTCACGACCTACGATCTGGCCTTCGTGTTGGGCCCGCGTCTGAACGCAGCCGGGCGGCTTGACGACATGGCAGTCGGCATTGAATGTCTGATCACCGATGATGAGGTGCGCGCCATCGCCGCTGCCACCCGGCTCGATCAACTGAACCGAGCGCGGCGTGAAATTCAAGCCGCAATGCAGGAAGCCGCATTCGCCAAACTCGAGCGCTTCGATCCGCGCGATAACTATAGCTTGGTTGTGTTCGAACCGGACTGGCACCAAGGTGTAGTCGGTCTGGTCGCGGGCAAGCTCAAAGATCAATTTCATCGCCCGACTATCGCGTTCGCCCGTGGTCAGGATGGCGAGCTGAAAGGATCCGGCCGCTCCATCGCCGCTTTGCATCTGCGCGATGCACTCGATCTGGTCTCCAAGCGGCACTTCAACTTGATCAGGAAATTCGGCGGCCACGCTGCAGCAGCCGGCCTCACCATCGCAGAGGAACATTTACTTCAGTTCAGCGTCGCCTTTGAGCAGGTCAGCCGCTCGTTGCTCTCGCTCGCCGATTTCGCTCACGTCGTTGAGACGGATGGCGAATTGGCAGCAGATGAAGCAACAGTGGCGCTCGCCCTTTGCTTGCAGGAAGGCATATGGGGAAAGGACTTCCCGGCGCCGCTTTTCCACGGCGAGTTTGACGTGGTAAGCCAGCGCGTCGTTGCCGAAACACACATAAAGTCAATTCTCAGAAAAGCGTCGCAAGAATTTGATGCGATTCAATTCTTTACTACAGATCCCTTGCCAAAGCGGGTTCGTATCACCTACCGGCTGGACCTTAACGAATACAACGGCAGCCGCGCATTACAGCTGGTACTGGAGCACCGGGAAGGGCCCTAGAAAGCCGAGAGCGCAGGGAGGGGAGCAACGCCCATCGTGTATAATTTGCCGTTTTCTGCTGAAGGTGCCGAAGCATGGAAGCTGAACGCCTCAATGCGCTTGCCAATGCACTCGAAGACCTCGACGGCCGTGCTGCCGAGCTACGGAGGTATCTTTGACTTCGCTACCAAGGAAGCCCGCTTAGCGGAAGTCGTCAAGCTCACGGAAGACCCGGCCGTTTGGGCCGATGCCAAGCAAGCTCAGGAACTCGGCAGGGAGCGCAAATCGCTGGAAGGCATCATCGCCACCATGCGCGATTTCGACGAGCGACTGAAGGACAGCCGCGAACTCTTTGCTTTGGCGCGCGAAGAATCCGATGACAGCACGTTGGAAGCGGTCGAGGCGGACGTAGGCGTGCTTGAGAAGATCGTCGGAGACATGGAATTCCGGCGCATGTTCGCCAATCCTATGGATCCCAACAATGCCTTTGTCGATATCCAGTCTGGTGCCGGCGGGACGGAAGCTCAGGATTGGACGGCGATGCTGTTGCGCATGTACTTGCGCTACTGCGAGCGCAAAGGGTTCAAGACGGAAATTCTCGAGCAATCCGAAGGTGAAGTGGCTGGCCTCAAGACGGCCACTTTGAAGGTCAGCGGCGACTATGCGTACGGCTATTTACGCACCGAGACTGGCATCCACCGCCTGGTGCGCAAGTCGCCGTTCGATTCGAATGCCCGTCGTCATACTTCGTTCGCCAGCGTATTCGTCTACCCCGAGGTGGACGACTCGATCGATATCGAAATTAATCCAGCTGATCTGCGCATCGATACCTTCCGCGCCTCAGGTGCGGGTGGTCAGCACATCAACAAGACCGATTCGGCGGTGCGCATCACTCATGCGCCATCGGGCATCGTCGTTCAGTGTCAGAACGACCGCTCGCAGCATCGCAATCGCGCGGAAGCGATGGCCATGTTAAAGGCGCGGCTGTACGAGGCAGAACTGCGCAAGCGCCAAGTCGAGCAGCAAGCGCTGGAAGATAGCAAGACCGATATTGGCTGGGGCCATCAGATCCGTTCTTACGTGCTCGATCAGTCGCGCATCAAAGATTTGCGCACCAATTTCGAAGTCGGCAACACCCAAAGCGTGCTGGACGGCGACTTGGACGATTTCATCACCGCCAGCCTGAAGCAAGGCGTCTGATCGCCGCGAAAGTTGGATGGTGCGCGAGCGCACCTCACTGGAATAAGAACATGAGTGAGCAAGAGAACCAGCCGCCGCAGGACACCAGTCAAATTCTCGCCGAGCGCAAGCAGAAGCTGGCCGCGCTGCGCGAAAAGGGAAACGCCTATCCCAATGATTTTCAGCGCGAGCATCTGGCTGCCGCTCTGCATGCCGAATACGACGCACTGACAAACGAGCAACTGGAAGCGCAGCGCATCGACGTTGCAGTGGCCGGGCGGATGATGTTGAGGCGGGGTCATGGCAAGGCGAGCTTTGCCGAGTTGCAGGACATGAGCGGACGCGTTCAACTCTATATCGCCAAAGATCAATTGGGCGAGGAAATCTACGACGCGTTCAAACGCTTCGATCTGGGCGACATCATCGGCGTCAAGGGATTATTGTTCAAGACCAGGACCGGCGAGTTGACCGTCAAAGTAAAGGAACTGCGCCTGCTCACTAAGGCGCTGCGCCCGCTCCCGGAAAAATTCCGCGGACTGTCCGACACCGAGCAGAAGTACCGGCAGCGTTACGTCGACCTCATTACCAACGAGACCACGCGCAACGTGTTCACCGTGCGCTCCCGGGTCATCCAAGGCATTCGCGAATTTCTGGTAAAGCGCGGCTACCTGGAAGTGGAAACGCCGATGATGCATCCCATTCCGGGAGGCGCGGCAGCGCGGCCGTTCGAGACGCATCACAACGCGCTCGATATGCCGTTGTTCCTGCGCATCGCTCCGGAGTTGTATCTAAAGCGCCTGGTAGTCGGCGGGATGGAAAAAGTGTTCGAGATCAACCGGAATTTCCGCAACGAAGGCATCTCGACTCGGCACAATCCCGAGTTCACGATGCTCGAGTTTTATGAGGCGTATCGGGACTACCGCTATCTCATGGAGCTGACCGAGGCGATGTTTCGTGTAGTGACGCAAAGCGTGCTAGGGACGATGATCGTAACCTATCAGGATAAGTCACTCGACTTCGGGCAAGCCTTCGCACGGCTCACCATGCCGCAGGCGATCAACAAATACCACCCACGTTTCAGCGCGAGGCAACTGAGCGACCCAGCTTTCCTGCGCGCGACGCTTGCCGAGTTGAAAGTGGAAGTCAGGAGTGCCGACGGGTTGGGTGCGCTGCAACTCAAGCTATTTGAAGAAACCACCGAACAACTGCTCTTCGAACCGACTTTCATCATCGACTATCCCGCCGAGATCTCGCCTCTGGCGCGGCGCAACGACGCTACTCCGGAGACCACCGACCGTTTCGAGTTGTTTATCGCCGGGCGGGAAATCGCCAACGGTTTTTCCGAACTGAACGATCCAGAAGACCAGGCAGCGCGCTTTCTCGAGCAAGTAGCGCAAAAAGAAGCAGGCGATCAGGAAGCAATGCATTACGACGCCGACTACATCCGCGCCCTGGAGTACGGTCTGCCGCCCACCGCGGGAGAAGGGATCGGCATCGACCGCTTGGTGATGTTGCTGACCGATAGCCCGAGCATTCGCGACGTAATTCTATTCCCGCAATTACGCGCGTCCGATTTGGCATAGAATTGCCTTACGACTGACGTAACGCGGCCGAGCCCTAGACCGGCACCAAGCAACATGGAACCCCCGGCTAAACGATTGGTCCACGCAGCGAATCTCTGCTAATGTGCCCAATCGTGTTGCGCGGCTCGCCAGCAATTCGTAGCCCAGCAAAATAAACAATCCCAACATCACCGAAGTGATGCCAAGAATGGCGATCTGCAGGTCGAGCGGCTTTCTGACATCGATGAACTGGGATTGGCCGCTCGCAACACAAAGCCGTTGCTGAAAAGCTGCCAGGTCGCCGCCTCCCCGGCATCGCGCGATGCCACCAAGACTGACGATTTTTCAACGAATCCACTCGCGCCGAGATAAATCAGATACGCTGCGCCGATTTGACAAGAAAGAATAGAACGTAAGAGGCGATCAGCAGCGCACCCAAACTGGTGGCAGAAGCACGAAGTAAAGCGTGTTGGCACTCAAAATCCCGGCGCTGGAAAGCATTGTCCCGCGGGGCGCCGCGGGACAATGCTTGGGGAGAGCACCAACAAAACAGCAGGCGCGGGTGAGAGACACAGCGCGGTCTCGGTGATGAGAAATAAAACCTAAGTTTCCCAATCGATAGGCGCCGGAGCTTATCGCTATTAAATGCGTTCGAAAATACCCGCGATCCCTTGCCCGCCGCCGATACACATGGTAACCAGCGCATAGCGACCGCCGATTCGATGCAACTCGTTGAGCGCCTTGACGGTGAGAATCACACCGGTCGCGCCGATCGGATGGCCTAACGCGATCGCGCCGCCGTTGGGATTCACTTTTGCCGGATCGAACTTCAAGTCTTTGGCAACGGCGCAAGCCTGGGCGGCAAACGCCTCGTTCGACTCGATCACGTCGATGTCCTCAACCTTGAGTTCCGCCCGCTGCAAAGCCAGCTTCACGGCTGGTACCGGGCCGATGCCCATGTACTTGGGATCGACGCCGGAATGACCGTAACTGACCAGCCGCGCCAGCGGCTTGAGCCCGCGTTTCTCTGCGACACGGCGCTCCATGAGCACCACTGCGGCTGCTCCGTCGTTGATGCCCGAAGCATTGCCCGCGGTAACCGAGCCATCCTTCTGGAACACTGTTTTCAACTTGGCAAGCGACTCCTGCGAAGTATCGCCTTTTACGTGTTCGTCGGTATCGAATAGCACCGTGCCTTTGCGAGTCTTCAGCTCAACCGCCAGGATTTGGCTCTTGAAGCGTCCTTCGGCGATGGCCTTGGCCGCGCGCTGCTGGCTGAGTAATGCGAACGCATCTTGCTGCTCGCGCGAAATGTCCCATTTCGCCGCGACGTTCTCCGCAGTGAGCCCCATGTGCACGGTATCGAAAGGATCGGTCAGCGCGCCGACCATCATATCGAGGGTCTTCGTCTCGCCCATGCGCGCGCCCCAACGCAGGCTGGGCAGCAGGTAGCCGCCCCGGCTCATCGATTCGACGCCACCCGCAAGCGCGCAATCGGCATCGCCAAGCAAGACATTCTGCGCCGCCGAAACGATCGCCTGGAAACCACTGCCGCACAGACGATTGAGCGTCAATGCCGGGGTGCTGTGCGGGATGCCGCCATTGACCGCGGCAACGCGCGATATGTACATGTCCTTCGGTTCGGTATGAATCACGTTGCCGATTACCACATGCCCCACATCGTCGCCGGTGATACCGGCTCGCTTGACCGCTTCACGCACTACCAGAGCACCCAGTTCGGTGGGTGGGATATCCTTCAGGCTGCCACCGAAAGTTCCGATCGCCGTGCGTACGCCACTAATCACTACAACTTCTCGTGCCATGATGTTCTCCTCAACGTTGAATGACTCGATGGAAACGATCTATGCTGCAACAGGCACAGCCCATAAGTCATGTGCATCTGAACTACTGATTGTGACTTGCGCAAACTCCCCGCGCCTAAGCTTGGCGCTGCCCCGGATGTAGACCAATCCATCGATCTCGGGCGCATCGGCCGCCGAGCGAGCGATCGCCGTTTCAACGTCAATTTCGTCCACCAGAACGCGCATCTGCCTGCCTACTTTAGCGTTGAGCTTGCTGCGACTGATTTGCTCCTGTGCTTGCATAAAACGGGCGCGCCGCTCCTCCTTCATTTCTTCCGCTACGTGCTCACCCAATCCGTTCGCCTTGGCGCCATCGACCGGTGAATAGGCGAAGCAACCGACCCGATCAAGTTGTGCTTCGTGCAGGAAATCGAGCAGACGTTGGAAGTCTTCCTCGGTCTCGCCAGGGAAGCCGACGATGAAGGTGCTGCGAATGGTTAGATCCGGGCAGATCAATCGCCACGCCTTGATGCGCGTCAAATTGTTCTCGCTCGATGCCGGGCGTTTCATCGCCTTCAAAATGCGCGGGCTGGCATGCTGAAACGGCACGTCCAAGTAGGGCAGCACCTTACCTTCTGCCATCAAGGGAATGACCTTGTCGACGTGCGGATAGGGATAGACGTAATGCAGCCGCACCCACACGCCCAGCTCGCCCATCGCCGTCACCAACTCGTGCATGCTCGTCTTGATCGGGCGGCCACCCCAGAAGCCGGTGCGGTACTTGACGTCAACGCCGTAAGCACTGGTGTCCTGGGAGATTACCAACAGTTCCTTGACCCCCGCCGCGACCAGATGCTCTGCCTCTTGCATGACCTCGCCGATCGGACGGCTGACCAGGGCGCCACGCATAGACGGGATGATGCAGAAAGTGCAGCGGTGGTTACAACCTTCGGAAATCTTCAGGTAAGCGTAGTGCTTGGGAGTGAGTTTGATGCCTTGCGGCGGGACAAGGCTGGTGAATGGGTCGTGTCGTTGTGGCAAGTGCGCGTGTACCGCGTGCATGACTTCATCCTTGGCATGCGGGCCGGTGATTGCCAGTACCTTGGGATAGGTCTTTCTCACGACGTCGCCTTTGGCGCCTAGGCAACCGGTGACGATCACCTTGCCGTTTTCGCTAAGCGCCTCACCGATTGCCTCGAGCGATTCCTCCACTGCCGAATCGATGAAACCGCAGGTATTGACGATGACCAGATCGGCGTTGGAATAGCTGGGCGAGATGGCGTAGCCTTCCGCCCGAAGCTGGGTGAGGATCTGTTCCGAGTCAACTAGCGCTTTGGGACAACCGAGGGAGACGAATCCAACTTTAGGTAGTGCTCGCAGCTGTTTCATCAAGACCTGCTTGGCGCAGCTTGAGCCGCACCCGTGGAAGACTAAGCCTTACGCTTGGCGACCGGTTCCACCTTCGCTTCGGGCTGTTCGGAAGGTGACGTGGCGTCGCTCTGCCCGCCCACGTTTTGGTAGGGAAAGGTGCCGAAGATAGACAACGCCTGTTTACGCATCTGTTCCTGAATATCGAGAAACATATTGGCGCTCTGTTCGAGGTAGTTGCCCATGATATTGGGTACACCGGGGACCTGATTCTTGAAGAACTGGCTCCATATTTCGGTGTTGACCTTGGGCGCCTCGCCGTACAGCGCCTTTGCCTGATCCTGCAACTTCTGTTGCACGTCGATGAAGGAATGGATGCTCTTCTCGAGGAACGATCCCATGACGCCCTGCATCGCATGTCCGTAGAAGCGGATGATCTGCGATAACACTTCGGAAGTGAACATCGGCGCACCGTGAGCTCCCTCCTCGTCAAGAATGATCTGTAACAGGATGCTGCGAGTCAGGTCCTCAGTGCTCTTCGCGTCTACGACACGAAACTCCGTTTGCGAGAGTACCAACTGCTTCACTTCGGCGAGTGTGATGTAGTTGCTGGTCTCAGTGTCGTAAAGCCGCCGATTCGGATACTTCTTGATGATGCGCGCTGCACTCACTCGCGTCTCCTGTCCAGATGATGCATCACAAAAATTCACCGCTAATATCAACAATATCCGGGTGAGCATTCAATTTAGTGAATTGATTATTATATAGTTATTTTTTCAGCCTTAAAGCCCTTTTTTTGCGGCGTTGCAGCACTAATCTATTGACAGCGCTTTTACTGATCTATAGACTTAGTTTTGTTGCGACGCACCATCGCAAGTCCGTGCAGCAGGTGTAGGGTAACGCGGACAAGCAGTTTGTGGAATGGTTACTTACTGGAGTTCAAGAAATGATGATTGTGCAAGAACAGTTTAGCGCGTTTAACCAAAAAGCTCTCAATGCCGCACTCAATTTCGCTGCGTTATCTTTCGCCAATGCAGAGCGCTTTCTCGATATGCATATCCAGGCCGTCAAAGGCTCCCTGGAAGAATCGGCCGAAACCTTTAAGGCCTTAAGTTCCGCGAAGGATTCTCAAGAGTTGCTCGCATTGCGTAGTCGCTTGCTCGAAACCTCCGTGGAACGCGCCTCGAGCTACGCCCGAACCGTATATGAACTGGTCGCCGAAGCACAGTCCGAGACCTCTGAACTCATCGAAGCGGAAGTAGCGGCGTTCAGTGAAGGCATGGGTTCGGCAGTCGAAAAAGCTGCTCGATCGGTATCTGAAACTGTTAGCACCACTGCCGCTCAACCGTCGCCGAGCTCCAGCAAAGCGCAGGCTGCAACGTTGAGTGAATCCGCTGAGCAGATTGGCAAGCCGAACCTCACCTCGGTAAAGACCAAGCCGCCCGTGACGGCGACGGCCGGCAAAAATGCCAAGGGTCGCAAGTAAGCGTACTACTGATTTTTAGGCTCCTCCTCCTTTATCTCAAAGTCCCTTTGGATAAAGGTTCAAAGCCCTCCCTCGTGGGGGGCTTTTTTTATGCTTATAGGCCGTCATCCTAGTGCTTATATAACCAATAATAACGGCACCCGCTACTATTATAATTCGGCACATTTTTATCGCATCAGGTAAGTCGATATTGTCTTGCAGCAAGGCCACCTTACCATTTTTGACAACTAGCTTGAATCGACCAAACCGTGCTCGCTCACAATAGCGGAGAGCTCATGGTCGGAGTCCATCAAGGAATCAGGAACAACTGCGCCTTCAACTGTTTCAACCGATCGCGCAGTTCCGCCGCTTTTTCGAATTCGAGATTTCGAGCTGCAAGGAGCATCTCACGCTCGGTCCGCTTGATCTCCGTAGCGAGTTCCTTCTCGCTCATCACTGCGTATTTAGCCCGTTGCTGGGCGGTCTTGCGGTCCTGCTTGGCGTCGTCCGGACTGTAGATGCCGTCGATCATATCCTTGATGCGCGTGGATATGCCCTTCGGCTCTATGCCATGCACCAGGTTGAAGGCGATTTGCTTGGTGCGCCGCCGCTCGGTTTCGCCGATCGCGCGCTTCATTGATTCTGTCATCACGTCAGCGTATAGAATGGCGGTGCCGTTGACGTGCCGCGCCGCCCTGCCGATGGTCTGAATGAGAGAGCGCTCGGAGCGCAAGAAACCTTCCTTATCCGCGTCGAGAATCGCTACGAGAGACACTTCAGGCAGGTCCAGCCCTTCGCGCAATAGGTTGATGCCCACTAGCACGTCGAATTCGCCCAGGCGTAGATCGCGGAGGATTTCCACCCGCTCGACTGTATCGATGTCGGAGTGCAGGTAGCGCACTTTGATGCCATGCTCGTGCAAATAATCAGTCAGGTCTTCGGCCATCCGCTTGGTCAAGGTGGTCACTAACACACGCTCGCCCACCAGCACGCGCCGACTGATCTCTGATAGCAAATCGTCCACTTGCGTCGCCGCCGGTCGCACTTCCAGTTGTGGATCGACCAGCCCGGTTGGACGCACCAATTGTTCCACCACTTGCGCAGTGTGCTCGGCTTCGTAAACCGAGGGCGTGGCGGAAACGAAAATGGTCTGCCCCATCATCTGCTCGAATTCGGTGAATTTGAGCGGTCGGTTGTCCAGCGCCGAGGGCAGGCGGAAACCGTAATCGACCAGATTTTCCTTGCGCGCCCGGTCGCCGTTATACATTCCGCCGATTTGCGGAATGGTGACATGCGATTCATCGACAAACATGATCGACCCGGCGGGCATGTAGTCAATCAGGGTTGGCGGCGGCTCACCCGGCGCGCGCCCGGATAAGTGGCGCGAGTAATTTTCAATGCCCTTACAGAAGCCCATCTCGTTCAACATTTCCAAATCGAAACGAGTGCGCTGCTCGATACGCTGGGCTTCCAGCAATTTGCCGTTCTGCGCGAAGAAGTCGATGCGTTCGCGCAACTCGTCCTTGATCGCCTCGACGGCACGCAAGGTGGTTTCGCGCGGTGTCACGTAATGGCTCGAGGCGTAAACGGTGAAGCGCGGCACGCTTTGCAGAGTCTGCCCGGTAAGCGGATCGAACAACATCAGGTTGTCGATCTCGTCGTCGAAAAACGAAATGCGCAGCGCGTGCTCAGCGTTCTCCGCGGGAAATACATCGAGGACATCGCCGCGCACCCGGAATAAGCCGCGCTGAAACTCCAAATCATTGCGCTGGTACTGCATGGCGGTGAGTTGGCGAATCACATTGCGTGGATCGATCCGGTCGCCCTTGCGCACGATCATACGCATGTCGTAGTACTCCGCCGGATCGCCGATACCGTAGATCGCCGATACGGTCCCGACAATTACGCAGTCCGCCCGTTCAAGCAGCGACTTGGTCGCCGACAAGCGCATCTGCTCGATGTGTTCATTGATGCTCGAATCCTTCTCGATGAACAAGTCCTTCGAAGGCACATAGGCTTCGGGTTGATAATAATCGTAGTAGGAGACGAAATACTCGACCGCATTCTCGGGGAAGAAGTCGCGGAACTCCGAATAGAGCTGCGCGGCGAGCGTCTTGTTGGGCGCCATAACGATCGCCGGCCGGCCGATGCGAGCGATCACGTGCGCCATGGTGTAGGTCTTGCCGGACCCGGTTACGCCGAGCAAGGTCTGAAACGCCAAGCCGTCATTGATACCTTCGGTCAGCTTGGCGATCGCCTCCGGTTGATCGCCGGCCGGTGCGAACGGCTCATGCAAACGATACGGACTGTTGGGAAAGGTAATGAGCATGTGAATCTTGAGTGTATTTAACCCACAAGTTTACCAGTTTCGGTAAATTCCCTTGACACCCTTCAAATCGTCCGGGGCCGGGCAGGTTCTTGGAGGCCCCCGTGACTGGGCGCGCACGCGGGCAATCAGCTTCTCCCGCGCACTCGCCGACAGCTTGGGGAAAGTGCCTAACCCGGGGTAAAATGTGCGCTGCAATACTCACCGATGGAATAAATGAACGCACTCTCTTCGCCTTCCCTGCTCTCGCGCGTCGAAATGGCGCCTCGCGATCCGATCCTTGGCATCAGCGAAGCATGTAACGCCGACCAAAATCCTCGCAAGGTGAACTTGGGTGTCGGCGTTTACTACGATGAAGCCGGAAAAATTCCGCTCCTCGAATGCGTCAAACTTGCCGAGGCTCTGCTCGCGAAAAAGGGTGCCCCACACGGCTATCTGCCCATCGACGGGCTGCCCGCATACGATGAGGCAGTGCGCGCTCTTTTGTTTGGTGCGGATAGTGCCGTGGTCAAGGAAGACCGCGCCTTTACGGTTCAGGCATTGGGCGGAACCGGCGGACTCAAACTGGGCGCTGATTTTCTGAAGCGCATCGCGCCAAACGCACAGGTCTGGATCAGTGATCCGAGTTGGGAAAACCATCGCGCACTGTTCGAGAGCGCCGGCTTCACGGTCAAAACCTACCCGTATTACGATTCGACCACTCACGGCTTGAATTTCCAAGGCATGCTTGGTGGCCTGGCCAGCGCTCCTGCTGGCGACATCGTGGTTCTGCACGCGTGCTGTCACAACCCTACCGGTGTCGATCCTTCTGCTGAACAATGGGGCAAAGTAATCAACACAGTTATCGCGCGCGGGTTGATCCCGTTTCTTGATATCGCCTACCAAGGCTTCGCCGAGGGCATTAACGCGGACGGTGCAGTAGTGCGCCGTTTCGCCGCCGCGGGCGGTCCACTATTTGTGTCCAGTTCGTTCTCCAAATCATTCTCTCTCTATGGGGAACGGGTCGGTGCCTTGAGCGTAGTCGCCTCCGAACAGCCGGAAGCAGCACGAGTGCTGAGCCAAATGAAGCGCGTGGTGAGGACCAACTACTCCAACCCTCCAGCGCATGGAGGACAGACGGTTGCGTGCGTCCTCAGCACGCCGGAGCTGCACGCGCTATGGGACCGTGAACTCGCGACCATGCGGGAGCGCATTCGCGTAGTGCGCAGGCAATTCGTGGAACAACTTGAGCAGAAAGCCCCTAGCCGGGACTTCAGTTTCGTTGCGCAACAACGCGGTATGTTCTCGTACTCCGGCCTGAGCAAGGAAATGGTCGACAGACTGCGCGACGAGTCATCCATCTATGCCGTCGACACGGGACGCATCTGCGTCGCCGCGTTGAACTCGAACAACATTGACTACGTGACAGACGCGATTGCCCGTGTGATTGCTTGACGCGGACCAGCCGAATAATTGACCGAGGAATGCGACTTGATTAGAATGCGCCGTTCCTTAATTCCCCGATAGCTCAGTCGGTAGAGCGACGGACTGTTAATCCGCAGGTCGTTGGTTCGAGCCCAACTCGGGGAGCCAATATTCAAGCACTTACAAAGGTTGGCCTCGCAAAAAGTAACGAATATTAGACAGGATATTAGACACGTCTAATATTTTCGGCGAACTGCTCCTCCGGCCCTCTTTCATAACGCCATTCGGTCTGACGACGATCCACGATTGTTCGCTGTGCCTACGCAGGCAGCTTCGACCCGAGGTGGACCGTCTCGGCGGCCTATTGCAGCTGCTCCGCCGACGGCATTTCAGTGCTGCTCGACCTAGTTTCTTCTTCGCCGGATGCGTCTACCTGACCTGTCGTTGGTGAATCGCTCTTGGTTCCCACCAGCCCCTGCTGTTGTGTAAGTATGTTCATCCGCCTTCGCAGACCGTTCGCATAAGTGCGCGCACCGAATACGACCCGCTTGATCATTTTCTTGATCACGGCTTTACGCATGTCCATCTCACGCTCTGTGATCACGTCCTCGATGCACAATGACTCGAGCAATGGCATCAACTGGTCGGCCTTTTCCAGCAACTCGCGGTACTGGCGGCCGAAACGAGAAATCACTTTCACGTCAAAGTCCAACGGCATCACGTCGTAAGTTGCGAGCTGGGTATGGGCGACGCCGGCACTCTTCAGCAGCAATTCCGCGCTGTCAATTTAAGTATTGATCTCGTCCGTGATTTCTTTGAGCAGGCCGGTAACTTGCTCTTCGATTTTCTCGATGGCGTCGTGCGGGAGTTTGGTTGGGGCGATGCGCGAAATGAAATGGGTGTTGAGCTGCATCGAGTCGAAGTAGCGCAGGAATAATCGTTTGATCTCCGGACTGCGCAGCCGGGTCGCGATCTTCTTGCTGGCGGATTCCACCTTGGCGAGATAGTCTCTCGTCGCTTCCTTCCTAAGAATCCGCTCGTTGATTCGCCCGTCATCGACCATAAGGTGTTCTCCCATGAACCCAAACTCAGTCAACTTTCCATCCGCCACAATCTCGTTGTTTTGGAACAGCCTACCAACGTCCGCTCAACCTCGCCATCCGAAAAGCCGGGGTAAAATAGCGGCTTAAAAAGAGTTGAGCCATTTTTTGGGGATTTCAAGCCGGTTTGTCTATTCGCCACGGTGCCCGTGATGCTTTTTGTGCACCAACATTTTCGTCACTTGTCGTCACTTGTCTTGACAAGTTCCGGTAACCAGTATTAGGCTTTTTATCAAGAAGCTAGCCCTGCTTTTGTACTTGGCAAGCACTGGAAGTCTTCATCGCGCGTAAGCGCTGTCTGTTTTGCGAGCCGCTCCTAAGCGAGCGCAGTTTCGCTTTGTCTATTCCGCTTGTGAGAGATCTTTTGAGGCGAGCCGTTGTCTCGCGTCGAAAGGTTTCTTCGGCGGTAGCTGGTACACCGTCCTAGCGGCTCATGCCGTTGATGCAGTCTCAATCCAGCACCTAAAGCGCCGGGTCATTCCGGCAATTTGAACAACCCCGCGGGGCAGTTGTGTCCCCGTTAGGGGCCTCATTGCGTCCGCGGTTTTCATTCGGAGGCAATGATGATGTTAAGTACGCACCCTTCTACAGGGGGCCAGTCCTCTGTCGTCCCTAACTGCGTATCGAATGTCGGGTTCGCCGATCTTGATCTCGAAGTGCAGAACGCTTTGCACGCCTTCGTCTTCAAAGGTGATCTGTTCGACCCGGTCGCCGCGCCAGGAGATGCTGTTTCGTTCGCTGAACTTGAGCCAGAAGCCAGAAAGCGTTTGTCCGGTTTTGTGTTCAAGGACGACGCATTCGAGAAGTTGTCGCGCAACGTGCAGATCGATCTGTTGCGGTTCGTCTTCAACGGCGAATCGCCATGCGATTGGTCCGAAGACGGCGTTGGAGTCCTGCACTGGGTCCTGCTCAAGGACCTCGTGAGTCTCCACGATCCGGAAACACCGCTTGCCGACAAGTTCGAGTCGAGTAATCTGGCACAGTTCACGGGTGTGCTTGGAAAGCCGATGAAAGGTTCCCGTTCGTCCCCTGTACACAACTGAAGATCAGGCCACTGCACCAATGGGAGCCATTCTCCGACCACATGAAGACACTCTCCATCCGCGCATGGGATGATGGTACGGATCGGGGTGGCCGCGATAGGTAACATTCCACCCGCGGCCACCGGGACGTGAATGCCGGTCGTCTTTGACTGCCTGGTCTTCGGCCAATGCCGCCGTTGGCTCCAACCAAGTCTGGCGGCCGGTATGGATTCGTTACCGGTCATAGACCAGGAACTCAGGCCGAACGGCCGCTTTCCATCTCGGCGAATTCACACTCCCCACCCCGAGTTGACGTTCAGAGTGCTCCACAAGTGGTCTTTGAAAAACATGGAAGCAGCCATTCACCCGCCCCCGTGTTGTTCACGCGAACCGTGCACCAACCGAACAGCGCGCACAGCGAAAGTCATCCCCTTCCGTGCGTCGAACATCTTTGGTCGTCATACCCTCAGCCTTGTCGATCATGTTCACGAGGCCGGCACGAGCGGACTGAAGCGCGCCTGTATCGCTTCATTGCCACGTTCGCGTAGCGCAGTATTGCGGATTGCCGATGGCCCGGCAGTGAGATTTTCCGCTAGGGCCATGCTCTGATCCTGGACCCACTCGACACGGGGCTTGCGCCGACTGACGTAGCTGGCGAGCGCACTCTCCACGGTCGATGCTGCGCACAATTCTGCGGCCAGTGTGCATGCATCTTCCATGGCCATGCATCCGCCCTGTCCCATCATAGGTGAGCTGGCATGCGCGGCATCCCCAACCAGAAGCACCCGGCCCGAATGCCAATTTTCGCACTTCATCCATTCCATGGCTGAACAGATGACTTGATCGTCGCGCTCGAGCGAGGCCAAATACTGGTGTACGTGCTCACCGAATCTCGCAAAGCGATTCCGCAGGCGCTCTAGGCGTCCCTCCAGCGGATCATGGAAGCGCCGCTCGAGGACATAGGCAAAACCGTAGGTTCGCCCCGCGCCCACGGGTACAAGCCCGAAAAGGCAGCCCTCGCCCAGATGAATCTGCAGTGCTGACAGGTTGGCTGGGCGAATCGGGGCGATGCTGCGCCAGTTCATGGCGCCTAAATCGCTCGGCGCTGCGGTGGTCAGCGTCAAGGCGCGCACTGTCGACCTGATTCCATCCGCGCCGACCACGAGACTATAGTCACCGGTCGAGCCATCGGAGAACCCGACCGAGACGTGATGATCGTCCTGCTCCAGCGACGTGAGCGACGTGCCGAGTCGGCAGCGCAGATCGGCGACGCCCGGCAGCAGGGCGCGCTGCAGCTTGGACCGCTCAATCCCGACGCAGGGACCTGCATCGCTCCACAGTGCCTCGAGATCGGTTTCCGACAGCACGTCACCCTGCTCGTTACAGAATTGCCATCGACGAACCACCGCGCCTGCATTTTCGACGCCGTCGGCGAGACCGAGTGAGCGAAGCACACGCATACCGTTGGCTTGGACCAGGAACCCAGCTCCCAAAGCCTGCCAAGTCTGCTGTCGCTCGACGAGTTCCGTCGTAAAGCCATGCCGCTGCAATGCTGCAGCTGCGGTGAGGCCCGCTACACCTCCGCCAACGACCAGAATTGTCCCGATCTTTGCCATGTTTCCTCCGATCGCGGCAGAAGACGCCGACGCGCCGCTGGGAACAGCCTAGCTGCATCGACAACCGCCCTTCTAGGAGCCGACGGAACAGTGCCTGGACCAAAGTGAAATCGTGCGCTAACATTAACTGTCGACCCGCCTCGAGCGAACGAATCGCGAGGTGATGCTCGTGCCAGATGTTTGCGCCACCCTGAGGTTTTCGACCGCGGGCATGCCACAAGCGGCGCGTGCCCAGGCGGTCCGCGACCTCCACCTTCATGAGCGCACGCTTCTGTCGGCCAAGCTCGAACCGATCGAGCCACTCGAGCCGTTGACCGACTATCCAGTTCACGTCGATCTGACCAAGCGGACGCTGCCAGGCCTCGCTGTCGTGTCTGGAACGCTGTCCGGTCTGCGCCACGCAATACGACCGAGGCAAGCCGTCGCAAACGGCGAGGACGATCTCTTGCTCGGCGTGAATGTCCGGGGATGCAGCACTGTGTGTCAACGCGACCGAGAGCTGATGCTCCGCGATGGGGATGCCTTCTTCGCGACGCGAGATGTGACTGATATCACCATCACGCGCCCAACGCCGGTGCGTTCGTTGGCTGCCGAGTGCCGCGTGAGCCGGTCGCAATGCTCCTTGGGCGCCTCGACGACACGCCGGTCCATCTCGTTCCGCACGGCACCGAGGCGCTTAACCTACTCGTCACCTATGCGAGCGCGATCGCTGACGCTCTGCCGCTTACTACTACAGAGTTGCAGCGGCTCGCCGTCTGCCACATGCACGATCTCATTGCGGCAACCATTGGCGCCACGCGCGACGGCCGGGCCATTGCAGCGGGACGCGGCATCGCCGCCGCGCGGTTGCGAGCTATCATGACCGATATCAGCGCACATCTCGGCGACGGCGATTTGTCGGTCGCCGAAGTCGCAAGGCGCCACCGCGTGACACCACGGTATATTCACAAGCTCTTCGAGAACGAAGGCCTCACCTTCTCGTCGTTCGTACTTGGTCAGCGCCTTTCGCGCGCACACCGGATCCTGAGCGATCCACGCCTTGCTTGCCGCAATATCAGCTCGGTGGCGTTTGATGTGGGGTTCGGTGATCTTTCCTATTTCAACCGCGCATTTCGGCGACGCTATGTGGCCACGCCGACGGAGATCAGGCAGTCGGCGATGACGGTCGATCAGTTGCGCCGCTGAGCGAGACGCTCAAAACGACGGATCGCGCACTGCATTTGCTGGCCTCCGCAGCCAACGCGATTGGGCTCAAATGTCTGGTTCCGGCAGATTTCTGCGCGTTGCTCGAACGTCCGAAAATGGCCGAAAGTGTGAGTTCGCCGTGGCGCCCGTAAGCGGTCTTTCACCGCAACAGCGGTGCGTTGGCTATGACGGCTTTGGAGCGCCAGGCTGACAGGGTGCTCCCGGCCAATTCCGGTCAGTCATGACGCCGCGCAATTCGCTTCAAAGCGGACATCGGGGCGCCGACGCAGGGGCGATCGTGAAGCTCGACATGCGGGAACGCGCGCGGGTGTTGGGCACAACTCGCCTCGGCAAGGGCCATCCGATGCCGATCTGATTCAACACGTTGCCTTCTTAACATCGTTGCTCGACCGATTTGTCAGGATGGCGCTCGTAATAAGGTGAAAG
>Ga0209118_1000466_pt1 | contig 22330 bp, 21 predicted proteins | sample BlaSpr_A8_Ref_M1_FD_187988 | JGI IMG/M metagenome (GOLD analysis project Ga0209118, IMG submission 187988) | Forest soil microbial communities from Thunder Bay, Ontario, Canada - Black Spruce, Ontario site 2_A8_Ref_M1 (SPAdes) (version 2) | ecosystem: Environmental > Terrestrial > Soil > Boreal...
TACTCGGGCACGAAGCTGGAAACGGCGGATACAGACAAGCGTGGTCCTTCGGGCCGCTGCGCCTCGGGTCTACTCAACAAAACCGCCTGTCCGGTTTGATGAGCGGGATGTGGAAACGGAGCATGGGCAAGCTACCTACGCCCCGGTACCCGAAAGGGCCGGAACCGGCTGGCTTTCCCTACACCACCGCGCCACATCTCGACTCCACCTCCCCGGCCGGACTCCGGTCAGGTGGAATCCTTCCGGCCGCCGTTTGGGCGAGGGTTGTCGGTGCTGGTGCGGGGGCGGTGGACTTCGGTCCTCGCCCAAACGGCGGCCGGAAGGATTCCGCCTGCCGGAGCCCTCCTCCCCTCCCCTCCGGCTGTGATTCTCTTCGGGCGCCTGCTACCTGAAGCGCTTGCTCGGTGAAGGCGGCGGCGGTGACGGTGGCGCCGGCGGCGTGGTCGCCGCGGGCGGCGGGGTTGCCGGCGGCGGCGGAGTGGGATTCGGGCTTGGCTGCGGTGGCGGGGTCGCGGCTGGCGGCGCGGCGATGGAGGCTGGGGTGAAGCGGGCGTCGTCGATTTGCGGATTGATCTCGATCTTGGTGAAGGTGATCTTCTGCTTCTGCGCGCTGCCCTTGATCGACGACAGGATCTGGAACGGGTATTTTACACCGCCGGCGTCGCGATAATCGTTGTACTCGGTTTCGAACACCACCGGCTTGCCATTGATCAGGCGGCTGCCTTCCCAATGGATCGGCAGGAAGGAGGCAGCGTCGACGTAGTAGTCGAAGACGTCGCCGCTGAGCAGCGTGACCCGCACTTTGTAGGCGTCATGGCCGCCGATCGCCTCCCTGCCGAGCAGCTCGGCCTTGCCCTTGGCGGAGGTGTCGACCAGCGCGTTGTCAAAATCCGCTTCATTGGCGATGTTGTGCAGATCGTCGCCGGCCAGCGCCTCCGGGGCCGGCACCTGCGGCTGCTTCTGCCAGCCGTGGACGCCGTCGAAGGTGCGAACCAGTTGCGCGCCCTGCAGCGCGATCTCCATGCGCATGCGGTTCCGACGCTTGTGCTCGACGGTGAACGGCCACTCGTTGCCGGGCCCGAGCGCCAGCATGCCGATCTCGCGGCGGGTCTCGACGGCATGCAGCTTCTGCGCGCCGCCGCGCGCCGCGAGCGACTTCGCGAGCACCTCCTTGAGAGTCGGCTCCCCCGGCGGCTTCGACGCCGCCGGTGGAGTCGCCGGCTTCGGCGCCGCCGGCAGCGGCGGCGGGAGCAGCACCGCCGCCGCCGCCAGCAGCCAGAAGGCTGAAGCGATCACATTTCTCGAGCGCTCGCCGCGGGGCGCGCTCGGCGAGTGCCGCCGACCGATCACTTGCAATGAAAAGGTTTCTAAGCGAGCGCGGATGTCGTGACTACCTTTCATTACGCTGATCTCCTTCAGGGGCGGTCTTGATTCACTTGATTCAAGGGATGGACGTCGCGCCGATGCCGCGCGGTGACCGAGGCAGGACGCCGGGAGGGGTCTCAGCGCGCCGCGACGACGACGGCCGCGAGGCCGATCGATGCGAGCTCGCGGCGAAGCGCCTCGGCCTCTTCGCGATCGCCAAACCGGCCGACCTGCACGCGGCTCCAGGTGCCGTCGGACGAGACGGAGGCCTCGGGATAGCGGCCGGCGAGGTCCTGCTGCATCGCCTCGGCGCGCTCGACCTCGCCGAAGGCGCCGACCTGCACGGTGTAGTGGTACTGCGCACCGCCCGTGCCGATTGCGCCGGCCGCACCGACCCGTGCCGGGCCCGCGCGCTCCGGCGCCTGCGCAACGCTCGCAATGCTCGCAGCGGTGGCACCGGCGGAATCGGAGGGCACCGCGGCACGCGCGGCTTGAGCGTCGGTGAGGGCGATCTCGGCGCTGTCGGCGCCAGGGGCGGTGTTGCCGGCATCGGCTGCCGGGCCTACCGGGGACGCGCCGTCGGGCCGCGAGGGGGCGGGGGCGGCGGCCAGCACGATGGGCTGGGCCGGCGATGCGGGAGCCATGGGATCGAACTTGCCGATCACCGCCAGCTCGACCCGGGCGGTGCCGGGACCCACCATCCGCAGCTCGCGCGCCGCCGCGTACGAGAGATCGATGACGCGCCGGCGGCCAAACGGGCCGCGGTCGTTGATCCGCACGACGACCTGGCGGCCATTCTCCACGTTGGTGACCTGGACCAGGGTGCCGAAGGGAAGGTTCGGGTGGGCAGCCGTCAGCTTGCGCATGTCATAGCGCTCGCCGTTCGCGGTGCGGCGGCCATCGAACTTCGATCCGTACCAGGATGCCGTCCCACGGGAGATGGGGCTGGTCGAGGGTCCCGGTGTCACCGGGTGGTGGTTGCCGGAGCAGGCCGCCGAAACCAGCGCCGCCGAGGCCAGCAGGCCGGCCAAGGCGGAGGTGGGGAACGAGCGGGAGCGCGGCTGCCGGCAGCGCCGCTGCCCATTGCGCGCCGGTCCGAGTCGGGGTTCGAGCCAGGAGTCTTCGGGAAGGGGCACCCGCGCGAGGTGCCGCGCAACTACGGCCAAGGGAGGATCGGAAGGGTGGTCTCGCTCCATCTCTTCACGTGGGGGTCGCCGCGAGGACCCCAGCCGACTGTAAAGTACCTGCTGGCAGGGTATGGTAGCACAGAGGCGGGCCGGCGTCGCCCTATAGGCCCGGAGGGCATCGGCTTGGCGAGGACTTGCTTTAAAGGCGCTCTCCCCGGCCGGGCCTTCCTGAGCGCAGGCCCTCCTTGCTGCATTTCGGCTGCAATTTTCTGGGGCGAGACGAAGATTAGCGGATTCGGCGGGGCCGACACCTGTTGTATGATTCGCCGCCGCTGCCGGGTCGCGCGTGCGGGACGCCAGCTCTTTCCTGCTGACTGAAGAACCAATGACGATTCGAGTCGATTCAGAGATCGGACGGCTGCGGCGCGTCCTCGTCCATCGGCCGGGGCGCGAGATCGACTGGATGGTGCCGTCGATCATGGAACGGCTGCTGTTCGACGACATCCTCGACGGCGACGAGGCGCGCGTCGAGCACGTCATGTTCTGCGAGGTGCTGCGGCGCGCCGGCGTCGAGGCGCTGGACGCCCAGGACCTGCTCGCCGAGGTGCTGGCCGGGGGAACGGTGAGGGGCGACCTGTTGCGCGAGCTCGAGCGCGACTACGGCGTGCAGCCGCCGGTGCTGCGCCAGCTCGACGGGCTGCCGCCGCCCGAGCTGGCGGCGACGCTGATCGAGGGCATCCGGCTGCCGCCGAACGAAGCCGACGCGGGCCGGCGGCAGTTCTTCGCCCTGAACCCGGTGCCGAATTATTTCTTCCAGCGCGATCCGCAGGTGGTGCTGGGCAACCGCCTGGTGGTGTCCTCGATGGCCAACGACGCCCGCGAGCGCGAGCCGCTGCTTGCCCGGGCGATCTTCACGCACCATCCGGCGCTGGCCGAGCTGGCGGCGATCTTCGAGATCGAGGTGCCGCCGTCGGGGGCGCCGCAGCACGATCCGGGTTTCCCCTACCCGACTCTCGAGGGCGGCGACGTGGTGATTGTCAACTCCGAGATCGTGACGGTCGGGCTCTCGGAGCGCACCAACCGCCGCGGCGTCGAAACGCTCGCCGAGTACCTACGCCTGGAGGAGACCTCGTTCCGTCACATGGTGGTGGTCGAGCTGCCGCACAAGCGCTCATACATGCATCTCGACACCGTGTTCACGCTGATCGATCGCGGCCTGTGCCTGGCGCATCTGCCGGTGGTCGAGCCCGGCGGGGCGGAGTCGGCCCACGTCTACTCCGTGGACCTCTACGCGCGGGAGCTGACCTTCACGCTGCGCGCGGGGCTGCTGCGGACGCTTGCCGAGCTGGGCGTCGAGCTCGAGGTGGTGCCGTGCGGCGGCGCGCTGGAGCCGATCGATCAGCAGCGCGAGCAATGGACCGACGGCGCCAACGCTTTCGCCCTGGCACCGGGTTTGGTGCTGCTCTACCAACGCAACCGCAAGACCATCGCCGAGCTCGAGCGCCGCGGTTTCCGCGTGCTGGCCGGCGAGGAGGTGGCGGCCGGCAAGCAGGACCTGATGAACGGCGGGCCGGCGGTGGTGACGCTGTGGAGCAACGAGTTGTCGCGAGCGCGCGGCGGGCCGCGGTGCATGACGATGCCGCTCGAGCGCGAGCGGGTGTAAGCCTCCGGGGAATCTCCCTCCGGCCGGGTCGTGGTCGGCAGGCCCCTCCAGCCTCCAATGGGCGATGGTGTCGGATGCGGGGACGGTGCACTGCGGGGCTCGCCCAAAGGAGGCTGGAGGGGCCTCCCGACCACGACCCTTCCTCCTCCCCTACGGCCACCAGGCTCTTCGGTGCGTCGTTAACCCTGGCATTGCGGTCTCAAGCTGGCGGCGCGCCCACGCCGCCGGGCGGCTGCTGCGCCAGGTGGCTGTGGCGGCGGCCGTACCCGAGATAGATGGCGAGGCCGACCGCCAGCCAGATGACGAGACGTAGCCAGTTCTCGACCGGCAGCGAAAACATCAACAGCAGGCAGCTGGCGATGCCGAGGAGCGGGACCAGCGGCACCAGCGGGGCGCGGAAGGGCCGCGGCGTGTCGGGATGGGTGCGGCGCATGACGAGGACCGCGGCGCAGACCAGCACGAAGGCCAGGAGCGTGCCCATGTTGACCAGCATCAGCAGGAGGTCGATGGGCAGGAAGGCGGAGAGGGCCGCGACGAAGGCGCCGGTGGCGAGAGTCGAGTTCCAGGGCGTGCGGTAGCGGTCATGGACGGCGGCGAAGAATCGCGCCGGCAGCAGACCGTCGCGGGCGATGGCCATCAGGATCCGGGCCTGACCGAGCATGGTGACCAGCAGCACCGAGGTGATGCCTGCCAGGCCAGCGGCGCCGACGAGGAACTGCGCCCAGCGTAGGCCGACTCGGCGAAAGGCATCGGCCACGGGGGCGCTGACGTCGAGCTCGGTGTAAGGGACCATGCCGGTGATCACGGCCACCACGGCGATGTAGAGCACGGTGCAGAGCAGTAGCGTGGCCACGATGGCGAACGGCACGTCGCGCTGGGGGCGCCGCGCCTCCTCGGTCTGGGTCGCGACGGAGTCGAAGCCGATGTAGGCGAAGAAAGCGAGAGCGGCGCCTGCCAGCACGCCGAGGGGCCGCCCGGCGGCGTCGCTGCGGCCGCCGAAGGTATGGCCGAAGAGGTTGAGGCCGGCGTAACCGTAGGGCGCAAAGGGATGCCAGTTGGCCGTCTTGACGTAGAAGGCGCCGACGACGATCACGAAGAGCACCGCCGCGACCTTGATCGCCACCAGGGTGGTGTTGACGCGGGCGCTCTGGCTGATGCCGACGACCAGGACCGCGGTTACCACGGTGACGACGGCCAGTGCCGGCAAGTTGATCAGCGCGCCGGTGGCGGACAGGGGACCGAGCGGGCCCGGAGCCACCACCGGACCGGAGAGCGTTTTGGGTAGAGCGAGGCCGAAGATGCCGAGCAGATTTTGGAAATAGCCCGACCAGCTCGAGGCCACGGTCGCCGCGCTGACCGCGTACTCGAGCACCAGGTCCCAGCCGATGATCCAGGCGAAGAGCTCTCCCAGGGTGGCATACGCGTAGGTGTAGGCCGACCCCGCCACCGGCACCATGCTGGCGAACTCGCTGTAGCAGAGAGCGGCGAACAGACATGCCGCACCGGCCGCCACGTAGGAGAGCATGAGTGCCGGTCCCACCGTCTGGCGAGCGATCACGCCGGTGGTGACGAAGATGCCGGCGCCGATCACCGCTCCCACTCCCAGGCTGGTGAGCTGGAGCGGACCGAGCACGCGGCGCAGGCGCCCGGTGCCCTGGGATTCGGCTTCGGCGAGCAACTGGTGGAGGGGCTTCCTGGCGAAGGGCCGCGCGCGAGGCTTCGCCGCGGCTCGTTGGCCGTCCCGGTGCTCCTCGTCGCGGTGCTCCTCGCTGGCCGTCCGCGGCGCTGCTGGTCGCCCATCGCGGACCTGTTCGCTCGTCGCTGACATGGCGGGCTCCTCCTAGCTGCCGGCGGATCGGTGGCTCGATCTTGGGCGTGCTCAGGCTAGCGGTCTGGAGCTGAGGGGCTCTATGCCGCGACCTTCCGGCGCCTTCGCGGCGCCGCGGAGGAGACCTGAGGCTGCCGGAGGCGGTGCTCCCCGAGGGCAGAGAGTCAGGCGAGGAATTTCGTCTTACCGGTCGCGATCGAGACCGGGGGTCTCTTCGGCGAGGCCCACGAGCAGGCGCTCGCACAGGCGGTAGGCGTGATGGGCGGTGAGGATGGCGGCGGGATCCTCGAGACGGCCGCGCAAGGTGTGGAGGTGCCGGGCGGCGATGTTGGTGATCTCCGGCTTGCCGGCGCCGCTCGGGGCGAGACGGCCGCCGACTTCGAGCACCGGCAGACCGCCACCGTTCGTCAGGCGGTCGAGCAGCAGGGACTGCCAGGTGACCGCCTCCTGGTTGCCCGGCTTGAAGACGACGCGACGGCGCGCCGGATCGCCCGCGGCGGGGGCCAGGGCGCGGCCGCCGAGCTCGCGGGCGCCGTCGCCGGCGCTCCACAGCACGAGGTCGAGATGGGCGTCGATCTCGTCGCGCTCGCCGCCGGCGCGCGCCACGCGCAGCTCCCAGGGCTCGCGGCCGGGCGCCGCAAGCCGGAGCGTGAGCGGGAAGGTGCGATCGAGATGGCGGCGCAGGGTCGGCACCATGGCCCGCTCCAGGTCGCCCTTGTCGATGACTTCGCGCGGATCGAAACCGGCGTCGAGCAGGTCGCGGCCAAAGGTCGCCTCGTAGCCGCGCTTGTTGGAGACGAACCGGCAGGTCGGCGGGCGCTCGGCGAACATCCCGCGGACGGCGCTGGCGAGGTAGATCGACTCCCACCAGCGATCGGCGGGAATGAACGCCAGGGTCTGCAGCTGGATGTCCTGCAACAGCAGGCCGCCGGGGCGAAGGGCTCCGGCGACCGTGAGGCAGAGCCGGTGCGGGCTGGTGAACGCGGCGGGCGGCAGCGGCTGGAAGCGCGCGGCGCCGGCGGCTCCGGCGCCGATGGAGGCGCTGGAATGGACGTGCGGCGGCTCGGCGGCGCGGGCATGGAGGTCGGACGGCTCGGCGGCACGGGGATGGGTGTCCGGCGGCTCGCCGGCGCCGGTGCGGGCGGCGTTCGAGCCGGGCTCGACGGCGGCGATCACCTGCAGGCCGGGACAGGCCGCCAGCCAGCCGGCGGCGGTGCGCGTGGTGTCGGGACCGGGACGGTCGAGGCAGATGACGGTGAGCTGATCGTAGAGCGCCGACCGGCCGCCGAGCCGCTCGAGCAACTCGGTCATGTGGTACAAGTGGTCCTCCACGACGACCAGAGGGCGCCTCGAGAAGCCCTCCGCGGCGACCCAGGTCATGGCACGATCTTACCGGCTTCGCGCGGCGGATGGCGGCAGCGGCGGGAGCGCACCGGCCAGGCCGGGCGACAGCGTAGGATCCGGCGCTTCTCCGGGCAGTCCGCGGCGCGGCCGGCGGTCGACGCCGTGGCTGCTCTATCTCGGCGTCTTGCTGGTCGCAACGCTTGCCGCCGTCACCTTCCTCGCGGTGCAGCGCGAGTGGCGGCAGCGGATCGGCCAGAGCCGTGGGCAGACCATCTTCGAGCTGGTCCAGGACACCGTCCCGAACCGGCCTACCGAGACGCCTGGCGTCTCCGCCTGGTTGCATCTCGAGCTCAAGGGCTATCGTCGGCACATCGCCGATCCCGCCAAGGCGCGCCTCTATGGCGAGATCGTCGACTGGCACGACGAGAACAGCCTGCCGGCTTTCCTGGGCGAGCTGCGCGGCCTGCTGGCCGCTCCGGTGCCGCTGCCGGCGCCGGGCGACACACCGCGGCCGCTGCCCGAGTCGGCGCTCGGCGGAGTGGACGGCGTCGGCGGCGTCGGTCGGGGGGTGGAGCCGCCGCTGCAATTGCGGGTGCAGCGCTACGTCGAGTTGCACGGGCAGTGGTTCGCGATGACCCGGCGGCGCGCGGCCGACGCCGAGGACCTGGCGGATCTCTCGGCGCCCTCGAATCGCTTCCTGCTCTATGCCACCCATCGCCTCTTGGCGGCCGGCGAGGCGTTGCGCGCCGCACTCGCACGGCACCCCCTGCCGGCGGTGCCCGGCGAGCGGCCGCCGCGCATCGTCCGCCTCTACGCGGTGGCGGAGGACGGCACGCTGGTGTCGGCGCCGGTCGCCGACGGTCCGGGCCGTGTCGAGTCGCGGCGCCTCGCGGCGCTCGGCGAAGGGCGGGAGTTCCGCAAGCTTCCCGAGCTGCCGAATTTCGTCCCCAACGAGTTCGTCTTTCGCTTCGATCCGGGCGTATCCGGCTGGCAGGCGCGGGCCTACTACTCCGGCCTGTATCTCGACCTCGGCGGCCAGGGCGTGGTGGCAACTCTGCTGGTGCCGGTGCGCGAGCCGGCCGCGGGCTTGCAAGGAGTGATCTGCGCCGACCTCGTCTACAGCATCGATTGGCAGGACTTCGCGGCCCACATCGAGCCGCCGATGGCCGCCGAGGTGGTGCGGCTCGACGCGCCGGCGCGCGAGCCATGGCGGCCCTGGGCGGCGATGGCCGCGCACGGCCGCGCGGGAGCGCCCGCCGATCTGCGCGCCGCGGTGGGGGCGCTGGCCGCCGCCGAGGCACAGGCCGGTAGGGCGGTGAGTCCCTTCTACCTCTACCACGGCGCGGTCGAGAACCGCGGGGCGGTCGCCGCGTTACAGGTCACCGCGACGAGCTGGCTGGTGACTCTCTTCCCGGCCACCCGTTCGAGTTTCGCGCTGGTGCCGGCGGTGCTGCTGGGGCTGCTCGTCGCGCTGCTGCTGGCGAGCTTCGAGGCCAGCCGGCGGCGCACCGAGAGGGCGCAATGGAAGGCCGAGCGCGAGCTGCAGGAGAAGCAGAACCTGCTCAACACGATGCAGGTGCCGCTGATGGTGGTCGATCCCAACACGGACGAGGTGGTGTTCGGCAACCTGGCGGCAGGCAGTCTGGGGATCCGCAGTGGCACGCGCGCCCGCGACCTGGTCGCCGACGAGCCGCTGGCGCGGGAGCACTACGCGCGCATGCAGGTGGCCGAGCAGGGCTCGCGCCGCGCCTACGGGGTGCCGCTGCGGGTGCGCGGCGAGGCGGGAGAGGTCGAGACTCGCTACGCCATCGTCCGCTCGGTCGCGGTGACCGCGCCGATCGAAGCTCTGCACGCCGACGAGCGTCATCGCCTGGCCGTCCTCTTCATGCTCGAGCCGGAGGCCGACCTGGCGCTCTGGCGCGCCGATCTCGAAGGCAGCACGCGCGCCGACGAGAGGCGCAAGCTGGCAGCCTTGCTCGCCCACGGTGTCGACTCGCTGGCGCGCGTGCTCGCGCACTGCCTGGAGGGCGGGGGAGGAGGCATGGGTGGCGACGGCGGCATACGCGGCGGCGAGGGGGCGAAAGGTGGCGGCGCCGGCGGGAGGAGCCGCGACGGCGACGACGGCGAGCTGGATGATGCCGGGTTCAATCGCTGGCTGGCGTCCTATCTCGAGCGGCGGATCCTCGCCACGGCGTGGCTGCTCGAGCACTGGGACGCCCAGCCGCCGCTGCCTCCCGACTGCTCGATCGAAGCGGCGCAGGCGCGGACGACGGTGGCGAGCCTCCGGGGGATCCTGGCGCGGGTGCATGACGACGAGCGGCTGCGCTCGCGGCTGCACTGGGACAACGGCACGCTGGCAGCGCCGCTGCCGGAAGGCAGCGAGGTGCTGCGCGCAGACATCGACTGGCCGGACGACTACTGGTTCGCTTCGCCGGTGCGCGGCGGCCTCGGGTTCTTTCTCGGCGAGGTGCTGATCAACGCCGTGCGCCACGGGCGCCCGGGCACCGCCCCCGCTCTCGCCATCACCCTCGACCCGGTGCGCCGCGAGCTCTTCTTCGAGGTGGTCAACGATCTGCCACAGGCCGCGGCGCCGGCGGCGGACCGCGGCGCCGAGACCTACGGCGGGCGCCGCATCCTCGAGCGCCTCGCCCACCTCTACGACTGGCGCGACCTGAGCTTTGCCCGCGGCGCATCCACCTTCCGGGTGAGCTGGCGGGTGCCGGTGAGCCAGCGCGGCGATCCTCGTGGGGCGGATTGAGCGGGTTTGAGCAAGGAGGGTTCGGCCACGAGCTGGAGGTGTTCACGCGGAGGTCGCCAAGTGTATGCTACGCGCCGCTTAGACACTAAGGGGAGGCGCGATGCCCCGTCATCTGATCTCGATTCATGATCTCTCGGCGGCCGAGGTCGCCGGGCTCTTCAAGCTCGCCGCCGAGGTGAAGGCGCGGCCGCGGCGCCATGCAACGGCGCTGGCCGGCAAGTCCCTGGGGATGATCTTCGAGAAGTCGTCGACGCGCACGCGGGTGAGCTTCGAGGTGGGGATGGTGCAACTCGGGGGGCATGCGCTGTTCCTGTCCAGCCGCGACATCCAGCTCGGGCGCGGCGAGCCCATCAGTGATACCGCCAAGGTGCTGTCGCGCTACATCGACGGCATCATGGCGCGCACGTTCGCGCACCAGACCGTGGTGGACCTGGCGCGATTCGGCTCGGTGCCGGTGATCAACGGCTTGACCGACGACCTCCATCCCTGCCAGGCGCTGGCCGACTACTTCACCCTCGTCGAGCTGTTCGGCGAGCTGCGCGGGCGGAAGATCGCCTACGTCGGCGACGGCAACAACATGGCGCATTCGCTGCTGTTCGGCGCCGCCAAGGTGGGCATGGACATCGCCGTCGCCTCGCCACCCGCCTACACGGTCAAGCCTCACTACGCCGAGCTGGCGCGGCAGGACGCGGCGGCCGCGGGCACCCGCATCGAGCTGACGACGGACCCGCGCCAGGCGGTGACGGGCGCCTCGGCGGTCTACACCGACGTCTGGGCGTCGATGGGGCAGGAGGCGGAGGCGGCCAAGCGCATCGAGGCGTTCCGGGGTTTCCAGGTGGACGCCGCGCTGATGGCGCTGGCCAAGCCGGAGGCGGTCTTCCTGCACTGCCTGCCCGCCCATCGCGGGGAGGAGGTGGCCGCCGAGGTCGCCGACGGCCCGCAGAGCCGCATCTTCGATGAGGCCGAGAACCGGCTGCACGTGCAGAAGGCGATCCTGCTCTGGCTGCTGGGCGGGGTGGAGGTGTCAGAGGCCTGACGCGAGGTCGTTCAGGTCGGCGGGACGGCGAGGGCGGCGAGGAGATGGCGCCAGGCCTTGCCGCGGTGGCTGAGGGCGTCTTTCTCGGGGCCGGCGAGCTCGCCGAACGTGTGGTCCTGGCCGTCGGGACGGAAGACGGGGTCCCAGCCGAAGCCGTGCTCGCCGCGGGCGGGGAGAACCAGGGTGCCGGCGCTGCTGCCTTCGACGATCAGGGTGCGGTCCGGGTCGCGGTAGTAGAGAGCGGCGCGCGCGACGGCGCGGGCGTCGCCGAGCGCCAGGGCGGCGCGGGCGATCGTGGCGGCGCCGGCGGCCTCGAGCATCCATTTGACCAGCGGTCCGGGAAAGCCGCCGAGCGCGGCGAGGTCGAGCCCCGCCTCCTCGACGATCAGCGGGCGCCGCAGGCGGCGCCAGGCCTCTTCGCCCTTGTGGCGCAGCACCGCGAGCAGATCGAGCGACTGGATCTCGGGGAGATCGAGCTCGACCGCGGCGAGGCCGGGCCCGGCGAGGCGGCGAGCCTCGGCGAGCTTGCCGGGGTTGCAGGTGACCAGGACGTAGGGGAGCGGCGGGGTGGTCACCGGCGGCCCGACGGTTTGGACGGCGGCTGCGGAAGGCGCTCGGGTGAAGGCGCGGCCTTGCTCGCGGCGGCCTTTCGGAGGTTAGCGAGGTCGGCGATGAGGGCTCCGACCTTGAGGCGGAGGTCGGCGAGCGTGCCGTCGTTCTCGATGACCCGGTGGGCGCCCTGGCGGCGGCGGGCACCGTCCCCCTGGGCGGCGAGGCGGGCCCGGGCGGCCGTCTCGTCGAGGCCCCTGGCGACGGCACGGCGCAGGCGCACCTCCGGGTCGCCCTCCAGGGTCACGATCAGATCGAAGCCTGGGCTGTAACCGGCCTCCACCAGCAGGGTGGCCTCGAGGACGATGACCGGCTGAGGCGCGAGGGGCGGCTGAGGGGGCTCAGTCGGAGTGGTTGGCTGCTCCGGACGCTGCTCGGCGGCTGCCGCCGCGACGATCTCCTCGAAGCGATGGCGCACCAGCGGGTGGATCGCCTGCTCGAGGGCGCGGCGAGCCTCCGGGTCGGAGAAGACGCGGGCGGCGAGCGCCGGGTGGTCGACGCCGCCCTCGGGGGTCAGGACGGCGTCGCCGAACAGGCGGTGCGCTGCCGCCGCGCCGGCACCTCCCGGGCGGTAAAGCTCTGCCACCAGGAGATCGGCGTCGATCACCTGGAAGCCGGCGTCGCGCAACCACCCGGCGACCGTCGACTTGCCGCTGGCCAGGCCGCCGGTGAGCCCGACGCGGAAGGTGGCGGTGGAGGCGGCCGCGGCGCTCACCGCGGCGGCGCCGGCCGTGGAGAGGCCTCCGGGGGGACCGCACCTGGGGACGCCGCCTCTGCAACCTTGCCATGCGGCGCCGGCTCCCGCGGTTTGGGCGCAAGGTTGCCGCCGGGCGACCCTGGATGGGCAGCCTCCTGGCGCCGGCGAGCGGCGGTGAGGGTGTTGACCATCAGCATTGCCACGGTGAGCGGCCCGACGCCCCCCGGCACCGGGGTGATCGCGCCGGCGAGCGGCGCAACACGGGTGAAATCGACGTCGCCGACCAGGATCGAGCCCTTGGCCTCCAGCTGGCGCAGGCGGTCGGCGTCGCCGGGGAAGAGGCGCTCGACGTCGGCGCGGTCAGTCAGGCGGTTGATGCCGACGTCGATGACCACCGCTCCCGGCCGGACGTGATCCGGGCCGATGATGGCGGGGCGGCCGATGGCGGCGACCAGGATGTCGGCTTCGCGGGTGACGGCGGCGAGGTCGGCGGTACGGCTGTGGCAGATGGTCACCGTGCAGTGCTCGCGCAGCAGCAAGGCCGCCATGGGCTTGCCGACCGTGGCACTGCGGCCGACCACCACCGCGCGGCTGCCGACGAATGGCACCTGATGACGGCGCAGCAGCTCGAGGATGCCGAAAGGGGTAGCCGGCACGAAGCCGGGCTCGTCCAGCCAGAGGCGGCCGGCGTTGAGGGGATGGAAACCGTCGACGTCTTTGTCCGGCGAGACGCGGGCGATCACCCGCCGCTCATCGATGCCGCGCGGCAGCGGCAGTTGCACCAGGATGCCGTCGACCTCGTCGTCGGCGTTGAGCTCGTCCACCAGGGCGATGAGCTCTTCCTCGGCGAGGGTCGCCGGGCGCCGCAGGGTGCGGCTGGCGATGCCCACCTCGGCGGAAGCCTTGATCTTGCTGCCGACGTAGACCTGCGAGGCCGGATTGTCGCCCACCAGCACCGCCGCCAGGCCGGGCGCCCGTTTGCCGGCAGCCGTCAGCTCGCTCACTCCGGCCGCCACTTCGGCGCGGATGGCGGCGGCGGCGGCCTTGCCGTCGAGGATGTTCACGAGTCGGACCTTCCTTTCGAGAGGGGTGAGGGGGGTCGGATGGCCCCGCCGGGGATGGCGCCGGTATAGAGGCAGACGATGCCGGCGGCGAGGTCTTTGCTGGCGAGGTCCGCGAAACCGGCGGCGGCCATGCGGTCGAGGAAGCCTCGGCGCTGCGGGAAGCCGAGGACCGAGCTCGGCAGGTAGTCGTACGCCGAGGAGCTGTCGGAGAGGCGGCGGCCGATCCACGGCAGCACGCGGCGGAAGTAGAACAGGTAGATGGCGCGTAGCGGCGCCGCCCGGGGCACCGCGAACTCGAGCACCGCCAGGCGGCCGCCTGGCGCCAGCGCCGCCGCCAGCTCGCGCAGCGCCAGATCGAGGTCGGCGACGTTGCGCAGCCCGAAGGCCACCGTCGCCGCCGCGAACCGCCCCGGCGGGAAGGGGAGCGCGAGCGCGTCGGCGGCCAGCGGGCGCGGCGGCGGGGCGGCGCCTGCCGGCTGCCCGCGGTGCGGGCGGAACTTGCGGCGCGCCAGGGCGAGCATCGGCAGGCAGAAGTCGGCGGCGGCCACTCGCGCGCCGCGGCGGTGCAGGGCGAGGGCCTGGTCGCCGGTGCCGGCGCAGAGATCCAGGACCAGGGGGCCGGGCGAGCCCGGCGGTCCGGAAGGCAGCTGGAGCGCGGCGGCGGCACGGCGCCGCCACCAACGATCGAGGCCAGCCGACAGCAGATGGTTGAGCAGGTCGTAGCGCCGCGCCACCGCCCCGAACATGTCGCGGATGGCGCGGCCCGACTTGTCGAGCCCGCCGCCGGCCTCGCCGCCGCCGGCCGGGGCCGGAGCGGCGACGGCTGGCGCCGGACGTGCGCCTGGCGCCAGACGATCGGCTGGCGGCGGAGGGGCGGTGGGCGCCGGAGCGGCGGCGAGCAACGGAGGTGCGGCTGGCGAGGCAGCCGGTGCGGTTGTCGCGAGCGGAGAGTCGGACGGCAGGGCGCACATCGCGCGTCAGTCTACCGAGAAAGCGTACGAGAGCGCGCGCTCGACCGGCGCCGAGGCGCTTTCAGTCCGGACTCTTCGCCCCGGCGGTGGCCCGCTCCACCGCCTGCCGGAAGGACGCCGGATCGATGGCCGGGTAGCGGTAGAGCTGAGGCTCGATCTCGGCGAAGCGCATGCGCAGCTCTTCGCCGCGCACCAGGCCTCGCGCCAGCATCTCCCGCACGTCCGCGAGGTCCTGGTCGTGGCCGCGCTCGATCTTGGCGAGGGCCTGAGCGGCGAGGTCGTAGTGGTAACAGGAGAGCCTGCCTTCCCGGCCGGCGAAGAGGCTGCGCTCGCGCCAGCCCGCGAGCTCGGGGATGAAGTCACCTGGAGACGCGAGCTCGACGTTCATCTGCAGCCGCTCTTTGAGGGCAGGGATGGCCCGCAGCAGGCGGTCGGACTCGGGTTCGAGCTTGATGTCGAGGTCGATGGTGCTGGTGCGCCAGCCGAGCAGCACGGCGGTGGCGCCGCCGGTGAAGTAGAGCCGCGTCTCGCTGAGCGCCTCCGCGCCGAGCGCGCTCATGAACCGGAGCGTCCGCTCGCGGTCTACCGGTTGGCGCATTCGAGCGCCCGTTCGCAGCTGACCAGACGGCGGATCAAGGCGTTGTAGCGGGAGTGCGCGCTGTCGGAGCCGTCGCTCGCCAGGCGCTCGTAGAGGCGCCGCTCAGGCGATGGGATCTGCCGCTCTGGCACCTGCAAGCCGGCATGCCGCAGGCGGTCGGCGCCGATCGAGACCAGCAGTGCCGGGATCGATTCGACGCCGCGCGCCAGGTCGTCGATACCGGCGCCAACCAGATCGCCTCCCGGCAGCGCATCGAGGTTCGAACCCATGTCCGCCAGTATAGACCGCGGGCGCGCCGCCGCCGCCGGCGGGAAAGCGCCGCCCCCGGGGGACGGAACCGCGGCTCAGCGCCGGGGCGGCGCCGGCGGCGGTGGCCCGCACCCCAGCCCGCACTCCCGCTGCAGCCTTGACAATCCAGGCCCTTCCGCCTATCATTCGAGGTCCTTTGCGTCGCAGAGGCGGGGATGGCTCGCCGTGACGCTTTGGCCGCGATGCCGCCGTGGGACCCGTTGCACAGGCTGCTCAGGGCATTGGATGGAGACGGTGATGAAGAGAACCTATAGCCCGAAGCTCGCCGAGATCGAGCACCACTGGCACGTGTTGGATGCCACGGGGGTGCCGCTGGGGCGCCTGTGCTCGCTGGCGGCGCAGCTGCTCATCGGCAAGCACAAGCCGACCTATGCGCCGCACATCGACACCGGCGACTTCGTCATCGTGGTCAACGCGGAGAAGGCGATCCTCACCGGCAAGAAGGAAGACGACAAGATCTACTTCCGGCACTCCGGCTACCCCGGCGGCCTGAAGAAGGAGACGGCCGGGGAGCTGCGCAAGCGGCGCCCGACCCAACTGGTGGAGCGCGCGGTGTGGGGGATGTTGCCGAAGAACCGCCTGGGGCGGCACCAGCTGCGCAAGCTCAAGGTGTATGCCGGCGCGGAGCATCCGCACCAGGCGCAGCAGCCGAAGAGGATGGACGTACCCGTCGCGTCGATCGCCGATGGGCGCAAGACCTAGGGGCTGATCCCGAGCAAGCTCGCGAGGAGATGGCAGCGTGAACCAAGTGCAGAATTACGGAACGGGCCGGCGCAAGACCGCCGCGGCGCGCGTCTTCCTGCGCCCGGGCACCGGCGCCCTGCAGGTCAACGGCCGCCCGCTGGATGACTATTTCCCGAACGAAGTGCTGAAGATGGTCATCAAGCAGCCGCTGCTGCTGACCGAGACGGCGGAGAAGTTCGACATCGTCGCCACTGTCGAGGGCGGCGGCAGCGCGGGCCAGGCCGGGGCCATCCGCCACGGCATCACGCGCGCGCTGATGGAGTACAACATGGAGCTGCGCGACCGCCTCAAGTCGGCGGGCCTGGTGACCCGCGACCCGCGGAAGAAGGAGCGCAAGAAGTACGGTCAGAAGGGTGCCCGCGCGCGCTTCCAGTTCAGCAAGCGTTGATGATTTTCCGGCGCTCCGCATGCGGGAGCGCTGACGAAGGAGACCTGGCTTGGTAGAAGTCACGATGAAGGAGCTGTTGGAGGCCGGGGTTCATTTCGGCCACCAGACCCGGCGCTGGAACCCGAAGATGAAGCCTTACATCTTCGGCAAGCGCAACGGGATCTACATCATCGACCTGCAGAAAACTTTGAAGCTGTTCGAGCAGGTCGCCGAATTCGTGCGTGCTCTCGCCGCCGCGGGCAAGCGCATCCTGTTCGTCGGCACCAAGCGGCAGGCGCAGGAGGCGGTCGCCGAGGAGGCGAAGCGGTGCGGCGAGTTCTCGGTCACCAACCGGTGGCTGGGCGGCACGCTGACCAACTTCGTGACCCTGCGCACCTCGATCGAGCGCTTGAAGGACATCGAGGCGCGGCTGGGCGACGAGAACAGCCCGCTCACCAAGAAGGAGCGGCTGCGCCTCGAGCGCGAGCACGAGCGGATGTCGAAGAACCTCGAGGGCATCCGCGACATGGATGAGCTGCCCGACGCGCTGTTCGTGGTCGATCCGAAGAAGGAGTACATCGCCGTCGCCGAGGCCAACAAGCTCGGCATCCCGGTGATCGCGATGGTGGACACCAACTGCGACCCGGAGCTGATCGACTACATCATCCCGGGCAACGACGACGCCATCCGCGCCATCCGGCTGTTCGCGTCGCGCATCGCCGACGCCTACATCGAGGGCGCCGGCCAGCTCGAAGAGCACGCCATGGCGCGGCAGAAGGACGGCAGCGCGGGCGGCCCCGGCGGTCCTGCTGGGCCCGGCAGCCGTCCGCCGGTGACGGTCTTCGACAAGGACGCGGCCGCGGCGGGCGGCGTGACGGCTCCGGCCTAGCAGCCGGCGACAGGCAACCATATCGGGCGCCGGCCGCCGACGGGCGGTGGGGCGCGTTGCGAAGAGGTCAGTCGAACCCGCGTCGATCTGACCTTTTCTTTTGTCTGCACGGTTCGAGCACAGCAGAGAGGAGAGAGCGAGCATGGAAGTTACGGCACAAATGGTCAAACAACTGCGCGAGCGCACCGGCGCTCCGATGATGGATTGCAAGGCGGCGCTCACCGAGGCCAAGGGCGACATCGAGCAGGCGGTGGACGGGCTGCGCAAGAAGGGCCTGGCGGCGGCGGCCAAGAAAGCCGGCCGCATCACGGCGGAAGGCGCCGTCGGCTCTTATATCCACGGCGGCGGCAAGATCGGCGTGCTGGTCGAGGTCAACTGCGAGACCGATTTCGTGGCCCGCACCGATCAGTTCCAGGAGCTGCTGCGCGACGTCGCGATGCACATCGCGGCGGCCGACCCGCGTTTCGTTCAACGCGAGGAGGTCACGGAAGAGGTCCTCGAGCGCGAGCGCGCCATTTTCCGCGAGCAGGCGGCCGCCTCGGGCAAGCCGCCGGCGGTGATCGAGCGCATCGTCTCGGGCAAGCTCGAGAAGTACTACTCGGAGTTCGTGCTGCTCGAGCAGCCCTTCGTCAAGGATCCGGATCACACGGTGGGCCAGATGATCGCCGAGCGCATCGGCCGCATCGGCGAGAACATCCAGGTGCGCCGCTTCGCCCGCTTCAAGCTCGGCGAGGGGATCGAGAAGCGCCAGGACGACTTTGCCGGCGAAGTGGCCCGGGCGGGCAAGTGAGCCAGCCGGAGTCGCGGCCGTGCTACGGCCGCATGCTGCTCAAGCTCTCCGGCGAAGCGCTGATGGGGCCGCAGCCCTTCGGCATCCACGAGCCGGTGGTGGCGGCCATCGCCGACCAGCTGGGCGAGATCCACGCCCTGGGGGTGGAGACCGCGGTCGTGGTCGGCGGCGGTAATATCATCCGCGGGCTCGCGGCCAGCCACCGCGGCATCGATCGGGTGACCGGCGACTACATGGGGATGCTGGCGACGGTGATCAACGCGTTGGCGCTACAGGACGCGCTCGAGAAGCGCGAGGTGCCGACGCGCGTGCAGACGGCGATCGACATCCGCGAGGTGGCCGAGCCGTTCATCCGCCGGCGCGCGATCCGGCACCTCGAGAAGGGGCGGGTGGTGATCTTCGCCGCCGGCACCGGCAACCCCTTCTTTACCACCGACAGCGCCGCGGCGCTGCGCGCCAACGAGATCCGCGCCGAGATCCTGCTCAAGGCGACGAAGGTGGACGGCCTGTACTCGGCCGATCCGGAGCTCGACAAGTCGGCGGTGCTGTTGCGCGAGGTGACGTACCAGGAGGTGCTGGAGAAGGATCTCAAGGTGATGGATACGGCGGCGATCAGCCTGTGCCGCGACAACGGCATTCCCATCGCCATCTTCAACTTGATGACCCCCGGCAATATCCGCCGGGTGGTCTGCGGCGAGCAGGTAGGCTCCATCGTGCGGGCCTGACCGGCTGTGAGGAGGCGTTATGAAGGAGGTCAATCTCGAGGTCGAGGTGCACATGAAGCACGCATTGGACCATCTCCATCATGAGCTCAAGCACCTGCGCACCGGCCGCGCCTCGCTGGCGCTGCTGGATGGGGTGATGGTCGATTACTACGGCAGCCCGGTGCCGCTCAACCAGGTCGCCAACCTGGGGGTGGCGGACGCGGCGATGATCACCGCCGCGCCCTACGATCCCAGCCAGATTGCCGCCATCGAGCGGGCGATCATGAAGGCCGAGCTGGGCTTGAATCCGTCGAGCGACGGCAAGATCATCCGCATCCCGGTGCCGCAGCTCACCGAGGAGCGGCGCAAGGAGATCGTCAAGAAGGCGCACGAGCTGTCGGAGCACGCGCGCAACGGGGTGCGCCAGGCGCGGCGCGAGGGCAACGACAAGCTCAAGAAGATGGAGAAGGACAAGAAGATCAGCCAGGACGACGAGCGCCGCGGCCTCGACGAGATCCAGAAGCTCCACGACCGCTACATCCAAGAGATCGGCACGGCCTTGGAGCACAAAGAGCAGCAGATCCTGGAGCATTGAGGCGGGGCCGTCCAGAGGTCCATCCCGCCATGGTCCTCTACGGCTATCATCCGGTCCGCGAGGCGCTGCGGCACCGGCCGCACCAGGTCGCCAGGGTCTTGGTCAGCGCCGTGCGGAAGGGCCGCCGCCGGCAGGAGATCGAAGACCTCTGCCGCCGCCACGGCGTCCCGCTCGCCGTCGTCCCCGAGAAGGCCCTGGCGGCGGTCGCCGGCCCGGCCCATAACGGCATGGCCGCGGAGGTGCGGCAAGGCGGGGAGGCCGGGCCGGGGCTGGGCGAGGCGGAGCCGGCGCCGCCTGTGCCGCTTGCCGAGCTCCGCGGCGCGGCCGATCCCGACCTGGTGGTCCTGCTCGAGGACGTCCAGGACCCGCGCAACCTGGGAGCCGTGCTGAGGGTCTGCGAGGGAGCGGGAGTAGGTCAGGTCCTGATCCGCGACCGAGGCTCGGCGCCCATCACCCCGGCGGTCGCCAAGACCGCCGCCGGCGCGAGCGAGTGGCTCCCCATCGAGCGCATCACCAACTCCGCGGCGACCCTGGAAGCCCTCAAGAAGGAAGGTTTCTGGGCCTACGGCTCCGACCCCGCCGGCGAGCCACCATGGCGGCTCGACCTTACCGGCAAGGTGGTTCTCTGCTTCGGGGGCGAGGAGAAGGGCCTGAGGCTCCGCACCCGCAACCTCTGCGACGCCACGATCGGCCTGCCGATGAGGGGCCGCCTCGACTCCCTCAACATCGCCACCGCCGCCGCCGCCATCCTCTACGAGGCCCTGCGCCAGCGCTTGCAGGCTGCGGGGGGCAGGGGCTAGACTGAAAGCGGCACCCGCGCGCCAGGCCTGCTCACCTGAAACGCGCTCGCGCTCCGGTGCGCTTGGCGTGCCGCGCACTCCCGCCTCCGCCGGCATAGCTCAGGGGTAGAGCTACGGTCTTGTAAACCGTAGGTCCCCGGTTCAAATCCGGGTGCCGGCTCCACGATAGTCCCCGCAAGTCTACTCGTTGGCACGTTTACCAAACCCTTCTCCCATCGGCCTTCATCGCGGTATAATACTGTCGTCTACAGGGGTTCTTGCCCTCGCCGGGTTCCCATAGGGTTCCCGCGATTGGTGGATGGGAACCCAGTGGGTACCCCGATGGGTAGCCACCTGAGAACCCCGCCCAGACCGTCCAGGAGGGGCGATGTCACCACGGCCTGGCCCGAGGGCTTGCCCATGGCCGAGAAGCTCACCAAGCGCGTCATAGACCGTCTCATCGCCCAAGCCGATCCCGCCAAGGACACCTTGGTCTGGGACTCGGCAGTGCCGGGTCTCGTCCTCCGCCTGCGGAGCGGGTCGGCTCGTTTCGCCTACCAGTACAAGCGCCGGGGCCGCACGCGTCGGGTCACCATCGGCATCTACGGTCCAATGACGCTCGATCAGGCCCGTGACCTCGCCAGAAGTCTCTACGCTCAGGTCAGGGGCGGCAGCGACCCGGCGGAGGAGCGGCGCAACGACCGCGTAAGGCGGGTCACCTTTGCCGAGATTGCAGCGGTTTACATGGCCGACCTTCTTGATCGCGCGGCCCGAGGAGTAAAGCGAGGGAGGCTCTCGACGGCGGCGGAGTTCCAGAGGCTGCTCGACCGCCGTATCCTTCCGGCTCTCGGTAACCGGGAGGTCGAAAAACTCGACCTCAGCCACGTCCTCAGTCTCCATCGATCGCTCGCCGACACGCCGGCACAGGCCAACCGCTGCTTGACGTTGATCTCGGCGATCCTCGGCTTCGCTGAGCGCCGCCGGCACGTGCGGCCTGCCGGCGGTGATCCCGTGGCCGGCGTCGATCCGTTCGGAGAGGAGGGCCACCGGGAACGGATGAGCATTGCGCAGCTGGCGCAGTTGGGAGAAGTGCTTGCCGCCGCCGAAGTAGCCGGTTCCCTGAACCCCTCTGCCCTGTTGGCGATAAGGCTAGTGGCCCTGACGGGGATGCGCAGGTCGGAGGTGACGGGTCAAATGCAGAAGGCCCGGCGCACCGAGGTGGCAGGGCTTCGGTGGGGCGATGTGGACCTTGAAGCCCGAGTCATCCGCCTCCGGGGTGGAAAGACCGGTGCCCGAGTCGTGCCTCTCGGCCGAGCTGCCGTTGAACTGCTGGCAGCCGCCAAGCCGATCGAGGCCCTCCCCGACGACTACGTGTGTCCGGGCCAGAACGAAGGGTCCCCCTTCATCGGGATCGACAAAGTTAGGCGCCGGCTGTACGAGCAAGCTGGAATCGCAGGGCGAGGCAGGGACCTTCACTCGTTGCGGACGACCTTCAGCAGCATCGCCGCCGACGCCGGGTACTCGGAGATCATTGTGGCGGCCCTCCTGGGCCATCGCGTCGCGGACGGTGTCACCGCGCGGTACATTCATCCTGATCGAGATCCTCTCCATCAAGCGGCAGACGTGACCAGCGCAACGATCGCAGCGGTGCTTGCAAGGGGGAAGCCGGCTGAGGTTGTGCCGATCGACCGCCAGCGGCGATCGTAAGCCGTCGGCGGAAGACGATATTAGGCTCTCCATAAATACTTATAGATAGCGATAGTTTCTTGACAAGCTCGACCTGACGTGCTCGATCAGGTCCCCGGCAGCCCACATAAATTAACGCGGCCATAGCAGCGGTCTCTCTGCTCGTTCCTGACGACAGCCAGGGCGTCACTTCCAACACATAATCGCGCATAATGTGTCAAATGCTTGACGCAGCCATGGGTCGAACTTGGCAGTCCCGGTCCCCAGCTCGACCCGCACCATCCCGCCCAACGTCTCCTGCAGACGGACCCGGGACTCGCCGCGGGACGCTAAGACGAAACTCGCATTGGCATGACCGTTCGACTCCCCCTTCCCACCCGGAGGGGTGGGAAGGGGGTCGGGGGGAT
>Ga0209118_1000467_pt1 | contig 22324 bp, 7 predicted proteins | sample BlaSpr_A8_Ref_M1_FD_187988 | JGI IMG/M metagenome (GOLD analysis project Ga0209118, IMG submission 187988) | Forest soil microbial communities from Thunder Bay, Ontario, Canada - Black Spruce, Ontario site 2_A8_Ref_M1 (SPAdes) (version 2) | ecosystem: Environmental > Terrestrial > Soil > Boreal...
CATCGTCGCCGAAGTGAACGCTTCGCGGATCGCCGAGCTGCTGCAGCCCGACCGGGTCATGCTCGGGAAGCTCATCCGCAAAGAGGGGTAGGAGCACCGCCGGACCCCAGCCCATGCCGGGGTGGGTGACTCACGGTGCCAGAGCTTCAAGATAATGCCGCATCACGGTGCGGGCGCGGCAGACCTCGGCCGAACGCATGATCTCGTCGACGGTCGCGATCCGCGTTCGGAGAGCGACTCGAAGCGCTTCGAGGGCGACATCGAGGCCCAGTTTGTTCCGGTAGCGAAAGCAATCGACGACGGTGCGGGCAGGCGAGGTGATGCGCACCGGGACTCCGAGCATCGAGCGCACCTGGATGCCGTAGGTGAGCATCGCTCCCGAGAAGCGCACGATGCGTACGGCGGTTGGCAGCCGCACTGGCCGGCGGGCCTTGCGGTCGAGCGCGATCCAGATCTCGTGCGGCGCTTGGGTGCCAATACCATGGACGCGGAGCGCCGAGAACAGGCAGACGATGCCGCTTGGGACCGCGGACGAAACCATGGCGACGGTCTCGAACTGATCCGGCGCCGCAGCCGCCAGACGATAGAGGCCGCGCCCGACCTTCTCGACCCTGCCGGATGCGACCAGGCGCTGGAGGTCCGGGAAGGAAAGCGCGAGCGGTCCGAGGTCGCGCGGGCGAAAGAAGACCCCAATCCCGGCGGCCTTGAGGTTGGCGGCCAGCGGCGCATCTTTCATGTAGAAATTCTAGTAGATGTCGGCACTTCCTGTCATGTGCCGACGTTTATTCCGGTCGGCCATGGCCCTCCAACGGCTCGTTGGGCAGCCGCTAAGCTCTTATCGCTCCCAGGGCGGCGAGGGGCGACGCTAACTCCGCGGCTGTAGCGGCGCCTGCGGCTCCTCGCTCTCCCGCCACAGCGGGCGGGTGAGGCAGGTCGGGCCGCCTTCGGCTTTCAGCGAGATTTCCTGGCCGCGGTAGGTGAGGACCTGGCAGCCGGCCGCCTCGAGACGCGCCTGGGTGCGCGGGTTGCCTTCGAGCATCAGGCACCGCCGGGGCGCGAGCGCGAGGACGTTGGGCGCCTGGGTGGGGAGCTCTTCGCCGGGCACCTCGATCAGGCGGATGCCGCGGTCGCAGAGGAGCCGCCAGAAAGCGACCGGCAGGAGCGGCAGATGGGCGACGGCGAGGTCGTGGTCCACGAGGCTGACGAGCGACAGCAGGTGCAGGCAGGCGTCGGCGCCGGTCCAGTAGGGGAGCTCCACGGGCAGCACCTCGACGCCTAACGGCGCCAGCGCCGCGCGCAGCTGGCGCAGGCCTTCGCGGTTGGTGCGGAAGCCCTGGCCGGCCGCAAGGGTCTGATGGTCGAGCCAGAGGAGATCGCCGCCTTCGGCGCGGGCCTCGCCGCCAAGGGCCGCCAAAATGGGAATTCCCAGCGCCGCGAGCCGCCGGGCCATCGCCTCCTCCTCACCTTGGCGCAACGCCTTGCCCATGCGCAGGAGGATCGCGCCGCGGTCGGTCTCCAGCGCCGGATCGAAGACGAAGATCGCATCGGCGCGCCCGGGCTGCGGCTCGGGATGGTCGACGACCTCCGCGCCGGCGGCGGCGAGCATCCCTGCCAGCTCGTCGTGCTCGCGGCGCGCCGCGTCGAGGTCCGGCTTGCCGGCGTAGTGCCATGCCGCCGGGTCGGCGGCGGCGAAGCTCTCCTCGGGGCGCTTGACCAGGACCCGGCGCAGCGGGGCGACCATGCTCTGGGCGCCGAAGGGGTGGGCCGTCATCCGGCGGCGATCTTACCCTGGCCGGCGCCTGCCGCCTTGGGCGGGGAAGCTCGTCTATACTGTGCTGGCAAACCGAGACCAGAGACGGAAATGTCGGGCAAGATGGAGCGCAACGGTCGCGAGGGCTGAGCTGGGCGCCGCTCGAGGGATCGATCTGCCGCGATGCATGACCTGCTGAGCGATTGGGTTCTGATTCTGGCTGTGGTGGTCGTCACTGCGGTCGGCGCCCTCCTGGCGCTCAACCTGATCACGCCTGAAAGGCGCATCGAGCGCCGCATCGCCCGCCTCTATTCCTCTGATTCACCGGGATTCCGGCGGTCGATGGGCGTGCTCCTCGGGCCGGCGATCCTGCCGGGTAACCGGCTGGAGGTGCTGCTGAACGGCGACGAGATCTTCCCGGCGATGCTGGACGCGATCGGTGCGGCGCGCAAATCGATCACATTCGCGACGTTCATCTATTGGACCTGTGAGATCGGCACGCAGTTCGCGACGGCCTTGGCCGAGAAGGCGAAAAGCGGCGTCAAGGTGCACGTGCTCGTGGACTGGTTGGGGAGCGAGCACATCGACGAGTCCTACGTCGAGATGATCCGCAAGGCCGGCGGGGAGGTGGAGAAGTTCCACCCGATCCGCTGGCACAATCTGGGTCGGCTGAACAACCGCAACCATCGTAAGGTGATGGTGGTCGACGGCAGCCGGGGCTTTACCGGCGGGGTCGGCATCGCCGAGGAATGGACAGGCCATGCGCAGGACGCGGCGCACTGGCGGGATTCTCATTTCATGGTGCAGGGGCCGGTCGTCGCCCAGATGCAAGCGGTGTTCTTGGACAGCTGGATGAGAGCAACGGGCCGCGTCCTGCATGGTGAAGACTACTTTCCCGAGCTCTCGGCCGCCGGCGACGCTCATGCCCAGATGTTCAGCAGCTCGCCCAGCGGCGGCGGCGAGAGCATGCATCTGATGTATCTCCTGGCCATCACCGCCGCGGAGCAGTCGATCCTGCTGGCGAACGCCTATTTCCTCCCGGACGACCTGACCCTGCGCACGCTGGTCGATGCACTCGAGCGCGGCGTGCGCGTCCGCATCATGACCCCGGGCAAACACATCGATGAGGCGAAGGTGCGGCGCGCGTCTCGCGCCGAGTGGGGCCGCCTCCTGCGAGCGGGAGCCGAAATCTACGAGTATCAACGAACCATGTTTCATTGCAAGACGATGGTCGTCGACGACTGCATGGTGTCGGTCGGCTCGACGAACTTCGATCCGCGTTCCTTCCGCTTGAACGACGAAGCCAACCTCAACGTCTACGATCGGCAAGCGGCGGCGGCCTTGAGCGCCGTCTTCGAGGACGATCTCATGCGCTGCCGCCTGGTCACCTACGAGTCCTGGCGGACGCGGCCGCTCAGGATGAAGCTGTGGGAGAAGGCGGACGCCTTGATTCGATCGCAGTTGTGAGCTGCGCCGAGAGTGCCGCGGCCTTCATGAACACGCCCTCCGATCTGGCGTCCCTGCTCGCCGTCGTGCTGCCGGCGGCCTTCTTCCTTGCGCTCTGGGCGGCGCTCTACTTCGCGTTTGCCGAGCTGGAGATCGGGTGGAAGGCGATGGCGCAGCGTGCCTCGGCGAGGGTTGTTCGCGGTTGGCTCGCCAAGTGGGCGCTCGCGCATCCCCGCTGGCAAGGAGGGCGTTCCTATGCGCCGCTGTTCCTGGTGCTGGCGCTGGGCGGCATCGCGGCGTTCGCGGCCGGGGAAGCCTTCGTCGAGATCGCGGAGCATTTCCGCCTCACCACCTCATCGGTCTATCGCGTCGATCATGCCGTCAATACCACGTTCCAGAACCTCAGGCATCCCGGCTTCACCGCGCTCCTCGATGCGGCGACGATCGCCGGCGGCCCGGCCGGCATGGCCCTGGTGGTGGCGGTCACGGCGGGTATCCTGCTGCTGCGCAAGCACCACCCGTCTGCCGTCTTCGTCCTGGTCGCCGGCGCGGGCGGCGCACTCTTGAACCTCGGCCTGAAGGCGATTTTCGAGCGCGTGCGGCCACCTGCCGCGGCCGCCATCGCTGCCGCGCAGGGGTATTCGTTCCCGAGCGGACACGCGATGGGATCGTTCATCGTGCTGGGCTCGATCGGCTATGTCGCGCTGCGCCTGCCGCTCCGCTGGCGGGCGAAATCCGCCTTGCTGGCGGCGCTCGCGACGGCGATCGTGCTCATCGGCTTGTCGCGTGTCTACCTGGGCGTGCACTGGATCTCGGACATCGCCGGCGGCTGGAGCGCCGGCGCGGTTTGGTTGGCGACCGCGACAGTAGGTTTCGAGACGTTCCTCCGCATTCGGCAGCTCCGCCGCGGAGCGCCGCCCGGCCCGGGCATCGACCTCCCGGACGAGCCGGCGGCGCCGCCGGCGCCGGCCGGCGGGTGAGTGGTGGCGTCTGGTCCACCGGCCGGGTGAGCGGTGGCCAAGACGCGCGTCCCGGCCTTGTATACTGCCGGGGCCTTGGAACCCGCCGCCGACCCCGCCGCCGATCCGCGCTTGCTGCTCGCCGCCCTGGCGCGCGACCTCTATGGCCGCGGCTGGATGGCGGGCACGGCCGGCAACCTGTCACTGCGGCTTGGCGACGGCTCGTTCTGGATCACCGCCAGCGGCAAGGCGAAGGGAGCGCTGGGGGTCGAGGACTTCGTGCGCGTGGCGCCGGACGGCGAGGTGCTGGAGCGCGGCAAGGCGGACGACCTGCCCTCGGCGGAGACCTGCATCCACCAAGCGCTCTACGCGCTCTTCCCGGAGGCGTCGGCCTGTCTCCACGTGCACACGGTGGCCGCCAACCTGGTGCCGCGGCTGGCCGCGAGCCCGGCGGTGGCCGGCGCGGTTGCCGCGGTTGACGAGGTCGGGAGGACGGGCGGGCCCGCTGGCGCGGGCGCCGGCGGCGAGCCGCAGAGCTGCGAGATCCCGCTGCCGCCTCTCGAGATGCTGAAGGGCCTCGGTATCCGCGAGGAGCGGCCGCGGATCGGCATCGCGGTGTTCCCCAATCAACTCGAGGTGCAAGCGATCGCCGCCGCGGTCGCCGCCCGTTTCCGCGCCGCGCCGCCGCGCCTGCCGGCGTTCCTGATCCGCGACCACGGCCTCACCGTCTGGGCCGAGAGCGCCGCCAGGGCGCTCAACTACCTCGAGCTGCTCGAGTTCACCTTCGCCTTCATGATCGCCGCCCGCGCCGCCGGCCTGCCGCCGGAACCGCCGCTGCCGCGCACACCGCCCGCCGGCAGCGCCGGGCGCTGAAGGCCCGGCCGTTTCGCGCCTCGCGCTGGTTAGCGAATCGCGCCCCAGCCAATAGCTCAACAATCGCTGCTCGTTCACCGATGCGCTGCTCTGGGCTCAGGCCCTCGACAGCGGTGCGGAACGCCTCTACTCGTTCGACCGGAAGTTCCCTGCACAGGGACTGCTCATCGATCACGGATAGGAAGCCGGCGGCGAGCAGACTGCCGCCAGCGGCGCTTACCCCCGCAACGCCAGGCTGAAGATGCCTGGTAGCTTGGCCGGGGAGGGGGCCGCCTCGAAGCGCACCAGGCGCGGGGTCAGGCGGCTGGCGGTGCGGTGGTTCGCGAACCAGGCTGGCTTGGGATGGGCGTGGAAGGGGGCCCTCACCACGCTCTTCTGCACCCGCGAGAACATCAGCGTGTTGTGGACGACACCGGTCCCCGATTGGATGTCCTCTGCCGTGTGGCCTGGATAGGCGCCCCACGGGGTGACGACCAGGCCGTAACCGATCGCGGCCCAGTGGTTGACCGACACGGTGCCGTAGCGGAGGTCGGCGATGGCGCGCTCGACCGCCGCCGCGATGGCCGGGTCGGCGAGGGCGGCCGGCGGCACGATCAGCGTGACGTTGAGCGTCCCCCATAGCGTGTCGTTGGCGAAGGCGACGGCGCGCTCGAGGTAGTCGGGGATGCCGCCGGCGGCGATCGCGGTCTCGGCGAACAGACCGCAGAAAGCCTCGGTGGTGTAGCAGATGTCGCCGCGGGCGCCGGGATCGAGGTGGGGGATCAGGGTCCAGGGCAACCGGTCGCCGGCCGCCTCGCCGAAGCGCTCCGCCTCGGGATGGGCGGCGACGAAAGCATGGTAGCGGTCGGCTGCCCCCGGGTAGTAGGCGCGCCGCGCCGGCACCCGGGCGAGCCGCTCGCGCACCGCGTCGAGCAGGCGCTCGCGATCGGGGGACGCGGCGTGCTGGATGATGGCGCGGGTGGCGTTGCAGTTGAACCCGGCGTTGTTGGTCAACATGGTCACCAGGTTGTCGGCCTGGTAGGCGAGATCGGCAGCGCGGTAGCTGCCGAGGGCCCCGATGTCGCCGGCATGGCCGCCGGGGGCGCCGGCGCCGGCGGCCGCCGGGGCCGGCACGACGATCACCGGGCTGACGTTGCCGAGCTCGGCCGAGATCGGTTTGGCGAGCCGCGGAGCGTGGCCCTCCTTGCGCCGGCGGCCTTCCTCGCCCGGGCCGAAGACGATCGCCTCGTAGGTCTTGTCCGAGCCGGTGATGTGGATCTCGTCCACCCCCGGGTGGGCGCAGAGGTAGGCGCCCTCCTCGGCGCCGCCATAGACCAGGCGGAAGAACCCGCCTTCCACGAGGGCGCGGAATCCCTCGAGGAGCAGCGGGCCGAGGTAGGCGTTGACCGGATGGGCCTTGAACAGCACCACCCGGTTCTCGACGAACAGCTTGTAGAGCGCGTCCATGGGGCCGATCGAGGAGACGTTGCCGGCGCCCAGGACCAGCGCGACGCCGCCGCCGTCCTGCCGCCGGTATGCCACCGCCTGGGTGGCGGCGAGGTCCGCCGAGGCGACGCCCGGCTGCATCCACACCTCGGCGGTGACGCCGCCGTAGAACAGCCGGTCGTAGACGTCCTGGGGGAAGATCCTTGCGACCACCTGGCCGTCCGCGCGCCGGCGCACCGGGCCGGGGACGCGCGGCGCGCCGCCGGCCTCGATGCCGGCCAGCGCCTTGTCCAGCAGGCGCAGGTTGCGCAGCACGAAATAAGGCCCGGTGAGCGAGGTCTCGCCGGTGTCGGGCAGCCCGAACGCGGCGGCCGAGGCCGCCGCCCAGCGCTCGGACACCGCCAGGAAATCGCGGCGCAGCCGGCCGAGCAGGGCACGGCGCTCGGTCGCGGTGACCGCAGCCCAGGCGGCCTTGCGCGCCTGCAGCTCGGCCACCGCGCGGTCCATCTCCGGGCGCGGCGTCGGCGGGACCGCGCCGGCGCCTTCGCCGCGCGCCGCTTCGCCTTGCGCCGGAATGCCGGAGGGGGCCGCCCCGGGGGCCTGCGACACATCGGGCTGGGGAGGAGGGACCGGGTAGCGGTGGGTGGCGATCTCCATGGCGCGCCGCTCCTTCGCGAGAGTCCGCTTCAAGATAGCATGGCGCCAGCGGCCACCAGCGCCTGCTCGCGCCGGCCGGCCCCGCCGCGAGAGGTTACCTGGAGCCGGCGTCAGCGGGCAGCCAGCCGGCATCGGCCCGCATTCAGCGGGAGAGACGCAATGAACGACCTGGCAGGCGACCTGCGCTACGCTTTCCGGACTCTGGCCAAGAACCCGGGGTTTGCCGCGACCGCGGTGCTGACGCTGGCCCTCGGCATCGGCGCCAATGGCGCCGTGTTCAGCGTCTTGCGCGCGCTCCTGCTGCGGCCGCTGCCCTATGGCCAGCCCGCGACGCTGGTGATGGTCTGGAGCCGGTGGCCCGGCTTCCCGAAAACCTGGGTGTCGGTTCCGGAAGCCCGCACCTGGGCCGACGCCGGCTGCTTCGCGGATCTCGCGCTCTTCCACCTGGGCCAGAGCAACCTGACGGGCGGCGCCGAGCCCGAGCGGATCGGCAGCGGCGAGGTGTCGGCGAACCTGTTCGACGTCCTCGGCGTGAAGCCGCTCCTCGGCCGCTCGTTCACCGCCGCGGAGGCGGGGAGCCGGCCGGCGAACGCCGTCATCTTGAGCGAAGAGCTGTGGCGCCGGCGCTTCGGCGGTGCGCCTGGCATCCTCGGCGCCAGCATCGATGTCAACGGGGTGCCAAAAACAGTCGTCGGCGTGCTGCCCGCGGGCTTCAAGCTGCCGCTGGACTACGCCGCGCCGACTCCCTCGGCGCTCTGGCTGCCCCTGGCCGAAGACCTCGCCGGGGACTTCACCTTTCCGCGGGAGGGCGGCGATCACAACTACAGCGCGGTCGGCCGGCTGCGGCCCGGTATCAGCGCCGACCAGGCGCGCGCCAGGCTGCGCGCCCGCGCCGCGGATCTGACCGCCGCCGGCCTCTACCCGCGCAGCTGGCGGTTCGAGCCGCTGGTCATCCCGGTGATCGACGACGTCCTGGGGCCGTTGCGGGCCGCGCTGCTGGTGCTGTGCGGCGCGGTCGGCTTCGTGCTGCTGATCGCCTGCGCCAACGTCGCCAACCTGTTGCTGGTGCGCGGCATGCAGCGGCGCAAGGAGCTCGCGGTGCGGATGGCCGTGGGAGCGGCGCCGGGGCGGCTCGTGCGGCAGCTGCTGGTGGAGAGCTGCGTGCTCTCGGGGCTCGGCGGCGCCGCGGGCCTCGGCCTCTCCTGGCTGGCGGTCCGCGCCATCCGGTCGCTGGCGCCGCTCGAGATCCCGCGGGCCGCCGAGGTCGGGGTGGACGGCGGCGTGGTGGCTTTCGTCGCCGGGGTGGCGCTAGCCACCGCCCTGATCTTCGGCCTGGCTCCCGCTCTGCGGCTCTCGCGACCGGACCTGCAATCGACCCTCAAGCAGGGCGGCCGCGGCGCCGCGGGGCCGAGTGCCGGCGGTGCCGGCGGCGCCGGCGGCGGCAGGACACAGAGCCTGATGGTCGTCGCCGAGCTCGCCCTGGCGGTGGTCCTGCTGATGGGGGCGAGCCTGATGATCCGGACCTTCTGGTCGCTCTCGCAGGTGGATCCGGGATTCCGTGCCGCGCGCCTGCTGACCATGGGCGTCTCGCCGCCGCGGATCAAGTACCCGCGGGCCGAGGCCTTGATCCGGTTGTACGACGAGATCCTGGAGAACGTGAGGCGGGTGCCGGGCGTCACGTCCGCGGGCGCCGTGCGCGCCTTGCCGCTGGCCACCGAGCTGGGAGACTGGGGCCTCGAGGTCGAGGGGTACGCGCCGCCTCCCGGCGAGCAGGTGCAAGGAGACTGGCAGATCGTGACGCCGGGCTACTTCGAGACCATGGGCATCCCGCTGCGGCGGGGGAGGTTCTTCACCGCCGCCGACCGCCGCGACGCCCAGCCGGCGATCGTCATCAGCGAGGCGATGGCGCAGCGGTTCTGGCCGGGCAAGGACCCGGTCGGGCGGAGGATCCGCGTCAAGGGGCCGGGCGCGCCGCGTTGGAGCACGGTCGTCGGCGTGGCCGGCGACGTCCGGCACAACGGCCTGACGGCGCAGGTCAAGGGCGCCTGGTACCTGCCGCGCTCGCAGTTCGATCTCTCGGCCGGCGCGCTGATCCCCGGCATGACCCTGGTCATCAAGACGGCCGGAAATCCGGCGGACCTGGCCGGCCCGGTGCGCGCCGTGATCCGCGCCATCGATCCGCGGCTGCCGGTCTCCGAGGTGCGGGCGTTGCGCGACGTGGTCAGCGGCTCGGTCGCGAAGCAGCGCTTCACCATGTTCTTCCTGCTGCTCTGCTCCGCGCTCGCGCTGACCCTGGCCGCGCTGGGAGTCTACGGCGTGGTCCGCTTTCGGGTCGGCGCCAGGAGCCGCGAGATCGGCTTGCGGATGGCGCTTGGCGCCCAGCCAGGCCAGCTGCTGCGCCGCATCGTCTCGGAGGGCATGGCGCCGGTCGCCGCCGGGCTCGGCATCGGCGTCCTCGCCGCGCTGGTCCTCACCCGCTTCCTGAGCGGCCTGCTCTACGGCATCCAGCCCCAGGACCCGCTGACTCTCCTGGTCACCGTGATCACCCTGGCGCTGGTCGCCCTGGCGGCCGCCTGGTTGCCCGCCCGCCGCGCCGCCCGCGTGGATCCGCTGATCGTGCTGCGCGAGGAATAGATTGACGAAACGCCAACGGGCTCTCGATTTTATAGCGTTATAGGGTATTGCAGATTCCCTATCGGCATGACGTGATCGTCACACCGCTGCAATCGCCATACAGTGTATGTTGCACAGATATTTGAGCATTTTCAACTTGCAATCTACGCGCGGATATCGCATGTAACGTTGATTGTCAAGACTTGATCTTCCTGCCTTAGCGCCGATAGCGTTACCGCAGTTTCCACGCATCGACCGCCGATTTCTCGGCGCCCGGTGGCTTCACCCTGCCATGCAGCAGGCGATAGCAGGCGATGGCAGGCGATCGCTCAAGGCTTCGTCTCGCCCGCGCGGCTCTCGAGCCCGCGGGCGCCACAGCCGTACCCGGGCCTGGTCGTCAGGACCGGGCCCGCAGCGGGGAGGAGGAGTCTGCACAGGGCTGTTGCGCGCCGCACCGTCGTTCTGCCGCAACGCATGCTGGCCATGTGGGCCATGCTGGCCGCTGCGTCGCTGTGCGGGTTCGCCGCCGCGGCGCCGGCGCGCGCCGCCGACCTCGCCGATGCCACCCTGACCATCGCCGGCGCCCGGCTCACCGTCTCGCCCGAGAGCCAGACCGTCCCCTTCGACACGCCGACCGAGGTCCTCACCCAGCTGCAGGGCTTCGACACCGCGCACGGCACCATCCCGGCCGGCCTGCTCGTCCTGGGCGACCTCACCGGCCCGCAGATCTCCGGCGTGCTGACCTTGCAGACCGTCCCCGGGCAGCCGTTCCAGATCCCGCGCCTGCAGACGCAGGGGATCTATCAGCTCGACAACATCCGCCTGATGCAGGCCGGCAGCCTGCTCGGCTACGCCCAGCCCCGCTCGGCGGCCGTGACGGTCACCCAGGTGCTGGTCACCAAGGTCACTTCCCGCGCCTTGACGAAGGACGAGATCCGCGGCTATGGCATCGTCGTCGACAGCAGCAGCATCCAGGCCTACGAGTTCACCTTCGCATTCGCCGTCGCCCCCGGCCAGACCGTCATCTACAACGTGCCGGTGGTCTACGACACGACGTCCAAGTCGATGACCCCGATGCCGCTCTACCAGGCCCCCGGGCAGGACAACGGCGGCATCCATGCGAGCCCGCATTTCATGCCGCCGCGCATGGCGCCGTTCCAGCTGACGCTGGTGCCCAAGGCCCAGAACCGTCCGGGCGGCTTCGGCGGCTGCATGGAGATCGAGGGCGACTGCAGCTCCGAGCCGACGCTGCCGATCCCCGGCGTCATCCTGTTCCCGGCTGACATCTCGCTGCTGCACCAGTTCTTCTCGGTCATCCTCATGGTGCAGAACGGCGCCCCCGCCGGCGACCCGCTGGTGCTGCGCGACCTCTCGGCGCGCGTCACCCTGCCGCCCGGCCTGCGCCAGGCGAGCACCCAGCCGCCGACTCCGCTCGGCGTGCCGATCCCCATCCGCGTGCCGGGCCCCGACGGCATCCTCGGCACCGCCGACGACATCACCTTCCTGGTGGCGCAGGCGAGCGGCGAGGCGCAGGTGCTCGCCGAGGGCCTGGAACAGGGCACCCAGATCGTCCAGTTCGACATCCAAGGGGTGGTCGACGGCCTCCCGGGCGGCCAGCTGCAGACCATCACCGGCCACGCCCAGGGCGCGGTGGTGGTGCGCGACCCGACGCTCAACGTCACCGTCACCCATCCCGAGGTGGTGCGCGCCGCCGAGCAGTACCAGCTGTTGCTGACGGTGACCAACACCGGCAACAGCCCCGCCAACCAGCTCACCCTGCGGCTGCCGCCGGAGAAGCTGGCCGGCGTGCAGGTGGTCGGCAACAACTCGAAGACCATCGACCTGCTGCCGGGCGACAGCCAGCTGGTGGAGTTCACCCTGCTGTCGCTGCTCACCGGCAGGGTGGTGGCCGACGCGGTCCGCAACTCGGGTCAGATCACCCCGACCTTCGACCTGAGCGTCGGCGTCGGCGAGAACAACATCCCCCTGTCACCCAACGCCATCATCCTGCCGGACGCCACCAACTCGCTGCCGCCCGACCTGCTGCGCGCCGATCTCAACCTGATCGGCCTCGGCTACTCGCTGGCCACCGCGCCGCCCGCGCTGCTCATCCAGGGCAACCTGCCGCAGGTCAGCCTGGGAGCCATCGACAGCCGCGTCTACGAGCTCGCGCAGGCCGGCATCGAAGTGACCATGGGGGAGGCGGTGTTCGACAGCGCCGCGATCCTCGCCGTCCTCGGCGCCGGCGCCCAGGACCAGGATGCCGCCTGGGACCAGCTCCGCCGCATCACCCAGAAGGGGGGCAGCGCCGGCGCCCGCCTCGCCGCCATCTTTGCCGCGCAGGCTGCCGCCACTTCGCCCGCCGCCGCCTTCAACCGTTTCGCCGCCACCACCGCCTTCGTGCGCCGCGGCGCCGGGGTCGCGGCCGGCTCGGGCGTCGCCGGCGTCGCCGGGATCGAGGGCGCCCTGGCGGTGGGCCCCGGCGCCACCCTGCTGGTCACCAGCCGCGCCAGCGGCCTGCGCCTGGCGGGCGGCGGCGAGGACCCGGCGCGCCTGCGCGAGCTGCCGTTCGCCGACCTCTACCTGCTCGACGCGGTGGGCGGCGCGCAGATGGCGCTGCTGGCGGTGCCGGAGGCGACCGGCTACCAGGCGCGGCTGCGCATTGCCGGCGGCGGCACCGCCGATCTCGACCTGCTGGTGCCGGCCGCCGACGGCAGCCTGCGCATCGTCAGCTGGCCGGCGGTCGCGCTCGGCGCCGGCGGCAGCGCCACCGTGACCTGGGCCCCCGGCGATGCCGCCTTCACCCTGGCGGTCGATCCCCAGGGCACCGGCGCCGGCGCGCGGCAGCTGGCCGGCAGCGTCGCGCCGCTCGCGGCGCGCGCTTTCGGCGTCGTGGCGGCGAGGCAGAACGCCATCGTCGATCCCACCGGCCACGTCGTCGACGTGCTCTTCTCCGGCGACGTCGACCCGGCGAGCCTGCTGCCGATCGACCCCAGCCACTTCCAGGTTCCCGGCAAGCTCTCCAACGGCGGCTTGACCAAGGTCGACGCCGACCTCGTCGCTCAGGCGGAGCAGACCGGCTCGGGCAACGCCAAGGCGCTCCACAACTCGCGCCTGCTGCGGGTGGTGTTCAACAACCCGCTCTCGCCCTACGCCACGCCGGTCAACCTGACCGTCGCCAAGGTCAAGAGCGCCGCCGGCGAGACCCTGGCGTCCGCCCAGCTGCCGATCCAGATCACCGTCACCACGCCGGGCGAGCAGGTGAGCGGCGTGGTGATCGGCTCCGACGGCAATCCGGTGCCATACGCCCAGGTGACGCTGCACGAGAACGACGTCTGCCTGGCCTGCGGCGAGGGGCCGTGCAACTCGCACGCGACGGCGATCGTCGCTGCCGACGGCACCGGCCACTACCTGTTCGACTACGTGCGCTCGACCAGCGAGTGCGGCGACTCGTTCGGCTTGAGCGCCACCGATCCGGCCAGCAACGAGGTCGGCGTCGCCACCGGCCGCGTGCGCTTCATCGCCCAGACGGCGCGGCTCGACGTGTTGATGCTCGGCCGCGGCACGATCCGCGGCCGCGTCGCCTACGACGACGGCACCCTGCCGGCCAATCCGCAGGTGACCGCCTACAGCCCGGTGTTCCGCCAGGCGGGCCGCACCACGATCGATGCCAACGGCAACTACTCCTCGTCGAACGTGCCGGTCGGCACCATCACCCTCTCCGCCAGCGACGGCCTGGGCAAGTTCGTGGTCACCACGCTGGCGGTGCCCAGCTCCGGCAGCGTGGTCGACTACGACCTGATCATCCTGCGCCTGCCGCCCAAGCCGGTCCAGACCGGCCAGGTGAGCGGCCTGGTGGTGCGGCCCGACGGCACCACGCCGGTGGTGCTCGCCTACGTCGCGCTCTACGTCGACGGCAACCTGATCAGCGTCCTGCGCACCGATCCGAGCGGCACCTTCGACTTCGGCATCGTGCCGGCCGGCCAGGCGGAGATCGACACCTTCGAGAACGAGACCGGCCAGTCGGGCGTCCAGGTGTTCTTCCAGATCAACCCCGACCGGGTGAACCAGGTCAAGCTGATCATGAACCCCAACCGCGGCGCCGTGGAGGGGCACGTCTACCGGCAGACCGGCACCTCGCGCGCGCCGATCGCCGGCGCGGTGGTGTGGGTGGAGGGCACGCCGTTCAAGACCTTCACCGACACCCAGGGCTTCTACCACCTGGACGGAGTGTTCACCGGCACCTGGCAGGTCTTCGCCGCCGATCTCGTCAACCAGGTCTCGGTGTCGCAGGCGGCGACCATCGAGGCCGAGGGCGCCACGGCCACCCGCGATCTGACTTTCCGGGTCCAGCTGACGAGCGGCATCGCCGGCCAGGTGCTGGGCTTCGACGGCAACCCGGTCGCCGGCGCCACCGTGCACCTCGCGGCCGGCAGCCTGAACTGGTGGGGCGCGAACACGACCGATGCCACCGGAGCGTTCGCCTACACCGGCCTGGTGCCCGGCAACTACGGCGTCCATGCCTACCTGGGCCAGGACGGCGGCAGCACCGTCGCGACCATTCGCTTCGACGGCGACACGCCGTACATCACCATCCGCTTCAAGGAGGGAACGATCAAGGGCGTCGTCCAGGCCAGGGACGCCAGCGGCCAGGTCACCGGCCTGCTCGCCACGGTGACCTATCGCACCACGGTGGTGCGCCAGGGGCTGCTGGGCCTGGCAGGGACTCCGACCACCATCCAGACCGCCGCCGACGGCACCTTCGAGATCGACCGCGTGCTGGCCGGCCACTACGACCTGTCGGTCTACAACGCCTTCTACGGCTCGCAGACGGTCAGCGGCGAGATCGTCAACCAGGGGGAGGTGCAGCACCAGACCCTGACCTTCCAGCTGAACGGGCCGGGCACCATCAAGGGGGTCGTCCTCGACCAGGACGGGGTGACGCCGGCGGCGGGGGCGACCGTCCACCTGGCGCACCCGGCGTTCTCCAGCTACGACTTGACCGCTGGCGCCGACGGCAGCTTCGAGTTCGACCTGGTGCCGCCCACCGGCTGGGCGTTCCCGATCCAGGTCACCTTCCAGTCCGGGGTGATCTTCCGCGAGGCCCAGGTCTACGTCAGCTTCACCCAACCCGGCCAGACGCTGACGCTGCAGATCGTGCTGCCCAAGCAGGGATCGGTGGCCGGCCTGGTCAAGGACGCCGACGGCCACCCGGTGCCGGGCTCGGTTGTGACGCTGGCGGAGGGCCACTACCCGAACCGGCAGCTTACCGTCAACGCCGACGCCAACGCCGCCTTCCAGTTCAGCAACGTCTTCGCCGGCGCCGCCAGCGTCGCGGCCCGCGCGCCGACCCTGGGCGGCCTTGGCGGCAAGACCTCGATCTCGATCGACAGCGAGGGGCAGGCGCTCACCGGCGTGCTGATCCAGCTGCAGCCGACCGGCAAGGTCAGCGGCCGCGTGTTGAGCCCGGTGGACGGCTCCGTGGTCGCCAACGCCGAGGTGAAGCTCACCGGCACCGTCACCGACAGCGTCAACGCCGACGCCCATGGCCAGTTCGAGTTCGACCTGCTGCCGCTCGGCGGCTACGACGTCTGGGCCTTCGACCCGCTCACCGGCCGCCAGGGCCACGCCGGCGGCCTGGTGGTGGCGGCCAACGACCAGGTGGTCCCGGGCGACGTTACGCTCGAGGCGCGCGGCGGCGTCCTCGGCCACCTCTACGATCCCGACTCCACGCCGCCGCTCGGCCTGCCGGCGGCCACCGTCACCCTGACCAGCTACGGTGTCACCTCGCTGATCACCTACAGCAGCACCAACCTGCAGGGCGCCTTCCAGTTCCAGGGCATCCCGCAAGGCAACTTCACGCTCGCCGCGCGCGAGCCGCAGGGGCGCCGCAACGCCAGCGGCCAGGGCGCGATCGCCCACGAGGGCGACCAGGTGACCGTGGACCTCACCCTGCAGCGGGAGGGAACGGTCACCGGCAGCGTCTTCAATCCCGCCGGCGCGGCCACCGGCAAGTTCCCGAACGTCAACGTCACCGTGGTCCAGGACGGCCAGGTCATCGGCGGCGTGCTGGCGAGCGACTATGCGTTCGGCGGCATCATCGTCGGCCGCCCCTTCGAGCTCGACGCCCAGGAGGTGGGCGGCCACCATGCCGGCTCGGTCCATGGCACCCTCGCCGACGCCGGTCCGGTCGCGATGGACATCCAGATGGTGCCGCTCGGCTCGGTGCGGGTGGTGGTGCAGGACAGCTTCGGCACCCCGGTGCCGGGCGCCGACGTGACGCTTTATACCAACGGCTTCTACGGCTTCCACGTGCTCAACGCCAGCTCGAGCGGCGCCGCCGACGCCCTGTTCCAGGACATCGGCGCCGGCGCCCTGGGCGTCGAGGTCTACGACCCGATCAGCACCCTGCGCGGCTCGGCCAGCGGCAGCCTCGCGACCGAGGGTCAGATCGTGCAGTTGACGGTGAAGCTCGAGAGCACCGGCACCGTCCGGGGCACGGTGCTGCTCGCCGACGGCGTCACGCCGGCGGTGGGCGCGACGGCGGCGCTGCGGATCGGGGGCCGCTCCTTCCTGGTCCAGACCGACGGCGCCGGCGCCTTCATCTTCCACGCCGTGCCGCTCGGCGGCTTCGACCTCAACTTCCAGCAGAGCTACGGGCCCGGCACGCTCGAGCTGTTCGGCGCCATCACCACCAACGGCCAGGTGGTCGAGCTGGGCGCCCTGGTGCTCGACGCGACCGACATGCAGGTGCTGTCGTTCGCGCCGGTGGACGGCTCGACCAACGTGCCGCTGACCCCGACCCTGACGGTGGTCTTCAACAAGCCGGTCGATCCCAACCGCAACTCGATCGGCGGCTCGGTCTCCGTGACGCGCAGCGACGGGCAGGCGTGGCCGATGAACCGGTCGCTCTCGGCCGACGGCAAGACCGTCTCGTTGACGCCCAGCCAGCCGTTCGACAACGCCACCACCTACCTGGTGCGGGTCAACCCGCCGGTCTTCGCGGTCTCGGGGAAGGTCCTCGCGCAGCCGGCCCAGGCGAGCTTCACCACCGTCGACCACCTGCTGCCGGTGGTGATCCACATCGATCCGGCGCCGGGCGCCGTGCAGGTGCCGCTCAACGCCCAGCTCCACCTGATCTTCAACCGCCCGATCGATCCGGCGTCGTTCTCCGGCAGCCACCTGCAGCTGCTCGACCTGACGACCGGCGTCCAGGTCACCACCACCTTCACCCCCAGCGCCAATGGCCGCGAGCTGCTGATCACGCCGCAGACCGCCTACGCCCAGGAGCAGGAGTACCAGCTCACCATCCAGGGCATGGTGGACCTCGTCGGCAACGTCGCGGCGCAGACCTTCGTCAGCACCTTCTACAGCCTCGACGCGACGCCGCCGCGCTTTGGCGCGGTGCTGCCGGCGGCCGGCGCGGTCTATACCGCCGGCGACCCGGTGGCGATCTCGGTCACCGCCAACGACCCGAGCGGCGTCCACGACGTCGGCATCCAGCTCGGCCCGCGCTCGGCCGACGTGCCCGGCGCCGGCGGCGTCTTCTCGGCGACCCTGGCCGCGCCGAAGGTCGCCACCGCCGCCGACGTGCCGATCACCATCGCCGCCACCGACGCCTACGGCAACGTCGCGACGATGACCCGCACCATCCACGTCGTCCCCAACCCCAATACGGTGGCGCCGACCATCGCCAGCTGCATGGTGGACGGCGACGCGGCGGCGCCCGGGGTCGTGCTGAGCGTGCCGTTCACCGCCGCCGCCGACCAGGCGATCGAGAGCTATGACCTGGTGGTGGACGGCCGGACCGTGACCACGGTGGTGCTGGCGGGTGCGCCGTCGGTGACGGGCGCGATGAGCTGGACGCCGCCGGCCGGCAGCGCGCCGGGCACCACCTTCGCCGTGCGGCTCGACGCCTACGATTTCGCCGGCAACGCCGCCAGCGTCAGCTTCCACCTGCAGGTGCCGGCCGGCACCATCCTGGTGGGCGACCAGGCGATCCCGGCGGCGGCAGCCGGCTCGGGCCAGCCGCTGAGCCTCGCCGCCGGCAAGTTCACCTCCGCGGCGCCGCTCGCCGTCGCCTCGCTGATCCTGATGCAGGGCGCCACCCTGGCGCCTGCCGCGGCGGGGCAGCCGCTGGCGATCACCGCCAGCGCGCCCGGCTCCGGCGGCTCCGGCAGCCCGGTCCCCGGCCCGGTGCGCGTGCAGTGCGGCGCCGCCATCGACGCCTCGGGTCTCGGATATCCCGGCGGCATCGGCAGCCACCTCGCCGGCTACGCTCCGCCCTGGGTGGCGGGCTCGCGGCAGGATGCCGGCGGCAGCCACGGCGGCGTTGGCCTGGGCGCCGCGGTGCCCGGCAACGGCGGTCCGCCCTTCGACAGCGTCTACCAGCCGCAGCTCGGCGGCGGCGGCGGCTCGGACGAGGGCCAGTTCGGCGGCAACGCCGGCGGCGGCGTGGTCACGATCAGCGCCGGCACTCTGTCGCTGGCCGGCCAGATCAGGGCGCGCGGCGTCGACGGCTGCATCGCCCCCGGCGGCGGCGGCGGCGCGGTGCAGGTCCACGCCGGCGAGCTCGACGGCAGCGGCAGGATCGACGTCAGCGGCGGCGACGCCGCCATCTCCGGTTGCGGCCCGGACTTCGGCTATGGTTCCGGCGGCGGCGGCCGGGTGGCGATCTACGCCGGCGCCCTGAACGGCTGGACCGCCGCGCAGGTGCTGACCGTGGGCGGCGCGTTGCGCAACAACGGCGGCTTCTCCTCCCCGGGCACCCTGCTGCTCAACGTCGGCGGCGAGACCTGGGGCGACCTCATCGTCGACGCCGGCACGCTGCCGGACGGCTCGCCGCGGCCGGTGGCCGCCACGCCGCTGCCGGCGCTGGGCACGGGCGCGCTGGTGCACCTCGTGCCGGCCGGCGGCAGCGGTCCGGCCAGCCAGGACGCCTGGGCGAGCGGCGCGGCGGCGTTCACGCCGGAGTGGCTGGGGGCGGCGATGGATCTGCTCGACGCTTCCGGCAACCTGCTCGGCAGCTTCCCGGTGACCAGGCTCGACGCCGCGGGCCGCCTGCTGCTCGCCGGCGCGGCGACGGTGGCCGGCGCCTCGGGCGCGGGGGCCGCCGTGACCTGGCGCGGCGCCTATCACTTCGACCAGGTGCGGCTGCTGCACGGCGCCGGTCTCGCGGGCGGCGACCCGGTGATCGCCGCGAACGTCACCCTGAGCGGCCAGGCCGAGGTCGCCGCCGTGGTGCAGGCGACCAATCTCACCGTCAAGAGCGGCGCGGTGGTCAGGCCGTCGAGCGGCGGCAGCATCCACTTCGAGGTCAGCGGCACCATGACCGTCGAGGCCGGCGCGGTCGTCGACGTCTCCGGCCTCGGCTATCCCGGCGGCGTGCCCGGCCACTCCACCGGTTACGCCCCGCCGTGGGTCGCCGGCGCGCCGCAGGACGCCGGCGGCAGCCACGGCGGCGCCGGCATCGGCGCCCACCGCCCCGGCCCCGGAGGGCCGGCCTTCGACAGCGTCTACCTGCCGCAGCTCGGCGGCGGCGGCGGCTCGCAGGAGAACTGGTTCGCCGGCTACGCGGGCGGCGGCACCCTGACCATCGACGCCGGCACCCTGGTGCTCGCCGGCGAGCTCAAGGCGCGCGGCATCGACGGCTGTCTCTCGGCCGGCAGCGCCGGCGGCAGCGTCCTGGTGCGCACCGGCGGCATCGACGGCGCCGGCCTGATCGACGTCAGCGGCGGCAACGCCGCGGCGAGCGGCTGCGCCGCCGAGCTGTACTTCTATGGCGGCGGCGGCGGCGGCCGCGTGGCAATCTATGCCACCACGCTCGGCGCCTTCGTGCCGGCCTCCCAGGTGGCGGCGGGCGGCGGCGCGCTGCCCGACAACTCGGCCTACGCGGCGCCCGGCACCTTGCTGGTGCGGCTCCCCGGGCAGACCTACGGCGACCTCTACCTGGACGGCGGCGCCAAGCCGGACGGCACGCCGCTGCCGGCCACCCCGACCGCCCTGCCGCAGCTCGGCACCGGCACGCTCACCGCGCTCGGACCGGCCGGCGTCGCCGGCGCGGGCGGCACGCCCGGAGTCGATGCCTGGGCGAGCGCCGCCGCGGCGTTCAACCCGGAGTGGCTGGGCGCCTGGATGGATCTGCTCGACGCCTCCGGCAACCTGCTCGGCGCTTTCCAGGCGATCCAGCTCGACGCCGGCGGCCGCCTGCTGCTGGCGGGAGCCGGCGGCGTGCCCGGCCCGGGCGCCGGCACCGCCGGCCATCCGGCCGCGGCCTCCTACCGCGGCGAGTTCCGCTTCGACCACGTGCGGCTGCTGCACAATGCCGGCCTGACCGCGCAAGACCCGGTTATCGCCGCCACCCTGGTGGTGACCGGCGCCAACGTCCTCGGCCCCCTGCTGCGGCCGGTCGACGTCGACGTCCAGCCCGGCGCCGCGCCGCTACCGCCGAGCGGCGGGCCGGAGCTCGACATCCTCGCCTCCGGCACGGTGACGGTCGAGGCCGGGGCGAAGCTCGACATGTCCGCCAAGGGGTACGCCGGCGCCTACGGCCAGAACCCGGCCCCCGGCCACCCGCCCGGCGTCATGCCGGCCTCCCAGGGCGGCGGCGGCAGCCATGGCGGGACGGGCTGGGGCGCCGGCGCCGGCGAGATCTACGACAGCGTGACCCAGCCCGCGCTTCCCGGCGGCGGCGGCGGCGGCGACTGGTCGCCGCCCGGCGGCGGCGTGGTGCACGTCGAGGCGGCCAACCTGGTGCTCGGCGGCCAGATCCTGGCCAACGCCGGCCCGGTCTGCAACAACGGCGTCGGCGCCGGCGGCACGGTGTTCGTCAAGCTCAGCGGCACGCTCTCCGGCGCCGGCACGATCGCGGCGGCGGCCGCGGCGACGGGGTGCAATGGCGCCGCCGGCGGCGGCGGCCGCGTGGCGTTGCTGGCCCAGGGCTTCTCGGGCTTCAACCCGGCGGCGCAGGTGCAGGTGGCCGGTGGCATCGTGTACGACACCAACCCTCACCAGATGGCCGCCGCCGGCACGCTGTTCACCAAGGTGGCGGGGCAGACCTATGGCTCGTTGCGCGTCGACGCCGGCTCGCCGCCCGCCGGCACGGCGCCGATCCTGGCGACCGTGCTGCCGGCGATCGGCAGGGGAGTGATCGGCAGCGTCACGCCGGCGGCCGGCGATCCGACCTCGGTCTGGATCACCGCCCAGGCCGGCACGCCGCTATTCAGCCTCGGCGCGGCCGGCATGTGGGTGCGCGTCAACGGCACCGACTACGCGGTCGCCGGCCAGAGCGCCGACCGCACCCAGCTGCTGCTGGCGGGCGCCGCCGGCGCGGCGGCGGCGGGCGTGCCGTTCGTCGGCGTCTACAAGTTCGACCAGGTGACGGTGACCGGCAACGCCGGCCTGCAGGTCAACGACGCGGTGGCCTTCGCCTCCACCCAGGTCGATCCCGGCTCGACGCTGAAGACCCTCGACCTGCTGCCGCCGGTGATCTCCGCCATCCAGCCGGCGGCCGGCACCGTCTTCACCGCCGGCCAGCCGGTCGCGATCAGCTTCAGCGTCGCCGACGACGATCTCGCCGCGGTGACCGTCAGCTTCGGCGAGCAGAGCGTCACCCTGACCGCGCCGCCCTTCGCCTGGACGGTGCCGGCGCCGGCGGTGGCCGCGGCCAGCGACCTGCCGATCCAGATCGTCGCCACCGACAAGAGCGCCAACAGCGCCACCGCGACGCGGCTGGTGCACGTCCTGCCGGCCACCGCCGCCGGGCCGCCGGCGGTGGCGCTGACCTGCCCGACCACGGGCGCGATGCTGGCGCCGGGCACCAGCCTGAACCTGGCGGTCACCGCCAGCGAGGCGAGCGGCATCGAGAAGGTCGAGCTGTTCTTGGGTGGCGCCACGACGCCGCTGGCGAAGCTCTTCAGCCCGCCGTACGCCTTCAGCTTCACGCCGCCGGCCGGCGCGACCGACGGCCAGGTGCTGCACGTGCGGCTGCGCGCCACCAGCTTCGGCAACACCACCGCCGAGGCGGCTGCCGACTTCACGGTCGTGACCGGCAACGTCCTCACCGCCGCGACAACGATCGCGGCGTCCAACGCCCAGTACGACGGCGCCAGCCTGATCGTGGCCGGCGGCACCGTGACCATCGACGGGCCGCACAGCTTCCGCGACCTGGTGGTGCTCGACGGCGCCACCGTCAATCACTCGCCGACCACCGCGGCGCAGGAGAACCACCTGGTGGTGACCCTGACGCGGAACCTGTACGTGGCCTGCGGCGGCGCCGTCGACGTCAGCGGCCTCGGTTATCTCGGCGGCGGCGGGGGCGTGCATGCCTACGGCTACGGCAACACCCAGGCCGAGGGCGCCGCGCCGGCCGGCGCCGGCGGCAGCCATGGCGGCCGCGGCGGCCGCTACGACGGCTCGAGCCCGGTGTATGGCAGCTTCTGGAACCCGCAGGACCCCGGCGCCGGCGGCGGCTACGAGGACGGCAGCCCCTCGGGCTCGAATGGCGGCGGCGTCGTCACCATCGCCGCCGGCGGTGCCGGGCTGATCGACGGCGCCGTCCGCGCCAACGGCGGCCAGCATCCGAACGGCGGCTCGGGCGGCG
>Ga0209118_1000468_pt1 | contig 22283 bp, 17 predicted proteins | sample BlaSpr_A8_Ref_M1_FD_187988 | JGI IMG/M metagenome (GOLD analysis project Ga0209118, IMG submission 187988) | Forest soil microbial communities from Thunder Bay, Ontario, Canada - Black Spruce, Ontario site 2_A8_Ref_M1 (SPAdes) (version 2) | ecosystem: Environmental > Terrestrial > Soil > Boreal...
ATTAGCGATGTAACGAGGCCGCCTCAAATGTCAGACGGTTCAGACCCTGTCAAGCGGACGCCACCTAGCGCTCCACTTCCTTCCGATGCACCCAGACGCTGTTCACGATCCCGAGGCCGAACATGATCATGAGCACAAACGAGCCGCTGTAGCTGATCAGCGGCAACGGCACACCGGTGATCGGGAGCATCGATATCGTCATGCCGATATTTTGGAAAATGTGCGTGAAGATGAGTGAGGTGATGCCGATCGTGAGCAGGAGGCCAAAATGGTCGCCGGCAAAAAAGGCGACGAAGAGGCAAGTCAAGAGAAGCAAGCTGAACGCCCCAATGAGAAACATGCCTCCGACAAATCCCCACTGCTCTCCAATCGCCGAAAAAATGTAATCGTTATGCACGGCCGTGGCGGGAAGGAAGCCGAGCTCGATTTGCGTGTTCGGCGCTTTGAATCCTTTGCCCGACCATCCCCCCGAGCCGATGGCGATGAGCGATTGATTGATCGCCCAGGCGGAACCCTGTTTGTCGATCTCAGGGTTAATGAACGCGGTGATCCGCTCTTGTTGGTACGGTTTCAGACCCAGATTGATCGCGATGGGGATGAAGGCGGCGACGATGAGCAGAATGCAAATCAGGTAACGCAACGGAATGCCTCCGACGAAGAGCAACGCGAGCAAGACCGGTCCCCAAATAATCGTTTCGCCCAAGTCTGGCTGCATCAGGATAAGTAGACACGGCGCGCCCACGATCGCGCCGCAGAGCAGGAGCCGAAGCATCGGATGCATTTCGCGAAACTGGCTCAGGAAGATGGCGAGCACCATGATCCCGGCGACGACCGCCAACTGGGCCGGCTGAAAATTGATCGGTCCAATGTGCAGCCAACTGCGCGCGCCATAAACTTTCGAGCCGATGAACTTCGTCAAAACCAGAAAGACCAAACCCGCCAGATACATCGGGAGCGCGCCCCAGCGGATCCATCGATAATCGATGAGGCTGGTGACCATGAAGGCAACAAAACCGACCGCCACCCAGTTCGCCTGCTTGCGCCAGAATTCCTGGGCGATTGATTCTTCGCGCATATAAGTGGCGCTGTAGATGGCGATGACGCCGAAGATCGCGAGCGCCAACATGGTCGCGAGCAGGAGCCAATTGAGCCCGAGCAATTTTCGCAGAAGCGGAGTCATGGTGAATTTATCTCAGCCGCATTTCAGATCGCGGCAAGAGACATGCGGCGGACTATAACGCACTCTCGATTCCCGTAAATCGTGATCGTTGCGCACGAGTCAACGCGCGCACGGATGCTAGCGCAGGGTCGAAGGACCGCATCACGTAGCGCAGCGAAGTCCGACGGCGCTCGTTTAAGTATCACTTCGACTCCGTTTTTTGTTCAAATGAACCCCCATTCGACATAGTGGCCACCAAACTTCTGAGTTCCTCTGGAATTCTCCCCGGTTGTGCGGCGAGTTCGTTGATGACGCAATTCTGTAACACGGGTGGTTTTCCGAGGCTGTACTTGCGGCCATATTCCTCCAGGATTCGTCGGCCAGGAAACATGCTCATCCAGCCTGAGCTGCTGCCGGCAACTGCATTGCTGATTTCATTCTGGCAATCAGAAATAAGGGTTTGCACACCATCGCTACTCACAAATCCTTGGGACTCAGCAACGGCTGACTTCGCCACTTTCTCCAAACCTTCTTTGAAGGCCGACACTGCCACGTCATCCCATTTTCCGTCGCTCTCAAAAACTGTTTGCCCCTGGAGTATTTTTCCAATCGAGAAGTCTTGCGGATAGAAAAGGAGGTTGAGTCGGAAAGCCACCATTTCGCGCAATACCTCCCCGGTGAGAGCGAGCGCAACTGCGTGCAAACGCCTCGATACATCCTCCGTCGTGATAGGCCGGCCGAAAATGTCGGTCTCAATCCTTGCGATGACATCCGCGTCAAGCAGGTAATTCTCAATCTGATTTCTGCTAAGCACGCGAAGCCTACCTGACGGATGAGCAGAGTATTTCTCAATGTGTTTGGCAGTAAGGTAATCTTTGTCGCGAAGCAGATAGAATCGACACCACGAAAAAGTGCTTTCCAACAACGATGTTAGGGCGGCATTGAGGCGAGGCATTGTGTCGCAGCCACCAGCAGGAACGAACTTAAGCGCGCCAGCATGCTCGGGGAACAGACGCGTAAAGACCTTTCTGTCGGCGCTGGCACCCGCACCTTCCAAGAACACCATGGTCTTTGCGACGCCGATGTAACCAGAGTAACCGAACATATCGCGCAGGCTGGAGATCGCGTTGGACTCGTCCGTTGCCGGCGTTGCCTTGGCAGTTCGAGTATCTCGGTCACGTGTAATGTAGATCGTTTTGTCTCGACCTACTTCGTCAATAATTTCTCCATTGTGAGTGGCAAGCCAGATTTGATTTCCCGGCTTGATCGCCTGCATCGTCCGAACGAGCAATCGTGACAACTCAGGATGAAGGTGCATCTCAGGCTCATCGATGACGATGATTGCGTTGCTAACGTCATTACGCAGGAAGAACGCCAAAGTGAAGAACACCTCTTTTTCTCCAGATGACAAATCCGCGAATGGAACCTCCTCGCCAGATGGCAGGTTTACAAAAAGATTGCTTGGTATTTCCTGCTTGCCCATTGAGAGAGAGTAGCCTGGAAAAAGCTTTTGGAGTAGTTCGTCATAGGGCACGAGAGGATCAGCAGGCCTAACCTCATTGGGGTTTAGCTGACCGAGAGTCTTTCGATGCTCGTAAGAACCCAGACGTCGGAAATAGTGATATGGCTGCTGAACAAGCCAGTCGAACATATCTTGGTATTGCGCGTCGGCTGTGTTGAACGCCAGAGACCACACGTGGTCGACCTTGCTGAGTTGCTCATAGATGAACAGTTTGTTCCGATCGAATCCCTGGTTACGATAAGTCCGGCTCGATTGAAGGAAAAAACCCAGAGGCCGTTTGTAATTGTTACGTAAAGCAGCCGTTACAAGCTCATGTGTCCAGTTCTGAAGGGGAGGGTTTTTATTGTACTCACCGGCGGGAAAGTTGAACGCCCGATAGTACACCGGTTCCTTCATTAATTGCTCAAGGACCTTTTCCGCTGGCGCGTACGGCGGCGCAGTTTCCGTGTGCTGCCGAAGTAACCGTAACTCATCGGGCGTTAGACCAAGGGTCACTTCAAATGAACTTTCGGGAAATGATCTGGATATTCCCCATCCCAGACTCCATGCGTTAGAAAGGGCATGGCCGACCAATTCCAGAATCGAACTCTTCCCGCCACCGTTAGGTCCGGCCAAGGCAACAAGGTCTGAAGCGGGTGGTGGTGTCGGAAAGGGTCCAAGCACGATGTCCTTTAAGTGCCTGAACTTTCCGATTTGAATCTGTTTAACGTACATGCCGCTTGTGCCTGTTAGTTATGAAAGCTAGTGGGGAACAGAGTTCGTCGGATCACTCGCCTCGCCATTGTGGTCCAGAGAGCCTAGGCAGACTATAAGCGCATTCTGGATTTCGGTAAATTGCCATCCTGCTGGGGGTAAATTTTCAGTCCCTTCTGATCCAGCAAAAGCCGGAGATCGTCTTTCATAACACATTCACACCGAGCGGCTTGAGAGGAAAGTGTAAAAATAATTCGCGATTACTTGTGAACCCTTTCGAAGCCCGGTAAAATCCTGTGCACCGGCCGGGTGCGATACTTCTATCGAGGGACGAATCATGGCAAAAAAAACCAAACGAAAAATCGCCCACCCGAAATTGCCGATGCAGCGGCAACTCAACCTGCGGCACGAAGGAAAATATTTCGATCTCCGGGCAATTTTCGACCGGCTCAACGAGCGCTATTTTCGCGGTCGCTTGCGCGGATACAACGTGATGTGGGGCCGGCGGCGCAAGCGGCGGCCGAAAGAGTATTTCATTTTCGGCACCATCCAGGAAGAGGAACGCGTCATCCGCATCAATCCGCTTTTGGATCAGCCGTTCGTTCCGCTCTGGTTTCTTCAGTACATCCTGTATCACGAAATGTTGCATTCGGTCGTGCCGGATGAAGAGACCTCCGCCGGACGGCGCCGGGTCCACACGGAACAATTTTACCGGCGCGAACGCGAGTTCCCGGGTTACCGCCGGGCGCGCCGTTGGGAAGAAGAAAACCTCGCGCGCTTCCTGCGCTAATCGATCCTCAGCGCCGATCCGATTGGCTCGCCGGCGGCTCGCCCTCAAACGGCGAGGCTGTCGTTGCTAGGTTCTTTTTGATGAGGTACCAAAGGGTTGTCGCGAGCAGCAGGGAGATCAACTTCGCGCGCCAGTTGTTCAGGATCAGTTTCTTCATAAGTGCCTTGCAGGAGAATTTCGCCAATGCGTTTGCGGAACGTTTCCGGAGTAAACCCGCGCTCGATCCGCCGCCGGTGACAAATGGAAATCCCACCCGTTTCTTCCGAAACGACGACGGCGATCGCGTCTGATTCTTCCGTGATCCCGAGCCCCGCGCGATGCCGAAGGCCGAGGCTGCGATCGAGGGTCTCGCGTTGGCTCACCGGAAAAATGCACGCAGCCGCGGCGATGCGCCCGTTCCGCATCACGACACCACCATCGTGGAGCGCGGCTTTCGGATGGAAAATCGTCAGAAGAAGCTCGACCGAAAAATGGGCGTCGAGAATCACGCCAGTCTCTTCGTAAACCCGGATCGACGTGTCGCGCTCGATCGCGATGAGCGCGCCGAATTGCTTGTTCGCCAATTGCGTCACCGCTTCCGCGATGTCGTGGACGGTCTCGCGCTTCTCGCTCGTCAGCGAGAAAATCGGGTGGCCGCCGAGTTCGGCCAGGCCACGGCGCAGTTCCGGTTGAAAAATCACCACGAGCGCGACGGCCAGGAAGACCGAGAAGCTGCGAATGATCCAGCCGATGACGACGAGATTTAGCAATTGCGAAATCAAGGTCAGAGTCAGGAACACGATCGCCAGGCCGGTCAGGACCTTGGCGCCGCGAGTCCCGCGAAAATAGAGATAGCCGTAATAGATCCCGACGCTGAGCAGAATGATTTCGGCGAGGCTTCGCCATCTCTCCAGCCAGATCTGAACGAAGTGCTGGATCATTTCGCCGTTTCGAGAAGCGTTTCGGTGACGAGCAACGCCGCCGCGTTTTCTTTCACGTCATGGACCCGGATGACGTTCGCGCCGCGCTCGCGCAACAGCGCCGTGAACGCGATCGTGGGCGCGAGCCGGTCCCCCATTGCGTTCGATCCAATCATTTTGCCGAGCGAAGATTTACGCGAGACTCCGACGACGATCGGCCGATCTTCAACCCGAAGCCGCGAGAGATTCGCGAGCAACGACAGATTGTGCGCAACGGTTTTTCCGAATCCGATCCCCGGATCAAACGCGATGGCCATGGAATCAATCCCGCACTCTAGGGCGCGCGCAGATTGTTGTCGAAAAAAATTCGTCACGTCGCTCACGACATCATCATAATGTGGAGCCTCTTGCATGCTGCGCGGCGTGCCCTGCATGTGCATGATGATGAAAGCGGCGCCGCGTTCCGCGGCCAGCGCCAACATTTTCGGATCGCCGCGGCCGCCGGTGACATCGTTGATGATCGACGCGCCGGCGTCCAGCGCTCCGCGCGCGACGATTTCCTTGGACGTGTCGATCGAGATGAATGCCGGCACGGTCTCCTGCAGTTTCGCGATCACCGGAAGCACCCGCGCCAGTTCCTCCTCCGCGGACACTGCTTCCGCGCCGGGCCGGGTCGATTCGCCTCCCACGTCGATGATCTGCGCGCCTTCCGCAGCCATGCGTTGGCCCTGCGCGACGGCTTTCTCCGCCGTGAAAAATTCGCCGCCGTCAGAAAAGGAATCGGGCGTGACGTTGAGCACGCCCATGATCAAAGCGCGTTCCGAAAGGTCGACTGTGCGGCCGGCAATTTTCCAGAGCGTCCCACCCATCGAGGGTGAGACTATCACGAGGACGTGCCGGAACATAGGCTTTCAGCCTGTGCGCCCAGCGGACATGTTGTCCGCTATTCGCAAAAGCGGAGTACAACTCCGCTAGACGCACAGACTGGAAGTCTATGTTCCGGCGCAAGAAAATTGCGCTCGTGCCCGACCGACTTCGCGAGGAGATTGACCGCTTGCCAATCGTGAAATCAGAAACCGATCAACTGCGCGAACAAATCCTGCGCATATTGCGCTCGCCGAAATACCGCCCGCTCGATAAGGGCGAACTCGGAAGGGCGCTGGGCCGCAAGAGCGGCGTGCGCATGGGCTTGAACGCGTTGCTCCGGCAGATGGAGCAGGCCGGCGAGATCGCGCGGATTCGAAAGAACCGCTACGTCCTGCCCTCGGAGGCGGACCTGGTGACGGGCACGTTGCAGGTCCACCAGGCCGGCTACGCTTTTCTGGCGCGCGAGAAGCCGGACCAGCAGGACCTCTTCATCGCGGCGGAAAATACCGGCACGGCCATGAACGGCGATAAAGTCGTGGCCCGAATCACGCGCGATGTGCCTTACGCCCGCGCGAAAAGCGGACGCGACCGCGCGGAAGGCCGCGTGATTCGCATCCTCGAGCGCGCGCACGATTCAATCGTCGGCACGTTGCAGCAATCGAAAAACTTTTTCTACGTCGTGCCGGACGATCCGCGCATTGTCCACAACGTTTACGTCCAGGTTCCTGCAGCGGCGGTCTCTGACCGCCGAGCGCTTGAACCGGGCAGAGAGGGTCCGCGGTCAGAGACCGCCGCTACAGTTGGCGATAAAGTCGTCGTTCGACTTGAGCCGTGGGAATCGCGCCACGTCAATCCGGAAGGACAAATCGTCGAGGTCCTCGGGCCGGCCTCCGCGCCGGGCGTCGACATGCTTTCGATTATTCGGAAGTACCATCTGCCGACGGAATTTCCGAGAAACGTTCTCGAGGAAGCGGAGCGGATTCCGGAAACGGTCGGCGAGGAAATGTTCGCCGGCCGCGAGGATTTGCGGAATCAATTCATCGTCACGATCGATCCCGATGATGCCCGCGATTTCGACGACGCGATCAATGTCGAGCGAATCCCGGGCGGCGGCTGGAATCTTGGCGTTCACATCGCCGATGTTTCCGCTTACGTGAAACCGGGCGCGGCGCTCGACCGCGAAGCGTACAAACGCGGCAACAGCGTCTATCTCCCAGATCGCGTCATTCCGATGTTGCCGGAGCGTTTGAGCAACGGCGTTTGCAGTTTGAATCCGGGAGTGAACCGCCTCACGCATTCGGTCTTCATCGAATTCACCAAGGACGGGCGAACTAAACGCTGCCGCTTTGCGCGCACCGTCATCCGCAGCGCGCGCCGGCTGACTTATCGGGAAGCGTACGCGATCCTGCGCGGCGCGCCTAACGACCAGTTGAGCGAGCGCCTGCACGGGGCGTGGGAGCTCGCCGCGCTCCTGCGCCAGAAACGCTTCGCCGAGGGCTCGCTCGATCTCGATTTCCCCGAAGTGAAAGTGCGCCTCGATAAAGAAGGCAAACCAATCCTGCTCGAACGCATCGAGAACGACGAGTCGCACCAGTTGGTCGAAGAATTCATGCTGGCGGCGAATGAGGCAGTCGCACGTGAGCTGAAGAACCGCTCGATCCCGACAATCTATCGTGTCCACGAAAATCCCGATCCGGACAAGCTCGCGGAATACCGGGAGCTGGTCCTGAGTTACAATTACAAAGTCGGCGACCTGACACAGCGCAAGGAATTGCAACGCCTCCTCGCCTCGCTCGCCGGGAAGCCAGAAGAACAGGCGCTCAAGATCGGGCTCCTGAAAAGTTTGAAGCGCGCGCGTTACGCGGCCCAGCCGCTGGGCCATTACGGCCTGGCCAAAAATAATTACACCCATTTCACGAGCCCGATCCGGCGCTACGCGGATTTGGTCGTGCATCGGGCCCTGGCCGAGATCGAGCAAAGCCGGCGCACCCGCGCGGATACGGGCTCGATGGTTTCGATCGCGGAGCACATCTCAATCACGGAGCGCGTCGCGGCCGAGGCCGAGATCGATTCGGTGAAGATGAAGAAGCTCGAGTTTTTCCAGCGCCAGCTCGACGCGCGCGATCCGCAGGTTTTTCGCGCCGCGGTCATCGATGTTCGCAATTATGGACTGCTGGTCGAGTTGCCCGACGTGCTCCTGAGCGGACTCGTCCATGTCTCGTCGCTCACCGACGATTTCTACGTTTTCAATGCGGCGCAACGGACATTCGTCGGCCGGCAATCGCGCCGCCGCTTTTCGGTCGGCGATCAATTGCGCGTGTTCGTAGCGCGGGTTGACGTCTTCAAACGCCAGGTCGACTTCGCGATTGCGAACGAGACGGCGCCGAAGCGGACCCGCGCTCGCCGGTAGCGGCCGCGCCTTTCCGGGGGCCGAATCTGGCCCCAAAGATTTTGCTTCCAATTCCTAGGGTGAACCCCCTACACTGCACTGTTCGCGATATGGACAGCGTCATCGAAGCGAAGGAATTGCAAATCGAGCGGAAACGTTTCCACGTTGAGTTTCGTGAAAACGACCGCGGAAGATTCCTGCGCATCACCGAGGAAGCACACGGTCGCCGCAATACGATCATCGTCCCGAGCACGGGCGTAGGCGATTTCACCGCGGCGATCGGCGAAGTCCTCCGGTGCGAACGAATGCTCGGTCTTTTCCTCGCCCTCGCCTTTCAGGCTCTCTAATCCAACGCGACCGGCGCGGCGCGTTGACACCTCCAGCACGGGACTTAGCTTTGCGTCCGTTCGGCGCCGCCGGACCGCATTTAATTTTTCCATGGCCAAAAAAAAGAAAGCTCCGAAACGGATTGTAACGAAACGTTTCAGATCCTCTGCAACCAGGAAAAAGAGCCCGCGCTACGTTTATTTTTTTGGCGACGGGAAAGCTGACGGCGCTGGAAACATGAAACCGCTTCTCGGCGGCAAGGGCGCGAACCTCGCCGAGATGACGCGCATCGGTCTCCCAGTGCCGCCGGGATTCACGATCACGACTGAAGTCTGTACTTATTTTTACGCGCACAAGCGCACCTATCCGCCATCGCTCCAGGCGGAGATTGAAAAAGGCGTGGCGAACATGGAGCGGATCATGGGCACGAAGTTTGGCGACACCGAGAAGATGCCGCTGCTCGTGGCGGTCCGCTCCGGCGCGCGCGATTCGATGCCCGGGATGATGGACACGATTTTGAATCTCGGCCTCAACGACGAGACGGTGAAGGCGCTCGTTGCTGCGACCAAGAACGAGCGCTTCGCGTGGGATTGCTATCGCCGCTTCATTCAAATGTATGGCGACGTGGTCATGGGCGTCCAGAAACGCGAAGGCGAAGATCACGACCCATTCGAATCCGTCATTCACAAGCTCAAGCACGATCATCACGAGGAGGAAATCGACGATGCGCATCTGACCGTCGCGGATTACAAGGAGCTAGTCGCACGCTTCAAAACGCTGGTGAAGGAGCGGACGGGCCAGGCATTTCCGAATGGTCCATGGGACCAACTCAAAGGGGCGGCTGGCGCCGTGTTCGGGTCATGGATGAACGACCGGGCCATTGTCTATCGCCGGAAATACAACATCCCGCAGGATTGGGGCACAGCGGTCAACGTGCAGGCGATGGTCTACGGCAATACTGGCGAGAATTCCGGCTCCGGTGTTGCCTTCACGCGCAATCCGGCGAACGGCGTAAACGAGTTCTACGGCGAATTTTTGATTAACGCGCAAGGCGAGGACGTGGTCGCGGGCGTCCGCACACCGCAACCGGTTATCGAATTGGAAAAGCTGATGCCGAAGTGCTACGCGGAATTGCTGAGGGTGCGCGCGACCCTCGAAAAACATTTCAAGGACGTGCAGGACGTCGAGTTTACGATTCAGGACGGCAAACTTTTCATGCTGCAAACGCGCAACGGCAAACGTACCGCCGCGGCTGCGCTCAAGTTCTCCATGGACATGTTCAAGGAGAAATTGATCGGTTGGAAAACCGCGGTCATGCGCAACCCGGCCGATCAGTTAGACCAACTTCTCGCGCCGATCTTTGATGTCGCGGAAGTGAAGAAGGCGAAAGCCATTGCCAGCGGCCTTCCCGCCGGGCCGGGCGCCGCGTCTGGAAAGATTTTTCTAAACGCGGACCGCGCCGCCGCTGCCGCGGAAAAAGGCGAGAAGGTCCTGCTCGTGCGCAACGAAACGAGTCCGGAAGATTTGCGCGGAATGATCGCAGCGGAAGGAATTCTCACGGCGAGAGGCGGGGTCTCCTCGCACGCTGCGCTCGTCGCGCGGCAAATGGGAAAGGTCTGCATCTGCGGCGCGTCGGCGTTGCAGATCGATTACGCGAAGAAGACCGTTTCCGTCGAAGGCCAGACTTTCAAGGAAGGCGACTTCCTCTCCATCGACGGGACCGCCGGCACCGTTTACGCCGGCCAACTCGCCACGGCGCCGAGCGAGATCATTACCGGGATGCTGCACGGCGACAAAGCCGCGCAGAAAACAGAGAAGTTCAAATCCTTCAACCAACTCATGAAGTGGTGCTCCCAAGCCACGCGACTCGCTGTCCGCTGCAACGCCGACAACCCAGAACAGACCGAGAACGCGCTCGCCTTCGGCGCGGTCGGCATCGGCCTCACCCGGACCGAGCACATGTTCTTCGAAGGCGATCGCATCGACGCCATGCGCGAGATGATCCTCGCCGACAATGTGGATGACCGAAAAGTCGCGCTCGCGAAACTCCTGCCTTATCAGCGCGACGATTTCGCCGGGATCTTCAAAGCGCTCAAAGGTTATCCCGCCACGATCCGTTTTCTCGATCCGCCGCTGCACGAATTCCTGCCGCACGATCCACAATCACAAGCCGATCTCGGGAGAAAAATGGGCGTCAGTACGGAGAAGATTGCGCACCGCGTCGAGCAGCTCCACGAATTCAACCCGATGCTCGGTCATCGCGGTTGCCGGCTCGGCATTGCCTATCCGGAAATCACCGAGATGCAGGCGCGCGCCGTCTTCGAAGCGGCAGCCGATGTCGAGAAGCAGAAGATCAAAGTGAAACCGGAAATCATGATCCCGCTCGTTGGTTTCAAGAAAGAGTTCGATCTTCAGGCCGAGATCGTCCATCGCGTCGCGCAGCAGGTGATGGCGGAGAAGAAAGTGAAATTCGATTACCTGGTCGGCACCATGATCGAAGTGCCGCGCGGCGCCCTCACCGCCGACGAAGTCGCGAAGAGCGCCGAGTTCTTCAGCTTCGGCACGAACGACCTCACCCAAATGGCGCTCGGCATCAGCCGCGACGACATGGGCAACTTCCTCATGCCTTACGTCGAGAACGAAATCTTCAAGAAGAACCCATTCGCCACGCTCGATCAGACCGGCGTCGGCCAGCTCATGCAGATCGCCGTCGAGAAAGGCCGGAGCAGTCGACCGAAGATCAAGCTAGGCATCTGCGGCGAACACGGCGGCGATCCCGAGAGCGTAAAGTTCTGCCACCGGCTCGGCTTGGATTATGTCAGTTGCAGTCCCTTCCGCGTCCCCATCGCCCGCCTCGCGGCCGCGCAGGCCGCCTTGGCAAAAAAGTAGCGCGAAGCCTGCTCTGAACGACAGCCGAACGGGCTTCCCAGCTTGCGAATCTCATAAGAGCCAAACCTACTCGATCGATCGGCCGACCCTCGCTAAGGAGTGTCAACAGTGAGGACCGACCCCTCTTTCCCCTTTCGGGTCATGTCCATTTAGGCTGAATGGCTGGGGAATTCGCGTTGCCCTCTCGTGGAATTATACTTCGCGGTGCTCGATGCTTGCATCTGCCGGAATGCTGATCTCGAAATTGTAATCAGCGTCGCTAACGGGATTGATGCTCTGAATAGCTTCAGAATCCAGCGCGATGCGAACCTGCTGGAAGACCGGCGAGTTCGGAGCGTCTGTCCACTGGATAGTAGACGTTGGGGCCGTCGACGGTGCAGTGGTGTCGCTTTGGAAGGTGCCAAGAATCGTGACATAGCCAACGCCATCCTCTCGCCGGTGCGACTGAAGTGTAGCAGACTCCATGAAGTGAAAATGAGGATGACTCGACGACACTTTGATGCGTTTGCCGTCATACTGCTCAAACGCCAGGGGCGCGGCGAACCAGTTGTGGTCGAAACGGCCCGGTGAATAGTAAAGTTTCATGGCGTTAGACCTATGGCGTTTGAATTCGGAATCGCCGCAAGAAATCTTGAATACTTATGCAACTGCATTGTCTGGTTAAGCGGCGCGGGTGAAATCGCGGAAGGTTGTAATTGCATCCGCAAGGATTTCCCTGCTCGGCCTCGTTCCGTCGCCCCTAATTGCTTCTGGCGTCATGTGTCCGAGTGCAATCACATATTCCGAGAACTTGTCCGTCGGCTCGAAGTCTCCGCGAACACGCTCGGCTTCTCTGCGGAACGATCGTACATGCTCGAAGTAGTGAGCGGGAATGTGCTCGGTGTCCGTCTGCTCGACGATGGCGCGCCACTCCTCAAGAAACCCTCTGAAGTTGCGTTTTCTTAGGCTGCGATCACGCGTGGAAGTAAACAAGTGCGCAAGATACGATCCGATTATACTGCCAACGAATCCGCCGGCAGCAATCTTTAGCAGATCAAGAATTGTCGTTTCTGACACGAGACACCAGCCCCAAGGTAGTGGCACAGTTTGAATTCGCTTTCTTATTTATCCTTAGATTTGAACAAAACGATAAGCGCCGTGTAAGCTACCGCGAGCGGAACCCATCGGACACAGGCCATTGACCAGTCGGGGCGGACACGATTATTCGGTGGAAGCAAAAAGAACCTGTATATCGTGGAGAACGTGGCTGGCTGAACCTCACGAATCGCGTCTGCAATCGCATTCTGTTTATCGTCAGGCGTCCAAATTGATGGCCCGTCCTCAGCCAGCCACGGGAAGTAGATCAGTGTGACCACGAACAGTGCTAGACACACGATGGTCAGAATCTTTCCGAAATTATTCATGCCGTTTAATGTAACAGAGCAATCAATTCATCGATACTCCAAACGTGATCGGCAATGCCCGCTTCCATCGCTGGCGTGACGCGAAGCGATTGGTGAGTCCGGCCGCGTTAGACCGGCAAGAGCAATGAATGTCATGCGTTCACACCATCTTCGGCAACTGTGCCGCCCAAAAATCAGCATCCAAAAACAGGTTCATTGACCGGAGGTTCCGAAGAGGGAAAGGGGTCAGGTAACATGAAAGCAGTTCTCGGGAGCGTAAGCTCCGGGAGAAAAGAAAGGAACTGTTTTCATGAACTACGTCGGGATCGACATTCACAAGCGCTATAGCTTACTCGCGGCTCAAGACGAAGAAGGCCGCCAGTTGAAGGAAGCACGCACCGGTTGCTCCGCTCACAGACGGACGGCGATCTCAGTGATGAGGTCTTAAAATGCGCGTCTCGGGTCAGGATGGAGAGCCGGGGATCTGATTACTTACCATGCGAGCCAGCTAGAAAGGCGTCGCTGAGAGAAGTATGATCCCGCATCCACTCCTCACCTAACGAGTAACCGAGATAAAAACTATTGGACACGCCTTTCAGAGAAGTCTGTGAATCTCGGCTGGATGTCAGAACAAGCTGTAGATAAACGGCGCGAGGGCGGAGCCTTCGGTTACGATCAGGATCAAGCCCAGGGTCAGCAGCAGAATGACGATGGGCGCGAGCCACCATTTTTTGCGGACGCGCAAAAACCTCCAGAACTCTCGCAGGATCGATAATCTTTCGCTCATTAGAATTGTTTTTCGTAATCTGCCGGCAACGGCTGGGCGGTGCGCGGTTGCCAGTAACTGGTCGCACCCGTCCTGAAAGCAATTTCCAGCGGACGCTTTCCGAACAGGCGCTGCAACAAACCTATTGGAGTTACGATCAAAAAGAAAGCGGTAGTCAAAAGGACACGGGTCATGATCCAGCCGAGCGCGAGCGACAGAATCATCCAGGGACCGTGAATCCATTTGAGGAGAACAGGAGAAACTCCAGCTACTAGGACAAAGAGCGTTCCAAGCGCAGCGAATGGCAAGCCCAGAGCGCGATGATGGCGCCAGAATAAAAGAGCGGCTAACAAAAGCAGAGCAGATCCGAGCGTAAGCCCGAAACGCCGCAGCGCTCGCGGAGAGCGATCGAGCTTTTGATATTCTTCGCCAAGGAGCGGCGATTTCCTAATCGCCGTTTTTTTGGGGTCGGCGATTTGGAAATCGCCGCTCCTTGAGGCTGATCCCGTCATCGCGGCCTTATCGAGCACGGAATTGCCAAGGACAAGGTAATCCATTTCGGTGCGCATGAAGCAGCGAAAGGCGTCTTCAGGGGTGCAAACCGGCGGTTCGCCGCGCACATTAAAGGAGGTGTTCACGAGCACCGGGCAGCCGGTGTTTTTTTCAAACTCGCGCAGCAACTGATGAAAGCGCGGGTTGTCCTCTGCCGCGACGGTCTGCACGCGCGCGGAATAATCGACGTGCGTGATGGCCGGGAGGGTGGAGCGTGGGCTCTTGAGTCGCGTCATGAAATCCTCCTGCGTCGATCCCGCGCCGCCCACAGGGCGGCGGCTACAGTTCTGCTCATTCACGCGCAACGACTCCCTGACCGGCGCGACAAGGAGCATGTAAGGACTCGGCTCCTTCAGCTCGAAGCAATCCTCCAGTCTTTCGCGCAAAACCGAAGGCGCGAATGGGCGAAAGCTCTCCCGATATTTTATCTTCAGGTTCAACCTGGCTTGCATCTCGGGAGAACGCGCATCTCCGAGGATGGAGCGGTTCCCGAGCGCGCGCGGACCGAATTCCATCCGGCCCTGAAACCAGCCAATCACCTTTCCTTCCTCGAGTAACTTAGCGACGCGCGACATCAAGTCGTCCTCCGCCAGCTCAAGATGCGGGATTTTCTCGGCCTTCAAAAATTCCGCGGCATCGTAAGACGGCCCGAGGAACGAGCCGCGTTGCGAATCCTCCCCGCCGGAGATTTCTCTCGGCTGTTGGTGATAATGATGCCAGCCCAGGAGCGCGGCGCCGAGCGCGCCACCAGCATCGCCCGCGGCCGGTTGGATCCAGATTTTCTCGAAAGGTCCTTCGCGAAGAATCCGGCCGTTGCCGACACAATTGAGCGCGACGCCGCCCGCCAGGCAGAGATGGCGCGATCCTGTAAGCGCGTGGGCGTGTCGCGCCATGCGCAACATCACTTCCTCGGTCACGGCCTGGATCGAGCGAGCGAGATCCATGTGCCGTTGCGTGAGCGCCGCTTCCGGCTTTCTCGCCGGACCGCCCACGAGCCTATCGAATTCGCGATTGGTCATGGTGAGGCCCGCCATGAAATCGAAGTAGCGCAGGTTGAGCCGGAACGAGCCGTCCTCTTTCAAATCGATCAGCTCCGAGAGGACGAGATCCCGAAAGACCGGTTCGCCGTAAGGCGCGAGACCCATCACTTTGTATTCGCCGGAGTTAACGCGAAAACCGAGATGGTAGGTGAACGCGGAATAGAGAAGGCCGAGCGAATGCGGAAAACGCATATCTTCGAGCAGCTCGACCCGGTTCCCCTCGCCGCGGCCGATGCTCGTCGTAGTCCATTCCCCGACGCCGTCGATGGTGACGATCGCTGCGTCTTCAAAAGGCGATGGGAAAAATGCGGAGGCGGCGTGGGATTCGTGATGCTCCGGGAAAATGAGCGCGCCTTCGAACTTCAGCTCCCGGCGAATGATGTCTTTGATCCAGATTTTTTGTTTCATCCAGATCGGGATCGCCTTCAGGAAGGAGCGCAAACCCCGCGGCGCGCAAGCCATGTAGGTAGAAAGGAGCCGATCGCATTTCAAGAATGGCTTTTCGTAGAAGGCGACGAGATCCAATTCCTTGCCCTCGGAAATTCCTCCTTCCCGCAGGCAGTAATCGATCGCGTGCCGCGGAAATCCCGCGTCGTGCTTTTTTCTGGTGAAGCGTTCTTCCTGCGCCGCGGCGACGATGATTCCATCGCGGACGAGACACGCGGCACTGTCATGATAAAACGCGGAAAGGCCGAGGATGTTCACGGTGCGCGCGCGAGAAAACCGGCCAGCTCTTGCGCCGCGATCTCGTGGCCCGCGGCATTCAGATGATCGTCGTCGGTGTAATAAACGGCGTGGCCCGTGCCGGCGCTTTTCTCGAGAGCCAGCGTCAGATCGAGGAAGGAAATATTTTCGTGCGCGCAGAAATCCCGGAGCAGTTCGTTTTGGGCGAGGCGGTTCGCCTGGATTTCCGCCGGGCGGATTTTCATGTGGTTATAGAGGCAGCAAAAATCGATGGCCTGTTGCAATTCCTCCGGGCCTAACGAGCGCTCGACCAGCGGCCAGTAAACCTCCGCTTTCGAGGGCACGAACATGATGCTCAAGCGGCTTCCGGCCTGGTCGCAGGTCTCTTTCATCCGCCGGAGAGTGGCGCGCGTCAGTTCCCAGCCATGGCTCCGCTCGAATTCGTCGCGAGACGTGGCGAGTTTTTGCAAATACGGCGGCATAAAGGCAAAGCGAAGGCGGCCAGTTTCCGCAGTGGGGATTTCAAATATGCCACGATCAAATCGCGGGAGGTCGCCGGGCGATCGGCGGTCTGAGACCGCCGCTACAGAATTTTGCGGCATGACAACGCGCGCGAGGGTCGCGAGATAGAGCGTCTGGTAACGCCGAAAGTTTTTTACCAAACGCCAGCCGGCCGTTTCCTCGCCCGGCTTGTCCCCTTCCCGCTCCCAGCGATCGAAGCGTTCGGCGTCGAAGAGATCGTTCCCGGCAAAAAAAGCGAGGACGACGTGACTCGGATGATGTTGAATGGCGTAATCCTGGAGGGCGTAGAGCTCCTGCTGCGGACCGAACGCGGACGTCCCGTAGTTTTGCACTTTCCGGCCGGTAATTTTCTCGAGCTGGGCCGGCCACGCTTCTTCCGCCGGCGACGCCATGGCATCGGTAAACGAATCGCCGAGCGCGGCGACATCGATCTGCTCGCGCACGGCGGGATTCCGGAAACCTTCGGCGTCGGTGCGAAATGGATAGCGATGTTCCTGGCCTTCGGAAAGTTCCGGCCGGATGAAGCCCATCCGCACGATGTCGCCCAATATCCATTCGCAATAGGTGTCGAGATTTGGGCGAAGGCGCTGTTTGTAGCGGGGCGACTCGATCCAGCGCGGATCGGGCGCGAACAATCCGAGATCGTGGCGGGCGTTCAGAATCGCCGGCGGCAACTTCAGCGACATTAGCCGCAGCACGGTCTCGATCGCGGCAAGAGAGAGGAATGTGCTCAAGCCCAGCGCGAGCCAGTTCCCGAATCTTCGCCGGGCAGCACGCGAGACCGGACGACTCCTCCACATGAACACGACCGTGAAAAAGGCGCCGAGATACACCGGCCAGAGAAATATTTTGCGCGTCAGCCGGAGATCGAACCATGCGATTTTTCCTTCGACGGCGAATTCCAATTCGCCTTTGCCGGCCGGAATCGAAACGCTTTCGGAAACAGCATTCGTGACCTTGCGGCCCGCGATTTGCCGTGATGTCCCGTCGCTCCTCCACATGATTTGGTACTCCGCCGCTCCTTCCGGATGCGCGGAAAACTGGAGCGAATGCGGTGCGCCTAACGACACCGGAAAAACGAAGCGGGCCCGGTCCTTACTGATGATTTCCGGGACGACTTCATTTCCGCGCACACCGAAGTGTTGCCAGACCGTCCCTTCCTGCCGCGCCGTCGCGCTATCTTCATCGACGTAAAGACGCCGGGTGCCGGCCGAAAACCAATCGAGAAGGGCGCCGAGACAAATGGCGACAAGGATGCTCCAAAGCAAGGAGCGGCGATTTCCAAATCGCCGAAGGCCATCGCCAAAATGTGCGCGCTTGGCAATGGAAGACGGCGGTCTGGAAACCGCCGCTCCTTGAGGACGCGCCGCTTCTGTTCGCGGGGATATCAGCGAGCTCATCGCGCCGAAGCAGCCTGGTATTTTTCCCACGCTTTCCAGGCCCGTTCCCAATCTTCCTTCGCCGCCCACGCTTCCGCTTCGAGAAAATGGAAGTAGCGCGGACACGTTAGTTGCTCAGTGAAATGCCGCACGGTTACGAGCGCTTCATCGATTTTGCCCGCTCGCATCTGCTCGCAGTAGAGCTGGAAACCGATTCCATAATTGTCGGGACTGGCGTGAAGCGCCTGCCGGAGTTGATCGATGGAAGAACCCTGAGCCTCCGCGGGCAAGGCCGGCGGCTCCTCGAAACGGCGGCTCACTTCGTAGGCTTTCCGGAAATCTTTTTGTTGCGCGTGATATTTGGCCACCCCGCGCCAGGCATGACTCATCCACTCGGGATGCGTTTCGATTTCCCGCACCATCGCGGCCGCATCGCCCCGCTCCGCCCAGTAGGTGAAGAACTTCTTCTTCTCGTCGATCGAGAACGTTTGCAGCGTTGGATCGTGTTCAAGAAAGCGATGGAGCGCGGCCATGAACGGGGCGCCGCCGGCATGCTCGAGAAATACCAGCGCCAGATCGTGATGCACCATTCCGAACTCTTCGAGGCTTTGATACACTCGCGGATTGTATTGCGTCGCGAGCGCCAGCATCCGTCCATACACTTCACTCCGCTGCGGACCGGCGCGGCGCAACGCTTCCCGCCACGCCGTGATCGCGAGATTCGGCTCCGTAGTCAGCCAAACGATTCCCTCTTCGTAGGGAATTTCGTAGACGTTTGGCTCGAGAAAGCGCGCCCGGCGGAAATCCGCCAGCGCGTCGGCCGGCGGATGTTTGGCGCCCACCTTGGCGATCGCGCGCAGGAAATACGGTTGCCATTTGACCGGCGCCCACTCGATCGCGCGATTCGCGCGCCCGATAGTGTTGTCGAAATTCCGGCCGCGATTGGCGGCGGAAGCGAGCGTGAGTTCGTTCTCGACTCCGACGCCGCCCGGGAGCGATTTGTCGTAACGCGTGGCGAAAACCCAGACGATCCCGAAAAGCAACAGCACGATTCCGACGAAGCGAAACACGAGAGAAACCAAAAAGCTGCGACGCAATTCCAAGGGGCGCCGCAGCGCCAGGCCGAGGAAAAATATCGCCGCGAAGGCCGTGCCGACGCGATGGCCGGCGACATCCACGATTCCATGCAGGACGAACAGGAAAGCCGCGATCAGCGCCGCGACCCGGAAACGCTGGTTGGTTCCCTCCTGCAAAGGGAACACGCGCCAGACGAGGAGCGCGAAACCAGCGATGGTTAATAGAATCGCCGGCCAACCCGCTTCGACCCAAAACCAAAACCAATCGCTCTCGGGATGGATCGTGCGAGAAGCAGTTAGCGACGCGTCGCGAAAGATCGCGAAGATGTCGTCGAAATTTCCCAGCCCAATGCCGCACCAGGGCGAAGCGCGGATGAGTTGGAGCGCATCCCTAAAAATCGCCCAACGCAGGTCGCTCGCCACGCCGCCCATGTCGCCGGAGCGAAGATTGAAACGCTCGAAGGTCTGCCCGCCGAAGACGAGCATGACCGTAAGCAGGATGAGCAAAACGGAGATGCCGAGCGCGATCCGCGCCGCCGAGCTTTTGCGCAACGCGAAAACCGCGAGCCAGAGCGCGCTGCCCACCACGAGAAGGAGAACCCCGGCGCGCGAGAAATTAAGAATGATGGCCGCGACGAGGACGGCGAGGCCAAAGACCCAGACGATCCAGCGTTTCCGGCTGTGCCGGATGTCGTCCTGGCCGCAGGCGAGAAGAACGATCGCGGCGAGGCCGAAAAGATTCGCGGTTTGATTCCGGTTTGGAAAGGGTCCGAAGCCGCGTTCGTTGTGCCAGAAAGGAAGCGTGGTGTGGGCGTAACGCAGGGCGAGGCAAAGCGCCGCCAGAAGCACGATCCAGGTGGTGAACGTCCGCAGTTGCGAGCGGACTTCGCGCAGGTCGAGATCGACCGTACTCATGTAATAAAGCCAGCTCAACCCGGCCAGGAAACTGATGAAGCATCCCAGACTGATCCATGGCTGGGGCGACAGCGTGGCGGGGAGCGCGATGTCGAAATCATTGGTCAGAACGAGACGCCAGGCCGGCTGGAAGAACCAGCGCGCCGGCAGGAAGGCGGTGGCGGTGCAAGCGATGAGCGCAGCCAGGATCGCGTTCACGGCCGGGCCGAGAGTGAAACGCGGCGGATTCACCAGCAGAAGCAGGCCAAGCAGAGCGAGGACGATGCCTTCACTCCATTTCTGGGTCGCGCCTCCCAGGAAACAGGCGAGCACCGGGAGCAGCGGGATGGCGATATCCCTCCCCCAGCGGCCGGGAGCAGTCGTAAAACTGACGCGCATTCGGGAGCGCTTTTTCGGAGTGGGTTCCATCAGGCGGCGGGCATCGTGGTGGTATGGGATTAGCTTTAATTCGACCGGCGCTCCTGCCGGCCCGGAAAGTCATATGATTGTGCCCGTTTTACCACGAGTTGAACGCACACGGCCATCGCGTACTCTCAGACTCGGCATCGGCGAATAATCATGGTTACGCAACGAACGCAGGGTCTCTACCGAGTTTTCCTGCTCTGCCAGATCGCGCTCGTGGCGGTTCTTTTCTATTTTGGCGTCTGGGTCATGGTCACGTTTTATTCCTCCGGCGGCGCGGAATGGACCTGGCGACGCTACAGCATGTATTGCGGATTGCTCGTCCTGGGCATGACGCTCGAGTCGCTCAGCCGGGACGGATCGAAAAATTATTTCCTCCAGAACGAACTGTTGCGCCAGCATCGCCTGAGCCTGCGGCAAACTTTTGCCAGCACCGGCACGCTCGTCCTTTATTTGATCGCGACCAAGGACGCCTTCATCTCGCGCATTTTCTTCTTCAACTTCGTGCCGTGGCTCTACGTCGCCCTGCTGTTCTCGCATCATTATCTCCCCTCCTTTTTGGCGCGGCGAATCTTCACCGGTTCGCGTGAAGAAAAAACTCTTTTGGTCGGCTCGACCGCCAAGGCGGCGCAACTCCGCGCCTGGCTCCGGCGCAAATCCGATATCGGACTGCGCACGGTCGGGCTGGTTTGCGACGAGCAAATTGAAAAGACGGAGGACGGCATCCCGGTCCTGGGCAATTCCGACCAGCTCGAAAAGATCATCGTCGAACGCGGGATCACGCAGATCATCATGCTCGAGTTCCCGCTCTTCACCGAGATCAACCGCCACATCATCAGCGTGTGCGACCAGCTCGGGGTGCGGCTCCTCATCGTGAGCGATCTCGAGGAAAAACTGCGCCATCCGGTGACGCACTTCGAAGACGACGGCTTCCGCTTTATCGGGCTGCGGGAGGAACCGTTGGAGAATCCGCTCAACCGTTTCTTCAAACGCGCCATCGATATCGCGATCTCGCTGCCCGTGATGCTGTTCGTGTTTCCCATTCTCACCGTGATGGTCTGGCTCGCCCAACGAATCCAATCGCCCGGTCCACTTTTCCATGTGCAGACCCGGGCGGGGATGCAGAATCGGCGTTTCAAGATCTACAAGTTTCGCACCATGCGGCCGGACCACGAAGAAGAGGCGCGCCAGGCGCAAGCCGGCGATGCGCGCGTCTATCCGCTCGGAAAATGGTTCCGTAAGTTGAGCATCGATGAGGTCCCGCAATTCTGGAATGTGCTTCTCGGCGACATGAGCATCGTCGGCCCGCGGCCGCACCTGATCGAGCACAACAACCAGTTCTCGCAATTGATGGCGAACTATCATGTGCGCGCTTTTGTGAAGCCGGGCATCACCGGTCTCGCGCAAGTGCGCGGCTTCCGCGGCGAAGCGCGCAATAGCGCGGATATCCAGAACCGCGTCGCCTGCGACATCGAGTACCTGGAAAACTGGAATCTCTCGCTCGAGTGCGGGATCATCCTGCGCACCTTCGCGCACCTGATTGTCCCGCCGCGGACGGCGTATTAGGTAGCACAGGCATCTTGCCTGTGGGGAAGATAGGCCTGCCTGTCTGGTTTAAGGAAAAACGGAAAACGGGCGAGACGCCATTTGCCCCACAGGCAGGATGCCTGTGCTACGAATTCCTTAACGACTCCAGTTCTTCGGCAAATTTTTCGAAGACGCGGGTTTTCTCGAACTGCTGTACATAATGCCGGCCGGCGGCGCCAAATTCGGCGAGACGCTCCGGATCGTTCACGAGAGAATCGAGCAAGCCGGCCAGCTCTTGCGGACGGCCGGGTGGCACGTTCGCGCCGAACTTTCCTTCCGCGAGCGACAGCGCCAGCTCGCATTCCGGCGCGGCCACGGTCACAACCGGTTTCGCTTCCGCGAGCAAGCCGAGAAGTTTGCTCGGGAAAAAAGAATTTCCCGAACCGGCTTGCTGCGTGATGAAACAGAGATCCGCATCGACGAGAAGCGCGCGATAATCTCGG
>Ga0209118_1000470_pt1 | contig 22219 bp, 21 predicted proteins | sample BlaSpr_A8_Ref_M1_FD_187988 | JGI IMG/M metagenome (GOLD analysis project Ga0209118, IMG submission 187988) | Forest soil microbial communities from Thunder Bay, Ontario, Canada - Black Spruce, Ontario site 2_A8_Ref_M1 (SPAdes) (version 2) | ecosystem: Environmental > Terrestrial > Soil > Boreal...
GGGGAGACGCCGCACCGTTACCTGCAGCGGCGGCGGGTGGAGCGCTCGATGTTCCTGCTGCGCGAGACCGACCGCAGCGTCACCGACATCTGCTTCGACGTCGGCTTCACCAGCCGCGGGACCTTCAGCCGCACGTTCCGGGAGATCATGGGCGAGGCGCCATCGGACTACCGCGTGGGGCACGGGCCGATGGTGGCGCCCCCTTGCTTCCAGATGGTCTTCATGCGGCCGATGGTGGCGATCGGGGTGGCGACGGAATCGAGCAGTTTTGGAGACGCCTCCGCGGCGGAGGCTCCCTAGCATCTGGGTCGTTCCCATCAAATCTCGCAGAGGAGAAAGCAAGCGATGATCAACAGGATGAGCGTCACCTCCGTCTGGGTCCTCGACAAGGAAGAGGCCCTCGACTTCTACGTCAACAAGCTCGGGCTCGAGAAGGGCTCGGACATCAAGCAGGGCACCTACCGCTGGCTGACTGTGCGCGTCCCGGGAGACCCCAGCGTCGAGATTTCCCTCGAGCAGCCGGGCCCGCCGGTGCAGGACGAAGCCACCGCTGCGCAGCTCCGCGAGCTGATCAGCAAGGGCGCCATGGGCGGCGTGGTTTTCGTCACGGACGACGTTCGCGGCCTGTACGAGACCCTCAAGAAGCGAGGCGTCACCGACTTCACCCAGGAACCTGCCGACAACTTCTACGGCACCGACATGGGCATCCGGGACCCCTTCGGAAACGCGATCCGGATCCTTCAGCCGAAGAAGGCCGCCCACGCGGCGAAGGCCTGACGGGGCCGGCTTCCTCCAGGGAGTTTGCGGGTGTACGGTTTAGGAGTGCCCCGCCGCAAACGCAAAGGTTCTGGACCTCCACCATCGGCAAAGCCGCAGAGCAGCGACCAGGCGCCCGGCGAAGAGGTGGTCCAAGTCAACGACCAGTACAGGGGCGGCGAGCCCGCCCCCGACATGCAGCAAGAGGAGCAGGCGCAGCACCAGACCGGGGGGTAGCCCAAATCCGGCCCCTAGACCTATTTTCTTCCGGCCGCATCGATGAAGGACGCAACAAGAGCCATCAAGAAGGTCCCGGTCGCCTTGGTCACCCTGCCGAGCCGGGCCACTCTCACATCCTCTACTTGAGCTGACGCCCCGCTCGCGCTCAATGGCATGCGGCGACCAACCATCGAACCCGCCAGCTCGACCGAGGCGAAAAGGAGTAGAAACGCGCTGAGGAGCAGACCGGTCATGTATGGCGGCTGCTGGGCTACAGAGCCGACACCCAGAACCACGGCGCTTGCAACCCACGGCCAGGAGACGACAGCGCCAAGCCACCAATCGCGCCGATCAATACGAAGGCAAAACCAACTAGCCCAAAAAGCAAAGCACGCAGCTCCGAACGTGAGAGCTACTTGCACAGAGGACCCGATGAAATCCGGAGGACTTGCATCCCATGCCGGGCCGGTCAAGCCCCACGTAAGACTTAACACGAACAAGATGGGCCCATTGATTGCCAGACCGAGAACGGCATAAATCGCAGCCCTCCCGGCAACGGGCAGACCCGAACCGAACTGGACCCACTCACTCCCATTCCAGGCCCGAAGCCCATCCACGGATACCCAATACGCCCCATCCCACCGGAAGCGAGGCACGTTCGTGTTTGCTTCGGCTATGGGCAACGGCTCGTCATCTGGCACGAGGTATCAACGCACGCCGCGGATGCGGCTCACCATTACGGTCCCGAGGAGGAACCAGATGGCGGCCGTCGCGAAAACAACCCGGAAGCCCAGGTTGCCGCCGCTGGCGACGCCGATGAAGATGTGTCCAACCTCGTTCAAGTAGTGGAGTGGTCGCGTGGTGAGCGTGGCACCAAGCGCGGCCGGAAGCGCGAAGGCGATGTGCCACAACGCCATGTCCCTGCCCGCGGCGTTCTTGCTGTCCGGGAGGACATCGCATGCGAGGGCCCAGTCGACGGAGTAATAGCAGCCGTACCCGAGTCCGAAAACGATGCCGAGCAGGTACAACACCGGGAGCGAGTCGACCAACCCGAAGACCAGCACCGATGCGACCAGGGCCATAACCGCGCTCGAGATGTACACGAACAACTTGCGCCGTCCGAATCGATCGCTCAGCAGCCCGCCGATGATGGACGTCGGGACCGCTCCGCCCAGCACGCCGAGGCTCCAGTAGGCGGCCGCGATCGAGTAGTCGCGCGAATGAACCACGTCGCGGAAATAGAGCGCTATCCAGGGGAGGATCGTGTAAATCCCAAGTTGGACAAGGAACCGCGTGGTGAACGTCCAGAAAAAGTCGTGGTTGGTGAACGCCGAGAAGAATGCCCGCAACGCCATCAGGCGCCGCCCGCTCAGGTAGGCCATGGCGCCCGCCGCGAAGCTCAACGCGAGCAGGGGCAGAAACATCCGACCGGTTTCGAAGAGCAACAGAGTGAACGCGATCCCGATCGCGGCCGCCGAGCTGAGGATGCAAACGGCGCCGGCAACCCCCACGCTTGGACGTGAACGCCGGGCCGGGCGTATGACGCGGGGCTCCTTGACCGCAACGAGAGTGATGACCATGGTGGCCGACAGAACCACAGCGATCATCACGTAGCCGGCCAGCATGCCGATCCGGTTCTGGCCCAGGGAGCTCAGGATGAGGATGGTCAGCAGCAAGCCGACCACGATCCCAAGTTGATTCATCATTCCGAGGAGACCGGATGCCCGCCCTCGCTGCTCGGGTGGGACAACGTCTGGAATGACCCCGTTGAAAGCGCCGCCCGCCAGGTTGAAACCGATCTGCACCACCAGGTATCCGATCACCAGAGCTGCCGCGGTCGGAGCCAGGCCAAGCATCAGGAGCCCCACAACGTTTACGGCGGTGCCGACGGCGATCCACGGGCGGCGCCGGCCCCACGGGGAAACCGTCCGGTCGCTCAGCCAGCCGACTGCGATCGGGACAAGCAGTGCAAAGAGATTTCCGGCAGCGTTGGCCCGTCCAATCACCAGGTCCGCCGCTCTAGGCGCAACGAGCAGCGCGCCGATGGGCAGCAGAGAGATCGTGATGGGCTGCCAGTGCGCTCCGCCCCCAAACCAGTAGGCGTTGATCGCCAGCATGCGGGCGAGGCTGAGCCGGAGCAAGGGTCCAGGTCCCGCCGGCGCCTTGATCTCTGGATCCATCCGGACGCCATGCACCTGGTAGGTCTCAGCGGCATCTCCCACGGTCATTGCCTTGATCCCGTCAGCAATTTCAGCGTTGGCCTCAGACGCATGAGTAGCCTCCTCACGTTTTCTCCGCCTCGGCAGGTACGTCGTGCATGTCTGGCGCAGTGTCGGAGGGCTTCGCTCTCGGAGTCAGTCTCGCCAAGCTCTCAATTTCAGTCTCAGCAGAGCGAAGACCGGCGGCTAAGTCGTTTGGCGGTCCTCGGTGAACTTGACGAGCCCGTCGAGCCGCTCGGCCAGCACCTCGCAGCCTCGCTGCAGCCGGCGGTAGTAGTTGGGCCGGCTTAGGTGGAGCTGCTCGGCGATCTGATCGTGAGTCCCGCTCCGTTTGACGTAGTACTCCACTAGAAGATGGCCCGACTGTGCGTCACGGAAAACCGTAGAGGCGGCAAGCTCCCGGGCGGCGTCTCGGAGTAAATCGGCCAGCTCGGCGGCCGGGTCGCCGCCATCGCGGGCCAGGTAAGGAAGTGTGCAGAGCGGGCTGAGTGCGAGCAGTCGATGGTCGGAGAGGACCTCGAGTGCCTGCTTCACCGACGCGGCCGTGACCTGCGGCCAATGGGTGGGCGGCGCTAGCGAGCCGGCATCGCCGGCAACGCGGCGCGCCTCGGGTGGGAATGCCAGATAGCTCACGAGCAACCCGCCAAGCCCTGTCACGAGGATGGCGCCCGACCATACGTGTACCGGCCACCAGATCCCATGCGTCAATGTGACCGCCACGAGGTAAAGGCCGGCGAAGGCCGCCGGCACGAAGAAAGCGAAGACGCGCAACCGGCCCAGCTGTGCCGGACTCGGCTTTAGCCACGCATAGCCGACGTCGGCCGAGAGTCCGGTGAGGGCCGCCACCGCTAGCATCTCCCAGTGCCCCTTGAGCGGGACGACAAGCCCTCCGTTGATGAGGCAGATCAGAGTGAAGCTGCCGAACGGGATCCGAAATCGTCTGATCACGAGCAGGAAGATCGCGGCGAACGACGTGCCCTGAAGCAGCAGTCCGGCTACGCCCAGGTCCTCGGCGACCCAGAACGTCGCCAGCGAAGAAGTCGTAGGGCCTGCCGGCCATAGGTCCCGAAATGGGTGCGCAAACTGAGTCACGAAGGTGATGGTCGAGAGCAGGAGCGCGGTCGCCACGATGGCGGACAGCCCGGCTTCGGAGTCATGGCGGAGCCAGGCCGCGCGCAGCGGACCGACGACCATCAAGCCTCCAGCCACGATCTCACCCACGCGCGGTGGGCTGATGAGCGCGGACAGAGAGGTTTCCGTTCCGAATAGCTGCTGGCCCCAGCGGTCCAGCAGGGCCACCGCGCTGAAAGCAAGGCAGCCAATCAGCGACCATCCGTAACCTGCGGGGAGTGACCGCGTCACCGGGTTGCCAGCGCGGATGTTGACCGTCATGACCACGACCAGGAAAACCGTCATCAGCAGCCACGTCAGGTCCACCGCCGCGTCCTGCCAGGGCTCGACGCTGCTCCGACCGGTGACCTCGTAGGTGTGGGAGTCGAAGTAGGCCGCCGCGGCGAATAGACAGGAGAGGATGACGAAGGTTGGCTCGAAGACGTTGAGCCTCAACACGATGCGCGAGAGCGGCGCGGAAGGTTGCGCTGGCGGCGCCTCTCCCGTCCCCGCGACGGCGCCGGCGTTTGTCAAAGCGGCACCAGTCTGGCACCGGCAGCACCGATGTCAAGCGAGACTGACTTCCGGTAGTCGCCGAATCGATGAAGTTACGCGGGACGACTATCTACTAGTTCGATTCCGTACGAGTCTATTGCCCTGAGTGGCTGGAGAGTTTGCATCCAAGATGCTCTCCTCGAGCTCGTGAAACCGAGTGCTTAGCTCTTCATCTACTTCCGCCTTGGCCGGCGACGAGCTTCGGGAGGCGCGAACTAGAATCCAAACAATCAGGCCCAGGATCACGACTGGAAGCGCCACAACCGCAGCGAAAACGATTGTGCCGATGAGAGCACCGGCCACAGGGTTGGCGCGGAGCGGAAGCAATGCTTGCCCCTACATTCCGCGACAAGGTCGCGGATTCGTGAGCGTTTCGTGACCGCACCGGCGGGTCGACAGAAGGGCGACCTCCACAGTGGGGCACTGCCCAGCGACCGAAGCGGAATGGGCGACCAGCATCGCTCTAATAATGCGCTCTTCGACCCTCGCCTCGGACCGGATCGCCGGCCCTGGGAATAGGAGGGATTTGGGGTCGCGCTCGCGCCAGCTACTGAGAGAGTTCTGCCTCGACCCTGGACGAGCTCAGCTGTCGCGCAATGGTCGTCCCCCATGAGTCGATCTCAGTCCAGTCACGGAAGTCGCCAGTGGGCGCCTTAACCCCCTTTACGATGACGCGCTCCAGCAACGACAGCTCGCTCACGTTCAGAGCGCCTGCGAAAAGGTGATGGTCTACAGCTCTGATTGACGTCATGAGTCGCACGATCTCGGCCGGATCGCTGCGTGGTTGATCGCCGAGCGGACCGACGCTGAAAAGCCACACCGATCGCGCGGCAAGCGTCGTCCGATTCTGGTCTGCGAATCTGACCGCCTCTGCCAACCATTTGCCGAAATAGACGGAGCTACCCAGCACCACAGCTTCGTAGCCGGCGACGTCACGGACATCCCTCATGGGCAGGACATCTACCTTGGCTCCGGACCCGACAAGCGTGAGCGCGATCCTTTCCGCCACCTGGGCTGTGGAGCCGTGCTTGCTCGCGTAAGTGACCAGCACGCGCATCACGCAACCACCTGAGCGGCTGAGCGCCCGCCGGCAAGCATCGGCGAGTCGCCCATGGGAGCTGCCCGAGGGCGCCTTCGAACGCTCGACAGCGTGTGCACGGTGGCCACCAGGAAGATCAAGGCCAGGGACGAGAAGATGACGAGCTCGGCCATGGCGATCGCCACGCCGGCAAGGGCCATGGAGGCCGACATCGCCAGCAGAGCAAGCCCGAAGGCGCTGGCCATGACCAGCATCACGGGCGCGAGCACGTATCCGAATGCCTGCCCACGGACCAGGAGGCTCCCGGCCACGATGGCTATCGGGATCACGATGCCGAGGTCGCCGGCCTGGACGAAGAGCGTGCTGTAGTTTTCAAGCCCGGGCGGGGTCTTGCCGGTAAACAGTGCAGGCACGATGCGACCGAGCCACATCAGCGTAAGCAGCGCCCCGAAACCAATCAAAGCCCAGCCCACCGTCCGACGACGGAAGCGCGGGCTGAAGTGATCTTGCAGCCTGGCGGCGTCGAATGAAATCACGCTCAGGACGAAGCCGAACGCGCTCGCGGAGAACAGGGCGACATAAACAAGGAAGAGCTCGTTGTACGTGGCGCCAAAAGCCATCAGGAGGTAGGTGTACGCGAAGTAGGCCAGTGCCCCGGCCTGCATGAGATGGCCGCGGACCGATCCGGTTGAGGCCATCCGGGTAGCCACCAGGAGCAGTGGGACGGCCACCAGCACGGTCACAAAGTCCTGACCTATCGCCTGTGAGGCACCGGATACCGAGTCGTGCCCATAGAGGCCCCCGCCCTGGATCGACACTGTCTCGCCCCGGAGCGTTACGAAGGAGCTATGTACGTGGCCCCAAGCGGTCACGATTCCCGTGCCTGCAGCCAGTACGCCGAAGCCGGAGACGAGATATGCAAGCGCTCTGATCCAGCGCTGCAGGTGCTGCGCGCTATCACGAATAATCATGACGCGCCGCCTACCGCTGCATGCCGGGCAGGCAACGCGGAGGCCGCGATCAGGAAGACGATGCCGATGTCGAGCACCGCACCAGCCTTGGCGTCACTCCACCAGGCGATGCACAGCGCCAACGACACCACAGCCGCGGTGACTGCAACGGAGCGCCACCACGTGCGGTCGGTGAGCAGCCCGAAGGCAGCCGCTGCAAAGGCGATCAGCGCAACCAGCCATAGGACCCCCAGAACCTGTACCGGCGCCCCACCCGGGACAAGTCCCGGGACGAGCGACGGTGTGGCTGAGACCGCCACCACCGGACCAATCTTCCAGGTCGCGGCGAATCCGAGCCCGTGAACGAGCCCATGAAGCGCCAGCAGCACCACCAAAACGTACTTAGCCACGTCGCTGGATTTCCTCCACGCTCTGGTCAAAGGGCGACTTTGCACAAGGGTCATGGTGCAGTTAGACAGGCGATCCGGACAGGGTCGAAGGTCCCGGCTTGTGCGGGCCCGAAGGTGTCGAATCCGCGGCAATGCGAGGACATCAGGACTGGATGAGTACGGCCTCGGCAGGACGTCGTGGACTCGGGGATGGATTCATGGTGGGATACCCCGCGCGGAAGGACATGAGGGGTTGCCAGCCGGTTTCGGGCAGCAGGTCGGCCGCCGCCTGAGTGAACCGAGGGTTCAGCCCAAGCAATTTTTCACGGTCGATTCGCTCGGTGATCTGGTTGAGAGGCTGCATGGCGAGTCCACGGTTGACGGCCGACAGATGCAAACGCTGGTACAGGCGCCCACCGGCGATTCTCTGCGCGTTATCGGTGGCGTCGCGGACGACCACAATGCCAAAAGCGGCCGCCGTTTTCACGTTGTTGTCGCGGGTCTGCTGGATCCAGGCCTGATCGTTCTGCTCTCGCGATTGCGGCGGGAGAATCTTGCCGAGGGCGGTGATCAACGGTGACAGCCCTGCCGCGTCGATCGTCATGCCGTCCTTGTAGGTCTGGATGTCGCTCCAGCTGTCGCGCCACCAGCGAAAGCTGTCGACGCTCTGGTCATGGTCAGCTGCTATTGATTGAGCTGCCTCCACGATCAACTGACCGACCTGACGCATCGCCGTGGCGCTTGTAATCCACACGATCGCGGCTCCCTGGATGTCCGCCACCTCCTGGTCGAGTGCCGAAAGAGTGCTCTGAGGCAAGCTGCGGGTGGTGTCAAAAGGGGCCCGGTGGGTATGCCGCTTGGGGATGGCCTGGTAGAGCGCGAGACCCGACACCGTGCCTGGGTTGAGGTCCACGTGGGCAACCAGCGCCGCGTCGGCGGCATCCGGCAGCACCGTCAGGCGGGGGGCGTAGCCCTTGGCCTGAGCAGCAATCAGCAGATTCTCGAGCGAGCAGCCGAGCCCGATGTGCTGCTCTCGGAGGTACGGATCCATGTTGCCCATGTTCCGGCTCGGGTCAACGAACATGTCGATCGCGGAGGCCGAGATCCCGAACCGCCACGGCTGCGAGTTGTGAGGATTGGCGGACAGGATCGCTGCTCGGACCAGGGTCATCGGCCCGCTGCCCTGGTCCCAATCGCTCCAGGCCGCGTAGGCGGGTCCAGATCCGGCAGCAAACACGCCCTGCGTGGACGCGCGCCAGGACGCGACACCGAGGCCGCTCATACCGATCGCTGCGCCACCAAGGCCGGCCGCCTTGAGGAACTGCCGGCGGCTGGGGCGGATCGGCTCGGCGCGGCCGAGATAAACCTGGCTTCCAGTCGTCGCCAACTCACAGACTCCGAACCGGCTCGCCGATCGCCCGAACGATGTCCGCCGCAGCCTGCGCCTCGGCTCGACGCTTGATGCCGAGCAGGCACTTCCGCATCATCGGGAAGTCGGCGAGCTCGTCTAGCAAGATCCAGATCGCTGAAACCGGCTCACGCCACGAGAAAGGAGCACGGACCCGGGTCACCAACCGAGTGGCGCCACCGGAAGTCGGGTACAACCCCCACGCCCACGTCGTCTGCCCATCCTTTCCAGTCCACCAAAGCATCGACCGGTTGAGGACGAACTCCTTCACAAACATCCCCGAGCCCTCGCCCGGACCGAGCGGTACGAGATCCCCGACCTCGAGGTGCTGGAGCTCGGGCACGATTCGTTCGGAGCTGCGGCGACCCAGGTTGTCGAAGAGGTCGTATGAGTACCAGCCGGCGCGGCTGAAGCCGATCTGCACGATCCAGGGCCAGATGTCCTCCGGTCGGGCGTCAATCGTCACGACGCGTGTGGCATTGAAGATCGGTCGAGGCACGATCTCATCTCCGGGCATGCTCCGCGCCAGGTCTTCGGGAGCGGCCCCCCACTTGAGATGCCAGGGCCGATACAAACCGAAGAACGCAACTACAACAACCACAACTGCGGCAACGATGCTGATGGGGACCATTTCTTACCTTCTACATGACGGCCTTGGTCGCACTCACCGCACAGGCGCCGCTGACTGGTTGGCTGATCCGAGTCTGGCCTTCCGGTAGAGCCAGGGGTAGGGTCGTTGGACCCTTGTTGCCAGGGCATCCAGACCTTTGCAACCGCCCTCCTCCCGACGGACGATGCGGGCATGGGTATTGATCACGCCCACGAGCGGAAGGTGTTGCCCCGACGACTTGTTATTGCAACGATCTATCTGTTCCTGGCCTACTGGATCGTCACAGCCCTCGGGATCCTGCTCACGATCGTGTTCGCCGTGACCGTGCGGCCCTTTTCGTCCGCGGCGGTGCCGATGCTCCAGGTTCCCGCGTATGTGATGTCTGTTCCATTCCATCCCCTGCTGAACCTCTTGGTGTGGCCTGTGTTCGGATGGCTGTATTTGCGTCGCCCGACACCAAACTCCGAGAGACTGATGGAGGCGCTCCGCCTCGGGCTTTTCTGGGTTGTCGCGACGGCGGTGATCGATCTTTTCGGCTGGGTGTTGGTCCCGCACCCTTGGCACATGACGCTTGAGCAGTTCTACGTCGGCTATCAGCCGTGGATCAGCCTCATCTACCTGGTGATCTTCATCAGTCCGATTCTGGCGGCGCAAAGTGGACGGATCAGCGGGCTGGTTCGAGCCCGGCCGCGGCCGTCCAGGATCGCCGGAGCGGTCGCGGCGGCCGGCTTCCTAGTCGTCGCTGGGTATCAAGTGCTGCTAGCCCTCGGCATAGCGTTTAGCGGCGCGGCATGGGGTGGCGCGACGCTGACGCCAACGCTGAGATTCGCGAGTGCGGTGTCCGCCATGGTGCTTGTCCTTGCGGCCCTGATCGTATTTGGGCGGGCGGGCTATTGGGGACCTCGAATGCCGGCGGCCATCTTTCGATGGGGCACCTGGATACTGGTTGGAGGGATGGCCCTCAGCGCGGTCGCCAATTTTGCCTCGCCAACCGCCGGCGAGCGATTCTTCCTCGGCCCGTCCGCGCTATTGCTGGCGTTCCTCTGCTTCGCCGCCACACGAGTCCCCGACCATCTCCAAAAAAGGGGTTCCGTTGCCCGGCCTGCTGCCTGACTATTGATACGTCCGGCCGCCGTCGATCAGGATGAGCTGGCCGGTGATGTACGCCGCCCAGTCGGAGGCCAGGAACGCGACCGCATCGGCGATGTCTTCCGGCTGGCCGATTCGCGCAAGTGGGATCTGCGACAGGAGCTTGTCCTGCTCCAAGGGAGCGTGCGCATAACGCGCCTGGAAGAGCTCGGTGTCGATGGTGCGCGGCTGCACAGAGTTGACGCGCACTTCGGGAGCCAGCTCGCGCGCGAGGTGCCGCGTCAGGCCGTCGACGCCCGCCTTCGACGCCGCATAATGCGCGCCTCCGCCCCCGCCCACCATCGCGGAGCTGGACGAGACGTTGACGATCGCCGCGCCAGGTCTTTTGCGCAGGTGAGGAATTGCCGCGCGACAGCAGTAAAAGGTTGCAGTGAGATTCACGCGCAGCGTGCGCTCCCACACGTCGAGGGACATCGTCTCGACTTTCTGCACGCTGGTGGTCCCAGCGTTGTTGACCAGCACGTCGATGCCCGTCGCCTCACCAACCTTGTCCATGCTCTTCTGCACTACGTCGGGATCAGTCACGTCGACGACCGACCATTCGATTTGGGGGTTCCGGCCTTGCTCACGCAGGAGGTCGCTGAGCTCGGCGGCTGCCTGTTCGGCGTGCTTTCCGTCCAGGTCCCAGATCACAGTCCGCGCTCCGAGTCCAGCCAGCCGGTACGCGACCGCCCGGCCGATTCCCCGGGCGGCACCCGTGACGACCGCCGTCTTGCCTTCGAATGTCAGATCGCGCCATCCGTTGGTGCTCGCCATCAGCGCTGCCCGTACTTGTGATGGATGAAGTCGTTCATTCTTTCCACCTCCGCGTCAGGAACCGGCCTCGGGGCGCCAAGCTGAAGCGCGATGAACGCGACGTTTGCGCTCTCCTCGACAGCCATCGCCGCCCCGAAGCATTTCTTCAAGCTCTCACCCACCGCGATCACTCCGTGGTTGGGCAGCAGCACGGCGCGGTCGCTGCCCAGGCCGGCGGCCACCTGGTCGCCGGTGTCGGGATTCGCGGGCGGGACGTACTCCATGACCCGGACGGCGCCGCCAACGAACCCGGCGGATTCCGTGATCAGCGCCGGGATCGCGCGACCGACCACGGAGAAAGCCGCCGCGTACAGAGAGTGCGTGTGGATGCACGCTGCGACGTCGGGGCGGGCTCGATAGATAGCCAGGTGAACCGGGGTGTCGACCGACGGCTTGGCCTGTGCCATGTCTCGCTCGCCGTCCAGGCCGACGAGGACCAGGTCCTCGGGCTGCATGGTTTCGTAGTCCACGCCGCTGGGCGTGATGAGGCACTTGTCGTGACCGGGTTCGCGGGCGCTGATGTTGCCGGAGGTTCCGCGGACCAGGCCGGTGGTAATCATCTGTTTCGCGTAGCGCACCAGCTCCGCGCGCAGCGCCCGCTCCGAATCCGTCATGCCGTCCTCCTTTCAGCTGCCGCCATCTGCGCGGCACTGAAACGCTCCCAGGCCGGCTCCCACATCTCAGTCGACTGCGGCTCGAAAGCCCTCAGCTCGGTCGATCGCCGCACCAGATCGCGCCCCTGTTCGAGAGAGTCAACGAGCCCGAGGGCGATTGCCTGCAGCATCACGTTCCCGATCGCGGTCGCCTCGACCGGACCGGCCAACACCGACCTGTCGCCCGCGTCCGCGGTCATCTGACACAACAAGGCGTTGCGCGCCCCGCCTCCCACGACATGAATGGACGAGATCTCCCGGCCGGTCACCGACTCCAGGCGCTCGATGTTCCATCGATATTTCATGGCGAGACTCTCCAGGACGCAGCGGACGATGGCGCCGGGATCGGCGCCGAGCGTCTGACGGTTCTCGGCCGCCAGCTCAATGAGCAGCGCCGGCATGTTTCCGGGACGCAGGAGGCGCTCATCGTCCGGGTCGATCACCGCCGCAAATGGGCGGGCCTGCGCGGCGAGAGCCAGCAGCTGCTCGTACGAATAGTCACTGCCGCCAGCCGACCAGGCGCGGCGGCATTCCTGCACCAGCCAGAGCCCCATCACGTTCTTCAGAAGCCGGGTCGTGCCGGCAACACCGCCTTCATTGGTGAGATTGGCGTTGAGCGTCGCGTTGTTGATGAGCGGTGCAGGCACCTCCACCCCGACCAGGGACCAGGTCCCGGAGCTGATGTAGGCCGCGTTCTTGCCAGGTTGGAAGGGCACCGCCGCCACTGCAGATGCGGTGTCGTGGGTGCCCGGAGCGATCACCACAGCCTGGCCGAGTTCGAGCTCGTCTCGAAGCGGTCCCAGCACCGCGCCCGGTTGGACCACGGGACCGAAGATGTGAGTAGGAATCCCCAGCCGCTCGAGAAGATCCAGGGCCCATGCGCCCGCCACTGGGTCGTAACACTGTGTCGTTGTCACATCCGTGTACTCATCGACGCTTTCGGGAGTGAGCCAACGGCCGACCAGGGCCGGCATGGTGAGCAGGCGATCCGCATCACGGAGCCGAGCGTCGCCTGCGAGGACCATGGCCAACAACTGGTAGAGAGTGTTGATCTCGAGGAACTGGACCCCGGTGCGCTCGTAGATCTCCTGCCGCGGGACGCGCGCGGACGCCTTTTCGATCATCCCCCGCGTTCGCTCATCGCGGTAGTGCCCGGGTTTGCCCAGCAAGCTTCCTGAACGGTCCACCAGCCCGAAGTCGACGCCCCAGGTATCGATACCCACAGACTGAAACTCGCCTGCGCGGCCTAAACCGGCCAGCACGTCATCGCGGAGCCTGTCGGTGTCCCAATGCAGCGAGCCGGCGGATTGCACGGGGACATTGGGAAAGCGCCTGACCTCCTCCACCGACAGCCGATTGCCGTCGAAGTCAACGTCGACCACGCGGCCACTCTCGGCGCCGATGTCGACCGCCACCATGCGAGCTCGCTTCACGCTCAAGTCTCCGGGTACCCGCTGCCCGCGGAGGCCAGACCGCGCTCCTTGGCAACCTGTTCCACATAGCCGCTCCGACGCAAAGCGGCGATCGGGTCTGGGTCGAGCCCCAGGGCCGAGCGCGCCGCGCCAAGCAGCGGGCGTACGTCGGTCTCGTAGGCATCGGTCAGCGCGCGATGCGCGCCCAGTACGTCGCCAGACTCCTGCGCCGCCTGCAGGCGAGGCCTCTCTACGAGCAGCGCTTTGGCATGCGCGACCTGGACATTCATCACCGACTGGACCATCGCCTCGAGCTTCGGCTCGATGTTGTGCGACTGGTCGATCATGAACGCCACCTGGCCCGCATCCGCACCGGCCGCCACGATCTCGTTGAAGATAAGAAAGAGTTGGAATGGGTCGGCCGAGCCCACGATCAGATCGTCGTCGGCGTAGTTGCGGTCGTTGAAGTGGAATCCGCCCAACCGGCCGCGATCCAGGAGGTGGGCGACGATCTGCTCCACGTTGACTCCCGGCGCGTGGTGCCCCGTGTCGACCAGAACCTGTGCCTGCGGTCCGAGCTCAGCGCAGATCTCGAGCGCGGTGCCCCAATCGGGAATATCCGTGCTGTAGAAGCCAGGCTCGAAAAACTTGTACTCGACGAGGAGCCCGACGTCAGGCGGTAGAGCGCGGTACACCTCGGCCAGGCACTCGTGGAGCCTTCGGTCGCGGGCGCGAAGGTCGTCCTGTCCGGGGTAATTCGTTCCGTCGGCCAGCCAGAGGCTGATTGCCGTCGAGCCGGTCTTGCGCGCAATGCCGATGCAGTCGAGAACGTGGTCGACCGCCCGCCGCCGGATCGCGGCCGAAGGATTGCAGAAACTGCCCAGCTTGTAGTCGCCGTCCTGGAACAGGTTGGGGTTGATGGCACCGATTGCGATTCCATTGCTCGACGCCACGCGCTTCAGATCATTCCAGTCGCCGGCCCGATCCCACGGGATGTGGAGAGCAACCGTCGGGCAGATGCCGGTGAGCTTGTGCACCAGCCCTGCATCGGCAATCTTCTCCTCCACCGTCCGCGCCGCTCCTGGTTGCGCGAAGACCTTGAAGCGAGTCCCCGAGTTGCCGTATCCCCACGACGGGGTCTCCACGCGAAGCGCGTTGATGCGATCGATGATGCCTGTTCCATCAATCAAGATGAAACACCTCAGGCAGCACCTCGTGGAAGCCGGTCTCAGGCTGGATGGCGCGTTCCATGATGGGGGCCATCTGCTCCTCCCAACGCTGTGCGTCGGCGTTGGAGGACATCTGTCGCTTGAAGCTCTCGAAGTCGCCCACCTCCAGGTAGGCGAACAGATCCTGACCTTTCATGTAGATCGAGTAATTCGAGCAGCCGGCATCCTTCAGTGCCCGCAGCATCTCCGGCCAAACGGCCTCATGGCGACGGCGGTACTCCTGTTCACTGCCAGCCTTGACCCGCATTACAAAAGCGACTCTCTGCATGTCCCCTACGGAGCCCAACCGGACCCGCGGAGCGAGATGCTCCGCAGGACCGGTGGCCCTGATTTTCAGAAGTTGAAGTTGGCGATGTTGGACTTGTCGAACTTGTATGGCGGCCCGAGCAGGATGGTTTGACTCGCGCCCACGGTATAGGAACCCAGCTTGCCGGCGGTGAATTTCTGACCCTCGGCGTTTGTGATGGCCTTCGACGCGAGCTCGACGCCCGCATAAGCGGCCAGGTAGCCGAGGTCGGCGGGGTTCCAGAGCTCGAACGCTGTCACGGTTCCATCGTTGACGTACTGCTTCATCGAGTTCGGCGTCCCGAGCCCGACCAGCTGGACCTTGCCTCGGTACTGAGTTGTATCGAGGACGGCCGCGGCGGCGGCGATTCCGACAGTGGTTGGCGAAATGATTCCCTTGAGGTTCGGGTACTGCGCGAGCAGCCCCTGCGTTACCTGCGTCGAGGTGGTCGGGTCGTCATTGCCGTAAACGGTCGCCACCAGCGTCATGTTTGGGTACTTTGCCGCGAGCTCTTGCTTCATGAACCCAATCCAGGCGTTCTGGTTCGTGGCAGTGGAGGCGGCAGACACAATCGCTATTTGACCGGTGCTGTTGATCTCTGAGGCGAGGAGGTCAACCTCGCTGGCGCCAATCGCGTCCGGAGTGGCCTGGTTGATGAAAAGACTGCGGCAGCCGGGTGCGTCGGAGTCGTACGTGACCACGGTGACGCCCTGCCCCATTGCGGCCGTGAGAGTTGGGCAGAGGGCCGTGGCGTCTGTCGCCGAAACGATCAGGAGGTTAGCCCCCTGCGTGATCGCCGCCTGGATAGCCGGAATTTGGGATGCAGCAGTTGCGGCGGTCCCGCTGTTCTCGGTCCCAGTCTCGCCGAGCGTCTGCAACGCCGCCAGCGCACCGCCGGACTGGACGCTATCAGAGGTTGTGAAATAGGCGTTGCCCAGGTTCTTCGGGATAACGAAGGCTTTCAAGCCCGTCTTAAGCCCACCCGGGGATGAGCTCGATGAAGGCGTCGCCGAGCCTCCACAAGCTGCCACGGTAATCGTTGCCGCCGCGGCTAGAGCCGCCAGCAACCCCCGTCTGCGGAACCACCCCATCATGTCGTCACGCTCCTTTTTCTTGTTTTTCTTGTTGCCATTGCCAACTCACGCGCTCCCGATCCGAATCGCTTCACATTTCTCAGCCTCAGCCTCCATTCGCAGTTCCGGGTTGGTTAGCTCTCCACACCGGCCTATCCCTTGCTGTCGCGGACTCAAGTCCTGCGCGTGGCTCTTCATTCGCGCTCGCCCCGGGCTCCGTCATCGGCTGCTCCGCTGACGGCAATCCCGTAGGGCCGCTCAATCCCCTGCGCAGCCGGCTCAAGTACGAGACAGCAGTCGGCACCAGCACACTCGCAAGCAGCAACGATCCGGTGACAATCCCAGCGGCCCTTTCGTTGAAGTTCGCGAGCAGGAGAGCGTTTTGCATCGCGGCGAAAGTGAAGATGGCGAGAACGATCCCCACGATCGTCCCCGTGCCGCCGAAGATCGAGACGCCGGCAAACAGAACCACGGCCACCACGTCGAGCTCGAGTCCCGTGCCGTTGTTCGAGATTGACGTGGCGAGCCGGAACGTGAACAAAATGCCGGCCAGCGCCGACAACATTCCAGACAAGACATACAAGACCGTCTTGATACGGGTAACTCGGATTCCGGAAAACGCGGCTGCCTCTTTGTTCAAGCCAATCGCAAAGATCGCCCGGCCAATCGGCGTGACGTGGAGAGTGATCCCGACGAGGATGGCGAGTACGACGAAGATCACGATCGAGTAGGGCATGTCGGTGCCGGGAAATGGCAGGATGCCGACGTTTGTGTACGTGACGGGAAAGCTGGAAACGGAATTGGGGCCTAACAGGATCAGCGCCACACCGCGGTAAAGAGTCAGCGTGCCAATCGTCACCGCCAAGGACGGCAACCCGAATCTCGTGATCAGCACCGCGTTGAAGAGACCCGCCATCGCACCGGCCGCTAGTACGACAACCAGGACCGCAGGCATCGGCCAGCCGCGGATCCATAAGAACCCGAGAAGCGCGCTGCACATCCCGAGCGTGGATGCCACGGAGAGGTCGATCTCACCCGAGATCACGATCAAGGCCATAGGGAGCGCCATGATCGCGACCTCTCCGACGTTGAGGCTCATGTAGAAGAAGTTCCGGCTGGTCAGAAACTCTGGCGCCGTCGACGTTCCGAAAATCAGAACGAAGGCGGCCAGCAGAACGAGACCGGTCTCCCAGCGCGCAATGGGACGCAGGCGCGCGATCCTAGGCGCCACCGCGGTAATTCCCCTTACGAAGCGTGGTCGTCAGACGGAGGCTGATGCCCCGGTCGAGCGTGATCGCTGCGATGAGCAGGAAACCGGCGATCGCCTGAACCCAGAACGGCGATATGCCGAGCACCTGGAGGGCGGACGCGATGCTGGTCAGAAGCAGTGCTCCAAGTGCAGCGCCGACAGCGCTGCCGCTCCCGCCGAAGATCGCCACACCTCCGACGACCACCGCGGCGATGACCTGAAGCTCGATGCCGGTTCCCGCGGTCGAATCGATGGTCCCGTAACGGATCGCCCAGATCACTCCCGTTACGCCCGCTATGGCGCCGCTGGCCACGAAAGCCATGAATGTCCGTCGCGCCACTGGAATGCCCGCCAACCGCGCAGCGTCTGGGTTGGAGCCGATTGCGTACAGCTCCCGCCCGGAGCGGAACGAGCGGAGGAAGTACGCTCCCGCAGCGACCACGATGGCCGCGGCTATGGCCAGGTCCGGGATCCCGAGGACGGTCGCCTCTCCGATCGCGCGGAAAGAGGTTGGGAGCGAAAACGCGACCACCTGGCCGCCCCCCACGATCAAGATGTCCAGGCCTCGAAAGATGTAGAGGCTGGCCAGTGTCACGACAAGACTTGGCACACGCCCAACTGACACGACGAGGCCATTGGCCGCTCCACAAGCAATGCCGATGCCCAACCCGGCGGCGAACACCAACGGGATTGGGATTCCGGCAACGTGACCGAACAGGTTGGCCGACAGAAATGCCGAAAGGCCCACCACCGATCCAATCGAAAGGTCCACATTCCTGCTCACAACGACCACGGTTTCGCCGAGCGCGAGCAGCGCGATCATCGTCGTGTCCAGCAGAACAAACTGAATGTTGTTGAGGCGGAGGAAGTTGGGCTGCACGACCCCGGTCACGACCACGAGCAGCACGAGCACCGCGACGATCCCGAGTTCACGCGTTCGCGAAACGATGTCTGAGAGTCGAGCCGCGTTGGAGACCACGACCGGCGATTGGCGGGGGGCGGTGACCATCAGCTGGCTCGCACCGTCCCGGTTGCGGCGAGCATGACCGCTTCCTCGGTCGCGCCGGCGCGCGGAATCGTCGCAGCCAGCCGGCCTTCGTGCATCACCAATACCCGGTCAGCCATGCCGAGGACCTCCGGCAGCTCGGAGGAAATCATGAGAATCGCGACACCCTGCGACGCGAGGTCCGACAGCAGCCGATGAACTTCTTGTTTGGTTCCGACGTCAATGCCTCGCGTTGGCTCGTCGACAATGAGCACGCTAGGGCGCCGCGCCAGCCACTTGCTCAGCACGACCTTCTGCTGGTTGCCGCCCGACAGCATCGAGACCGGGTTGCTCAGCCGCTGGTATTTGAGGTGCAGCCGGTCTGCCCAGGTGGCAGCGAGCTTGCGCTCGTCCGCGCCGAGGATGAATGGGCCGCGCCGCAATCTGGCCAGCGACGCGAGGCTGACGTTCCGCGCGATCGAGAGCGCCATCACCAATCCCTGCTCGTGGCGATCCTCGGGAACATAGGCAACTCCCGCGTTCATCGCCGCCGGAGGAGAGGCCACCGGCAAGGACCGCCCTCCGACGATCACGTCGCCGGAATCGCGTCGATCGATGCCGAATATGGCCCGAGCCACCTCGCTGCGACCGGCACCGACAAGGCCGGCAAGACCCACGATCTCGCCGTGGCGTACGTCGAAGGTGACGTCGCTAAAGATCCCCACCCGGGTCAGCCCACGGACCGACAGCGCCACTGCTCCGAGTGACCCTTCTTGCTTGGGGTAGAACTCGTCCAGAGTCCGGCCCACCATGCGGCGCACAAGCTCGCCGGTGCTGAGTCCGCTGAGGGCCCCGTTGAAGACACGGCGGCCGTCACGCATCACTGTCACGGTCTGGCTTATGGCGAAAAGCTCGGACAGACGGTGCGAGACGAACAGCACGGCGGTGCCCGCAGCCTGCAGTGCTCGTACCACCACGAACAATCGATCCACTTCTACTGCTGAGAGGGCAGCAGTCGGCTCGTCCATGACGACGACCTGCGCGTCAAGCGAAAGCGCCTTGGCGATCTCAACGATCTGCTGATCGGCGATGGACATTCCTCTCGCAGGACGATCTGGATCGAGCGGTACGCCGAGCCGCTGCATGAGAGCGCGAACTCTGCGCTGCATCTCAACACGGTCGATGCGGCGGCCGAATCGCAACGGCTGGCGTCCCATGAAGATGTTCTCGGCTACAGACAGATCCGGAAAGAGCGTCGGCTCCTGGTAGATGACTGCGATGCCCGCGGCACGCGCCGCGGCCGGTCCGGTGAGCCTCATCTCGTTCCCGTGGAGGAGGAGGCGGCCGCGGTCGGGGCGATGCACTCCTGCAAGGATCTTCACCAAGGTGGATTTGCCGGCACCGTTCTCTCCGACAAGCGCATGCACCTCGCCCGCGAATAAAGAGAGGTCTACGTCCTGCAAGGCCTGGACGGCGCCGAAACGTTTGTAAACTCCGACCAGCTCGAGGATCGGGGTGGTTTGATTCATCGACTGCCCACCAACCGCACGTCAACGCCCAGTTTCCTGACCGCCGCCACCACGTCTGCGGGCGCTCGCCCGTCACTGATGACAAGCTTCAGCTGATCAGTCGCGCAGAAGGTTGCCATCGCCACTCGGTTCCATTTCGTGTGATCGAAGACGCCGATCACCTCTTTGGCGGTGGCGAGCATCGCCTTTTTGATTTCCGCCTCTTCCGCGTTCACGTCGGTCAGGCCTTCGGTCACCGTGAAGCCCACGGCACCGACGAAGGCTTTCTGGATGTTGAGCTGGCGAAGCATCGAGGTGCCCCAATTCCCGACGAGAGAAAGGGCCTCCCATCGCACCGCCCCTCCGGGCATGAGCACGGTGATGCTGGGCTGGCCGGCCAGCTCGGTGGCGACCCTGATTCCGTTGGTCACAACCGTCAGCTCTCGACGCGCTTTGAGGTGGCGGGCGATTTGAAGCGCCGTCGTGCTGGCGTCGAGGGCGATGCTGTCGCCGTCCTCCACCAGCCTTGCGGCCTCGGCACCGATGAGTTCCTTTTCGGTTCGGTGAAGGCGCTCGCGGACCTCGAAGGCGAGCTCGGCGCGGCTCCGGCCACCGGTGACTGCGCCCCCGTGAGTGCGAAGGACGCTGCCCTCGACCTCGAGGATGGCCAGATCCTTTCGGATCGTCACCTCGGAGACCGAAAGCATCTCGCTCAGCTCCGCCACCGAGGCGCGCGCGTTCTCCTCGATCATCTCGGTGATCACCTGGCGTCGCTCGGTTGGATAGCGGCGGCTTTCGGATGCTTTCGTTTGCAATCGAACACGGCGACTCTAACGGCAATCGAAACTCCGGTCAACCCCCAAAATAGTCGGCGACAAAGAGTAGGCGCTTGGCTTCACCGAACCAGATCGCCGCCTGGAGTACGTCATCGAATCGGTGGCACGGGCTACCCGGGCAACGGACCACGTACCAAAACACGTAATTCCACCGATTTCAGCCCGCCGCTCGACCAATAGCCTGGCGTGCATGGCACATGACATGCGAGAGACGACGATGCTGGCCCGCGTCGCGGGAGGAACGCAGAGCTCCTACGCACGATTTGCGGGATTGATGTACCTCTTTACGGCATTTGATGTCACGGGCGTTGTGATTCTTTCCAGAATCAGTGGAAGCGGCACCTTCCTGGAGGCGGCCCACAACATCGCGGCATCGGAAACGCTGTATCGGATCGGCTTGCTGTGCGGCCTGCTTGGCACCATCTCCACTGTGCTGCTCGCCATCGGCCTCTACGTGACCCTGAAGCCGGTTGACGCGAACCTGGCTCTGACAGCCCTACTCTTCAGGCTGGCCGAGAGCGTGATCGGTGGAGTGGCGACCGTATTCAGTTTCGCCAATCTTCAGATCTACCTCGAGGCGAATCACGCCTCCGCGTTTGATGCCGGCCAGCTGAGCCCGCTTGCGGACCTGGTTTCTCGTGCATCCTCAGTCGGCATCAACATCAGCGTGATCTTCTTCTCCGTGGGCTCGACCATATTCTTCTATCTCTTTCTGAGGTCGAACTACATCCCTCGATTCCTCGCGCTCTGGGGTGTGATCGGCTCTCAGATTTGCATGGCCGCCTTTGTTGGAAACCTTCTCCTTCCGCAGTCCTCGGATGCGCTCCTCGGTATCGGCGGCCTACCGATAGGGATAGCGGAGCCCGTCCTAGGTCTGTGGCTCTTGATTCGGGGCATCAACACACGGGCGTACGCATCGCAAGCCGTGAGCATGGCGTGACGGTGCACAATTCGTTTTCACGCTGGCGTAGCTCAATTGGCAGAGCAGCTGTTTTGTAAACAGGTGCTCTGTCTCTGAGATCGAGATCGTTCCCAAAAGGCCTCATGACCAGTTGTTCAAAAACAACTGAACAGCAGGTCTAGAACGGTGCCGACGAAGCTTACCGAGCTAAGCCGGAGACCTGCTGAGTGTCGTATCGGGCTCGGAGTGAACCGATCGCGTCCACATCGGGCGGGCCAGGACGTCCCAAAATCTCGGCCAGCTCTTCGAAGTAGCGTTCGTGGCCCGGCGGAGAACTGATGAACAAAATCCTGGCTGGCTTGTCGGTGTCGTTCCAGAAACGATGGGCCGCCCCCCTCGGCACGAACATGAAGCTGCCAGGCCCTATCCCAGTGCCGGTCTCGTCACCGACCTGCAGGTTGAGGGAGCCCTCGAGAACGTAAAACGTTTCCTCGATCGCGGTGTGGATATGGGCGCCGACGTCGAATCCCGGCGGCACCGTTATCTCGAAGACGGACATATGGTTGGAGTCGTCCGCGCCCACCTTAAGCACGATGCCGCCGCCAATCGGGTGCCCGGCACCGGGCTGCATCAGGTTGTTCCGCTCCATCTCGCCAACCTCCCTTTTCATCTTGACGTCTTCCGATTCGCGCAACGTACTTGACACACCTCTAACAATCGTTGGTTGTACTAGCGCTATGCCGCACCGGAGGAGTGTAGGCGGTCAAGTGGAAAGCCTTCGTCCAACCCGGCGCGGCGGGCCGGTCATGGCCTCCATCACGAGGCCTGCGCTAACCTTCGGAGGACGCCGGCGTAGCTCAATTGGCAGAGCAGCTGTTTTGTAAACAG
>Ga0209118_1000471_pt1 | contig 22204 bp, 17 predicted proteins | sample BlaSpr_A8_Ref_M1_FD_187988 | JGI IMG/M metagenome (GOLD analysis project Ga0209118, IMG submission 187988) | Forest soil microbial communities from Thunder Bay, Ontario, Canada - Black Spruce, Ontario site 2_A8_Ref_M1 (SPAdes) (version 2) | ecosystem: Environmental > Terrestrial > Soil > Boreal...
TCGGCATACTACCTCCGCCACTACACCGGCGACCCGCGCTACCTCGAGATGGGGCGGACCTTTCTCGCAGGGCTGCTCGCCCATTGCCGGACCGACGCCGGCTACACGGTGCTGAGCAACGTCGTGACCGGGGAGAAGGGCGATCTCATGCCGAGCTACTTCCTGGCCGAGACGCTCAAGTACCTGTACCTGATCTTCGCTCCCGACCAGGCCCTCGACTTCGACCAGGTGGTCTTCAACACCGAAGGTCACCCCCTGCGCCGCGACTTCCAAGCCGCCCGTCCCTGAGGCCGGTGGCGGTGACCTATGACCCGGCGCTGACGATCGCCTCGCTGCTGGTCGCCGTCGGGGTGACGGGCGTCGGCCTCTACAGCGTCGGCGAGCGCGTTGCCGGGCTTTCCCGGAGCGGCGCCACGCACCGCCGCGGCCGTCAGCTCGGTGGCCACATCGCTGCCAAAGTCGCCGGTCAGCGCCACGTCCTTGCGGACCTCGAGGCCGTCCGGGAAGCGCAACCTGGCGGAGAGCACGTGCGCGCCGCCGGCGGTCCAGGGCGCATGCTCGAGCTTGGCGAACCCGCGGCCGTCGAGGGTCAGCTCGACCGCCGCCACCCCGGCGCCCGGGTCGACCGCGACCGTCTGCGGGCCGGCGATCAGGCCGAGGAACAGGGTCAGGAAAGCGATCTGCATGAGCGGTCTCCGTGGCCGGCGCGCGGTGCCTGCTTCTCAGTTTTCTACAACTCGCAAGCCTGGCGGCGGTCGCGACTTGCCGGTAGAGTCGCAGGCGCGCTGCCATCAGATCACGCCCAGGCACCAGGACAAGGAGACATCGTTGCGCACGCCATCGACCCCCGACCCGAAGCTCGCGCTGCTCCGTCACGCCGTCGCGACCCTCGCCTACCGCGGCGGCAAGACCCTGCGCGGCTGCCCCGCCGGATTTGCCGACTTCCGCGCCGCGCCGGGAACGCGCACGCCGGCCGAGATCCTCGCCCACCTCGGCGACCTCCTCGACTGGGCCGAGTCGCAGGTCCGAGGCAAGCCCGCGTGGCGGGACTCGGGGCCGATGACGTGGGAGGAGGAGCAGGCGCGCTTCTTCGCCGCCCTGTCGGCGCTCGACCAGGCGCTCGGCAGGGACCTTGACATGACGCACGACGAGGGGCTTGGCAAGGCGCACGGCGGGGAGCCGGCCGCTGCCGCGCCGGCGGCGATCTCGGCGGAGAAGCTCCTCCAGGGGCCGATCGCGGACACCTTCACCCACGTCGGCCAGCTCGCCCTGCTGCGCCGCCTCGCCGGCGCGCCGGTGCGCGGCGAGAACTTCGTGCGCGCGGACATCGTCGCCGGCCGGGTCGGTCCCGAGCAGTCGCCTCCCGCCCGCGAGTTCGACTGAACGCTCGTGGCTGGCTCTCCCCAAGGCGCGGTCTCGCGCCGCCTCGCCATCCGGGTGATGAAGTTCGGCGGCACCTCGGTCTCCGGCGCCGAGCGCCTGCGCGCCGTGGCGGGGCAGGTGCGCGCCGCCGGCGGCGACGAGCGGGTGCTGGTCGTGGTGTCGGCCATGGCCGGCGTCACCGACCTGCTGATCGCCGGGATCGGCGCCGCCGAGGCGGGCGGCGACTCCGGCGCGGCGGAGCGCTTCGAGGCCCTGCACCGCGAGGTCGGCGAGCAGCTGCGGCCGGACCTCGGCCCCGAGCTCGCGGCGGCGGCGGCGCGGCGGCTTTCGGAGCTCGGAGGCGAGCTGGCGAGCCTGCTGGCGGCGGCGTCCATCCTGCGCAGCTGTCCCGACGCCGCGCGGGCCAGGATCTGCGCGTCAGGGGAGCGCGCCGCGGGCATCCTGCTCGCCAGCTTGCTGCGGGCGGGCGGCTCGCCATGCCTCGAGCTGGAACCGTGCGCGGTGCTGCTCTGCGAGGGCGATCCGCTCGAGGCGGTGCCGCTGCCCGGCCTGATCCGCGAACGGCTGGCCGGCTTCCGGGAGAGCGATGCCCCGCTCGCGCTGCTGCCCGGCTTCTTCGGCGGGCGGGCGCGTCGCGGCGGCTCGGACCTCTCTGCCGCCGCCGGCCACGAGCCTGACGAGCCGGGCGAGCCGGTGCTGCTGGGACGCGGCGGCTCGGACCTCTCCGCCGCTCTTGCCGCCGCCGCCCTCGATGCGCGGCTGCTCGAGATCTGGACCGACGTGGACGGCGTCTTCACCGCCGATCCGCGGGTGGTGCCGACTGCCGCTTGCCTCGCGGAGCTGAGCTTCGACGAGGCGATGGAGCTGGCGCATTTCGGCGCCAAGGTCCTGCATCCGCGCACCATCGCCCCGGTGCGGGCGCAAGGGATTCCGCTGCGGGTGCGCAACAGCTTCGCGCCGGATCGCCCGGGCACCCTGGTGCACGCCGGCGCCGCGGCTTCCGCCCGCCCGGCCCGGGGGCTCTCGCTGATGCGGGGCGCGGCGCTGCTCGACGTCTCCGGCCCCGGCATGAGTGGCGTGCCGGGGATGGCGGCCCGCGTGTTCGCCGCGCTGGCGGCGCGGGAGATCAACGTCGTCCTCATCACCCAGGGCTCGAGCGAGTGCGCCATCTCCGTCTGCGTGGCGCAAGCGAGCGCCGAGACGGCGGCCGAGCTGCTGGAGCGGGCCTTCGCGGCGGAGCGCGCCGCGAGCCTGATGGACCCGGTGGCCCTGCGGCGAGGACTGGCGATCCTCAGCCTGGTCGGCGACGGCATGCACCACCAGCCCGGCGTCGCCGGCGCGCTCTTCGGCGCGCTGGGGGACCTGGACTGCAACGTCGTGGCCATCGCCCAGGGCTCCAGCGAGCGCTCGATCTCCGCCGTCATTCCCGAAGAGCAAGGCGCCCGCGCCATGGAGGCGGTGCACGCCCGCTTCTTCGACGGCTGCGAGCGCCTCGAGCTCTACCTCATGGGAGTGGGCCTGGTCGGCAGGCAGCTGCTGGTCCAGCTGGCGCGGCAGCAGGACGGCCTGCGGCGGCGCGGCGTGGAGCTGCGCCTGTGCGCCGTCGCCGCGTCTGGCCGCATGCTGCTCGACCCCGCCGGGATCGAGCCGGCGGGCGCCGTCGACGCCCTGGCGGCTCGGGGCGAACCGCTCGACCCGGAGGCGCTGCGCGAATCGGTGCGCCGGCGCCGCCCAGGATGCCCGGTGCTGGTGGACTGCACCAGCTCCGCCGACCTCGCCGCGGCCTACGGCGATTTCGCCGCGGCGGGCTTCCACCTGGTCGGCGCCAACAAGAAGCTCAACAGCGGTCCGCTGGCAGGCTATCGCGCGCTGCGCGGCGTGCTCGCCCGCCACCGCCGCCGCTTCCACTACGAGACCAACGTCGGCGCCGGCCTGCCGGTGATCAACACCCTGCGCGACCTGCTGGCGGGCGGCGACCGGGTGCTGCGCATCGAGGGCATTCTCAGCGGCTCCCTCTCGTTCATCGTCGGCCTGCTGGAGCAGGAGGTGCCGCTCCAGGCGGCGGTCGAGCGGGCGCGGCAGGCCGGCTTCACCGAGGCCGACCCGCGGGAGGACCTCTCGGGCCTGGACGTCGCGCGCAAGGCGCTCATCCTGCACCGCGAGCTGGGCGGCTGCCTCGAGCTCGAGCAGGTGGACGTCGAGGGGCTGCTGCCGCCCGACTTCGACGCCGGCGGCGGCGTCGAGGCGTTCATGGAGCGGCTGCGGCAGCTCGACGCGGCGTTCGCGGCCCGTGCCGCCGAGCTGCGGGCGAGCGGCCGGGTGCTGCGCTTCGTCGCCGCGGCCGACGCCGCCAGCTGCCGCGTCGGACCGGTGGCGGTCGGCCCAGAGCATCCGCTGTTCGCCGTCCGCGACGGCGAGAGCGCGGTCAGCTTCACCACCGCCGCCTACAGCCCGCGGCCGCTGGTGGTGCGCGGCTACGGCGCCGGCGCCGAGGTCACCGCCGCGGCGGTGCTGGCGGACGTGATGCGCCTCGTCCAGGGCGTCTACCCATGAAGCGCGTGCGGGCGTACGGCCCCGCCAGCATCGGCAACCTGGCGGCGGGCTTCGACGTGCTCGGCGCGGCCGTGGCCCCAGCCGGCGGCGAGCTCTGGGGCGATGTGGTGGAGATCTGCGCGCTGCCGGAGGTAGGCGGGCCAGCTGAGAACGAGGGGCCGGAGGCGGCGCCCGGCGTCACCCTGGTCTGCGATGGTCCCTTCGCTCACCAGCTGCCTGACGACCCGGCCGACAACCTCGCCGTCAAGGCCTGCGCCGCGGTCGCCCGGCTCGCTCGCCTGGTTCGCGTGGAGCGCGCCTCTCGCGTCCAACTCCGGTGGGACCGGCCCCTGCCGCGCCTCGGAGTGCGGCTGACCAAGGGGCTGCCGGTGGGCAGCGGGCTGGGCTCGAGCAGCGCCACGGTGGTGGCGGTGGTCCGCGCCCTCGACGCGCTGCTGGGCCGGCCGCTCGACGAAGCCGGGCTGCTGGAGGCCGCCGGCGAGGCGGAGGCGCATGCCGCGGGAGCCCTGCACCTGGACAACGTCGCGGCGGCGCTCCTCGGCGGCATGCGCCTGGTCGACCCGGGGGGGCGGGCGCGGTCGCTGCCCTTTCCGGACGATCTGCGCTTCGTGCTGGCGGTCCCGGCATTGACCCTGACCACCCGCGCGGCCCGGGCCGCCCTCCCCGCAATGGTGCCGCTCGACCTGGCGGTCGCCCACGCCCAGAACCTCGCGGCGCTGGTGCACGCCCTGCACACGGCCGACCGCGAGCTGTTGCGCGCCTGCCTGCGAGACCTCCTGGCCGAGCCTCACCGTGCCGCGCTGGTGCCGGGCTTCCGGGCGGTGCAGGCGGCGGGGCTGGCTGCCGGCGCCTGGGGATGCAGCTTCTCGGGGGCGGGGCCGGCGGTGTTCGCGGTCGCCGAGGCCGGCGCCGTGCCGGCGGTCGGGGAGGCGTTGCGGCGGGCCTGGGCGGACGCCGGGATCGCCTGCGAGATCAAGCCTTGTGTCCTCGACCGCCGGGGGGCCCGGGTGCTGGACCCGGACGACGCGTGCGGCTGATCAGCACGCGTAACCCGGCGCTGGAGGTGAGCTTCAAGGAAGCCGTGTTGCGCAGCCTTCCCGGGGAGCGGGAGGGGGGCGGGCTCTTCGTGCCCGCCGAGCTGGCGCCTTGGGAGGACGCGGCCGAGCTGCTCGACCTCCCCTGGCCGGAGCGCTGCGCCGAGATTCTGTTCCGCCTGCTGGCGCCGGAGTACTCGCGGCAGGAGCTGGCCGAGATCGTGCGCGAGGCGTTCGACTTCCCGGTGCCGCTGGTGCCGGTGGCGCCGCTGGCGCCGCCGGCGCCGGGGCTGCCAGGATCGCTCGTGGCGCCGGAGGCGCTGGAGGCGGCTGAAGCGACGGCGGTGCGGGCCGCGGAGGCTCCGGCGAGCAACGGCGGCCTTTTCGCCTTGGAGCTGTTCCATGGCCCGTCGCTGGCGTTCAAGGACTTCGGCGCGCGGTTCCTGGCGGCGGTGCTGGCGCGGCTGCCGGCTCGACGCCCCCGCACCGTGCTCACCGCCACCAGCGGCGATACCGGCGCCGCGGTGGCCGCGGCGTTCTGGCGCCGGCCCGGCTGCCGCGCCGCGATCCTCTATCCCGAGGGACGCATCTCGCCGCTGCAGGAGCGCCAGCTGGCGTGCCTGGGCGGCAACGTGCTGGCGCTGGCGGTCGCGGGGACCTTCGACGATTGCCAGCGCCTGGTCAAGGCCTGCTTCGCCGATCCCGCGCTGTCGGCGGAGCTGAGCCTGACCTCGGCCAACTCGATCAACGTCGCGCGCCTCCTCGCCCAGGTCCTCTACTACTGGGAAGCGTCAGCCCAGCTGCGCCGCTTGTCGCCGGGCGCGCCCGGCGCCGGGCCGCCGCTCATCGCCGTGCCCAGCGGCAACTTCGGCAACCTCTGCGCCGGCCTCTACGCCCGCGAGCTCGGCCTGCCGGTAGCCGGTTTCGTGGCCGCCACCAACGCCAACCGCACGGTGCCGGACTACCTCGACAGCGGGAGCTACCAGCCGCGGCCCGGGATCGCCACTCTCAGCAACGCCATGGACGTGGGCGATCCGAGCAACTGGGAGCGCATCGCCCATCTCTACCGCCGCGATTGGGACGCGCTGCGCCGCGCGCTGCGCTGGGGATCGCTGGACGAGCGCTCGACCGTCGAGACGCTGCGCCGCCTGTGGGCGCGGGGTTATCAGGCCGACCCGCATGGCGCCGTGGCCTGCGGCGTCCTCGAAAGCGTCCGGCGCCCGGGCGAGACCGGCATCTTCCTGGCGACTGCCCACCCGGCCAAGTTCCAGGCCGCGCTCGCGGCCCTCGGCCTCGAGCCGGACCTCCCGCCCGCGCTGCTGGCGCTGCTGGACCGCCCCCTGCAACGCGAGGTGCTGCCGGCCGGCGAAGCGAGCCTCAAGGCGCGCCTGCGCGCCTTCGGGGAATCCCCCCCGGCCGGGCCGCGGTAGGCGGCGGATCTCCTTCCCGGCCTCCGATGGGCGAGCGGGTTGGATGCGGGGGCGGTGGACTGCGGTGGCTCGCCCAAAGGAGGCCGGGAAGGAGATCCACCGCCTGAGGCCCTTCCTCCGCCCCTACGGCCGTCAGTCTCTCCGGCCGCCGCTTACTCAAACGGGATATGCGGCCCAAGCCTGCGATCAGGAATCGAGATCGATGAACCACGCGCCGGGCAGAACCGCTCACTCGGCATCGCGAGCAGCACGTGAAAGCTGACAGATCGTTCGACCAGTTGCCGAGCTGTCGACGAGTTGCCGGTAGAATCCAGGCTCGAGCGATGAGCGATGCCCATCCGACGCTGCCGCCCCTCCGATGCCCAGGCGGTCGCCGAGCTGGCGACCGAGCTGGGATATCCGACGGACACCGCGCAGGCCAGCGCGCGCCTGGCGTGGCTGCTCGGCCGCGCGGAGGACGCGATCTTCGTCGCCGAGCACGAGGGAGCGGTGGTGGGCTGGCTGCACGCCTGCGAGACACACTCGCTCGAATCGGGGCCGGCCGCCGAGATCGTCGGCCTGGTGGTCGCCGCACCGCGCCGCGACCAGGGCTTCGGGAAGGCCCTGGTCCAGGCCGCCCTCGCCTGGGCCGCGGAGCGCGGTTTCACCGCCATGCGCGTCCGCAGCAACGTCGTCCGCCAGGAGACCCACCGCTGGTACCAGGCCGCCGGTTTCGAGATCGTGAAGACGCAGGCGGTGTTCTCCCGCTCCACGACGATCCCAGGCGCCACGCGAGACGACGGGGCTGGCGCCGGCTCGGAAAAGTGATTGAAGGCGCCAGCCATCCGGCCGCGCCATGCAACCGCGCGTGAACGACGATGGCTACGGCAGGTCTCAGATCGGAAGACTCGGATCGACCATCGCCTTCTCGAAGGTGCCCACGGCTTCGAGCAGGGTGAGCATCTCCGGTGGACAGGGGGGCGTAAAATCGTTCGCCACGACGAAGTGGTTCACGCGGCCGTGCCGCCCGTACCAGGTGATCTCGATGCGGTACGACTGGCCAGCTGGCACCTGGTAGGCGCTGCAGTTGCCCGCCAGGCTGCCGACGCGCGCGGGCGCGAAGCTCGCAGTGAGGCCCTGAAACACGTTGGCCGGCGCGAGGCCAAGACGCGCCTGGACGAAGGGGCCGAACCCGATCTGGGGCGCGTTGAAGCGCACGATCGAGCTGGTCGACCCATCGGTAGCCACCGACCAGTCCTTGGCAATGTTCAGCAGTCCGAGCGGCACGCCGTACTCATAGACCTGCGCGGAGTGCACGGTGAACAGAGCCATGCCCTGGAGCTGCGCCGCCTGTCCGCCGCGGGTCAGGAGAAGCGCCAGGGCACAGCAAAGGCCGACAGTAGCTCGCATCGAGACCTCCTCACCCACGTCAGTTGACGGCCTGCTCGAGACCGATGACTCGAATGGCTGAGATGTTGGCCAATCGCCGGTCTTCGGTGACAAAAGCTTCGGCTCCGGCGACGATGACCCTCGGCCCGAACTGCGGGTGGTCTTCGAAGTGGTAGACGAAGAGCATCGTGTCCACTCCGTAGAGCGGTACCGGGCGCGGCGATGCAGCGGCAGAGAGCGTCATTCCCAGGAATCGCGTTCGCGTTCCACCGCGGCGACCCCACCGCCCGCACGCTTCCAGACGTCTGCCCCCAGCCCGCGCGAGCTTTCGGTCCAGCCGCCCTTGGCGGCGCGCAGAATGACCTCTCCCTCTTCCACCGTGAGGATCACCACGTCGCCCGCTTCGATGCCCAGCAGGCGTCGAACGGCGGCCGGAATCGTCATCTGAAACTTGCTGGTCAACTTCGCGCTGGCGATCATAGCCTTGCCCCCTTACATTCTAAGATGAAGGTAAGGGAATGTCGAGAGCACGGGTTGCTGACGTCGCTGACGCCACCTTGGCGGTTGATCGTAGATCAGCGCAACAGGCGCAAGACTCTAGGCTGGCTCAGCCGGCTGCCCAGCTCATTTGGGAAAGCCATCGTCGATCCACTTCTGGAATAGCGCGATCTGGTCGGCGTCCCATGGCGGGTCCGGCGGCGGCGGCATCCGCCTGGCAGTGGTCAGCTTGACTTTCATCAAGATGTCCGAGCTGCTGTCGCGCACCTGCTGGTAATCGCTCAAGTCAAGATCGTAATCTTTCATATGCTGCACATCGATGTCGCGAAAGAGGGGCCGAATGTCGTTCGCAAAGCTGGTCTTTGGCATGGGTGTCTCCGGCGGTTGGGTTGCAGGTGGAGGAGTCGGCGGCGCGGGCGCGGAGGCGGGTGGCTTAGCTGAGGCCGCCGCCATGAATCGTTGCACCTCCAGCATCGCGGCCTTGTCCTTGGCCAGCAGGCCCTTCAGGGACTCTGCGACGTCTGAAGGCAAGGGAGGGCGGCTCTGTAGCAGGGACTCGGCAGCGTCCGAGGACAGCGTCAAGAGGTTGGCGTGCCATCGCCAACGGTCGACTTCCCGTGCCGGCAGGTCGACAATGTAAGGCAACTCGAACGGCGGCGCGGCGCGCGCCGGCTCGTCCTCGCGCCACTGCGGCATGCTGGTCAGCTGGTCGGCAGTCTCCCGCACGTCCCTCATGAAGCGGAGGGCGGCGCGGGCGAGAAACTGGGCGCGAGCTACGGGATCGGGAGCGTTGGCGCGGTCGAGTTGTAGAGCATGGCTCAGGGAGGCCAGGAGCAAGCGATAACGCAGGTTGAACAACCGCGCCAGTTCGCGCGACACCGCATGCACGATGGTGCCGTCGACGAGCTCGGGCGGCGGACAGCGAAGAGTATTGACGTTGGTCGGCACCGCTCGCGTGGCCGTCCAGGTGATCTGCCCGCGCCTGGGGTCCGTTTCCGGGAATTCCATGTAGATTTCGAGAAACCGCGAGAAGTGGGAATTCTGCCCGACGCTTGCTCCCTCCCCCTGCTCGGCCACCTTGCTAATGGCGTCACGGGCCTGTTGACGGTTGGTCACCTTGGGCACCAGGATGTGAGGAAAGCTGCCTCCTCTTCCTCCCAGCTTTTCCAGTCCTTCCTGGGAGGGCAGAAGTGTTGCGTCGAGAAAGTCGTTATCGGCGAGGTGTCCAGGCGATGGTGGCCGCTGGACGCAGGCCAGGTAGTCGTCATCCGGCTCGAGCAGGCCACAATCGAACCAGCGCTGACCCTCCGGCTCCTCGCCGGACGAGAAAATGCAATACAACGAAGCATAGAGGGCGCCGACGCGATTGACCGGCATGTCCTGGTTATCGACGTCCGCCCGCTGCCTCAGTTCTTTCTCCAACCCCGGCGCTGAAAGTCTTCCTTCCGGCTTCTCGGCCAGCACGTATTTGGCGAGCGATTCCTTGGTCAAAGGCTCGAGCCTGAAGTGAAAGGGGTAGAACTCAGAGAGAAATGGGAAGTGCTCGCGCTCGAAGTTGAGCGGTGCGCCGAGGAGCAGGAGCAGATTCTGCACCGTCATCAGGTGGCCCATCTCCTCCTGGGCGATAAACATGAGCGTGTCGCGCCAGCCGGGCGTGTCCGGCTTCGCCGGGTCGCCGTCGATCAACGCCTGCTGCTCGAGCGTAAGGCCATCTTCCTGATGCTTCAGGGAGAAGGCTGCATAGAGATATTGGACGAGCAAGGCATGCTCGACCTCGGCCGCGGTTCTCAGGAGGAAGATCGCCTCGTCTCGGGTATTGAGTGGTGGATCATGGGCGGGCACGCCCTGGCGAAACATCTCGGCGTGAGAATCGTCGCGGCGCTGGGCAGCCACCTTCTCACCTGGCGCCGCGCTGAGCAAGGAGAACACTGATGGCGGGCTCGCAGCCGCCGGCTTCAGCCATATGATTCGGTCTCTTGGCATGTCCTGCCTCCACGCATGGACCGGCAGCGGGTCGCGGCCACAGGGCGGAAGACGACGTGGTCAGCTCATCTTCACCAGGCGACTCTCCGACCGGTCATCAACCGTCACCCGCCAGATGAAGAATCCGGGAGGTAAAGGCTGCCCCGCGTCGTCGGTCCGATCCCATCGTAGCTCTCGCGCTGCCGGCGTCGGATTCGCTTCGTCGAGCAGCGTCCTGACCTGTTCGCCGAAGCGGTCCCAGATCCGAACCGTGAGTCTGGAGGCGTCGTGCGGGACCGTGATGTCCAGAGTCGCGGGCCCGGTGGCTTCCAGGGGCGCGAGTGCGGCGAGGATCTCACCGCGTAGTGGAGCGGCTGCCAGAACTTCCTCGCGAGTTGGCGCTGGCTCGGATGAATATTTGTAGACCGTCTCGCCCGAGGAGTAGCCGATGGTAACGGGGTCGCCAAAGAATCGGAAGCGGTTGATGGCTTTCCCGATCTCATTGGCGTCTCGCCAGTTCAACCCTCCATCGACGGTCTCGCTGCTGGACAGGCGGGTGAAGGTCGCGTCGCCCCAGCCGCCGACCCACCCGTGCTTGTCGTCGATGAACCCGATCCCTTCGAGATTGGCATTACCCTGGGGATCGTTGACGACATGCCGTTTCCACGTCAGCCCGCCGTCGAGCGTGGACAGGATGGCGCCGAGCTTGAAGTTCTCGAGCGAGATGAAGCCGACGCGGGGATTCCGAAAGAAGATCTTCCAGCCCCATTCGCCAAGCGGGAACTCACCGTGCAGGGCTGCCGCCCGGTTGACCCAGGTGCGCCCTCCATCCTCGGTGAAGAGCACGACCGGTTTGACATTGTCTCTTGTCGGCACCCCCTCGTCGGCTTTTCCTCCAACTACCCAGCCTCGGTCCGGGCTGGTGAAGTAGGTATCGATGAGGATGTCGGCCCATGGTCGCATGTCCCAAGCGGTCCAATTCTGGCCGCCATCCACCGTCTTCATCATCCGCGGGGGCCGTTTGGGGTCGTTCGTGCCCGATGCGAACACCACGGCCTCGCTGACCACCGATAGCCCACAGACCGCGGACGGGGCCAGCGCCGGCAGGCCGGAGACCGCCGACCATTTCTGGCCGCCATCCAGCGTCGCGAAGAGCGGCTTGCTCTTGCTGAGCGTACCTGCCCAACCCCGCTGTGCCGAAGCGAAGCCGACGCACCGAAGGTAGACCGTGGGATCGTGGAGCTGCTGGGTCCAGTGGTCGAACCCGTCGGTCGTGTGAAGGATCTGCCCGTTGCTATTGACCGCCCATCCGACTTGTGGGTCGTTGAACCAGATATCGTCGGTACGCGAGCTGGCGGTCGGGGCATTCGTCGGCCGCCACTGAAATCCACTGCCCTGCTTGGCCATGTGTTGCGATCCTCTCGCCGGAACGTTTGATGATCACGCAGCCGGCCAGAAGCAGTCTCTAGCCCGCCGCGAGCTAACCACCACATGCGAGGGCCTCCTCCGGCGCGAGGCGACGCGGATCGTGGTGCCACCTTTTAGGACGGACAGTAGTCTACGGTTCTCAAAAATGGCCTGTCAAATATATCGAAACATCGAAAATCATACATACGCAGGAGCAACCATTGCGTTCGGCGTCGCTCCTGGGCGTCAAGGAAAGCGGCTGGTCGACCGGTTGAGCCCGCAAGGAAGCTATGGGAAGGCGGTGTGCCGGCGCACGGCGGCCGCCTGGAAGGGGTGCCGATTATAGCGGTACACGCTCCGCCCCGGACCGAGGGCAGCGCGAACGGCCGCCGGCTCCAAACGAGTCTATAGTCTGAGGCCATGGACTCCGCACTGCGCCGGGCCTGGACCGGGATCGTGACCGCCGAGGACTACGAGAAGCACATGGAGGCCGTCGGGCAAGCGCAGGCCGCGGCTGAGTTGACCCGCGATCTCATCGAGGCGGCGGCGCTGAGCGCCGGCGGCCGCGTCACGATCGCTGGAGCCGGAACCGGTCAGATGCTTGATTTCCTGGACCCGGCGGTCTTGCGTCCGTACCGTCTGACCTGCACCGATCTCAACCCGGCATTCCTGGCACGCCTGCAAGGCAGGCTGGCGAGGCACGGCCTGGAGGCCGAGATCCTGGAGGACGATATCGAGCGGACCAGGCTCGCCCCGGGACCCGACCTGCTGCTGGCCACGCTGCTGCTGGAGCACCTCGACTGGCGGCGAGGGGTCGAGGTCTTCGCCGGGCTGCGGCCGGGGGCGTGCGGCATCATCGTGCAGCAGAACCCGCCGGAGATGGCTGCGGCCGTCACGCCGGGCCGCCGGCTCCCGCCCTCGATGGCAAAGGCGCTGGAGACGGCCCACCCGGCCCTGGTGCCGAGCGATCAACTCATCGCCCTCATGGCTGCGCAGGGCTATCTTCAACGGCAGAGTGCGGCTCGCGAAGTGGCTGACGGCAAGCGGCTGATTGGCCTCCTGTTTGGCAGGTCAATCTAGCGACCATTGTTCCTCGAAGGGAGGGAAGGATGTCTCCAAAAAGCAGTTGGATCGTCGGTTTCCCCATCTACGACGGCTGCACCCTGCTCGATTTCGCCGGTGCGACCCAGATCTTCTCGCAATGGGTTGCCGCCGGATTCGAGTCCGTCTGGCTGGCGCCCAGCCGGGACCCCGTGCGCACCTCCGAGGGGGTGCAGGTGCTGCCGAGCCGGTGCTTCGACGATCCGGGGCTGATCGACATCCTTTTTGTGCCTGGCGGTGGCGAGGAGGTGGGGAAGGTGATGCAGGACCCGGCGTACGTCGACTTCGTGCGCCAGGCCGGGCAGGCTGCCCGCTTTGCCGGCGCGGTCTGCACCGGCGCGTTCATCGTCGCCGCCGCCGGCCTCCTGGATGACTGCGAGGCCACGACCTACTGGAGCCAGCGGGAGAACCTGGCGCTCTTCCCGCGCATCACGGTCGCCGCCGGGTATCCGCGATGGGTGTTTTCCGGCAACCGCTTCACCGGTGGCGGCGTCTCATCTTCCATCGACCTCGCACTTGAGCTGGTCGATCGCCTCGCCGGTCCTACGAAGTGTCAGGAAGCGCAGCTCTCGACGCAGTACGCTCCCAGGCCCCCGTTCGACTCCGGCGATCCGGCCACGGCCCCGCCGGAGGTGACTACCGCTGTCCACACCAACCAGAAGCAGTTCATCGCGTGCATCAAGGAGGCGACCCTCGAGGTGATCGGCCGGACATAGAAGCCCAGACGCGTCGATCATCCTCACTGCGTCCGTCGTTGGCTCGAAGGCGGCCGTCCGCGTCGCCCGTCAAGGCTACGGCTGCTTCGAAGAGCTGTGACTCCTCCCACCGCTGTCGGGTCGCGACCTGGACGATCCTGCCCGCACGGTCGAGCACGAAGGCTTCGATCCGGTGGCGGTTGACCAACCCCGACTTGCCATAGTTGACTCCGAGCTCGAAGAAGGCCCGCATGGGAGCAAGATCCCCCACCGTTCGGAGCAGGCGGTGGTTCTCGCTGGTACTCATCCCCCAGCTTCGCGCGTACTGGACCAGCCGCGGTGGCAAGTCGTACGCGGGATCGTAGGTGATCGCTGCCGTCCGAATCGAGTCGCCGAGGCCTGCGGAATGCAGACGCTGCTGCAACCGGCCGAGCTTGGCGATCGTCAGAGGACACTTGGTCGGATTGTCACATCGCGTGTAGAAGAACACGACGATGGACGGTCGTCCGATGAAGAAGTCGCGGAAGGTCAGCAACTCGCCGGACTGGTCTTGCAAGACGAGCTCGGTTACATCCGTCGGCGAGGACTTGGGCGCATCGACGAACCGGCGCGCATGCCCACAGCACTGTGCGTCGTGTTGGATCGCCGCCATGGCTTCGTCGAGCTGGGCTGCGGTGCGCGGACCAGGCTCCTGTGCTCGGAGCTCCTGCAAGCGCGGAAGCGCCCGCTCCCCTGCCTTGCCCAACCAGCCCATGGTGCGGATCACCTCCGCCACGGCCGTGGTCGGCTCGCCCTCGGAACCATAACCGCCGTAACTATCGAGGCGGACAGTGTCGTCGCGCTGCCGGATGTAGAACAATGCCGACAACAGCGGCGCAACGAAGGCGGCGGAAGGCTCGGGATGATTCCTCAGCACGCGCGCCGCGACGGCGGTCAGCCACGCCTCGTGCGGACTCTCCAACTCCTCCAGAACGAACGGCAGGGCGGCCGTCGGGAGCGTGTGATGCCCCAGCGCGAGCAGCAACGCCCCGCGCATGCGAACGACCGCGGCCGTCCCCACGCCGTCGTAGAGCGGATGACGTTCGTCGAGCAGGTCGAGGAAGGACTGGGTGTAGGCGCTGTCACCACGACCCGCCTCGACGAGTCGTATCAAATCTGCCTCGGAGCGCAGGGCGAGAGAGGCAGGCACCGTCTCGACCGCGCCGCCTCCGCAGCAACACCTATCGGAGGGCAGAAGGGTCGCCGCACGGTGCTGCGCACGTTTCCTTCGTCGGCTGGATCTCGTCTATCCCCATAGCTGATCCTCAGCGTCCCAGGCCGAGGTCGAGGCCGCGTTCGAGGTCTCTTTCGACGGCGCGAACGGCCAGATTGACCGGGATCGCGACCCTTGGCGGGAGCAGGAGGAGGGCGCTGTCGACGGCCGCGCGGCCCATGCCGCGGATCGCGGTCTCGATGGCGTCTTGCGCGCTGCGCGAGGCTTGCTGGTGGGTGCGGAGGGTGGTGGTGACGCGGGCCAGCTCTCGCCTGATCTGGGCGGGGCGCGGCATGCCGGCGGGCGGGGTGCGCGCCGCGGCTGCGGTCGGCAGCTCGCGCGAGGGTTGTCCGGCGGTCGGCCCGGGGAGAAGGCTTGGACTGACGAGCGCCTGGGTTCGGGCGCGATACGTCTGCTTGGCTGCCTGGAGGTTCGCGAGGCTGCGCTGGTAGGCGTCGAGGCGGCCGGTCAAGGATGCCACGGCCTGGCGGGCTTGGGCCCGGTCGCGACTGGGGGCGCCGAGGAGCGCATGGCCGCGGAGGATGCCGTAGGCGCGGGCCTCTCCCTGGCGGAGGCGCTCGGGCGCCGCGGGATCGCGGAGGAGGCTGCGCAAGGCTTTGACGGGATCGGCGTAGACCTGGGCCGCCGGCTGGGCCAGGGAGCGGCGCGACTCGCCGACTCGCCGCCTCGCTTCCTGGAGCGACGCGTGCGCGGCCAGGGCCGCGCGGAGGGGGCGCTCCTCGCGGGTCGCGGCGGCGGTCTTGGCGGCGAGGTCTTGGAGGCGGCTGACGGCGCGGCGGAGGTCGGCGGCGGCGTAGTCGCCGGCCAGGTCTCTGTGGCCCGGGCGCGAGAGGGCTTTGTCGAGGTGCTCGCGGCTGGGGAAGGTCTCGCGATCGGCGAAGAGGTCGAGGCTGTCGCGGTGACGGGTGAGCGCCACCTGGGCTGCGTGGCGGTTCATCCGCGGGTCGGCGAGGACGTAGACGCGGTCCGCGTTGGCGTGCCCCGACCGGTGCACGCCAACGGCATAGCCATGCGCGACGGCGCGGTAGCGGGCCGGATCGAAGGCCACCGTGCGGCCGTCGTCGAGACGGACCGCGAGGTGATGGGGCTCCGCGGCGACGACGGTGCCGAGGGTTCCCTTGCGCACACCACGGTCGGCGGCGGCGTCGAGGTTGAGGATCTTGATGCCCTGGTGGTCCTCGCGCAGGAAGACGATGCGGTCGCCTGGGGCAAGCTCGGTGGCGCCAACGCGGATGCCGGGGCCGAGCTCGCCCGCGGCCCGGCGCTCGGCGCGGACGGCGTCGTTGAGCTGCGTCACCTCGGCGTAGCTGGAAGCGAGGATGAGCTGCGACCCGGCGGGGTCCTGGCGGCGGCCGCGGGCGTAGGCGGCGAGGAGCTCGGCTTGCGCGGCGCCACGGGTGACGGTCCAGTGGAGGCGGCCGGCGTCGTCGCAGCGGTCGAGGGCGGAGGCCACCGGGCCGCCGGCGGGTAGGGACGGTCCTCCCGGGAATGCCACTGGTCCACCCTGGACGCGCGGCGGAACCGAGTGGCGATCGGCGAAGCCGCTGCCGGCGAGCTGCTCGGCGACGGCAGGCTGCCGGGACTCGCGTTGCCTGCCGGTGGCGTCGATGCTGGCAGCGTCGACGCGAGCAGTGTCGATGCGGGCGCTCGGGTGAAGCTCGAGCAGGCCGCGGTAGGCGTCGCCGGCGCCGATCGCCTGCAGCCGGTCGGAATCTCCCATCAGGACGACCTTGGCGCCGCGCTCCTCGGCCTCCGCGAGGACGCCGCCGAGCCGCCGCACGTCGAGCAATCCTGCCTCGTCGAGGAGGAGAACGGAGCGGGCGTGGAGGCGGCCGGCGCCTTCCGACCAGGCGTGCTCGAGGGTCGCGAGGGTCCTGGAGCGGACGCCGGTGGCGCTCTCGATTGCCGCCGCGCCTTTGGCAGTCAGTGCGGCGCCGCGAACCTCGTAGCCGCGCTCCTGGTAGGCGGCGGCAATGGTGCGGGCGGCGGCAGTCCTGTCGGCGCGGCCGCCGCCGACGACCTGGGCGAGGTCGGCCGCCGTGGTGGCATGAAGGACGGCGGCGCGATGTCCTGAGGAAACTTCGTGGGTCGCGCGCTCGCCAGGGTCGAGACGGAAACGGTCCCGCGCCGCCAGGCTCGCGGCGGCCGCCAGCAGCCGCGCTTCGGCGTCGAGGTAGTCACGCGTGGTGTAGCGGTTGGCGCCGCCGGCGTCCTTCCCAAGATCCAGAACCCGATCGGAGCGCAGGGCTTCGCGGACCAGGGCGACGCTCTCCGGCTGGTAGAACGAGGCGCGGCGCAGGTCCGCCTCGGTGAAGGTGGCGCGGGTGCCGGTGAGGCCGTCGAGCAGCGCCGCGGCACGGTGCTCGAGGCTGTCGCCGGGCGGCGGCACGTAGATGCGTCCCGGAGGCAAGACAGGAGGCGGCTCGGGATGCGCCTGGCGGTGATCGTGGAACGTCTCGCCGAAGCGCTGGGCGAGCTTTGGGCCGGAGAGCGATCGGTCCACGTGCGAGAGGGAGGCGAAGCGCGAACCGTCGGTGACGAGCAGTCCCGCGTTCCGGGCCGCGGGTTCGAGCCGGAAGCCGAGAATGGCGAGGCGCACCTCGAGATCGCTCCAACTGGTGGCCTCGGCAAAGGAATTCACGGCCTGGTCGCGGACGCGATCGGCGAGGGGCTGACGGCCGGTGCGCAGGGCCTGCTGGTAAGCGCCGGTGGTTAGTTCCGGGATGGTCGGGTCGCGATCGCCGTCGCGGGACAAGCCGTAGTCGATCTCGATGCTCCTGACAGCTTCGCGCATCTTGAACAGATCGTCATGTCGGTGCCACGTCGGACCGTCGTCGCCCACGCGGTTGACGACGACGTGGACGTGCTCGTGGGCCGTGTCACGGTGAGCGACGACCAGTACTTGGTGGCTGTCGAGGCCCAGACGCAGGAGCACCTGGTCGACGGCCTGGTTCCACTGCTCGGGGCTGAGATGCTCGGAGGAGGGCAAGGTGAGGCCGAAATGGTAGACGGGCTTCTTGGTACGGAAATGCTCTTCAGCGTGAGCGCGCATGACCTGGGCAATGCGCGCCGGGTCGTCCGCGCCGTTGAGATTGCGGGAGGACAGCCAGGCAACCCGGTCGGGATTGGAGGCGTCCCGAAAGCCCCGAGTGAGATAGGCGACCAGCCCGGCGAAGTCCTTGCGGAGACCAGTGCGGTGGCCACCTGCAGAGAGGCAGCCGCCCTTGAAGACGATCATTCTGCAAAGTCCCGGGAGGCTGCCGCGTCGGCCGTCAGCAGTTCCTCACGCAGCGTGTGAATCGTGTCGAGGAGTCCGGTCACCGCGTTCATGAGCTCGGGCGCGAGAGGGGTGCCGCGGTTGGCCAGCTGGACGACTTGGTTGAGCTGCTTGCCAATCCGGTTGACGGCGACGATGGCGGAACGGACGAGAGGCCGGCGCTCCCTGGGCTTGGAGCCCAGAATCACCGCGCGCATGAAGGCGGAGACCGGCAGCTCGCAGGCATGGGCGTGCTCACGGAGCGCCTCGAACTGCTCTTCGGTGAAGATTGTCTTGGCGAAATGCGTGAACTTGGCGGGTGGACGCTCGGGTGTCCGCGCGTGCAACGCCGCCGGTTTTCGCCGGGCGTATTTCGCCGCGCGCAGACTCTGATCTTGGAGCCAGGTAGTGCGACGCATGCGCGCGTCCGCGACCGCGGCATCAATGCATGCAAGCTCGCGGAGGGAGAAGTAGATGGTGAGCTTGGTCTTGATCATGGCCATCGATCCTCCCGATCTCAGTCACCTACGCCGCTTCGTCAAGCAGGCCAACCGCCCGCGCGCCTGGGGAAACAAGCACTGCCGAGAGGCAGAGGCAGCGCCTTGGGGCCAGGAGCGGGGCGCCTTCGAGTTCCAGTCCCAAGTCATGCATGGTCACCATAGCATTTAGAACATCAAAAGACAAGCCTATATCATGGTCTTGTGGAAGGGACGGAAAAGTGCGATCGAAGAGTGGGTGAGGGTAAGGGAGGCAGGAGCTGCGGCAATTGTGAGCCGCGAGACGGTAGCGCTGCAGCCCTCGGCACGCTGAAACCACTGCCTATGGAGGCCGTAATAGATGACGTGCGGGGGCCCGGAGCGCTCCGCCAGGACGCCCAGACTCGATGAATGCGGATTCTGGCGGCACCGGGCTCGCGCGGGTTGGCGGTGCAGGATGACCGGCGGCGCCGCTGCGTGGCAAGGCCAATCGAGGACGGACCGCGACGGCGGCCCTCGCGAGCAGGAGGTAACCGATGAACGAACCGCGTGATCTCGAGGTCCGGCTCGGCGGGAACGGGTCGCAGCGGCGGCGGCGAGTGGGCTGGATAGGCGGCCTGGCCGCCTTCGGCGGCCTGAGGCGCCTGCGCGGGGAGCTGGATCAGGACCTTCGCTATGGCCTGCGACAGCTGCGCCGGAGCCCGGGGTTCACGCTGGCCGCGGTGCTGACGCTGGCGCTCGGGATCGGCGCCAACACGGCGATCTTCACCCTCGTCCACGCGGTGATGCTGCGCTCGCTGCCGGTGGCCGATCCGGCCCGGCTGTACAGCCTTGGCGACGACAAGAACTGCTGCGTCCTCAGCGGTGTGCAGGACGACTTCACCGAGTATTCGTACCCGCTCTACGTCGAGCTGCGCGACCATACGCCGGAGATCTCCGAGCTGGCCGCCTTCCAGGCCCACCCGGTGACGATGGGCGTCCGCCGCGCCGGTTCCCCGGCCCCCGCGGAGCCCGGCCTGGGCGAGCTCGTCTCGGGCAACTACTTTGCCATGTTCGGCATCGGCGCGTTCGCCGGCCGCACCTTCACCTCCGCCGACGACCGGCCCGGGTCGCCGCCGGTCGCGGTGATGAGCTACCACGCCTGGCGCGAGCGCTACGGCCTCGATCCGTCGGTGGTCGGCGCGTCGTTCATTCTCGCGGGCCTGCCGGTGACGATCGCCGGCGTCGCGCCGCCGGGGTTCTTCGGCGACACCCTGCGCAGCGATCCGCCGGATTTCTGGCTGCCGCTCGCCGCGGAGCCGCTGCTCGACCGCGGCGCCTCGCTGCTGCGGCGCGGCGACACGTTCTGGCTCTACGCCATCGGCCGCCTGCGCCCCGGAGCGCGGCCGGCCCTGGTCCAGTCGCGCGTGACGGCGGCGGTCCGGCAATCGCTGGCGGCGGAGCCCTGGCTCACCGCGGAGGACCGCCGCGAGCTCGGCAAGCTGCGCGTGGCGCTCACGCCCGCCGGCGGCGGCGTGAAGGCCCTTGCCGACGAGTACGCGGACGGGCTCCGCCTGCTGATGGTGGTCTCCGCGCTGCTCCTGCTCATCGCCTGCGCCAACATCGCCAACTTGCTGCTGGCGCGCGGGATGGCGGGCAGGCTGCAAACCGCGGTGCGCCTGGCGCTCGGAGCGGCGCGCGCCCGCATCGTCAGGCAGACCTTGACGGAAGGGCTCTTGCTCGCCGCGCTCGGCGGGATCGCCGGGCTCGGGGTCGCGTTCGCCGGCACTCGCGCGATCGTGGGCCTGGCCTTCCGCGGCGCGAGCTTCGTGCCCATCGACCCGAATCCATCGCTGCCGGTGCTGGCGTTCACGGCCCTGATATGCCTGCTCACCGGGGTCGTGTTCAGCGTCGTGCCGGCCGTGATCTCCTCGCGCACCAACCCGGCGGAGCCGATGCGCGGCGCCGGTCGTGTCACCCGCGATCGTCATGCCTCGCCACAACGCTCGCTGGTGGTGCTGCAGGCCGCCCTGTCGCTGGTGCTCCTGGCCGGCGCCGGGCTGCTCACCCAGAGCCTGCGCCACCTCGAGGACCAGCACTTCGGTTTCGCGACCGGCGGGCGCATGATCGCGCGGGTCGACCTCGGGCTGGCCGGCACCTCGCCGGGCCGGCTCGACTCCCTCTACCGCGAGCTCGAGCGGCGCCTCATCCGGATCTCCGGCGTGGTGAGCGCCAGCCTGTCGCTCTACAGCCCCATGGAAGGCAACAACTGGTCCCTCCCGATCAACATCGAAGGCCGGCCAACCGAGCTCGGCAGGTCGCCGTCGTTCGACCGGGTGAGCCCGCACTACTTCGAGACCATCGGCACGCGGCTGCTGCGCGGCCGCACCATCGACGAGCGGGACACGCCGGCGGCGCGCCGCGTGGCGGTGATCAACGCGACCTTCGCCCGCCAGTACTTTCCGGGGCAAGACCCGCTCGGCAGGCATCTCGGCCTGGTGGAGGTGGCCCACGGCCAGGACTACGAGGTCGTCGGCGTCGTGGAAGACGCCAAGTACCAGGACGCCAAGGCTCCCGCCGCCGCCACCCTCTTCCTGCCGCTGCTCCAGGACGTCGTCTACGCCAACTCGCACCTGGCCAACGCCCAGGTCCGCTCCAACCTCGTCGAGGGCATCCAGCTGCGCGTCGCCGGCGAGCTGCGCGGTCTGCAAGCCGCCGTCCGGCGCACCCTTGCCGAGCTGGCGCCGAGCTCGACCGTCATCAAGCTGGTGAGCTTCGACGAGCTGGTGGCGCGCAACTTCAACGGCGAACGGCTCATCGCGCGCCTCACCTCGCTCTACGGCCTGCTGGCGCTGGTGCTGGCTTCGATCGGTCTCTACGGAGTCGCCTCGTACACCGTCGTGCGCCGCACCCGCGAGATCGGCCTGCGCATGGCCCTGGGAGCGGACCGCGGCGGCGTGATCCTGATGGTCCTGCGCGGCGCCTTGCGGCCGATCGCGCTGGGGCTGCTGATCGGCGTTCCCGTGGCGCTGGCTGCCGGCCGCGCCATGGCGAGCCAGCTCTTCGGGGTGACCGCCGCCGATCCCGCCGTCCTGGCCGTCGCCGTCTTCGTCCTGGCTGGCTGCGCCGTGTTCGCGGCCTGGCTTCCTGCCCGCCGCTCCGCCTCGATCGAACCGATGACGGCCCTGCAGTCTGATTAAGGGAGGCGGGGTCGATCAGCGCATGGCGCCGGCATGGCGCGCCACCCGGGGGGCAAGGGAGGAGTGGCGATCGGCCGCGGGCCATGCCGGTGTCCGCATAGGTCGGAAGTCATGCCTCGCCGCATAGCCCGAGCGCCACAGGTGTTCGCTTCGCAGCGCGTGTGCCGAATCGACGCCGGGGTTAGAGCAGCTCACGCAGGCGCTTTGCCGCGAGCCGGGCGCGCAGCGCCAGGAACAGCTCCGCCGTGGCCACCGCGTCGACCAGGGCGTCGTGGTTGGGGTAGGCGGGCAGGCCGAGGGCGGCGCGGGCGGCGGGGAGGGCCGCCGGCAGGGGCGCCGGGTGGGGGGTGAGCAGCCGCTGACGGACTTCCAGGCGCCGCAGCAGCACGACCGTGTCCACCACCTGCGGCCGCGGCCGCGGCCAGGTCCGGCCCGCCGCGCGCCAGGCCTGGCGCAGGAAGCCGAGGTCGAGCGGCGCGTGATGGAGAACCAGGATACCGGCGCGCAGCCGCCGGTCCACCTCGGGGAGCAGCTCGGCGAGCGGCGGCGCCGCGGCGAGCTCCGCCGGCAGCAGGTGATGGGCGCGCAG
>Ga0209118_1000472_pt1 | contig 22176 bp, 18 predicted proteins | sample BlaSpr_A8_Ref_M1_FD_187988 | JGI IMG/M metagenome (GOLD analysis project Ga0209118, IMG submission 187988) | Forest soil microbial communities from Thunder Bay, Ontario, Canada - Black Spruce, Ontario site 2_A8_Ref_M1 (SPAdes) (version 2) | ecosystem: Environmental > Terrestrial > Soil > Boreal...
GTTTCGCGAGCCGTTCATGACCGGCGACGCCGAGCACACGCGGGCGGCGGCGCTGGCGTGATGGCAGCGACGACCACGCCCTCCACGCGGCCTTGGAAAATGAGTGTGGGCCGCACGCGAACGCGCCGCACCAGAACGATCATCCTCGGATCGATCTCTGGCTGGACTTTGGCGTTGGCGTCATAGATCAGCGGCGGCATGAAGACCTGATAGACGGGTTCTTCCCGGGCGGGGGGCGTTTCGACAGTTGCGGGCTGGATGTTCGACTTTGCGTCGGGAGCTCTCTTGCGTGCATCCTCGGCGGTTGCGAGCTGGCTGACTTCAGGCTGCGGTGGAAGAGTTGCTCTTGCAGCTTGTAAATCGCAGGCGCAGTGGCCGGCGCTGGTGCGAAGATTGTCGAGCTGCCCACTGAGGAGGAGAACGTCACCAGCCTGGGGGATGAGCAAGCTCTGCCCGGTCAACTGCTGCTCCAGTCGGACGGCGCCGCGATTCGCGCGGATGCATATGGCGCCCGCGGTGTCGAAACCAACCAGGAGGTCTTGTGGGCCATCGCCAATGGCGACGGCTTGCGCCTGGATTTGAGGAGTGTAGATGGTCAGGGAGAGCTCGCGCTCGATGTGCGCGTGAATCGTGCCGGTATCGAGGGCGATCGTTAGCGAACCACCGGATTTGAGGACCGACAGATGCGCCGGACCGCAAATGCTGATCTGGCCACCATCCACAAGATCGATGCGTGCAGCGCCGGATTTGACGTGCACGTCGCTGCCGCTGCGCAGGACGGTCTTCGCTTGGCCGTGGACGACCTCGACACTCATGGGTCCGTTAATGGTGATGGCTTCGCCGTCGATGATGCCCACGGAGTCGGAAAGCGGTTCATCGGGACGCGCGGTGGCTCGGTCGAGCAGCGCAGCGCAGAGGATGGCGATGCAAGCCGCAGGAACTACGGCCCGGCGTCGGCATTCGAACGAGTTGGGGAAGGCCGTCACTCGGTGATACTGCCCGTCACGGAGGCAGAAAGTCTCGCCTATACTATACTTCGGCGGCCTTGCAGCCGCACGTGGAGGATGATGACGACACCCGACGCAGTCGTCGAGGCCACAAAGAAATCAGGCGAGGAACCCGTGAATGTGCACTACGACATACGGCTGCCTGATCTGCCGTGGTCGCGGCGCGTGCAGATTCCGATCATCGCCGCGGCGGTTTACAGCGTGATTCGAATGCTGGGTCCGACGCTTCGCTACGAAGTGCTGGGCTGGCAGCATGCCGAGCGGGTGTACGCGTCGAAACACCGATGCATCTTTGCTTTTTGGCATCGGGTAATCGTTCCGATCGTGTGGTGGGCGCGGCATCGTGGGATCGTCGTGATGAACACCACGGCGTTCGATGGGCAGTGGACGCGCAAAGTGATCGAGTGGCTGGGATTCGGAACGGCGCAAGGCAGCTCTTCGCGCGGGGGATTGCGCGGGTTGGCGGTGATGGCGCGGCGCTTGGAAGCAGGCCTCGATTGCGCTTTCACGATTGACGGACCGCGCGGGCCGCGGTACGTCGCCAAGCCGGGACCAGTGATGCTGGCGCGGAAAACGGGATGTCCGATCCTCGTGTTTCACGTTGGGGTTGAACGCGGGACGACGTTTGAGAAAACGTGGGACCATTTTCTGATGCCGAAACCGTTCTCCCTCACGCTCATGCTCTTCAGCGCGCCCATCTACGTGCCGAAGGACGCCAGTTCAGAACTCATGGAAGCCAAGCACGCCGAAATGCAGCGGGAGTTGGAACGCGTCCGCGATATCGCCGAGTCCTGGTTTTCGCTGAGTGATGAAGCGCGCGCCAAACATCGCGCCGAATTCAACCGTTCAAACCCTCAAACATGAGCGTATTGTTCCTGCTCGAAACCGTGAATTGAAAACCGAAAACTAAGAACCAAAAACTGAAACCAAAATTCGAAGTCAAAAACTGAAAACCAAAGACTGAAAACTGATTCAGTTGCCGGTGCGCTCGCCGAGCTTGACGGGGATGTCCATTTTCTTGCCGCCACGGTAGACGGTTACAGTGACGCTGTCGCCGGGGCGCTTGTGGTTGAGGACCAGGTTGACGTCGAGTTGACTCACGACTTTCTGGCCGTCGATGGCCACGATGACGTCTCCTCCGATGGCGATCTTGCGCATGCCTGCTTCCGCGATACGATTGCCGCCTTGAATGCCGGCGGCAGCGGCCGGACCACCCTTCGTTGCCCTCTCCACAAGCAAACCCTCTTTCACGGGCAGATCTAGCGCTTCGCCTAGCCAGCCGCCGACCGGCAGTGTTTCCACACCGAGGAAAGCACGGTGCACGCGGCCGTCGCTCATGAGATCGTTGGCAATGTTCTTTGCGGTGTTGATGGGAATGGCGAAGCCGATGCCGGCGGTGGTGCCGCTGGGCGTGTAAATCGCAGAGTTGATGCCAATGACTTCACCGTGCGAATTGATGAGCGGCCCGCCGGAATTGCCTCGGTTGATGGCGGCGTCGGTCTGAATGGCTTCTTCAATGAAAGTGGTTTGGCTAATCTGCACGGTGCGTCCGAGAGCGCTGACTACGCCGGTGGTGAGCGTGGACTGGAAGCCGAAAGGATTGCCGATGGCAAGAACTTTTTGGCCCACCTGGAGCGCTCCGGAATCTCCCAGCGACAGCGCCGCGAGGTGCTTTCCCCTGGGATCGATTTTCAAGAGAGCGACGTCATTGCGCTGGTCGGCGCCTATGAATTTTGCAGGGTAGTGGGATTGATCGCCGAGCACAACTTCGATGGACTGGGCGCCTTCGACGACGTGGAAATTGGTTAGGATGTAGCCGCGGGCATCAATTACAAAACCGGAGCCGGCGCCTTCGACGGGGACAGGGTCCATGAAGAAATCATATTCCGTCGCCTTGGTGAGAATGTTGGCTACGGCCGGGGATGCTTGCCGGTAAATGCGCACGTTGATGGATTCATCGTCGGTTAGGGTGGCATCGCGCTGCGCGATCGCGGTGGGAGAGTTCGAACCAACGAGGGGCAAGGCTTCGACGTTGGTGGGCTGGCGAGTGCCGAATCGCGTGCCGGCCCAGTAGGCGCCAAGGATTAGAAGCAGCGCGGCAAGAATGATGCGGGCGCGGTTGGAGGAATTTACTGCGGTCATGGATGTCGTCCCTTCTGATTTACCGATGCCAGTAGTATAAGGAAAATCTCGAAACGGGTCACCGCTCCGCCTGGCTGCGGCGGAGCTTGGCCGCGAGAGCTTCGACCTGGTGGCGAGTTTCCTCAAGAGAGCCGGAACAGTCGATTTTTTCGGTGGCGAGATGCAGTTTTTCCTCGACGGGAAGCTGGGCGGCAATGCGGCGGCGAGCTTCGGCTTCGCTGAGGCCACGGGCCATCAGGCGCTCGAGTTGCTGCTCAGGCTCGCACCAGGCCACCACGAGGCCATCCAACTTCTTGTGGATGCCGGATTCGATCAGAAGCGCGGCTTCCACGAAGGCGGCATCGCGCGTGCCGCCACGCTGCCATTCGTCAAATTGACGAAAGACGACTTCGGCGACGCGAGGATGAACGATAGCGTTGAGGCGGTCGAGTCTGGCGCGATCGGCAAAGACAATGGCGCTGAGCTTAGCACGGTCAACGCGGCCATCCGGGGCGAGCACCGCGTGTCCGAATTCCTGGAGGACCTCGTTGAAGGCGGGCTGGCCGGGCTCGATGAGCCGGTGGGCGAGGGAGTCGGCGTCGAGGACGGTGAAGCCCATTTCGCGGAGCATGGCAGCGACGGCGCTTTTGCCGCTGGCGATGCCGCCGGTGAGTCCGAGTCGGAGCATTTTTTCTTGCACGATTACCGTGCCGAGGCGGTCGATTGCGTTGCGGAAAATTTAGGCGAGGCGCGGCGGAGGCGCGCGGCTTTGACGGTGTTGCTCATGAGCATCGTGATGGTCATGGGGCCGACGCCGCCGGGCACGGGCGTGAGCGCACCGGCAATGTTGATGGCGCCGGGATGGACGTCGCCGAGTAGAGCGCTTCCTTTGGTCCGGAATTTATCCAGGCGGTCTGGAAAGTTGTGAAAAAGCCGCTCGGCTTCTTTGGGGTCCGTAACGCGGTTGGTGCCGACATCGATGACCGCGGCGCCGGGCTTGATCCAGTCCGCTTCCACGTAGCCGGCCTTGCCGATGGCGGCGACGATGATACCGGCACGGCGGAGGATATCGGGCAGGTCGCGCGTTTTGGAATGGCAGATCGTGACGGTGGCGTTGGCGTGCATGAGGAGAAGGGACATGGGCTTGCCGACGATGTCGCTGCGGCCGAGGACGACGGCGTTGGCGCCTTCGATCTTGATTTCGTTGCGGCGAAGTAGTTCCATGCAGCCGGCGGGAGTGCAGGCGACCAGGCCGGGGCGTCCGCTGACGAGGCGGCCGAGATTGACGGGATGAAAACCGTCCACGTCTTTGGCGGGATCGACGGCCTCCAGGATGCGCTTGGCATCGACCTGCGGGGGAAGGGGAAGCTGGACGAGAATGCCGTCGACGTCGTTGTCGCGGTTCAGGTCTTCGACGACGGCGAGCAGGTCGAGGGTGGTGACGGTGGCCGGCGGCGTGATGAGCGCGCTGGATAGGCCGAGCTGTTGGCAGGCCGCGATTTTGCTCTTGACGTAGAGCTGCGAGGCGGGATTTTCTCCGACGAGAACTGCCGCGAGGCCTGGCCGAACACCGGCCGCAGTGAGCAACCGGACTTCGTCACTCAGCTCGGCGAAGATCTGGTCGCGGATTTTCTGGCCATCCAGGGTCCGTGCGGTCATTCCTGGGTCGCTTTCTCTGCCGAAGGAGAGGCAGCAAGGGCGATGATAGCACAGGGGTACAGGCGAGCTTTGGAGATGCCGGGAGCTCGGAACAATGAAGGAAGCACCCTTCCGACACGAGCGAAACCTCTCGCCGCGTCGCAAAGTGAGGCATGCTGCGTCGCATGTGAAGAGAGATCCTTCGTTGCGATACTCCTCAGCACGGATTCCCATATCGGGAATGAAGAGAGGTCGCTCGGTCGCAATCCTTCCTCAGGACAGAAATCCTGCTTCGGATTTCTAATTAACAATAACACTCCCTCCCCCAGCTTTTTTCGGAAATATGCATTCTAAAGGACTTAGGTGCGATTCTGTGGAGGTCGAGAATGATAAAAAAGAGTTTAGCAGAAGCCGCGAAGATAAGTTTTCGGATCTGCCCATTCTAAATGAGTTGGCGGGAATTGGAATATTGGGAGAATAGCACGGAAAAGTTATCCTGTCGATATATAACTTAGTGGTATCGTATTTGATGGGGAGGGGGCAGGACTTAACGCCCGTTCGGCTGCGCTCCCCTCGAAACTCGGGCAGCCGGGGTAAGCTCCGGCCGCAAGAGACACCCAGGAGACGCGAAGCAGGTCAGGGCAGGCCTCTAAAGCGTCAGAAAGATGTATCCAGCAACCACTTGCAAAAACGGAGAGTTAGGCATCCGGTATTGGTTTGAGAGCGGTCATTCGTACCGCAGCGCGACGAGTGGATCGACTCTGGTGGCGCGACGAGCAGGCATTAGACAGGCCGTCAGCCCCACCGCCACGACGACCATGACGACCACAGCGAAGGTCAAAGGATCCGTGGTGGAAACGCCCCAGATCTGGCTCGCAATGAAGCGCGTGAGGTAGTAACCCGCAAGTAGCCCGATGAGAACACCAGCTGCCATGAGACGCATGCCCTTATTGAGGATCATCTTCAAAATGCTGGATTGCTGTGCGCCGAGTGCCAGACGGATACCGATCTCGTGAGTCTGGAGTGACACGGTGTAGGCCATCACGCTGAATACCCCGATGATGACTAGCAACAAGCCAATACCAGCGAATGCTCCGAGTGTTTTCAGACCGAACTCGGGGCGCGCGTAAGAAAATCGGTACAAGATGGATTCGAGGGATCCCGTTTGCGCTAATGCGATGTTGTGGTCAACCGCCCAGATCTCCTGACTAATGCTCTTGAGCATGGAGAGCGGGTTAGTCGACGTCCTCACCAGGATGGCGCGGTCTCGGAATCCAGTAATGGTATAGGGGATGAAGGCCTGCGGCATCGGCGGATCCTGAAGACCCATGTTCTTAAAATCAGGAACGACTCCGACAATGTCGAAATAGGTGTTTTTAGGGCCACCCGGTTGCTCATCGAAAATGTCGAACTTGATGGTATGCCCGATGGGTTCCTCTTTTCCGAAGTACTTTCGGGCAAGGGTTTCATTTATCACAACTACGTGTCGCGCCGAATCGATGTCAGTTTCGGACAGCAATCTGCCCCGTGTCGCGTGAGATCCAAGCGTCTGGAAGTACCCCTCACTGCACAGCTCCAGTGCGGATCGCCATGCTTCGGAGTGCGACTTTCCAGGCACGGTTACGTCGCTTTCCGCAAAGTCATATGGCGGCACGCCGAAGCTTTCACTCACAGCCAGCACACCCGGCAATGCCGCCACCCGCTGCAAGACCTGTTGGTACAACAGTTTTAACTTTTGAGGAGTGTCATAACTACCTTTAGGTGTCGATAAACCGGCGACGAGTACATTTTGGGGATTAAATCCAAGTTCCACGTGCGTAATCACTAAAAAACTGCGCATCATCAGCCCTGCGCCGATCAAAAGTACTAGTGAGAGCGCCACTTCCACGATCACGAGACCGGCGCGAAGGCTTCCATGTCCGAAGTTTGCATTGACGCCCTTCCCGCTGCCTACCAGCCTGGTTTGCAGCTGACCGTGAACGGCGTGGATCGCAGGCGCAAGGCCGCAGAGCATCGTGGTCAATATTGTGACAGCAACGGCGAACAACAAGGCGGGCAGGTTCAGCATCACAGAGGCTTCGCTGGGAAGCCCATTATTTGGCGGAATTGCAGCCACCACCCATTTCAGACCGCCATAGGCAAAGGCGCAGCCGGCCACGCATCCGGCTGTTGCCAGCACAAAGCTTTCCACTAGAAGTTGGCGGATTAGCCGACCGCGGCTCGCACCCAACGACGCGCGGATACCAATCTCCTTCTCCCGGGTCGTCGCTCGAGCGAGCAACAAATTCGCGACGTTGCTGCACGCAATGAGGAGCAGCATTCCGACCGCGCTAAGCAGGATGTAGAGCGTGCTTTTGAAGTCGCCAACCACATCACTCGCCAGTGTGTCTGTCCACACGTTGAAGCGCTTTGGATAATCTTTCGGGTAAACCTTGGAGAGGCGGTGGGCAATGACATCCAAGTCCGCCGCCGCGGCCTCTAGGCTGACGCCCGGTTTGCGGCGTTCTTCAGCAACGACGTACTGCCGTGGGCCGCTTGGATCATTGTTGCCGGCGGACATGCGGCTCAGGGCGAGTGGTAACCAGATGTCGGCGCCGAAGTATTGAAATCGGGGGGGCATGATCCCTACTAACGTTGTCGGCTGGTTGTTGAGGACAATCGTCGCACCTATGACGTTCGGGTCACCGTTGAATTGCTCCTTCCAGAACTTATAGTTCATCAGAAAAACTGGAGGAGCGCCCGAACGGCCGTCTTCTGTTGTAATCCAGCGGCCCAGGAAGGGCATCACACCAAGGAATTCAAACGTATTGGAGGTCACCTTGGCAGCGGTGAGCTGCATCGCGCCTTCGCGATAGGTGTACAGGACACGCGAGTAGCTGGTCCCGACCATATCTTCGAAGACGTGGTTTTGCTCACGGTAGTCGAGAAACTCTTGTACTGAGAACGCTCCTCGCCCGCCGACACCGGCCTGATCAAGATCGTGAATCTGAAAAATACTTATTCCGTTCGCATCTTTGTAAGGGAAAGGATTGAGCAAGCCGTTGTAAATGATGCTGAATATGACGGTTGATGCGCCAATGCCGAGAGCGAGGGCGAAGATGGCGATGAGCGCGAAGCGGCGGTCTTTGCGAAGACTGCGAACGGCGTAGCGGATGTCTGCGAAAAAACTCTCGACGGTTGGCCACTGCCAAACTGCGCGGCTGTCCTCTTCCATCAAAGTTACATTGCCAAATTCGCGGCGAGCGGCGGCGGCAGCTTCTTTTCTGGGCGTGCCGCTGGCAACGAGTTCCTCGATCTTTTCTTCGAGGTGCTGCCGAATCTCTTCGGAGAGATGGTCGTACAGGCGGCGACGAGAAAACAGTTGTCTAAACCTATTCATGATTCACCCGGCGCTAAGACACGCGTTATCCCTTCGAACATTGGCTCAAAATCTTCATTCGTAACGCAACGCGACTATCGGATCGACGCACATCGCCCGCCGCGCTGGGACGCAACACGCCGCCGCAGCGACCACTGCAAACACAATCGGTACCGCGATAAACGTCAACGGATCGTTTGGCGTGACCTGGTAGAGCATGGTCGCAAGCGATCTGGTCGTCCCCAGCGCGCAAAGCACTCCCACAGCGACGCCAATCAAGGCCAACTTCAGTCCTTGGCTTATGACCAGGCCCATCACCTGCCGCGGACTTGCGCCCAGCGCCGTCCGGATGCCGATTTCGTGCGTGCGCTGCGAGACCAGATCCGACATCACACCGTATATCCCGATCACTCCCAAAAACATTGCCAGCGCGCCGAAGAAAACCATCAGCTTGGTCAGGATGCGGTTCCCCGCGTCCACTATTGCCATCAAGGTTTCGAGCGGCTCGACCGAAGAGATCGGCTGGTCGCGGTCCACCCCCCAAATCGTGTCGCGTATGGCCGTCGCCATCGTCGTGGAATTGCCGGCGGTCCGCACAACGAATCCGAGCGTCGCTGAAGGGAATTGCGCCAAGGGAACGTACATCTGCCGCTCGGGCCGAGGCCGCAATTGGTACATTTTGATGTCCCTTACCACGCCCACAATCGTGCAGACCGTATGTTGCTCGCCAAATCGAAGTTCTCTCCCGATTGGATTTTCGTTTGGCCAAAATTGTAGCGCGAGCGTTTCATTGATAATCGCGGACGGTGAAGTGCCCTGTGTGTCGGCGGAATGGAACATGCGGCCCTTGACCAAGCCAATCTGCATCGCTGAAAAATAGTCCGGGGAAACTGCCGTGAAGGTCGCGCCGAGTCTTTCTCCGGGCTGAGGCACCGGTTTCTCGGCTGCTTCGACTTCGGCCCATCCGCCGAAGCCGCCGAACGGCACGGAACTCGCCGCGCCAACCGAAACCACTTGCGGTAGCGCATGGATGCGTGCCAGCACATCCTCACTGAAATTTCGCTGCCGCGACTCCTGCGCGTACTTCGTCTTGGGCAGTGCCAGTTGCGCCACCATTACGTTCGCCGGATTGTATCCGGGGCTGGTGCGCACGGAGATGACGAAGCTCTTCACGAGCAGCGTTGTGGAGATGAGTACCACCACGGCCAGCGCAATCTCCGCAGCGACGAATATGCGCCGCAGCCGCGCGCTGCGATTGCTGCCCGAGGCTTGCCCTGACGCTTCCTTGAGCGTGCGGTTCAGGGTGAGCCTCGAATTCTCGCACGCCGGCGCGAGTCCGAAGACCAGGCCACATAGCAGCGCGATTCCCAATGTGAACCCCAGCGTTGTGAAGTCCAAATCCACGTGTCCGTAGTTCACCAGATACCCACGAATGTGACCGGGGATCTCGGCCTCGATCCAGCGCATCCCCCAGAGGCCAAAGAGCGTGCCGGCCGCGCCGCCGAAGAAAAACAGCAGCAGCGATTCCGTCAGAAGTTGCCGGGCTAGCCGGCCTCTCGTCGCGCCGAGCGCCCCACGAACGGCGAACTCCTTGGTGCGGTTTGTCGCGCGGGCCAGCATTAGATTCGCGACGTTGGCGCAGGCGATCAGCAGAATCAGACCTACAATACAAAAGCAGATCATCACCTCGGGCGCGCCTTCTTTCCTGGCAATTTCGTCGGTCATGGAGTCGATGAGCAAAGTCAGGTTCGTGTTCGTCTGCGGAAACTGCATTTCGAGACGAGCAAAAACCGCCGCGCTTTCCGCTCCGGCTCGCTCTGGGGTCACGCCAGGCCTCAGCCGGCCAAATGCGGTGAACCAGGAGCTACCCCGGTCGGCGCGCTCCTTGTCCGTCAGCGCCAGGGGCGTCCATAAATTGGCGAGGCCCATCAGCGGAAACTGAAATGTACCGGCCATCACCCCGACCACCGTGTAGGACTCGCCGTCAATCTTGATGTTTCGTCCGATAATTTTCCGGTCACCGGCGAACCGGCTCTGCCACAGTCCCTGGCCGAGGATGGCTACATGCCCCGCTCCCGGCTGATCTTCGTCCGGTGTGAACGTCCGCCCGAGCATGGGCTTGACACCCAGGGCAGCAAAATAATTCCAGCTCACTCTTCCTCCCTCGACTAGCGCGGGAGCACCGTCGCCAGTGAGATTGAAATTCCACCCCGTCCATAAGGCGGTCTGCTCGAACGAGGTGTTCTGGTTCTGGAAATCAAGGAAGGACGCTGTGGAGGTGAGGCCTTCCCTTGTCCATCCCTTTTTCGTGTCATGCGACAGGAATACCGTTAGCCTGTCCGACTGCGGATAGGGCAGTGGCTTGATCATCCAAGCGTTGATGTAGCTGAAGATGGCCGTGTTCGCCCCCATGCCAAGGCCGAGCGTGAGCACTACGACGGCCGTGAAACCAGGATTCTTGCGCAGCATGCGCAGACCGTAGCGGACATCCGCGACAAGGTTTTCAATCGAAGGCCAGCGCCAAACTGTGCGGCTGTCCTCCTGCACAAGAGTTAAATTCCCAAATTCGCGGCGAGCGGCGGCCGCAGCCTCTTTCCTGGACATGCCTCCTGCAACTAGCTCCTCAATCTTTTGTTCGAGGTGCTGCCGAATCTCTTCGGAGAGATCGTCGTACAGGCGGCGACGGGAAAAGAGCTGCCTGAACCAGATCATGATTCACCCGGCGTCAAGACGCGTGTAATGCCTTCGAGCATTCTTTCGAAGCTCGAAACCTGCCGCTGCAGGTGCTTGGCGCCTGCTGCCGTCAACCTGTAAATGCGAACGCGGCGGTTGGTTGAAGAAACGGCCCATTCCGCCTTCACCAACTCTTCTTTGAGCAGACGCTGAAGTGCCGGATAGAGGGAGCCTTCTTCGATCTGGAGCAAGTCGTTGGAGGTACGCTTGATGTGCTGGACGAGAGCGTAGCCATGCAGGGGCTGGCGCTTCAACGTTCGGAGGATCATCATTTCCAAGGCGCCGGGGAAGAGGTCTCGCTGTTGGGATTTTTTCATGGGTGGGGAGTCTGCTCCAGGCCCTTCGGTCAGAGACCATTTGAGACAAGGCCTAGAGCAAAATAGTCTAATCGGTATTTACAGTCAAGAGCTATTCTTGAATGACTGTCAAGATGCAATTGAATTTGTGGCTTCGAGCGAGAATCGTCAACTTTTGACAAGACTCAGTATCTAATTTTGCGGGAGATCGAGATGGCATTGTTTGGAGATTTGGGGAACCGAAGGGAACTGAAGAAGAAAGCGAATGCCGAGGGGCGGCTGCGGTGTTGCGGTCAGGGATTTGCCGCTTTCTATTGCGTTAATGCTCTGTTAGCATCCCGCTGACTTAACCGAGGAGGTCGGCATGGCAACCGTCAAGCGGGTCGGTCCAGGATCGGCATTCAAGATAGGTCTCGTTATCTACGCCATCCTGGGACTCATACTGGGGATATTCATGGCGTTCATTTCCATGGTGGCCGGGACTCTGGGATCTCTGGGCGAATCAGCTGCGCCGGGTGCGAAGCTTCTTGGCTTTGGCATGGGATTCGGGGCGATCATTTTCTTTCCCATAGGTTACGGCGTCATCGGCGGAATTTTCGCCGCCATCGGCGCCGCTATCTACAATCTGGTCGCAGGATGGGTAGGTGGGCTCGAAGTGGATATCAGTTAGCTGCCGCTATTCTCAACTCTCTCGTAATTTTCGCGTTGCCAGCTTTCGTCCCGCGCCGTGCTTCCCTACATTCCCGGCATCCAATAGAGTTGTAAGGCTGATGCGCAGTTGTGTGAGTTCGCACGCCAGTCAGGAAGGGACACAGAAAGATGGCATTGTTTGGCGATTTGGGCAACAGGAGAGAGCTGGAGAAGAAAGCGAAGGCCGAGGGGCGGCTGCCGCCGGGGCAGTCCCTGACGCTGAAGTGGCCGGTGCTGCACTATGGCAACGTGCCGGTGTTCGATGCGGCGCAGTGGGACTTCAAGATTTCAGGGCTGGTGGAAGAGCCGGTGCGACTGAATTGGGAGGAGTTTCGGGCGCTGCCGCAGACGGAGGTGACTTCGGATTTTCATTGCGTGACGCGCTGGAGCCGGCTGGACAACCGGTGGAAGGGCGTGCTGTTTACGGATGTGATGAAGATGGTGAAGATGAGGCCGGGGGCGCAGTTTGCGCTGGTGCTGGCGGAGGAAGGCTACACGGCAAATGTGCCGCTGCCAGATTTGCTGCGGCCGGAGGTGTTGTTTACGTTCGAACACAACGGTGAGCCGCTGACGGCAGAGCACGGCGGGCCTTTGCGGCTGATCGTGCCGCATTTGTACGCGTGGAAAAGCGTGAAGTGGGTGCGCGGGTTCATGCTGCTGGATCACGACCGGCTAGGTTTCTGGGAGCGGAATGGGTATCACGCCTATGGCGACCCGTGGAAAGAGCAGCGGTATTCGGGAGGCTAAAGTTCACATTCGAATTTGAAAACACACCGCACTGCCGGTCGTACGAGTTCGTTTCTCGCAAAGCGGGAGCATGAGGAGTATGATTTTTGGCAGTCGTCAGGTTCCCCGCCTATTTGGAGTCGTAGATGGTGGTCCGCATACTGAATTCCGCCGTTTTTGTTCTGGCAGTTGGCTGCGCCGCACTCCTACCGGTCCGGCTCTTAGCTCAAGGCCAGGGATCGGGGACTGTTAGAACCCTCCCTGGCGCAGGGGGACTGGCCGGAATAGTTCAAGCGATTGACTTGGACGTATACGTCAAAGGACCAGATGGGGCCCCGATTGAGGGGACGGCTGTCGTTACTTTGACCATGCTGAACGGCCAATTCTATCGCCAAGGAACGGCCAAAGGCGGCTATCTGAGGCTAAGCGAAGTGCCGCAAACCGAGTACAACGTTGTGGTGGTTGCATCCGGATTCGGAAGAGTCACGAAGCGGGTTGACGCGCAAGCGCAGAGCACGACGCTAATGAAGGTGACTATTCAACTGCAGGCAGCGCCGGAGGGGGAGGACGCCATCAGCGACGCGGAAATCGCGTCACTTGCTCCGAAGGCGCAGAAGGCAGTTGGTAAAGCGATTGAAGCGCTGCGGGGCAACAAGCTGGCCGAGGCGCGGAGCCATCTGGAGACGGCTTACCGGGTTGCGCCGACGAGCGCAGAGGTCAACTATCTTTTTGGCGTTTATTCATTGCAGTTGAGCGATCGTGTCCAGGCCAAGTTCTATTGGATAAAGGCGCTCGAACTCCATCCCAAACACTATCGCGCGCTGCTTTCCTTGAGCCAGGCGCTTCTGGACGAAAACAAGCCTGGTGACGCCTTGGCGTATCTCGACCGGGCGGTTCGAGCCGAACCTTTCTCCTGGCGCGCACATGCGATCTATGCGGATGCGTACCTGCGCCAAGGATCCCCGGATGAAGCCGTCAAAGAAGCCGAGCGCGCACTCGAACTGGGCCGCGGGCAGGCCGCGGTTGTTCAGCGGTTCCTGGCAGCAGCCCTGGCAAAACGCGGAGAAAAGGACAAAGCGGTTGGCGTTCTTCAAACCTACGTGCAGGAGCATCCCGCGGACACGGCCGCGAAGAAACAACTGGAGAGTCTGCAGTTGCCTGAGGCGCAGAAGGCGCAAGGCGCCGCTGACGCGGAAAGCGCGGAGATGGTGCAGCCAGGGCCGCTTGCCGAGGCCACCGCACTCCCTCTTCCCTCCAGTTGGTTGCCTCCTGACATTGACGAGAAAGTGCCTCCCGTGGAACCCGGCGCGGTCTGCGCGCTTGACGAAGTTGTCAAGAAGGCAGGCCAGCGGATTGAGGAATTTGTCGGCAACGTCGATCGGTTCGTGGCGACCGAATCCCTGAAACATGAAACGATCAACAAATGGGGTTTGGCCTCGACTCCGGAAATACGGAAGTTTGACTACATGGTTTCCATCCAGGAAGTAAAGGCGGGATTTTTCAATGTTGAGGAGTTCAGGACCGTGAGAAGTGCCCGTGGCGAATTTCCGGACGGGCTGGAGACTAACGGGCTGCCCGCATTGGTTCTCATTTTTCATCCTTACAATGTAGGGAGCTTCGACCTGACTTGCGAGGGGCTGGCGCGATGGAATGGCAGAATCGCTTGGCAAGTTCATTTCCGGCAACGAACCGACAAGCCGAAAACAATTCGGAGCTACCGGATGGGCTTCGAGGGCCCATCGCACCCAGTTGCCCTGAAGGGGCGCGCTTGGATCGACGCAGAGAGCCATCAGATCGTGAGGCTGGAGACAGACCTGGTCGCGCCACTCCCGGAAATCCGTCTCGTTGCCGACCGCACCGCGATCGAATACGGGCCGGTCCATTTCCGCGAACGGAATGTGAATATGTGGCTTCCGAGCACCGCGGAAGTTTATTTCGATTGGAAGGGGCGGCGATTTCACCGGCGCCACAGTTTCAGCAATTACCTACTCTTCGCGGTGGACGAAAAGCAGCACATCTCCGCACCGAAGGCTGCTGAAGAGACCCCCCAAAATTTACTTCTGAAACGGTGAGACAGAACCCCTCACTTTGAGGCCGCGGAGTCCCCAGCCCGCTTGTTTATTTCTGCGAATCATTCCCCGCCTGTACTTCGCGTGAATTGAGGTGTGGACGCTATGAACGGCTTCCCCGCCTGCGGCGACCCATTGAAGGAGCAGAGGTATTCCCGAAGTCAGAGGATTGAGATTCCAGATGGGAGGAAAAACTCCGGGTTGACGATGCGTCCAGATCCTGCTTTTGCGGCAGGAGGCTGCATCGATTGACCGGGCGAATCATGGCGATGAATTCTTTCGATTGGACTCACCGTGATTATTCTCCTAGAGTGACGTTGTAGAGTTCGCGCGTTTGCCACGCCGCAACGTACGACGAGAACCTCGTAGTTCATTCGCAAGCCCGCCCAGCCTCTCGGTTGAATCGGTTGTTTTCTGACCTCTTGGTCTGAAACGGAAACAAAAACAACCCAGCTGACGCCCAAGCAGAGCTTGTGCGTCGATCCCAATCTAAAGTGGAGGAACGAAATGGCAACGCTTCTAAGTAAATCGATTTATCGCAGCACATTTGCAAGAGTGGTACTGCTGGGACTGATGGCCCTGTGCGGAGCCGCAAGTCCCCTTCTTGGCCAGGAAACGGTCGCCGGTAGGTTCACGCTGACCGAAAATACACGCTTGGGGAAGAAATCTCTTCCAGCGGGAGACTACAGATTTTCCATCGAACCTGCGGGTCTCCTGCAATCCGTCAACTCGATCCAGGGTGCGCGCCAGATAGTGCAGGTCATGGTGCGCCCGGAAACAAAAGCCGGCGCGGTTGCCATTATTTTCGCGATGGCGACGCGAAGTGCCCAAGCTCTCGACGCCAGTAAGCTCATTCTAGCGCCTGTGAACAACGGCATGGCTATGCACTCCATGTATCTGGACAAGCAGGGACTTGTTCTGGATTTCGATTGGTGGAGCCCCAAGGACAAGACCCAGATACTTGCTCAGGCGGCACGTCCTGGACCGGCGTCGGGATCCAAGGCAACCGATTGATAAGAAATTCCCGACCTGTGTGGCGGGCCGTTCAAACGGCCCGCCAGCAGCGGGCGCTTTCCCTTCGATTCAGCGGTTGCAAAATTTCAATTGGACACCATTATCCTGCCCCGGTACGTTATAGGTTATGAACTGCGAAAGCGGCCATTTACCGGTGAAAAACCTTGAATTGGACATGTTGCATGAAATTGGCAACCGCATCGCGGCTGCCGATCCGTTGCCCGAAGTCCTGGGGCGCGTCGTAGAAGTCATTTCCGCCGTGGTGGAGACCGATTCGTGTTTTGTCTACGTCCTTGAGGGGACCGTGCTTGTCCTGCGGGCCTCCAAAAATCCGCATTCAGAAGTTGTAGATCGATTGAAGCTCCGTGTAGGGCAGGGCATCACGGGATGGGTTGCCGAGCACAAAAGACCGGTGGCGGTCGCGCACCATGCTTTCCAGGATCCACGGTTTCGATCGTTTAACGAATTGCCTGAAGATCTCTACCAGGCGTTCCTGTCTGTGCCCGTGCTGTCCCGAGACAAGCTCGTCGGAGTCATCAACCTGCAACACCGGCAGCCGCACAACTACAGCCAGCGCGAGATTCATCTGATTTCCACGATTGGGTTTTTGGTGGGGGCCGAGATTGAAATGGCCCGGCTCGAGGGAGAGAACTCAGAGCTTTCCGAACAATTGGAGACCCGGAAGGCGATCGAACGCGCCAAAGGAATCCTGCAGCGGGATTTGCAACTGAGCGAACAAGAGGCCTATATCACTTTGCAACGGCAAAGCCGCCAGCGGCGCAAATCGATGAAAGAGATCGCGGAAGCCATCGTGCTGAGCGACGACGTCAAACGTACCCCGGGCAAGGCAACAATTAGTTAGGTCCGTTGCGCGGTTGGGTCAACCCGTCAGAAGGCGGGAAAACATTCTTTACGCCGGATAGAAGGCAAGTCCACCGCAGCGAGGATGAGAGAACCATGCTGTACTAATCAGCGGCTGCCTGTGACTTGGCCGGGTCGATCTCGATACGGCCCTTGAAATGAGCGCCATCCTCGATGCTAATCCGCGCCGTGGAAATGTCGCCGATGACCGAGCCATCCGTCTTGACGTCGACGCGGTCGCGCGAATGGACATTGCCGACGACTTTGCCATAGACGATTACTTCGCCGGCGTGAATCTCGGAATTGAGCTGGGCGGTGGAACCGACGGTTAATTGATGGCCGCGCAGCGTGATCGAACCCTCCACCCTGCCGTCAATCTGCAAGTCTTCGGTGCCGGTTATATGACCCTTGATTTGCAAGCTCGAACCGAGGCGCGCAGGATGGCGTGCCGGGGAACTGCTCGAGCGAGCGCCAGAGGGTGCGCCAAAAGGTGTTACCGAGGATGCGGGTTTCGTCGCCGGCGGTACGGCAGGTGGTTCGGCTTGCGTTTGCTGCTTGTTCCACATACTTCCTCCCTTATTCGATCCAGAAGAGTCGATTCGGCTCCGGGTGGGTGGGAGCAGGATGGATTCACTTTAGTTGCGTTTGGCAAGACGAGGCAACCACGAAAACGTAGTGGCTTGCGCAGATCAAACACTGTCCATGCGGACAGGTCAGGCGCTCGAGGCTTTAAGCGATCTCTTGAACTCGATTGAGGAAGCCGACCAGGTATTTCCAGGCGAAGTAGTAGACGAGCAGCGCGACAGGTGCGGCGATCGGGAAGGCGTGCGCGGCGAAGCTGGGAATGGGGAAGTTCAGAAGACTCGCGACAACGATACCGAGCGGGGCGAGCAAAATGGGCAAGAGAGCGCCATGGAGGCCGATGGAGAGTTGCAGGCGAGCGCGCAGCGCCACGAAGAGCACATTCCATAGGCCCCAGGCGTTGGGTACCACGGCCATCGGGAACACGATCACGCGCTCCACGGGAACGGAGACGTTGTAGATGTAACGGGCGATCGTAAGGATGGTCGCGACGACCAGGAGAAAAATCGTGGGCACCACGATGCCTGCCATGTACGCGCGAAGATAAATGTGCTGATTCATAAGGCCTCCAGCTTCACAGGTGATACAGCAATGCCGGGATAGAACCGGGAAAGAAAACGAGGACCGCGCTCAAAATCGCAGCGAGCGCCCAATCGAACCAGGGGACACTGATCACAGTGGCGCGTTGCTCCTCGAGCTTGCGGAGCATTTGCGGCCAGAGGTCGCGGCGGAGTTCGGTGTCCGGTGCGGGCGCGATCGCTTGCTTGAGGAGCTTTTTCATCCCTTTGTTATTTTCTTCGTTGCTCATTTTGCGTTGACCTCCACGCCCAAGGAATTGAGTTTCTTGCGCAGCATTCGAACGGCCCGGAATACGCGGACTTTGACGAGCGCGATGGAGATGCCCACGGCTTCTGCGATGTTGTTGTACGGTTCCTCTTCGATCAAGGCCAGCGTCGCCACCAGGCGATATTTTGGCGGAAGCTCCTGGAAAGCTTTTCTGATCCGCTCGCGGGCCTCGCGACGGACTGCGGGATCCGAGGTCCCTGCGCTGGCCAGATCTTCCGCGAGTTCGGTTTCGCGGCGCGCCGTCCGCAGATGGTCGAGAGAGGCGTTGGTCGCGATCCTTCGCGCCCAAGCGCGAAAATTGCCGGCCGGTTCGAATCGATCGCGCGCCCGGTAAATGCGCCAGAAAGCTTCCACGGTGAGATCCTCAGCAATTCCGTGGTCACGGACGATGCGGACAATCCAGGCGTAAACTTCCTTGTGGTGCTCTCGAAACAGCGCTTCGAAGGCTTCCAGGTCGCCCGCCGCGAACCGTTCCAGCAATTCCATTTGCCACTCTCTATACCTACTTACTGGTTCTTGGCGTCCATAGTTACAGTTTTCTTTAGGTCCCGGCTTTATCCAGTCAGGGGAGGAAATTCAAGTTGGTGGCAGGCAAAGTGGAATACATAAAGAAGTAGGCCCGGACAGTCAATGCGCCCGGGCCAATTGGTTTCTGCTAAACCAAAATTAGTAGATGTCGTACTGCTCCCAGTGCAACGTGGCGTCGGACTGGATGATGATGTGCTTATGCGAGGTCTGCTCGAGTTCGTCGATGAGCATGGACTCGCGGGTCTTCAGGGCTTTGGCGATTTCAGGATTCACGCGGATCGTGAGGTTCGGGCCTTCGTGATCGGCAGTGGCCATCTTGCGCGCTTCGGACTGGATTTCGTAGCACAGCGTAGGGATGGACTTGACCATGCCGGAGCCGGTGCAATACGGGCAGGGCTGGCAGAGCACTCGCTCGAGCGCCTGCTTAGTGCGTTTGCGGGTAATGCAGACGAGGCCGAACTCGTTGAAGGAGAGCGCCTTTGACGGGGCCTTGTCTTCCTCCAGAGCCTGCTGCAGCGCGGACAAAACTTTTTCGCGATTGCGGCGCTCTTCCATGTCGATGAAGTCCACGACGATGATGCCGCCGAGGTCGCGCAGGCGGATCTGGCGGACGATTTCCTTGACGGCTTCGAGGTTGGTCTTGACGATGGTGTCTTCGAGGCGCGTGGAGCCCTTGCCGACGAATTTGCCGGTGTTGACGTCGATGGCCACGAGCGCTTCGGTGTGGTTGATGACGATGTAGCCGCCGGACTTCAGCCAAACTTTAGCGCGCAACGCTTTGTCGAGCTCGTGCTGGATGCCGAACTCCTCGAAGATCGGCGTTTCCTTGGTGTACAGCTTCACCTTGTTAACGAGCTTGGGCTGGAAGCGGCTGACGAACTCAACGATCTTGCCGTACTCCTCTTCATTGTCAATCCAAATCCCGGTGAAATCGTCGCTGACGTAATCGCGGAGGATGCGCTCGACGAGGTTAAGGTCGCGGTGGAGCAGAGCGGGAGACTTGCGCTGCTCGCTGCGTTCCTTAATCTCGTTCCAGGTTTTGCCGAGGAATTCGATGTCGGTGCGAATCTCGTCGTCGGTGGCGCCGCCGGCTGCGGTTCGAACAATGAAGCCGCCGGGAAAGGCGCCGCCGGCTTCACTGACGAGACGGCGAAGCCGCGAGCGATTTTCGGCGGAGATGATTTTGCGCGATACCCCGGTGTGATGGACCGTGGGCATGTAGACCAGGAAACGGCCCGGCAGAGCGACATGGCTGGTGATCCGCGCGCCCTTCTTGCCAAGAGGCTCCTTGGCGATCTGGATGACGACGTCCTGGCCGGCCTTCAGCATTTCGGAAATGAGCTGCGGACGGCGCGACGGTCCGGAACGGCCTCCCTGATAACCACGGTCTTGCCTGGGGCCGCTGGGACGGCGCTCGAAACGTGGTCCGCCGCCGCTGCTACTGGGGCGTCCGCTGCGATCGGGATGTCCGCCACGGCTGTCGGGACGGCCACCGCGGCTATCCGGGCGTCCGCCACGGCTGTCGTGTCCACGGTCACGTCCGCCGCTGCGGAACGGCCGCTGGAAGCGCGAGCGCGGGTTGCCGCCGATGCGGGCGGAGTCGCGCGGGAAATCTTCACGAGGAGCGCTTGGCCCGCCAACGCGCGGGGCACGAGTCTCGCCGGGGAGGAGAATCACGTCGGCTTCGAGGGCCGCCGTGCCTTCCACAACGGGTTCGCCGGGGGCTGCAGAGATCGCTTCCTCTTCGACATGCCCGATCTCGGCGTGTTCGTGCTCGACATGTTCGTGCTCGCCGCGTTCGTGCTCGCCATGAGTTGCGTCGTGTTCGGCGTGCTCTTGAGCCACGTCCGCAGCGAATTCCGCCCGGTTGGCCGCGCGCCCAGCTTCGACTTCCTCAACTTCTTCCTCGGAGAGTTCCGAAACTTCAGCGGCCGGTGTTTCTTCACCTTCGTCTGTTTCTTCTTCGTCGAATTCGGCGCCGCCGACGATGGCATCGGCTTCCGCTTCTTCCTGGGTCTCTTCGTGTTTGGCCTCGACGAAACCAGAAGCGAGCGCGGCGACCTGATCTTCGTTTAGTTCAAGGTCATTGCGGGCCGGTTCGGCTTCATATTCAGCCGCTTCCGGCGACGATCCGGCGACTGCGTTGCCAGCGGCGGAGGAAGCTTCCGCCGCCCCCGCAGATTCTCCCGCTGGCGCTCCTTCGGCTTCCGTGCCGGCATCGGCCAGGAGCCAGCGGGGCAATCCACCGGAGAACCGGCGAGAGACGCTGCTGCCGCTCGGAGCGGTGGCGGACAGATTACCGGTTGAGCGAGGAGTAATTTCTTCGACTGCGGTTTGCTCCTCGCGTGTTTCGTGCTCAACGCTGGGAGCAGGTGGGGGTGCAACTGCTGGCTTGCCGCGATATTTTGCGAGCGATTCACCCGGAAGAATGATCTCTTCCTCGGTGACGTTCGTCACCGAAGGCGCTGAGCTGCGCGGCGCTTCCGGACGCCGGTTATCGTAGCTGCGCGGCTGTCCGCCGCGATTCTCAAATCCGCGGGACTCGCCGCCTTGCGGCGATGCATATTTCGCGGGAGGCAGATTGCGCCCGCCGGGGCCACCCTGCGGGCGTCCGCCGCGAGGGCGTCCGCCACGGCGTCCCCAACGGCCACCCCGACCGCGATCGCCGCCGCGGTCACCACCGCGGTCTCCCCCTCGGTCACTGCCGCGGCCAAAATTCTGGACGGGCCGGTCGTTAGTGCCGCGGGCAGGATAGTTCTGCGTGGGATTGTAATGCGGCGCGAAGTTCTGGGGCGCGGAAGCGTTGGAATCCGGCTGGCGTTCCTCTGCCGCTTCGGCGTGTTGGTCTTCGACGGGAGGGGACTGAACCGCGTCGTGATGTTCCTCGAGATGTTCGCCTTCCGCGGCGTGCGCCTCATCGTGGGAAGCATGCTGCCCAGCCACAGGATGGGCTTCCTCCTGGTGGAACTCTTCATGGTGCGCTTCCTCGTGATGATCGCCGGCATGGGCCAGGGATTCACCGGGAAGCACTTCGACCGGGGAACCATTCGCGGGGGGCAGTGAGGCCACGGATGTTGGCGTCTGCTCGTGCGGATGCCCGTGATCGTAGTCCTCGAGGTTTTCGAAAACGTCGCTGACGTACAGGAAGGCGTCGCCGTCGAGACCAATGTCCACGAAGGCGGATTGCATGCCGGGGAGGACGCGGGTGACTTTTCCTTTGTAGATGCTGCCGACGAGCGCGAATTCTTTTTCCCGCTCGATGTAGATTTCGACTAACTGGCCTTCTTCGAGAATCGCGACCCGACGTTCGTGGGAGGCCGCGGAGATAACCAATTCTTTCGACATGAAAACTCCTTATGCGTGATCCCGACCGGGTCGGGGTCACCCTTCTGTGCAGCCCCGGCTTGGCCAGGACTGACAGGACGCATCGCCGCGAGCTTCTGCCCGTCGGAGTTCCCAAAAATCGGCGCCGCTCCCGGCAATGCTGGGACGCACGTTGGCCACACTTGTAGGGGAGTGGCTTGACGTTCGAAGACAGAGGGGTTGGCCGCATTGCGGCCATCGTCAGAAAAGACGTTCCTCAGTCTGTCGAGGCTGGTCCGTCGCCGGAAACGAGCCGGGCGATCGGCGGACGATGCTGTCCTCACTCTAAAATCCTTCTTACTTGCGACCCCGGCGGGGCCGGGATCAACAAATCCAATTTCTTC
>Ga0209118_1000473_pt1 | contig 22174 bp, 15 predicted proteins | sample BlaSpr_A8_Ref_M1_FD_187988 | JGI IMG/M metagenome (GOLD analysis project Ga0209118, IMG submission 187988) | Forest soil microbial communities from Thunder Bay, Ontario, Canada - Black Spruce, Ontario site 2_A8_Ref_M1 (SPAdes) (version 2) | ecosystem: Environmental > Terrestrial > Soil > Boreal...
CCTGCGAATTAGACTTTGCAGCGGCTACCGCGCTTGTGTGGTCGTGAATGATCTTCCATCCTTCGGGGAATCGCTGCCACACCAGCGTGAACACTCCTCCCACGTCATCTTTTTCGCGCTTCAAGTGCCACCGCCCCAGGACCAGCGCTGCGTCCGGCCCCAAAAACTGGAATTCCAAATCCGAGAAATCAAGCTGCCCCATCGCCGCGCGGTCCGGATAATTCTTCTTGTAGCGCGCCATTACGCCTTCCCAGCCGCGTGTGACACCGCTGCTCCCTGAAAAACTCAGTTCCGGCGAGTGCCAATACCCTGCCAGGAATGTATCCACATCTCCGCAGTTCCATGCCGCCACCTGGGCATTAAGAACTGCCTTGATCGCAGCCTGATCGGCACTGCGTCCATCGGCGGGTTTAGCTAAGAGATGCTTCTGTCCCGCAACAGAGAAAATGAATGCGATTGCGAAGATCACAAAACCCCATCGAAGAATGGTCCGCATGGTTGCGCTCCTTTGCATATTATTGCGTGGTGGAGGATAGGTGAGGGATCGCGGCCTGGCAAGCCCCTTAGCCGCCGAAGCTTTTCTCTGACAAATCGTTTGTTTCCAAAGGCTTACACTGCCGGTTCCAGTGCGCTGGTACCACAGGCCTATTGGTATATATCTTTATTCCCGGCACAATCCCTTTAGAGGCTGAAGGATGTTCTCCGCCATGCTCTTTGCGATCTCTACTGTTGCCCTGACCCAGTTCGCCGTGTATTACTGGCGGGCCGTCCTGGCAGGCGTTGCTGCGCAGCCGGTCTCTGACCGGGTGCTGGCTGCCGCCAACATCGAAAACGGGCGGCTTACACCTCAGCATTTCGACACCCTAGCCGGACTTCACGATCTAACCCCTGATCTCTACCCGAATGGTGGCGGATTGGGCCTCGTGCACGCGTACTATCGCATGATCGCGGGTCTTGACGCTCTCCTCGGCAAGCAGATGCCCTCTTTCGCTGCCTGGAGCGATCGCGAGCGCGTCATCTGCGCCCGCTATGCCGCAGTCCAGGTTGACCGCCGCCTCCAGGCCAATCTCGAACTCGCCGCCTCGCTTCGTTCTTGCTGATCTAGCCAACACGCGCTGACGAACTCATCGTTGTTCTCACCTTGGAAACGCCGGGGACGTAACTGCAACCGGCGACCCCTGCTCACTCAATCGCCACACAAGGTTAGCTCAATAGGAGTGCGCATGAATTTACAGCTTCCTGTTTCCGTATCTACCTATCTAAATCCTCCATATCTTTGCGAAAATTAGCTTGCAGTTTGATTTTTGCATATTCCTCCATATCTTCCTAACTCTTTCATATATAGCTCTTTATGGTTCTCCTTCGCACCGCGGACCCTCCAGTCGCCGATTGGAAGTTTCCGTGCATCCCCCACCACGTCGGAAATTGCATCGTCTCTGCAGGATCATCGCGCCACGCTTCGCTACAGAGCGTTATTCCGCAAGAATCGGCGTCCGACAGATGAATTTTCAAGGGGTAGCATTCATGAAGCTTCGCAATTTGTTGACTTGGCTGTTTCTCGTAGCTATTGGTGCCGCTTTGGTCTTCGCAGGTAGCGTCGCCGCTCAAACAAGCAACGGCACAATTGTGGGCACCGTCACCGACAAGACGGGCGCCGCCGTTGCCAACGCTTCTGTCAAGGTATCCAGCCAGCAGTTTGGTGAAGTGCCTCGCGTCGCGACCACAGACTCGGCAGGCGGATACCGCTTTGAGTCTCTGCTTCCGGGGACTTACGCCGTCACTGTGACTGCAGCAGGTTTTGATGAGTTGAAGATACAAAATGTGCAAGTGAAGGGTTCTCTGATCGTAAACGCCAGCGGCACGCTCGAGGTCAGCAGCGTAAAGAATTCCATCCTCGTGGAGGCATCTGCGGCGCAGGAATTGCAAACAGAATCCGGAACGCTCGGAGGAGAGATGTCCAGCGCGGAGATTCAGAACCTTCCGATTTTCAGTCAAAATCCCGTTGAGCTTGTTCTCACGCAACCCGGCGTTCAGGATAACACCAATCAATTTGGACTCAGCAATGGCATTAATTTTTCCGTGAATGGCTCGCGCCCCCGCGCCAACAACTTTCTGATCGATGGACAAGACAACAACGACAATTCCATCAGCGGCCAGGCCTTTCAAACCCAAAATATTCAGGCGGTTCAAGAAGTCGTCGTCCTCCTGAACTCCTACAGCGCCGAATACGGCCGAGGCGGCGGGTCCGTAACCAACGAGATTAGCAAGACCGGCAGCAACAATTTCCATGGAGATGCCTGGGAACTCAATCGAAACAACAGTTTCGCCGCTGTGCCGGCAGAAAATGCTGTCGTTGGCGTCAAGACCATTCCCCGCGATAACGAAAACACTTTTGGCTTCGACTTCGGCGGCCCCGTAAAACACAACAAGCTTTTTTTCTTCGGCACCGCTCAGTGGGACCGCGACTTTTCGGCCGCCCAGGGACAAACGCTGAGTATTCCGACCGCCAATGGGATTGCCACGCTGAAAGGGTTGCCCTCTAATCAGAATGTTCAGTTGCTGCTTGCTTCTCTGGGAGGACTCGTTGCGTCTTCCACTGGACCGAACCTCTTCAACGTGCCCCTTGGAATCGATCCCGTTACTAAAGCGGACCGCGGTTCGGTGGAAGAGAACAAGTTTCAGAGGTCCGGGATCGCCGAAGTGAATCTGACACGGGAATGGCGCGTGCGATTGGATTGGAACGCCACGAATTCAGACACGTTATCCGCAAGCTATCGCCGTTCCGATGGTTCACTAACACCAGACTTCTTCAACAACCCTGGCACGCTGCCGCCGTTTGACACGCAGCAGGGCGGACCTGCCCAGGCGTTTACGGGAAACTGGAACCATACTTTCTCAACCAGAGCCCTGAACGAACTCCGATTCTCTTACTCGAATATCAGCTTCACCTTTGGTGAGACAGCCGCGGCTGCGTCGAACCCGCTTGCCAATACACCGGCTATCAGCTTTAACGGCGCATCGGGCTTGCCGACCCTTGGCGTACCGCTGGGCACGCCGCAGGGGCGGGGTCACAAGTCGTACCAGTTCCAGGAGGCCCTCAGCTATACCGCGGGACGCCACACCTTTAAATTCGGGGGTGATATTGATTACCTTCAGGTGGACGACATCATTCCGTTCAATTCCCGCGGAGCGCTCGACTTCTTCAATAATAAGGCAGACACAACCACGAACACGCTTAAGTACTCTGATCTTGCCAATTTCATTGACAACTTCAGCGGTCAGGGCGGCTCTGTGTCCATCAATTTCGGCAACCCCGAAGTGCAGCCATTCGTCGGGATTTATGCACCTTACGCGCAGGACACCTGGCACCTGAAGCCGAACTTTACCGCCGATCTCGGCCTTCGATACGAATATTGGGGTACCGTCGGCAATATCGTTCCCTTTCCCTCCATCGATCCCACTAAGTTCGGTCTCGGCGTTCCCGGAGCGACTTTGTTGGACATCGCCTCCGCCAAACAAGTGGGTTACAAAAAGGCCTTTGCCCCCCGGGTCGGATTTGCCTATACCCCGCACTTCTGGGGCCGGGTATTCGGAGCAGACAAGACCGTCATCCGTGCCGGCTACGGCATCTTTTACGACGGCATTTTCACTAACATCCTGGATAATACCGCAGCCAATTCTCCCAACGCGACCGGCGGTGCCTTTACTGCATCCGGGACTGCGCCGGGGCGTGGGCTTGCCAACGTGACAGGCCTCCTCGCCTCTGTCACTCCCGCGCCTAATCCAAAAGCATTAATTGAATCCATCGACAGCAATATCAAAAATCCCCTGACCCAGCAGTGGAACCTGGACATTCAGCGGGAACTGCCCGGCGGTTTCATCTTCACGGCAGCATACGTTGGCACCCGCGGAGAGCGTCTCTTCGTCAACCGGGCGTTGAATCCGGGAATCAATCAATTCAATCCGGACAACAGCGTGGTCCGCTTGAATCCGAACTTTGGGGATATCGTCGTTCGAACCAACGGCGGAGATTCCATTTATCACTCCGGGCAGTTCAGTGTGGACCGTAAGTTCTCTCACGGTTTGCAGGTCCGCGCGGCTTACACTTATTCCAAGCTCATCGATGATGGCTCCGAGATATTTACAACCTCGGGGAACAGCACGTTTCCCCAGGTCATCACGCAACAGAGTTCGGATCGCTCACTCTCTGCCTATGACCGCCGTCACCGCTTCGTCGCCACGTACATTTGGGACGTGCCCTATGTCCACAACACCGGAAACACGGCCATGGGCGTCCTGAGCTATATCACCAGGGGATGGAGCTGGTCAGGCACATTCACGGGGCAGACCGGGAATCCGGAAACTATCAGTGTCGGATTTGACAACAATGGCGATGGTCGCAGCGGCAACGACCGGCCCTCAGTGGGTAATTTAAAGGTCCCCATCAATTACTCCCAAGCCTGCCTGAACCCGAATGGGACTTGCGACACGGGCGTCGGATTCAGCGTCGACGGAGTCCACTTTACAGACTTCAATTCTTCGTTTGGAACGGATCCGAATACAGGAGCCTTTACTGCCACCAAGAATGACTTCCGGTACTTCGTGGTGTCAGGCAAGAACGGCAATCTGGGACGCAATACACTCATCGGTCCCGGACAGTGGTTTTACAATACGGGCGTCGCGCGGACCTTCAAGCTGCATGAGCGTCATCAATTGCAGTTCCGCGCAGAGTTTTTCAATGCCTTCAATCATCCGAATCTATTTACCGACGTCCCCAATGTTTTGGGCCCCAACGGATTCAATCAGATCTTCACCATCACGGGGCCGGACTTTCTGAAGAACGCTTTGACCGTCGCGGGCAACCGCCAAATAAAGTTCAGGCTCAAGTATTCGTTCTAGGGCCGTCCACCTCGAACGAGCATCGTTGACGAACCATAAGTCACTCGGCATCGCTAACGAAGGCTTCGGAGCGGGGAAAATGCAAGTAGTTTTGAGGTTCGACCTCAACCGGCTTCTAGGTTTTCCGGCCGTTAGAATTGAGGAACCGCCCCGGTCATAACGGGGCGGTTTTTCTTTGAGTTGTCGTTAGAGACTCAGGAAGCGTCTCAGTACGCCCAGCGCAGCAGCAGGCCACCGGTCGTGTACCCCGCGCCCACGGTCACTATGAGCACCAGGTCGCCCTTGTGCAGGCGGCCTTGCTCCACCGCATCGCGCAATCCCAGGGGAATCGTTCCTGCCGTCGTGTTTCCGTACTTGTCGATGTTCACCATCACTTTCGAATCGCCCATCCCCAGCCGTTCCTGTGTGGCTCGAATAATGCGCAGATTCGCCTGGTGTGGCACAAGGAGGCTGAGATCGCTGGTTGAAAAGCCGTTCCGTTCGAGCAGGTGCGTGGACATCTCCGCCATGCGTCGCACTGCGTACTTGAACACCTGCGAGCCTTCCTGATGCACATAGTGCATGCGTTTATCCACGGTCTCTTGGCTCGAGGGATTGAGCGACCCGCCTCCCGGCATGTACAGAAACTCTCCGCCTGCGCCATCCACGTCGTGCTCGAAATCCAGGATCCCCTCGTTTGTACCCGCCGCCTCAACCAGCGCAGCTCCCGCGCCATCGCCGAACAATACACACGTAGCTCGATCCGTGTAATCCAGAATGGACGTCATCGTGTCGCTGCCAATAACGAGCGCTTTCTTGTGCGTCCCCGCGCCGACGAATTGCGCGCCGACGGTGAGCGCGTAAGCAAAACCAGAGCACGCCGCGGAGAGGTCAAAGCCCCAGGCTTTCTTTGCCCCGATCCGGCACTGCACCAGGCAGGCAGTGGCGGGAAAGAACATGTCCGGCGTGACGCTGGCAAGCACGATCAGGTCAATGTCTGCCGGATCGGTTTTCGTTTGCGCCAGCACTGCCTTTGCGGCTTCCGTAGCCATATGCGAGGTCGCCATGCCCTTCTCGGCGATGTGACGTTCCCGGATGCCCGTGCGAGTGCGGATCCATTCATCGTTCGTCGCAACCATCTTCTCCAGGTCCGCGTTGGTCATCACCTTCGGCGGAACATAGCCGGCTACACCCGTAATTTTTGCCGCAATGCGGTGGGACATAATTTTCCTTGCGATTCACTTTCCCGGAGCAAAAGAACCTGAATTTTATGCGATAGCACCGTGGTGATACAAGCTGCAGCTTGGCCCTCTTCAATACCGCAGCACGTAACTCAATTTGATGAAGAATAGCCGGCTCGTGGAATTGTTTGGTTGGCGCGATGGGTCCGCCATCGAAGCTCCCGAGGTTGGTTTGCAAATCCAGCAAGCCGGCGATGGCCAGCGTCGCGTTGTAGTCGAGAATCACGCGCAGCGAAAGCTCTTTTGTGAACTGATAGTCGTCTCTCTTCCAGCCTGCCGGGGTGGGAGCCTTCATGTTTGTGGCGGAAGGATTTCATAGCGCCAGGTGACACTGGCGGTTTTCTTGAGCATGGCCGAGACCGAGCAGTACTTGTCCTCGCTCAACTGGATGGCGTGCTTCACCGCGGCATCATCGAGCAGCCCGCGGAGACGATATAGAATTTCGAGCTTGGTCCAGACCGTAGGCGGCTCCGCGGCCCGCTCCCCCGAACAGACCACTTCAAGCGATTCGAGCTTTTGCCGCTTCTTTTCCAGCACGATGACCACGTCCGTCGCCGTGCAGGCCCCGAGTGCCATGAGCACCAGCTCCATCGGGCCGGGAGCCTTATTCGACGTGCGGTCGGAATCCATGGTGATCGTGTGCCCGGAAGGACTCGTCGCCACGAACTTCTGCTCGCCCATCCACTTTACCGACGCCGTTTGCATGGGGCCTCCTTGGCAAAAGGATAACAGGAGGATGAAACCGAAACGAGCTGCGGGTAGCGTGATTCACCCTGAATCCATTTTTTGGTTTCAATTGCGCGAATTGACGGGTACGTTTGGGTGACGAATGGGAGGAGATATCAAATGCAAATCCAACTTTCACAGATGACGCGTTGGCTGTCGATGGCCGCGATCGGACTTACCGCGCTGCTCTGGCCGCAATTCGGCAGTGTCAGCGCGCAGCAGAGGGCCAGGCCCGTGGACGCAAGAGAGCAGCCGTTCGTTGTGGAGTACTATTACAAAGCAAAATGGGGCCACGCCGAGGAATTCTTGGCGCTGTTCAAGAAAAACCATTATCCCGTACTCAAAAAGGAAATGGAGCTGGGCCGCATATTGAAAGTAACCATGGCGGCGCCGCGGTATCACACCACGGAAGACGGACGGTGGGATTACCGCGTCACCATCGTGTTCAAGAGCGCGGCGATCGCCAACGATAATTTTGACAGCGCGGCGCTGATCAAGCAGCTCTTTCCCGATCAGGAGACCTACAAAAGGGAAGAACAGCGGCGCTTTGAAATCCTGGACGGCCACTGGGATTTGCCAATCAAGGACGTCGATTTGGAAGCGCGCTGAGCGCCGCATGAGAAGTACGCGCGGCTGACTTTGAGCCTCGATCGAGAAGAGGAAATCGTTAGATGAGGTGGCGCAATTTGCTTGCACCACCTCGTCCAGGCGTGTTTGGATTAACGAGCGCCTAAAAGTAGAACTTCAGTCCTAGTTGCATTTCACGGGCCGACTGGGCTGTTGATGTAATCGTTCCGAAAGAGCTGCTTCCCAGGGTTGTATGAGGGCCAGAGAAATTCGGATGGTTGAACACATTGAACGCTTCGACGCGGAACTCGAAGCGCATCCCCTCCCGAAATTTGCTCATGGGGAATACCTTGAAGAGCGACATGGTGGCAATGTTAGTTCCCGGTTGCCGCACGTTGCTCCTGGACGAGGGAAGGCCCCTCGCAATTTGCACCTTGAATCGATTTAATATTCGATTCTCTAGTGTTTTGTCAAGTGCCAATTGAGAAGTTCCAGGGCGTATTGGCTGGCCTGTCGCAGATGCGGCTGGTGCCACGGGAGGCGGGATTCTTCAACGGCCAAGCGCCGCGCCTTCATTCCAAAGGAAAGTGTTTCACTTCGCCGGACTAGGGCGTTCGCAAGGAAGCCGTGCCCGTGGCGGCAACCTCGATGATGGGGTTCGGAAGCTGGCGCATGGTGCGGATGAAAAGTTCCACGATCGCTCCGTCAAACTGTCCGTTGGAGCAGCGTTCAAGTTCAGCGAGAGCGTCGGAAGCGTTACGAGCCTTTTTGTAAGTGCGATCGCTGGTGATGGTGTCGTAGGCGTCGGCGATGGCAATGATGCGCGCGCCCAGCGGAATTTTATCGCCGGTCAAAGCGTCCGGGTAGCCGGAGCCGTCAAAGAATTCGTGGTGGTGCAGCACCATCTCCCGAATGCGCGCAAGCGGCGTGAGCGGCTCGAGAATCTTCGCGCCGAACTTCACGTGTGACTTCATCGTTTCCCACTCGTCGGGATTAAGTGGCCCGTTCTTATTAAGAATATTTTCAGGAATGCCGACCTTGCCGATGTCGTGAAGCACTCCGCCCAGGCGAATCTCTTCGACTTCGGCGTCGCTCATGCCGAGAGCTTCCGCAATCAGCGCGGCGTAAGCGGAAACTTTTTGCGAATGGCCCTGCGTGTAGTGGTCTTTCGCGTCAATCGCGAACGCCAGCGAAGTGACTGTGTCCAGCACTGCCTGCGGCAGCGCTTGCGGTCCCTGCACCGGCGCCGCCGTTGGCTTGCCGCCGGTGGTTTCGGTCGCGGCAAGAGACTCGGTGAATTGCGTGAGGCGCTGATAGATCTCTTCGAACGCCTCGGGACCTGTGGAGAACAGCCGCTTGAGCGTAACGCCGAGGTACGCCTCGAGAACGTCGCGCTTCCACTTCTTCGCTTCATTCGGATCGAAGTGATCCGCGGTCGAAACGGCATTGCCGCCTTGATGCTTCGAAAGATACATCGAAGCGTCAGCAACCTGGATGAGTTCCTGCGGTGAAGAGCCGTGCAGGGGGTAACACGCGATGCCGAAGCTGGCGCTGATATTTTTCTCTCGGAGCAGCGTATCGGAAGAAACCCAGCCGCGGAGCTTGCTGGCCAGCTGCCGCGCGTGCTCCATATTGGTTTCCGGCATGAGGATGACGAACTCGTCTCCTCCGTAGCGCGCCACGACGTCGGAGCGGCGGCAATTCGTTTCGAGAATGTGGCCGACGCGTTGCAGAACGAGGTCGCCCTCGAGATGGCCGTAAAAATCGTTCACGAATTTAAATCTGTCGAGGTCCATGAGCACCAGTGCGAAGGCGCGGCCTGCACGCGTGGATCTCTTCCATTCGGCGGAGAGCGCTTCCATGAAGAAACGATGCGTCTTCACGCCGGTGAGCCCGTCGGTGATGGCCTGCTCTTGGGCTTTCTGGAAAGAGAGCGCGTTGTGGAGCGCGCCTGCAATCAAATCCGCGAGCGTGCGCAGCAGTAGAACTTCTTCCTCGGAAAAATCGGCCGGAGTCGAGGATTCGATGTACAGGATGCCGTGGAGCTGCTCGGCGTAAAAAACAGGCAACGCAATGGCGGCGACTGAATCTCCCAAAAGAGGTTTCAACGCACTGTCCGCGGGAGAAGCAGCTTGATATACGCCCATGTGGCCGTTGCGCGCGACGTGGCCGATCAGGCCGCCGCCAAGCGGAATGCGCCGGCCCAGAGTTCCGCGGCGTTTGCCGGCTTCGGCCTGGATCACGATTTCACGAGTCGCGTAGTCCAGCACGCCGATGCCAATGTGATCGTAGATGAGTCCGTCTTCGAGCTGCTCGGTGATCTTGGCGAGCATTTCGTCGGGATTCAGCGTCGCGATGGCGTTCCGCGAAATCGTGTTCAGCAGCGAGAGGTGGCGTGCCTTGGTGCGTTCTTCCTGGAAGAGGCGGGCATTCTCGATAGCGATACTCGCTTCGCTGGCAAGCACGCGGAGAAGTTCGAGGTGGCCTTCGTCGAAGGTCCGCTCGTGGTCGGAGAAAACTGCCATGGCGCCGATCGCGTGGTCGTAGGCGACCAGCGGGACGCCGCAGAAGCAGCCCTTGCTGCGGATCGCATCCACTCCCAGCTTTTTCATCTCTTCGACAAAGTTATCGCGGATGAGCACGGGCTGCCGCGTTCGAATGATGTACTCGGTTATGTGGTTGCCCGCGGGGCGCGCGCGCTTGGGCATGCGTGCGCCGCCGATCATCTCCAGATCGAATACCACTTCGTCGCGCAGGGGATCAAACTCCGCGATGTAGAAATTTTCGACGTCGAACAGTCGCCGGAGTTCTTCCCAGATTTTCCGGAGAAGATCTTCCTTGTTCAGCGTGGAGCTGAGCGCTCGCCCAATTTCGTTCAGCACGTGCAGCTCTTCGGATCGGCGCGATGTTTGCTGAATCAGATAGCTGTTTTCGACGGCCATGCCGATCTGATGGCCGAGAGCCAGCAGCAGCCGCAGTTCCGCGGGAGTGAATCGCCGGCTGTCGGGCGTCCCGAGCAGCAGCACGCCAAACGCTTGCTCTTTGGCCTGCAGGCTGATGGCTACAACGCTGCGGAGTCCTTGGGCCAGCGCCAGCTCGCGGAAGCGACGGATCGACTGGTCTTTTTCAAGAGCAGAAAGAGAGTCGTCGCGGAGGTCGCGAAACCCGAGCAGACCGCCGAGACGTGCCACGAGGTTGACGAGATAGTCGTCCAGGCCTTCATTCTGAGCGGCGCGGCAGAAATCATCGCTCAGGCCGACGGCAACCACGGATGTCGGTCCCTGCGGATCGCCGTGATGCAGAAAGAGCGCTCCGGCGGGGAGGCGAACGACCCCGAGAACGCGATCCAAGGCCTGCGATAACATCCGCTGTATTTCGCCGCCGACAAAACTCGAGGTGGCCAGATTGAGATTCGAAAGCGCAAGCATGTTGCGCTCGATGCGCCGTTTTTCTTCTTCGTAGATCGCCATGACCATCAGCATGGCCACGAAAGCGCACGGAGCCGCCGCCACCACGCTCATTCCTGCTCCTTGAAGTTCTGGCGTAGCGTTCAGGATCTCAAGGGATATCGATAGAACGCCCCACGAAGCGAAGGACACGCCGAGAAGCCGGTCAGCGAGCGTCTCTTGCCGCCGGCTCTCTTGCCAGAACACCACCGCAACACCGATGTAGACCAACGAAGAGGGAATGACCACGGAAACGGGAATCACGTTGGCGGCATTGGCTGCCGCCCAAAGCCCCAACAGAACCGCGACCACCAGCGCGGGAATCGTCCACGGTTTCCGGTGAGAATAAAGTTGCGCGCCCAGGAAAAAGAGCAGGCCAGAGAGCGCGTACAGCCAATGATTCACGGCGCTCGCGACCGGACTCGAGGGTGTCCATTGCGCGAGTGCCGGGCCCACGTAGTGAAGCCCGAAAAGCGCCCAGCCGGCCGTCCAGAGAAGCAGATAGGTCTGCCGCTTGATGCTGTGAATATACGCGAAGAAGCCAGCCACCAAAGTGGTGGCAATCAGCAGCGCCAGTGAAATGAAGCTCTGATGCATCAAGACCGCGATCGATTCTCCGTCCACATCACGGACGGGGCCTCTGCCGAACACAAAGGCCGCAAAACACACGTGCTCCGTTGTGCACCCGCAGTCCAGCCACACGCGCGTGAGGACGCTCGTGCGGTGAACCAGCAAAGTCACGGGGATACACAAAACAAAGTACTCGTGATTATGGATTACAGCATTTTCAGGAAGCAAGCGTACCGCGGTACTGGTTGCCAAAGAGACAGCACACGAAGGGTAACGGATTAAATACAAAGGTGGATATACAGATTCTCAATTTTTCATCAAAACCGCCCGGTTGGACGACAAGAACGGGTTTCGCTACACTGAGGGTTTGATTCGGAGGGGAAAGACGCGCTAGTCAATGAGTGAAACAACCCACAAGACCGCAGCCGTGAGGGTGCGATTTGCCCCTTCACCGACCGGCTATTTGCACGTCGGGGGGGCCCGAACCGCCCTGTTTAACTGGCTGGTTGCGCGCCGCCAGGGCGGCATGATGATCCTCCGCGTCGAGGATACCGACGCGGAACGCAACAAGCCGGAACTGGTCCAGGGAATTCTGGATGGGTTGCAGTGGCTGGGCGTCGATTGGGATGAGGGACCGTATTACCAGTCCCAGAGAACGGCGCTTTATCTCGAAGCTGCAAAAAAGTGCCTGGCGAACGGAAGCGCTTTTTTGTGCTATTGCCCCGCTGAAAAATATGTGGGAGGAGACCACGCGGAGGAGGGCAGCGAGGGCGCGCAAGTCCGGCGCGTAAGCCGATGCTCCTGCCGCGACGGGATACCTTCGACACCGGGTGTCAAGCCAGCCATCCGTTTCAAGGTACCCCTTGGCGGAACGACAAAATTCCTGGACGCGGTTTTCGGTGAGAACGAGTTTGCAAACGACGAAATCGAGGATTTCGTCCTGCTGCGCTCCGGAAAAGGCGACGAAGAGTTCGGACAGTCCATGTACCAGCTGGGGGTGGTCGTCGACGACATCGACATGCGCATCACCCATGTGATTCGCGGCGCCGACCACCTCTCCAATACTCCTAAACAAATTCTGTTGTACGGGGCGCTGGGAGCGCCGCCGCCCGTCTTTGCGCACGTGCCGCTGATTCTCGGCGCCGATAAGAAGCGGCTTTCGAAGCGCCACGGCGCAACGGACGTAAACATGTACCGCGCGGAAGGATTTCTGCCGGAAGCCTTTCGCAACTTCCTTGCGCTTCTGGGCTGGGCGCCGGGCGGCGACGAAGAGTTTCTGCGGACCAAGGACTTGCTGCAAAAGTTTTCGCTCGAGGGTGTGAGCCGAACGAATGCCGTTTTCGACCGCCCGAAGCTGGAATGGTTTAACACGCAATATCTGCAAAAACTTCCCATCGAGGAATTGCTTCCCGAAGTCGAAAAGGAATTAAAGCGCAACGGCCTTTGGAAACCAGAGTGGGCTGCTGGCGCCGCTCCCGGCCCCGATGGACGAGACCACGCCTGGTTCTCGAAAACCGTGGACCTGCTGCGCCCGCGCATCCGCCTGCTGCCCGATTTTTCTTCCTGGTCACGCGCATTTTTCAGCGACGACTTCCCGCGCGATCCCGCTGCGAAAGAAAAATTCTGGAAAGATCCGAAAGTGCCGGAGTTGCTCGCCAAACTCGCCGACGCCCTCGAAGCGCTCACCGAGTGGAACCACGATGCCTGCGATCACGCCTTGCGCGCTGTTGCCGAAGCCGCCGGCGTGAAAGCCGGCTTGCTGATCAACGCCACACGCGTCGCGATTGTCGGTCAGGCCGTCGCGCCGCCGCTCTTCGACACCATGGTCGTTCTCGGCCAGCAGCGCGTCATCCGCCGCCTCCGCGAGGCCGTCGCCTCATTTTAGTCAAACTGTTCGCATCTTCGGTAGTAGCGCAGTCCCCGGTTTGCCGGCCTTCTCACGGAAGGAGTTAGCCGCGTGGCTGAGTAGCCGTTCATTGGTGATGAGGATTTGTCGGCAGCCTAAACGCACGGCCTCGGGCAGATTGGGTCCGACAATAACTTCCGAGTAGCCGACCACACGGCCGGAGAATTCACCGGGCACGAGCGTACAGCGCGTTATGCAGTAAGTGTGCGACACCTATACTGGCAGACGGAGCCATTCAGCTTGCTCAGGAGTTGCGAAACAGCGAGTCACCAGTTCAGCCTTGGGGTGCGGGTCCAAGCATTTCCGTGTCGTACTTCTTGTAGACCTTCATCAACTCGGCGAGGAACTCGGGACTGCCATACAGGAAATGACGAGCGGTCGTTTCGACATCGGCGAAGAATCGCTCGAAGCCTGCGGGATTTCCTGAGTTCAAGAAACGCACCGCCTGTTTGGTGCGGTTCCCCAGGGCGTGCGGTGTCCCCCGCGGCACCACCGCAAGCGCCCCCGCGGGTAGGTCGTGCCAGCTGCCATCCACCCATACGGAAACAACGCCTTCGAGCGCATAGAATTGCTCGTCAGCACTGTGATGAAGGTGCAGTGAGGTTAGCCGTCCCGGGTCATTGCGGAAGTTGCCGAGCCACCACGCGCCGCCGGATTGCTCCGCACCCACGAGGATGCGCGCTTCTCCGCGCCCGATGTCATACACGCGAGCACTATCTGGAAGCAAAATGGACGGCTTGTCTGCACGGGCACCTTTGAGATCAGCCGCAGAAGCCACCAGCGGCGCAAGAGCCGCATATCCCACGAATTCGCGTCGATTCATGTTTTTCTCCGAACCGTAAGAACCGGGATATCCGTCTTGGATTCGCAAGCAGACGGCATTGTATACCGGCTTGCCTCCCTCCACCCCGGTCCGTGCCAGGCTTGGGAAGGAGTGAGCAAAAAACCCCACGCGAAAGGCGCTACCCTCCGACTAGATGGAGGTAACAGGACCACCGATGCCCATCACGGTTCGGCCCGAGTGACGGCACACTCTCCAGGAAACAAACGCGTAAGTCGTTTGTTTCCTGTTACCACTGACGGCGCAAAACGCCGTCCCCCGCTCGGAAGTAACGCATTAATCGGAAACTGGCGCACTACAGGCGCAGGGCGCATTTCACTCAGAAATAAGCCATCCATAGCAACTCAGAATTTTTCAGAATTGCCTCTCGGTCGGGCTGGGGATCCCTCGCCAAATATCTGCCGAAACTTTTTTCACTGAATCTCTGCTCCGCTCTAGACGATCTGATGCAGGTCGCCATTCGAAATCGCGTGACTTCTGCAGAGTGCGCGTTTCTCGGAAAAAGGGCGTCCGCACACGTGTAAAGACAACCCTATCCTCCCCGATCCGGCCAGGGCAGCTCGCTAACAAAGTATCTTTTGACATTCGACTTTCCGAGAATACAATACGTCCCACTCCCTGGTAGTTTCTCAGCCTGCACACAGGATCCTCGACGGAGAGAATCGTTGCTTACCGGAGGAGGACGCGAATGTCCATTTCGCGACGTGAAGCCACACTTTTCTGATCCGGGTTCCAGGGCCTAATTCGAAACAGCGGGAGGAAAGTATGCAACGGTCACTGTTGGTCTTCGCAGTGCTGTTTCTCACTGCCACGGGCGTGGCATGGGGACAGAGTTCCCCTCCGCCCGATCAAACTGAGCAGGTGAAGATCCTGCTCGAGCGCATCCAACAACTCGAGAAGCGTATGTCAGAACTGGAGGCCAAACAGGCGGCTGCTCCGGCTCCTTCGCTCTCCGCTGCGAAGGTCCCTCTCCCGGAGCCGGCCGCTGCGCCTGCCGTCCAAGGCCATCAGCACGATGTGTCCGTGGAACAGGCGGCCGTCCGGCAAATGGAGACGCACTATCCGTCGCTCCAGATCCGCGGTTTTGCGGACGTGGATTTCTCCGCGACGGACCAGAAGGGGACGAATAGCGGATTCAATCTTGGCCAGTTGGACCTGCATCTTGCTTCGGCTCTCTCTCAAAAGATCAGCTACTTCGGGGAGATCACCTTTAACGCTCGCCCCACCCAATACACCGTTGAAGTGGAGCGTTCCATCATCCGCTACGACTACAATGATTATTTCAAGCTCTCGTTCGGCCGCTTCCACACCCCTATCGGATATTGGAATACCGCTTTCCATCACGGGGCGTGGTTACAGACCACCATCGACCGGCCATTCATTGTCAAGGTGGGGGGGACTTTCACTCCCGTCCACTTCGTGGGCTTGCTGGCCGAAGGGAACATTCCTTCAGGAGGGCTAGGGCTGAGCTACAACCTCGGCGTCGGCAATGGCCGGGGTGACGTCATCAGCCGACCGGGTGACGCCGGCGACATCAATAACAACCGGGCTTGGGTCGCCAAAGTATATGCCCGGCCTCCCAAACTTTACGGCTTAGAGCTGGGAGCCTCCATCTACCAGGATAAAATCACCCTTCCCGTCCCAAACAACCAGGGTTATCGCGAATGGATAGCCTCAGCCTATTTGGTCTGGACAAAGGGAAGCCCAGAATTTCTCTCGGAATTTGATAATGTCCATCATCGCAACATTGTTACGAATCAGGTTACCAACAGCGACGCGTTTTACGTCCAGTTTGCGTACCGGCTCCCTTGGTTGGAACGGTCCTTGAAACCGTATTACCGTTTTGAATATGCCCACATGCCGCTCAGCGAACAGGTCTTTACGCATCAGGACCAGGTGGAATCGATCCTGGGTCTGCGATATGACATTTCGAGCTACGCAACTTTCAAGACCGAATATCGGAATACCAAGAATCAACCGGGAGTGCTTGGTTCCCTTGCACAACCGGCTGTGAATGGTTTGTTCTTCCAGACAGCCTTTACTTTCTGAGCGAGCCAACCAATGAACCCGACTATCAAACGCGTCCTCGCAATTCTCTCGCTGCCGGTCTGGATTTGTATGGTGCTCCAGCACCCTTCATCGGCCCAGACATCGCACTCTACGGATATTGCCGTTGTGGTTCACCCGGACACTCCCATCACGGATCTCAGCCTCGCTGAAGTCCGCAAGGTGCTTCTCGGCGAGCGGCAATACTGGAATTCGAAACTTCCCGTCTCCTTGCTCATTCGCGCTCCCGTCGCGCGGGAACGCGATGTCGTCTTGCGGGTGATTTATCAAATGTCGGAAGCACAGTTCAAACAGTACTGGGTAGCGAAAATTTTTCGCGCCGAGGTGACCTCACCACCGAAAATTGTCTATTCGAACGATATGCAGTACGACCTTGTCTCCGCCATTCCCGGTGCCATTGCATTTGTAGATGCCAGGAACGTGCGCCCAGGCTTGAAAGTGCTCCGCGTGGACGGCCACTTGCCAGGGGACCGCGACTACCCCTTGCGATAGGCGGCCAGCCAGGCGATCATTCAGGACTGCGCACAACGCCGCTGATTTTGCGGGAAATTCTAATTCGATAGCTTCATGCGCCTCAGGATATCCCGATAGCGTGGATCGGATCTGGCTCGGTCAAACATGGGCTCGACGGCCAGGGAAACCAGCCCGCTGTCGTGTTCCTCGTAGGCCTTTTCCAGCCAGTCGAAGGCTTTCTCTTTCTCACCCATACGCATGTAGGCCTCCGCGATGCTGTAGGAAGAGACGTATCCGTGTTTCGAGATCTCCGTCAAGCCATCCAGCCAGCTTTGCAGGACGCCTTTATACCCGGACTTGGTGAAATCTTCTTCGATGGAGGCCGCGAGTTCAGGGCCTCCGGACAGGGACAGGGCTTTTTCTCTCTCAGCTACGGCTTCTTTCTGTTTACCCATCTGCGCGTAGACTTCCTCGAGCATCCGGCGCGCCGGAGCAAATTTTGCGTCGATATCGAGAACTTTTCGCAACTGCTCCACCGCCTGGTCGTTCTGGCGCGCGAGGTAGAGCTGCCAGCCTAAGCTGGTGTTAATGATCAGGGAGAGTGGATCCAATTCCTGGGCCTTTCTTGTTTCGCGCAGGCCTTCCTCCGACCGCCCCATGTTCGCCAGGTAGTCTCCGTACCAGTGATGCGCGGTTGCCGAGTTCGGGTTGAGCTCGATGGCCCGTTTGAACTCTTGTTCCGCGCCTGTCCAGTCCCATTCAAAATGTTCTTTCACCAGGCCAAGAGACGTGTGTGCTTCCGCGAGTGTGTCGTCGATCTCCAGTGCCTGCATCGCGGCGGACTTGGCTTTTGGCCAGGCTTCCGATGGTGGCAGATATCCGGCATCTCCCAGCAGACTGTACGTATCGGCAAGCCCGGCGTAGGACAACGCGTAACGCGGATCCTTCTGAACCGCCTGCGTGAAATAGTCCGCGGCTTTTTTGAAATCCGCTTGCGTCCATTTGTTCCAATAAAAAAGACCCTGCAGATAAAGTTGATAGGCTTCTACATTTTCAGTAGGCCGTTTCGAAAGCAATCTTTTTTCTTCGCCCTCGAGCTTCGGACGCAACCGTCCGTAGATGTCCGCCGCAATCTCTTGTTGCACGGAGACCAGACCGGAAAGTTTGCGGTTGTACTGTTCACCCCAAATTTGACGACTGTTTTCCACGTCCTCGAGATTCACGCTGATCATCAGCTCGTCACCCGTTTGGATCAGCCGGCCCGTGAGGATGGCCCGGACATGCAGGTCGCGGCCCAACTTCTGCGGGTCCGTGGCCTGTCCCTTGTAGCGGAAAACCGTGTTGCGGGACATCACCACAAGATTGGGGAGCTGAGAGAGGCTGTTGATCAAGCTCTCGGTAATTCCATCGCTGAGATATTCTGTTTTCGGATCGTTGCTCACATTGGCAAATGGTAGGACGGCGATCGATTCGATGCGGGTCTGGCTTGTCGTGCCAAAAACGCGATCCCGCAAGTTGCCGGTGTTCAATCCGAACAGCAGCAACAGCACCGCGAGAACACCCGCCCACACAAAATGAGGCCAATGTCGCTTGAAAGTCTGACGCGTTGCCTGTCCGGAAGTGAACGGGAGCGCGCGAGCGGAATCCGTGTCGCGCTTCAATCGCTGTAAGTCCGCGCGCAAATCCGAGGCGGTGCGGTAGCGCAGCTCCCGATCTTTCTCGAGCGCCTTATTAATGATTTGTTCCAATTGGATGGAAATCGCGGAATTCAAACGTACCGGTGGTGTCGGAGCCCGGTTCAGGATCGCATCGAAGATTACGCCGGAAGTATTTCCAGTGAAGGCTCGCTGGCCCGTAGACATTTCATAGAGAACGAGTCCAAGCGAGAAGAGATCCGTTCGTTCGTCGAGCTCTTCGCCGCGAACTTGCTCGGGAGACATGTAGGTCACAGTGCCCAGGGCCACGCCGTCGCTGGTGAGATGGGCGTCTTGCGTTGTGGCGCTGAAACCGGATGATCTCAGCATTCCGGCTTTCGCGCCTTTTCGTTCCGGCAGCAGCTTAGCGAGGCCGAAATCGAGGAGTTTTACCTGGCCGCGCTCGGTGACGAAAATGTTCGCTGGCTTTATGTCGCGGTGGATGATCGCTTTCGAGTGGGCAGCTTCGAGGGCGTCGGCCATCTGGTAGCCGTATTCCGGCACGCGATCGAGGTCTATGGGCTTGCCCAAAATGCGATGCTTGAGTGTCTGTCCCTCCAGATATTCCATGACGATGAAGTTCTGGCCCTCGTACTGGTCGACGTCATAGATTGTGCAGATGTGCGGATGGTTCAGTGAGGAAGCGGCCCGAGCTTCGCGTTGAAAACGTTCGATGGCCTGCGGGTCCCGGGAAAGTTGCTCCGGAAGAAACTTCAACGAGACGTAGCGGCCAAGTCGCAGGTCTTCCGCCTTGTACACCACGCCCATGCCGCCGCCACCAAGCTTTTCGATGATGCGGTAATGGGAAACGGTTTGCCCGATCATTGGAAGAAAATCGCCATTGGCTGGCCATATTAGGTTGCGGCCAGAGACAAGTCAACGCGCTAGGCGAAGCGCCAACCGGGCTCTCCCCTGTGCGACGCAGGGCGCGGTTTGGCCTCACTGAGAATGAAAAATCTCGGGATGGGCGGGCTTGGAGGCGGAAGCTGCAGCGGCGACGTTTATGGTCGCGTCGAGAGTGACGGTGACCGGGGGCAGGCAGATCTCGCTGCTGCAGGCCTGGTAACGGAGTTTCAAAGGAATGTGCTGCGTGCCGAGCGGGGCGCTCGCAAGCGCGGTGACGGGCATGCGAAGAATCACGGTGTCCTGGTAAACGTTTAGCGGGATTTTGGAAAAGGTGAATTTTTCGAGTTTGCCTTTGGGGTAGACAACTTCGCCGCTGCTGAAGCCGGCTGGGAGATCGGCTTTGAGATCGGTGGCGATGAGATAGTCTTCCGATTTTTCGCGAGCATTGACGTGGAAGCCCGGGCGAATCTTCATGACGACGGCAATCTGGAAGGAGCTGCCGCGGCCAGCGGGATCGAGCGAGTCATAAGTTTCGGGTTTCACGACTTCGCGGCCGGAAGGAACTTGCCCCACCAGCGCCGTGCACAGAGCCAGCGAGCCGATGGAGATGATACCTGCTTTGATTTTCATAAAGTGACCTGGGCGCCGAGCTGCTGGGAGATGACACGGCTCATGACGGCGTGGAGGTCCTCGCCGGTTTTTTCAAGGACGAACGTATTTCGCGCATCGTTCCAGCCGAGCTTGAAACTGGTGGAGAGCGCGGAAATCCAGATTTCGCGGACGGGCGTGTTGGGCGAGATCACGAATTTGACTTCCTCGGGTTCCTCGAAGAGCACTTCGAGTTTTCCAGCCTCGCCTTCGACGTCGAAGCCGTGTTCATCCCCGGCGGTGAGCATGCGACGCTTGAGGTCCTCGAAAGCGGCGTCGGCTTTTCGTTGAAAATCTTTTTCATCGAGCATGGATTTAGGGTACCTGAAGAGAGTGAGTGGTGGGTAGTGGGCAGTGCGTGAGGAGACGAAGCAATGAAGTAAGGGGGTAATGAGATCAGGGAGCAAGCGGGCCAGTGGCACCTCGGCTTTGTTTCGCGAGATGCTCGGGGCAGGCGGGACAGATTCCCTTATCGGAAGTCTAGTTAACAGTACCCCCCCTCCCCCTATGTTTTCTGTAAGTGTTCATTCTAAATAGTTTTATATTCTTCAGAATCAACACTTCTATAAGTGGGGATTCCAAAGGGGTTAGCGGCGCGACTTGGTTACAAGAAAGTAACTTTGTCGGACCTGTTGATTGTGAAGGAATGAGAAGAACCGCGTAGAGGGCGCCCATGGTTCGCAGAGCACGGAAGAGCCGTGCCAACTGAGATAATCATTATAACATATTGGTATAATATTTCAATGATTACTTGTAAGTACTTATCTGCCGCGGGATGGAAGGGTCTCTGCTCGAATTTCCGGTGCTTTCAGTTGCTTGTTAATACTCAGCAACTCAAGGCAGGTTCGTCGCAATGGAGAAACCAACGCTCCAAAACGACACGGCGTGAAAACCACCGGCTCGCCAGTAGGAATCGGGACAGGGAAGTTACCAGCCAGGTTGGGAGATGCCCGCCGATGTCAAAAACCCATTCTTTCTGCGATTTTCCGAAGCGCGTGGCGAGGAGGCTTTGGTAGGTTTTACAGAGCGCTGGACCATTTTTTCCGCCCGCGGCAAGAATGGCCATTCCTGCGAGCAACCCTGACTCAACCGCCGGTCGAATACCCTCACCACTTTGTGAATACGCCAAACCGGCTGCATCGCCGATCAGTAGCACGCCGTCTCGGGCGACATCCCGTTTCGAATGTCCGTAAAGAAGGTAGGAATGACCCGGTAGGTGCGATGGCAAATCGAACGCGATTTTTCCCGATTTTTTCAGGAAATCCACAAAGGCGGCAACGTGCTCGGGGAGGGCATGGGGATCCAGCCTGCCTAGACCCACATTCAGAAAGTTATTTTTTCTGACACACCATCCATAACCTTTCATATCTGGGCAAAAGTAAAGCTCGGGAAGTTCGGGCCGAATCGAACATTGTTTACTCTGGCTTTCGGACATCTGGAACTCCGTTTCTTGCGTCGCAACACTGGTTTCGTTGCGTGCGTTGGCGCCACGATATCGAGCTACAGGGCAAAAATGTCCGCCCGCTCCCACGACGAGCCGGGTCCGAAATTGACCATTTACAATCCAATGCTCGCCGGAGCGTTCCAGACTTGTTAGAGGCGTTCCTTGCCGAATGCGCGCACCACAGCGCTCGAGCAGAAAATCGTCAAACTCGCAGCGGCGAATTCCGTAGCTAATGGGTTTGCCGTAGTCGGTTTCCATCTCGCGGCCACCCATGAGGCTGATTCGAAAACCGTGGATTGGCTGCAGGACCAGGCACCGGGCGTACTCGGCAAGATCAATCTTGAGTTCCTGCAGTACGGGAGGCGTGACCCATCCTCCACATACTTTGTCACGAGGGAAAATCTGCTTATCCAGGATCACCGTGGTTAGCCCGGAATCCCGCAATTTCCAGGCGCAGGAACTGCCGGCAGGTCCGGCACCCACGATCAAGATATCGCACGAATCCATTTCGCTCCCTCGTCTTCGTTTTGCCCCTGCCGATAGAGATGAGCGCGAGTCCAAGGAATTTGCCGACAAGCCGTCCGCGCAAAGACTATTTGAAAAAGTTGTAAGGTGCCGGCGCGGAATCCCGCAATCGCTCCGGCGAGATAGAGCCGCCAGGTTCTCACGAAATCCGGACCGAACATTTCTCTAACTTGGTTAGAGGATTTCTCAAATGCATCCAGCCAATATTCCAAGGTCCGCGCATAATGGAGCCGCAGATTTTCGACGTCGAGGATGGACAAATCATGGGGCTCAAAAATATCCATCGCCTGACGAAGTGTGGGCGCGTACGCTCCCGGGAAGA
>Ga0209118_1000474_pt1 | contig 22168 bp, 17 predicted proteins | sample BlaSpr_A8_Ref_M1_FD_187988 | JGI IMG/M metagenome (GOLD analysis project Ga0209118, IMG submission 187988) | Forest soil microbial communities from Thunder Bay, Ontario, Canada - Black Spruce, Ontario site 2_A8_Ref_M1 (SPAdes) (version 2) | ecosystem: Environmental > Terrestrial > Soil > Boreal...
GGTGGGCAAGGTGTCTCAGGCGACCGGCGTCGCGCTACCGCCCACGTTACGTATTCGCTGACCAACGATCGCCTGAAACCCGGCGCGGCGTGTCACTACGCCTACCGGACTCTCGCAAGTTACTGAACAGATGGATGATTCAGAAACAAACTGTAGAAGATGGGTCAAGCTGATCGTGCGAATGACGGGCCTTATGACGTGACTCGCCCACGGCGCGACACGCCCCTGTCCGCGCTGTCTACGGCGGAATTGCTTAGACTTACCCGTAAACAGTGTTGATGTTTGCTGGTAGGTGTCGGAAGCTGATGTTCGTTGCAGCGAGCATCGTCAGTGCCAGGTTACGATGCCCGTTCTCTGCTCGACACCGCCCGGGTGATGGAAGGCAACTCGACCGCACTCCGGCTGAAAGAACTGGAGACGCTGGAGAAGGTCGTCGAGAAGATCGACAAGATCTCCGTCTTCGGCGGCCTGGAGGGCGTACTAAAGGATCTAGTCAAGATCCAGCCGTAGGCATTGGGCCAGCCGCGGGAAAATCCCCCGGCTGCTCTTATTTGCCTTTGCGTTAAGGTGACGAACGAAAGGAGGAGCAAGGACAAATCATGGACAACGTAAAGATGTGGACCCAAGGGGTTCCCGTCGAAGAAGAAGCGTATCAACAGATCCGCAACATTGCGTCACTGCCGATTCTGGGCGGCCATATCGCCATCATGCCCGACGTGCACCTGGGCAAGGGAGCGACGGTCGGCAGCGTGATTCCCACCCGGGGTGCGATCATTCCTGCCGCGGTCGGTGTCGATATCGGCTGCGGCATGATGGCCGTGCGTACCACGCTCAGCGCCTCCGATCTGCCCGATGCTCTGTCGGCGATTCGCGCCCAGATCGAGCGTGCCGTGCCGGTCGGCTTCAATGCGCACGACAAGCCGCTGAGCGTCGGCGGTGAAGGTCTGACCGGTATCGCCATCAAACGGCGCATGGATGGGTTGTATGAACGATACGACGGCCTGCTGATCATGAACCGCGTGCGCAAGTTCGATCACCACCGGGTCTGGCGGCAGTTGGGCTCGCTCGGTGGAGGCAATCACTTCATCGAGCTGTGTCTGGACGAATCGCAGGCCCTCTGGGTGATGCTGCATTCGGGAAGCCGCAACGTCGGCAACACGATCGGCGAAGTCGCCATCACAACCGCGCGCAGGTTGGCGGAACGCCAGCAGATGCATCTGCCCGATCGTGATCTTGCCTGGCTCTCCGAAGGAACGGCGGAATTCGATGAGTACGTCGAGGGACTCGCCTGGGCTCAGGACTATGCCGCGCTGAACCGCGACATGATGATGCATCTGGTGCTGCGCGCACTCCAGCGCTTCTTTCCCGGTGGTATTGCCATCCGGGAATCGGCGGTGAACTGCCATCATAACTACGCTAACCTCGAGCAACACTTCGGTGAAATGCTCTGGGTGACGCGCAAAGGAGCGGTATCGGCGCGCCAGGGCCAGTTGGGGATAATCCCCGGCAGCATGGGAACCAAGTCATACATCGTCCGCGGCAAGGGCAACGCAGTCGCGTACCATTCATGCAGCCACGGTGCGGGACGGCGGATGTCGCGCAGCGAGGCGAAGCGGCGCTTCTCCCGCGAGGATCTAATGGAACAGACCGCCGGCGTTGAGTGCCGCAAGGATTCAGGCGTGATCGACGAGCTGCCGGCGGCCTACAAGGATGTGGACGCTGTGATGGCGGCCCAGACGGACTTGGTCGAGGTCGTACACACCCTGAAGCAAGTAGTGTGCGTCAAGGGCTAGGTGGCGATGCGGGGGAGAGCTCATGGCTCCGAACGCCGCCCCCGCTGCGCATGAATATCTTAAACGCGGCGGCGCCCCGCATGGACACCACGCACCACCCCGCCACAAGATGGGTATTGTGCCCTCGTCATGCCCCAGTTGGCGCCGACTAGCGATAACCTTTGTTTATCAGTAGGTAAGCAATTCTATCTGACGCCAGCGCCGAAATCCGTTGAACGGTCTCCTGCACTAACCGAGTGTAGCGTTGCAAACAAAGCTTAGAGGGTTCTGCGGGCTCTCCGAGCAGGACGAACGCGTGGCCGCAGTCACGAGCGGTCGCTTACCCGCAGCTCTTCACGCGCTGCTTGATTTTGGTTGCAGATATGCCACCGCTTCGCGCCGTCGCTGGAGTAGACGAAAGGCTGTTTCTCTTAAGTATGGGCATTCCACAAAAGCCCGGTTGATCTGGCATAGCCTGGCACAATCTTCACGACGAGATGTCTTCCCTCCTCGATGCGATGGCGACGGCGCTTTCCTGGTCCAGCCGACACCGTATTTTGTCCAAAAAACGGAACCGCGATTTCAGGCAGCCTCGCGACATAGTAATTGAGCATCCCGCCGAGGCGCTGGCGCCGCGGCACGAACCATGAAGCAGGGAGTGGCGGGATTGGGTTGCACCAATCGTTTGCCGAGTCCCCGGTGATTCCGCTCGGCATGATAGTGCGCCAAGAAGTGTTTGACGGCGTACCGAAGCGATGCCTGTCCGAAGAAGATCATCCGGCCCAAGCATTCCTCTTTCATCGAGCGCACGAAACGCTCCGCGAAAGCATTCAGGTTGGGCGATCGCGGCGGCAGGCGGATGGATTTTGATGCCGTCGCGCACGAGGAAACTGCGGAAGGCATCAGAGTACTTTGTATCCCGATCGACGATGAGATAGCGCCTGCCGCGAAGAAACTCTTCGTCAATATCCGTGGGACCGCGCTACCTGCATTCAGCCAGGGAGTATCGGGGTTAGTCGTGACCGGGTCGCGATGTCGATGAAGAACAGGACGTAGTGCGTGACGAGACCTCCTCTTCCTGGCCATCCACTTGTTAGTCCTTGTACCTATCGTGATACCGCACCCACGCCTGTGTGAATTCCAGACTGTCCTCGTCTCGCCCCTTGGGAACCAGGTCGAGATATTGATAAGCGGTGTTCATCATGTCGATTCCACGCGCATAACACGAGTAAGTGTGAAAGACCACGCCGCTCTCGTCCTTGGAGAAAACGCTCACTCCTTCGCGATCCGCAAAGCCTGTCTGCGCCTTCGAATAGTTGTAGAACACCGCTCCATCCTGCATTTCTTCCGGAGTGAACGACACGTGATAATCGTAGTTGAAATCGTTTTGAAGGGAGGAAAGCCACTTGAAGCTCCAGCCCATACGCTTCCTGAAGGCTTCGAGTTTTTCCAATGGCGCGCGGGAGATGGCAAGCATGCTCACATCGCGCTGCTCCAGATGAACAATGATGCTATTGAAATTGTCCGCCCAGAAGGAACAGTGCGGGCAGCCCTCCTGCGAGTCGGGGTCGAACATGAAGTGATAAACCACGAGCTGGCTTTTACCAGCAAAAAGGTCGGTCAGCGTCTCCTTGCCCTCAGGACCGTCAAAAACGTATTGCTTCTCCACACGCTCCCACGGAAGGTCGCGTCGCTGTTGGCTCAATTGATCGCGTAGGCGGGTGAACTCCTTCTCCTTCGCTAGCAGTTCCTTACGGGCATCGAGCCACGTGTTGTGCGAAACGACTCTATGTTCATGAACTTCCTCGCCAGTGCGCGACCTAGTCATATCAACTCTCCAATTCCATTGCTGTTGTAGCAATAATTAAGGACGTCGTAACATGCGAGACTTTTGGGAGGTCGATGGCCTCGCAAATTCGATGCTCCGAGTATAGGAGGTCTGCGCGGCAGGTTCATTAGCTTTGAGCCACAAGGCGAAGCGCGTGCAATTGTGAAAGTTCACAACGCAGGCCCTTACGTTGAAGCTGGCGTCCGCGAACGCCCGGATCGTCTGCGAGGCCCTCTCGCATTGTTCGGCGACCGAGTCCATCGACTCGGGAAGGTTCGCCGCCTAAAGCGATACTTGATCGCGCTGCGAACATCGACTCGCCGCCACAGCGAATAGGCTCCATCTCTTGTTCAACGAACAACGCTCGATTGGATATTTCGCGTTGGCCTCACCGCTTGGTCGGCGAATCTCCCAGACCGCCTCAGCTTCCAATGGAATCGGTGGGCGCCCGACGGGACTTGCAACGCCAGAGCAATCGGAATCCGGCGCGGTGCCACCGAACAAGCGTCTCGGGACGGACCACCATCAGCGCGGAGCGCCAATCGAACAACTTGGACAGCAAGGCGGGACTGATCTGCGTTGCAGCATCGATGCAGCATGGCTTCTGCCGAGGCACAACTGGAAAGTACGGTCCGCTGTCTCGGAATCGAAGTCGCACTCGAGATTGGCCGAGCAGACTGAAGTGTCAATCTCAATTCGGTCAGCGATCGCTCTGGGCGGTCGCTAAACCGGCCCATCGTGAGATCGCGCAAGTCGACGAGGACTTATCGCGACATGAATGAACTCTTGACTGATGCTTGATATTCACCCATTTATAAAAATTCGCCTGTAAGATTCGTGCTCGTTCTTCGACAATCCTTTGGGGGAGTCATGAGCGACATAGTCAGGGTTCGACGGACACAGCGCAGTTCCTTCAGCGCGAGCGCCCATGTCCAGGGACACCATACGGTGGCCGGGCGGTAAGAATCGGGATCAGATGCCTGTCTACTTGCATGGCCCCATGGTACCGCACACGCGGCCAACGACCGACCTGCGAATAACATGACATCAGATATGCAGCCTTCCGAAGAACCGCTTGGGGAACACGGGCGCTGCCTTTACCGCTACGCTCTTGCCCAACTGCACGAGCCGCGGGCATCCGAGGGGGCCATCCAGGATACCCTGCTCGCAGCCGTAGAAGCGTTCGCGAGCTTTCAGGGCAGGTCCAGCGCACGCACTTGGCTGTTGGTTCGCTACCGGGAAGACCACCGCGACAAATTCTGAATGCAGGCATCGACGGAGAGAATCTACGAAAACATCGACGCTCGTTTTGCTCGTCATCCTGCAGATGCCCACCCTGGTGACCAGCGCCACCGATGACGACAAGTGGCAGGGTGGCGGCACGCCTTACTCCACGTTCGCCAGCCTGCCCGCAAGACGCATCAATGTCGGCTCGGCGGTGATGGAGATTGCCTTTGCGCCCGGCGACTTTGACTTACCTGAAAGAGAAATACTGAATTGGGTTGCAGCCCGGGCGAGGATTGTAGCAGGCTATTACGGCCGGTTTCCGGTCAAGCGACTGCGCCTGCTCGTCGTTCCGGTAGAAGGGGACGGTGTACTGCACGGCACGTCCTTCGGTTATGCCGGCGCTGCGATCAAGCTCGACCTGGGACGTAGCGTCAAACCATCGCAGCTGGAAAACGACTGGATCCTGCTCCATGAAATGGTTCATCTGGCTTTTCCATCGCAGGCGCGGCGGCACCTTTGGATTGAGGAAGGGCTCGCCACCTACATCGAACCGATCGCTCGCGTCCAGGCGGGACAGATGCGCGCTGATGAGATATGGCGTCAGCTGTATATCGGTTTGCCCAAGGGACTACCGCGCCCCGATGATCAGGGCCTGGATTACACGCATACCTGGGGCCGCACCTACTGGGGCGGGGCGCTCTTCTGCTTGCTCGCGGACGTAGAGATTCACCGCCGGACGAACAACGAACATGGACTGCAGGACGCATTGCGCGCCGTGGTGAACGCCGGGGGGAGCATCGAGGCCGAGTGGCCGCTGGAACGAGTGCTGCAGATCGGCGACCAAGCGATTGGCGTGCCGGTGCTCACCAACCTCTACGAACACATGAAGGCAACGCCAGTGGATACCGATTTGCAGAGTCTTTGGCAGCGGCTTGGCATTACGATGAAGGACGGCAAGGTGGCGTTCGACGACGGAGCCCCGCTCGCCGCGGTTCGCGCGGCGATAACGGCGCCGCCGGTCTCCGGTAACCGCTTGGGGCGTGCGGCGCAATAGCGCATCGCGCCGGAGGGACCGGCAACGCAAGCCTGGCATGCTATCGCCGAATACCTCAACCAGACTGCATTGGCCAAGCTCGACTTTTGGCTGGTGTTTGACTTGGTGGTGGTGTTGTCCAAGGCTCTATCTGCCGGACGGTAACAACAACTGCTGCGTCAAGAAGCATCGAGAGGGATAGGGCTTTGGTCAAGTTTCCGATGCGAATTTCTTCTCCAGAAGGAAATCGAGCGAGATCTTCCCCGCGCCGTGGAGCAAAGGCAGCAGTAGCAACAGCCTCCAGCTCTCGTGGTTGTTGAGGCCGACCTGTCCCTCCGAAAACGGCTAAGACGCGGCGGCGATGAGGTTGAAGACGAATAGCACGAGGGCAGCGAAGCGCGTGCGCAGGCCGAACGCTTAGCAGGACGGGGAAGAACAGTTCGGTGCCGGTTCCCAGCTGGGCTGCCAGTTTCCGGCGACAGCAGCGGTACATGATATTCGTTCTGAAACAGATAAACTGTGCTGCCTGCTGTCGCTGAAAAGGTGCGCTGGCTGCGCGAATCGCGCCCCAAGGCTGCAGCGCCGCAATCCGCCGCAACATCTCAGGGCGGTATGGTTACGGGATTGCGCCGCGCCTGCTCAGCGCCGCACGGCGTGCAGGGTTGGTGCCGCCGACTCATCAGGGCCTTCCTCCACTGGCGCGGCCCTCCCCTCGCCGGTAATGAGCCGCGTACCACTCTGGAAAGTGAGATAGGCCCAGAACCAGTCGAACATCACGGAAATGCGGTTGCGAAGTCCCACTAGGAAACCCACGTGCACCAGACCCCAGAACCACCAGGCGAGCGCACCCGTGACCTTTACGAAGCCGAAGTCCACGACTGCCGCCTTGCGCCCGATGGTGGCGAGGCTGCCGAGGTGCCTGTATACGAAGACGCCTGGCGTAGCGCGACCCTCGATTCGGGCACGGATCACTTTCGCAACGTATTCCCCGCCCTGCTTCGCTGCCGGCGCAAGCCCCGGCACGGGCTTGCCCGCCCAAGCGTTGGCGAGTGCCGTGTCGCCGACGGCGAAGACATTGGCCAGCCCCGCAACTGAGAGGTCCGCCCCAACCTTGAGGCGCCCGGCATTGTCGGCCTCAGCGCCAAGCCACTTCGCGGCCGGTGAGGCGATCACCCCCGCCGCCCAGAGCACGGTGCGCGAGGCGATACGCTGGCCGCTCACCATCACCCCTTGGGCGTCGATCTGCTCCACCTTGCTGCCGAGCAGAACTTCGATACCCAACTTTTCCAGCGAGCGCTTGGCGTTCTCGGACAGCACCTCCGGGAACGTGGGGAGAATACGCGGCCCGGATTGCACCAGGATCACCCGCGCACTGGCCGGATCGAAATTGCGGAACTCCTTGTCCATCCCGTAGCGAGCCAGTTCGCCGATGGCGCCGGCCAACTCCACACCGGTCGGGCCACCGCCGACGATCAGGAAGGTGAGCAGACTCTTCCGCTCCTGCTCATCCCCGGTTGCTTCGGCGCGCTCGAATGCGGTGAGCAGCCGGCGGCGCACTTCGGTCGCGTCCTCGACCCGCTTCAAGCCGGGCGCGAAGGGTTCCCACTCGTCGCGGCCGAAATAGCTGTGCGTCGCGCCACACGCGAGAACAAGGTAATCGTAGCTTAGGCGCTGCGCACCCACGATCACTTCCTGGCGCTGGGTGTCTACTCCAGTCACGAGACCCAGCAGCACACGGGTGTTAAAGCTATCGCGGAACAGGCCGCGCACCGGCGAGGCGATGTCGCCGGGCGACAAGGCAGCAGTGGCCACCTGGTAGAGTAGCGGCTGGAACAGGTGATAGTTGTGCCTGTCCACCAGCGTGACCTGGACCCGCGCACTGCGCAGTTTGGCCGCGCAGGTGAGCCCGCCGAAGCCGGCGCCGACGATGACCACGCGCGGCAGTCCTTCGAGAGAGAAGGCGGGCTTGCCGTCGAGCTGCGGAAACACCTTCTTCAGCTTGCGCACGATCAACTCATCGATCGACAGCACGCCCGGTCCGTGCAGGGCGGCGAGTGCCAGGACCAGCAGCCAGTAGAGATCGTCACTCCACTCTGGACTCACCATATGCGCGGAGAGCGTAAGGCCGAGCAGCAGCAGCGCGGCGAGGCGCACCGCGAAGCCCGGCACGAGCAGGGCCGCGCAGCCCAGTGCGGCGAGGCGCGGGAAGATCAGCGCCGACTTCACGGGCAGCAGGGCGCCGAAGAAATGCATCATCCCGGCCATCGCCCCATCCAAGTCCGCCGCCGGTAAGAGAACGGCCGCGAACAGCGTGGCGGCGATCCACAGCCGCAGGACGAGTTGATAGAACGGAGCCGCGTACCGCGTCAGCCATCGGGTCGCGCGCACACCGGCAGCAGCGAAGGGTAACGCGGTGTCGCCCAGGCCGTGCGCCAGCACCCGGTCGAGGGAGATCGGCCCGGCACCGCGCACGACGTACCAGCCGAACAGGGCGGCCCAGAACAGATGGGCATCGAACATGCGGTAATTGAACTGGATCACCAGCGCCAGCACCAGCATGGCAAAGGCCGCAAAGCGTGTCGCGAGACCGAGCACCAGCAGCACCGCGCCGATCAGCTCGATCGACACGCCGAGGTACGCAGCGGTTACTGGGCTCATCCACGACACCGGGTACTCGTTGGCCGCCAGGTACAGCGCAGTCGACCACTCGGCGAACTTCAGTATGCCGGACACAAAGAAGATCTGCGCCAGGGTGAAGCGGATGATGAGATCCACTACCGGCCCGATGGTGCGCTCGGAAATGCGGATGGTATCGCCGATGAGTTCCATGAACGCGGCAGCACGGTCGCCGTGCCGGGCCTTGAGAATCGATTCGGTCATGGTCATCGTCAAGCTCCCTGGTACAGGTCACGCCGCAGGACATTCGATCTTCCGTCTTTCATTCAGCTTCAACGCTCGCCCGACGAAGCATCCGGTGGCTCGCGGCAGCTGCGGCGGAAAATGCAGCGTTCGCCGTTGTCGTGGTGCAGCTTCCAGCACAAGATCGAAGCATGGCCCTTCCGCCGCGCATAGATCTCGGCGGCAAGCAGCATGCCGAGAGGCGGCGCAGTGACATAAATCCAGAGGGCCGCCCAGAGATGCCCCGGCAGCGCGGAGCCTGGCGTACGCGCCGGGTTCATGCCCATCCCGGAAATGGGCGCCTCCAGGGTGATGCACGTCGCCACCAGGGCTCCGGCGAAGAGCGCCGTGTAGCGATTGAGGCCGCGGACGTTGGAGATGCAGAGCACGATCAACATCAGGCCGAAGGAGATTACCGCCTCTGCGGCGAAGGGCACGCCCGCGCTCTGCTCGCGGGGCTGGGTGGCAACATAGGCGACGGACGGATCCGCCACCACCAGCCTGCCCGCGCACAAGGGTTGCCGAAGCGAGAGCCGCCACGGCGCCGATGAACTGGGCCACCGATGTAGACGCCGCGTCCCAAGGCTCGATCCTGCCGAGGTGAAAGAACGTGAGGGTCACCGCGAGGTTGAAGTGGGCGCCGGAGCGCTTGCCGAGGGGCGAGTGGACGACTGCGATCGCCCTCACGCCCATGGCGAGGCCAATCAGCGCGCGCCGCGGCAGCGGATCGGCGAGCAACCGGCGCATGGGGACGCCGGGTACTTGATGAGCGCGACGAAAAAGGCAAGCCGAGATCATGAATAGGCCCAGTTCCGCAGCCTCCGCTAGATACCAACGCTGCGACAAGGCCGGAAGCATGACCTGGTTGCTGGCTGGTTTCATCGCTGCTTCCGTCTCCATGGATAAGGCCCCTTTCAGTCTTTGCCGCTCGCATCCGCCCCCTCGCGCACCAGGTTACTGGAGGAGGCGCAGATGAGCCGATCCGACCGCCTTCTCCTGTTTGCCCTTCGCTTCCTCTGTTTTCTCGACTGCCAAGCGCTTCCAGTAACTCGGGATATCCGCGCGGTACTTGCGCTCCACCAGATTGGCCACCAGCCCGGTCCATCCGGTCTGATGCATTGCACCCAGGCCTTGTCCCGTGTCGCCATGGAAGTACTCGTTGAACAGCAACAAGTCTTGCCAATGCGGATCGCTTTGGAATGGCGCCTCGTTGGGAAAGGCCGGTATGCAGCCGTTGGGGGCACGGCGAAAGATGTTCACCAGCCGGTCCGAGATCAGATTGGCGATTTCCTTCAACGTCATCTCCGCGCCATCGGCGATGGATGCAAGCACCGTGAACTTGTCACCGTAGTAGCGGTAGAACTTCTCGATCGAGTGGATCAGCACGTAGTTTGTCGGCATCCAGATCGGCCCGCGCCAGTTGGAGTTGCCGCCGAACAGCCCCGAGTTCGACTCACCCGGCACATACTCGATGAGCGCCCGTCCGATTCCCGGCAGCGTGCCCAGGTCGCGCTGCTCGGCGTGAATGCGCGAGACGCTGCGCACCCCGAAGGGCGATAGGAACTGACGCTCATCCAGTACCCGCCGTAGCACGGCCTTGAGACGGAACGGACCCAACAACGACAACAAATGCTCGCCGCGCGCATTGGTCTGGATCGGGCAGTGGGTCACCTTGTTGCCGTCGAATTTCCCCTGGTAATGGCCGGCCAACGCGGCGCGGAAGCGCGGCACATTTTCCAACAGTCGCTGGTCGATCACTTCCACTGCGAACAAGGGAATCAGCCCGACCCAGGAAAATACATCGATGTGCCGTCCCTGTCCGTCCGGACCGATGACCAGGTCCTTGAAGAACTGGTCCCTCTCGTCCCACAGACTCAAACCCGTCTGGTTGTATCCGGCGACGGAGTTGGCGATGGCCATGAACTGTTCGTAGCATTGAATCGCCACGTCCTCGTAGTCGTGCATCTCGGCGGCCAGCTCAAGCGACATCATGGTCATGTTGAGGGCGAACATCGCCATCCACCCGGTGGAATCGGCCTGTTTCAGCGAATAGCCGGAAGGCAGGGGCTGCGATCGGTCATACACGGAGATATTGTCGAGGCCGAGAAAGCCGCCCTCGAACACATTGGCGCCATCCGCATCCTTACGGTTCAGCCACCAGGTGTAGTTCATCAACATCTTGTGGGTGACGCGTGCCAGGAAGTTGAGATCGGCCATGCCGCGCTGCACGCGCTCGGCACGAAAGACTTTCAATGCCGCCATCGCGAGAACCGGCGGATTCACGTCGCCGAAGGCCCACTCGTAGGCGGGAATCTGACCGTTCGGATGCAGATAGTTTTCCCTAAGCAGCAGCTCGATCTGGTCCTTGGCGAAGTCGACGTCGACCAAGGCAAGTGCGGCGCAATGGAAGGCGAGATCCCAGGCGGCGAACCAGGGATACTCCCATTTGTCGGGCATCGAGATGACGTCAGCCGCCTTCATGTGCCGCCAGCGGCGGTTACGGCCGTATTTGTGACCCTGCGGCGGTGGCAGCTGATCGCCATCCTGCCACCGCGCGACATCGTAGTGAAAGAACTGCTTCGACCAGATCATGCCGGCGAGCGATTGGCGCAGGATGCGGCTGTCTTCTGCGCTCACGTTGGGCTGCAGCTCGTCGTAGAAGACCGTCGCCTCGGCCTCACGTCTGGCGAATATCGTTTCGCGCTGGCCGAACGGCGTTTGCAACTCGCCGCGCGCGAGCGTCAGGCCGATGGTCGCCGACTGCCCTGGCTCTACCCTCAGCACGTGCAGCGCCGCAAACTTGGTGCCCGTCCGGTCGGGATTCACTGCGGTCTTCTCGCCCTCGATCACATAACGATGGAAGGCGTCCTTCACGAAAGGCGTTGTGTTGGGCACATTCCATAAACGCTGCGCGTTGCTCTCGTTCTCTGTATAGAGGATCTCGGCCTTGTGCCGGCCATAGAGAAAATATTCCCCCAGCGTTGCGTGCCGGGCGCGCACCGCCCACTGCGCCCCACCTGGTGGGGGCACAGCGGCGAGCACCGGCTTACTCGCATCCTTTGGACTGCCCCACTCGTCCATCTCAGCCCCCCACGACCACGTATTGCGAAACCACAGCGTGGGCAGCAGGTGCAGGGTCGAGGCTTGCGGCCCGCGATTGGTGGCGACGATGCGGATGTGAACCTCCTCGGGCGACGCCTTGGCGTAGCGCACTTCCACATCCCAGTAGCGATTGTCATCGAGCACACCGGTATCGAGCAGATTGAAAGGCGGGTCGCCGCGCCCGCGCCGGCGATTCTCCTCTACCAACCAGGAGTACGGGTACGGCGCCTGCGGATACTTGTACAGATAGCGCATCCAGCTCTGCGAAGGGGTGGCGTCCAGGTAGAAGTAGTACTCCTTCACGTCCTCGCCATGATTGCCCTGGTTGCCGGTGAGTCCGAAGGCGCGTTCCTTGAGAATGGGGTCCTTGCCATTCCACAGCGATAGCGCAAGGCACAGGCGTTGCTGATCGTCGCAGATGCCGCCCATGCCGTCCTCGTTCCAGCGGTAGGCACGCGAGCGCGCTTGATCATGGTCGAAGTCCTCCCACGCCGTTCCGCCGGCGCTGTAGTCCTCGCGCACCGTACCCCAGGCCCTCTCGGCCAAGTAGGGTCCCCACAACCGCCAGTTCTCCCGGCCTTCGTGCTGCGCCTCCATGCGTTGGCGTTCCGCGTTCAATGTCTGATTGCTCTTCATGGCTCCACCCTCTTCGAGAATTCGGCTGCACTCTCTGCTCTTACAGCGGCAGAGACTTGTAGGTCAGATTGCGAGAAGCGCAACCTGATACCTTCATGGATCGTCAGCAGCCGTTAAGCAGCAACCTGACCTACGTTCTTCGCCTCACTGCGGCTCGCTTGGCGTTTAGCCTTCTCCAAGCGCCACCACGCCTCCAGCGTGCACGCCACGCTCCACGCCTGCACCGGGGCGCCGCGCGGCGTGTGCGGCGGGGCACCGTCGAAGATCTCGCTCACGCTACCGAGCGCCGCATCCGTCAGGTGATCACGTAGCGGCGTGAGACGACTCTGCGCGGCCTGCGCATCACCAGTGACGCGGCACTCGGCCAGCGCGTAGTGACCGAGCAGGAAGGCCCATACCGGTCCCTGGTGATAGGCGCCGTCGCGCGACCACACATCACCGCTATAAATACCGCGGTAGTCGCGGTGCTGGCTCGCGAGCGAGCGCAGGCCATAAGAGGTAAGCAGCTCGCGCCCACACACTTGCACCACGCTCGCTTGAGTGGCCGCCTCGAGCGGACTGTGCGGCAGGCTGACGGCGAAGATCTGATTCGGTCGCAGCGTTTCTTCATTCCCATTGGGCCCGTCGAGCACATCGATGAGACCGCTGCCATCCGCTTTCACGAAGCGCTGGAAGCCAGTCCTTGCGCGCGCTACCAGCTCGCGAAAGCGAGTCGCCGGTTGCTTCAGTTGCTCGGCCAGACGCGCCATGCTCTCCAAGGCGTTGTACCAGAGGGCGTTGATTTCGACCGGCTTGCCGATGCGTGGGGTCACCACCCAGTCGCCCACCTTGGCGTCCATCCAGGTGATCTGCACGCCGGGCTCACCGGCGTAGAGCAAGCCATCGTTCTCGTCCACGTGGATGTTGTAGCGGGTCCCCTTGACGTGCCAGTCGATGATCTCTTCCAGCACCGGGAAGGCTGTCTTGAGCGAGGCCAAATCGCTGCTGGCTTCCACGTATGCGCGCCAGGCTTCGATGTACCAGAGTGCCGCGTCCACGCTGTTGTAGTCTGGTTTGTCGCCGGCGCCGGGAAACACATTGGGCAGCATGCCCTGGTCGACGAAGCGTGCGAAGGTCTGCAGTATACGCAATGCTGTATCGAAGCGGCCGGTGGCGATGGTAAGCCCGGGCAACGCGATCATCGTGTCGCGCCCCCAGTCGCCGAACCACGGGTAGCCGGCGATCACCGATTCGCAATCGGCCTGGCCGTGGACCGGGCGCACGAACACGAAGCTGTCCGCCGCGAGCGTGAGCTGGCGAATCCAATCGGGGGCATCGATGAACCCCTGCATCACGACCTGGGCGCGCTTCAGTTGCCCGGCATCGTAGGCCTGGAAACGGCGCATCGCTTCGACCAGATAAGAGCCAGCGTTTTCTTCCAGGCTGGCGCACACGCCCACCCAGTCCCCGGGCGTCAGCTCGAGGCGCGCCTCGCCCACGCACAGATGGCTGTCGCGATCGGGCAGTCCGCGCTCGCGTTCAGTGGCGAGATCGAAGTTCTCGTACCAGTTGTGTTCCGTCGCGATCGCGCCGCCCCGCGCCTTCAGGTAGAGCGTAAACCAATTCGGATGGCGCACGCGCAGTGCGCTGCCGTCGCCTTCCATCACCGGGTTGAAGTCCCAGGGTTTGCTGCTGCCGTGATGGTCACGAGCATTGACCAGCAACTTAATGCGCAGCTGCAGAGGCCGCGTTTGCACGAGCGAGCCCGGGACAAGTCGAAACGCCACGTAGGTCGTGTTGGCGCCGGGCTCCATCCAGATGCGCTGTTCGATGAGCACATCGGCGACGGCGAAGCGCCACACCGGCATGCGTCCCTCGAGATGGAACGAGTCGATGTGAGTGTGGCCTTGGGGTTCGATGGTGTTGCCGGCCCAGCGATTGGCAAACAGGGAGGTATGGCGGTCACCATCGATCAGGGTGGAATCCGCCTTGGCAAACACCAGGTGGCGGCCGAGCGGCGGATCGACCGGGGCGATCAATAGGCCGTGATAGCGGCGAGTGAGGGTGCCCGCGATGGTCCCAGCAGCATAGCCGCCGCGGCCGTTGGCGAGCCACCACTCGCGCCGTTCGGCGCTGGCGAGATCGCCGCAGATCTCGCGTCCAAAACGAACCCATGTGGGCAGGTTGCTATCCATTTGCGTATCCGTTTAATTCGACCGGCTGGTGAATCGTCACGTTTGTATGTAGATCAGTTTGTGCAACTACCTGCCAGCGCATGGAAAGGTGAATTGTACTGACCTGCGCCCCGCTTTATTCGGGATGGAGGGAAACCGTTCGTTCGGACTCCCGCCTCCTGTCCACCTGGAGCCGACTGGCCACCCGCAACCCCCAGGCATAGATGGTGAGGGCGGGGTTCACCCGCGACGAACGCGGTAATACGCTACCGTCGACCACATAAACGTTTTCCAAGCCATGCACCTTACCGTCGGCATCGACGACGGACGTTGCCGGATCGTTGCCGGCAACCAGTGTCCCGCAAGCGTGGGCGGTGCCGGATAGTGGAATCGCCTTCACCAGCGGCAAGTAGCCCAGTCCAAGCAACTGCCGCGATAGCATGCGCACCAGCCGGCGATGTTCCTCGACTGCCGGCGCCAGTCGCCCAGGGTCGTAATCGAGACGCGGCCGATCGCGACCGTTGACCTTGGCGAGGACCCGGTTGTCCGCATGCGAGCCATCTTCGGTTTGCAGAAACAAGCCGTACACCCGGCTGCCGATGAGGCGCGTCAGCCTGCGCGGCAGCCACGGGGGTAGTTGAGTGGCAATGATGTCTGAGGCAAGCGTGCCGCCCAGAGTCTGCACACTGCTGTGCGGAAAGCGCTCGGATAAGAGCAGCGCCGTCTTGCACAGCACATCGTCGACCCGCCGGTGCGATAGCGCCAGCAGTGCAGTCAGCACGTGCGACTTGTAGTTGCGGCCTACTTGGCGGTAACTGGGCAACTTCTCCGCAAGCCCGTTACGTTCCATGTACGACTGCAGCAAGCGCGGGCTATGGAGCGCTCCCGCGGCAAGCAGCACGTTGTTCGCCTCGAAGCGCGTTCCGTCCTCACACACCACGCCGACCACGCGGTCGGCCTGCGCGTGCGCCGGCGCCAGTGCCGCGACCGCCTTGCCGGTGATGATGGTAAGGTTGGGCTTGTTCTTGACCCGATCCAGGAGCGCCGTTTCTGCGTCGCGCTTGAGTCCGCGTACCGAGGCGAAGGCATCGAAGTGCTGTGCCTCTTCCGGGTAGGCGAGGATGTCGCGAGTGAGACCGAGGGCCAGCATCTGCCGGCGCCAAGTCGGGTCGCGCCTGGCGAGGGCCGAAGAAAGGGCGTGGAAGCCGGCCTCGAGCGGGAAGTTCTGCACCGCCAGCAGTTCTTCCGCCTCTTCGTAGAAGGGCACTAGCTCGTCGTAGCTGAACGGCCAGGGCAAGCACTGGTGCTCCGGGTCGGAGCCGAATTCATCGGGGGCAAAGCGCAGCAGCGCAGCGCCGTACCACTTGGTCTTGCCGCCGAGGTTGAAGTGCTCCTCCGGTACCACGATCTGACCCTGCCGGTCGAGCCAAGCCTCGTCGCTCATGAACAGTCCCTGGCGCATCACCTTGTCGGTGTCGAGAGTGCTGCCGTCGCGGGGCAGTGCGAGGCCCTTCTCAATCAACAGCACGGAGTGACCCGTCTGGGTGAGTTGGTAAGCCGCAGCAGAGCCGCCGGCACCGGAGCCCACGATGATGGCGTCGTAGTTCAGGCGCTGGTCCTTTCCTTTGAATGGGTGAGTCATCGCTGCACCAGCATCACGGCGTGGCCGTTCGGGTCTTTGACCAGAAAGCACTTGCCATAGGGCAGGCCGGCGACACTCGTGGCCCGTGGCGAGATGAAGCTGGTGCCGCGTTTGCTGAGCACATCGGCAAGCCGGTCGATGTCATCCACTTCAATCACCACGCGCATGTGAGAGAGGTCGTTGGGACGTGAGCCTGCCGGCGCCGGGCGACCACCGGAAGGCGTCACATATTCGAGAAACTCCAGGCCCGGCCCCTGCTCGCGCTCGGGCCGTAGACCGGTAACCCGGACCACTGCCCCCGAAAGCATTATCGAGTTGCTCCTGGGTGCTGCCGCTGTTGAGGCTGCCGCCGGCGATGCTGAGTCCGAGCAGATCGCGATAGAAGGCAGCGCTTTTCTCGGTGCTGGTCACCGTTATTGCGGAGTGATCGACACCGAGAAATAGCCGCCCGTCATGGCGGTGCCACTTCGCGCGGCCCTTGTCGGCAGGCAAGTAGAGCAGTTCGAGCGGATGACCGTCCGGATCTTTGAACTTGAAGGCCTTGACCCCTGCCGCCGCACTATTGGAAGCGGGGATGGTCTGAGGCGCGCCGGAGATCGCCTGAAACGGAATCCGTTGCAGGTGCTCGTAGGCGCGCTCCATGTCGGAGACCACCACCGCGAAGTGTTGGAACCAGGCACCGTTTGCGCGGCTGTCTACCGGGATCGGGTTCCCCCCCGGAGGGAGGTATTCCTGCAACTCGATGCTCTCGTTACCCAATTGCAAAGTGGCCACGCGTAGCCGCGACCCATAGACTCCCGTCAGGTAGTCATAATCGCGGTCCGCGAGAACGCGCTCGGAGACTTTGTTGAAATTAAGTGCCTTTTCGTAGAAACGCACCGAGCGATCCAGGTCGGAGACGGTCAGCACGAAGCCTTTGATCTCCAATGCCGCAGCGAACGCGGGGCAGACGGCGAGCCAAAGTATGGCCGCAAACACCGCACGCCCTACCCAGCCAACTGCGTCTATTCTCGCTCGACGTTGCATCAAGATTCTCCCTGCCCCACCGTTGGTCACCAATAGCCGGGCGTCGAGGCGCCCGGAATGCCTTTGTTCTCGCGCAAGCCCCGGTAATCAGCCGTCGCTCTTGCGAACTGCCCGACCCAGCCATTCCTGTGGGGTCAGTTTGCCGTCGTGGTCTTTGTCCATCTTGTCGAACATTTCCTCCTCGAACTTCATGAACTCTTCCTTCGTGACGTAGCCCTTCTTGCCCGCATCCATCATGTGCATGAGTTGCATGGGCTTCATCTTGAGGTAGCTGACGAACTCGGTGGGCGGCCCGCCGGTGCGCATGTCGTCGGCCACGCTGAGGGTGGGCAGCAACGCACTGGCGGCGAGCAATGCGGTACCGATCAAAGCGGCGATGCGTCCTGTTGGGTAAAGTGCAGACATGATGTTCTCCTATTTCGTAGTCGAGTGAGTGAGTGAGGTGAGCTTCGGAATGCGTCGCTTATGGCGCCGAAATGCCGAAATCGCGCGCGTCGAGGAAGCCCTTGTGGTCCCTGTCCATGTTGTCGAACATGTCTCCCTGAAACTTCATCCACTCCGCCTTGCTGACCTTGCCGCGGTTGGTGGTGTCCATCATATGCATGATGTCGATGGGCTTCATTTGCAGGAACTTGGCGAACTCTGCGGGCGGCCCGCCAGTGCGCATATCATCGGCCATGCTGAGGCCGGGCAGCAAAGCACTGGAAGCGAGCAGAGCGACGCCGGCCAGGGTAACGACACGAGACTTGAGGTTGAGTAACATGGTGTTGTCCTTTCACAGTTGTTGTAATGGGGGTCTACTCGCGACTTGAACGGAGCAGCCGGCATCCGGCTGTCGCAGGGGTCGCCCCGGGTCAACCCCCTTCGCGAAATTCCGGGTAGAGAGTCATCCCGCCGTCCACATAGAGCGTGGCGCCGTTGGCATAATCGGAGTGGTCGCTGGCGAGCCACGCCACCGCCCTGGCGTGTCATCGACGACGCCCACGCGTCCGTAGGGAATCAGCTCGATCAGCTTGGCCTCGGCTTCGGGCGTGTCCCAGGCCGCTTTATTGATCGGGGTCTTGATGGCACCCGGCGAAACGCGGTTGACGCGGATCTTCTTGTCGGCCGGTTCCCGTGCCATGGTCTTCATGAACATGGCCACCCCGCCTTTGGCATAGTTGGCGTGGCCGGCCCATGGAATCACATCGTGGACCGAGGAGACGCAAACGATCTTGCCCGCCGCGCTCGACACAATGGGGCGCACGCCCTGACGCAGGAAATGGCGCACCGCTTCACGGGAACAACGGAACTGCCCGGTGAGGTTGATGCCGATAACGTTGTTCCATTGCTCCAGGGTCATCTCTGCGACCGAGGCGTCCGCCTGCAGGCCGGCGTTGATGACCGGGATGTCGATGCCTTCCAGTTCGTCCAGCATGGTTGCGAATATGGCCTGCACTTCTGCTTCCTGGCTGACATCGGCTTTGACGGCCACGGCTCGGGCACGGGCAGCGCAAATGTCCGCCACCACCTCGCCGGCGCGATCGGCGCCGCGGGCATGGTTGACCGCCACCGACGCACCCGCCTCGGCCTGCGCTCTGGCGATAGCTTCGCCGATGCCGGAACTCGCCCCGGTCACCGCCGCTCGCTGGCCTTCCAGGCTATAGGCCTGGATATTGAGGCGCGGCAGAGCGCTTTCTCGTGTACTCATCAACATGTCAGGCTTCTTTGCGTGCAAAGAACGTGCGGCGCAGCCAATGATCGATAGATAGGCGACCCGGGCCGTGCAGCAGGGTGACCAGAAGCATGAGCCCCCATACCTGATGGTCCTTCAATCCAACTTCGCCCAGATCCGGATAGGAAATCACGGCGATGATGTTGAAGACGAACATCGCCGCCGCCGCAAACCGTCCACCCAATCCCAGCACCAGCAATACCGGAAGGCTGAGTTCCGCGGCGGTACCGAGATAGGCGGCCAATTCGGGCGGCAGCAGCGGCACGTGGTATTCGTTGGCAAACAGGAACAGGGTCGAATCCCAGCTCCCGATCTTCGTGAGCCCGGACTTGAAGAAGGCGATGCCGACCCACAGGCGCAGCGCAAGGTCGATGACCGGGCTCAGAAAGTCCAGCGCGCGAATGATATTGCTACCTGCGTTCACCAATCCGCGGCGGTTTTCGCTTCGGTCCGCCGGTAATGTTGTCGGGATCGCCATCGTTGTTTCCTCCCTGCCTAATAGGCGTCGGTACAGCGGGTACCGGCGCGTTGAGGTACGCGCTCGCCCTACTTGCCGGCGCCGCCAGGCTTGGCGTCAGCTGATGTGGTGACGTGACCGCCCGCGATGCGCTCGCAGGTGCCCTTGGGCAGCTGAATCCAGGATTCGACATCGTTGTCGGTTTTCACTTGACCGGCGCATGCGTGCTTGCTGGTGCCACAGTCGTTCTTGCCAGCCTTGACAATGCCGGCGCACTTTTCCGTGTCGCCGGAAGCGGCAACGCTGGCCTGACTAATTCCCGCTAAGCCCAGCGCAACGAGGCTGGCGAGAGCGGTACGACTAATACGATCTACTGCGTTCATGTTGAACTCCTTCTGTTAAGTCGGTTTCGGGGTAACAAGTCATTGCTTGTGTGGTGTGCATTCTGTTTTGCAAATATCACGTGAAAATCACACAAAACTAATTTGTTTGTAACGCTGGTTTGGTCTCGAGAACTCCATCACCACAGCGCGACGCCAGTGTCCTTGCCGCGTCTCACGTAGTTATCACGGGCAAGTCAAATTAGCATCACTTCAAATCGGTGTTCCCATACGCCTGCCTTATCTACTGAGCGTTAAATAGATGCCCGACAACCGATTCGCTATGAACGAGCAGCAGACGATTCGAGAAGATGAATCTCGTAGGTGATAGAACACAATCCGTGCGGGTGATCCGGAAGCGGATACAGAACACCGCCAGGCATTGCGCTCCATCCGCAAATGATTTTGCGAAGTGTCTGGAGGCGACGGTTATGACAAGACTTTCCGAAAAAGCGATCAAACCCAAAGCGCATGCACTATCGCAAACGATTTCGCGTAGCGCCGGGAGCTCACATCCGGCTCAAGGACTTCGATTCGAGGTCACGAGACAACCACGAGAAGAAAACGTCTACGCTTTCGAAGATCCGTAACATTCAACAGGGAATGGACAAGTTGCAGTTTCGGCTCTAGCAACCGGAGCGCTTCCGGCAGCGGCTCGACGATCCCGAGCGACGCTGGAAAATCAGGAGGGGGACTATGCGAACGAGAATCGTGGGCCAGCCGCGGGAACCTACGATTTTGCGCGGCTCGTTCGGGGAGGATCGTTCGGCAAGTCGGCACGGCGCAGCAGTAGCCAGCTTCCGTCAAGACTTGGGGGACTACCGGGTTGGTACTGCCTTGCCGGGCATTTGAGGTATCTAACGAGCGAGGTCAGAGGCGTGCGGAAACGTTGCTCGCAAAGCGAGACGACGCTGCACAGCGTGTCCTCTGCACCGCCGGGTTCGGCGTCACACCCGCGGACGTCCCGCGCGACTGGTTGCCAGAAGGCAAGTAGGTCTAGAAGTTGCGAGGCACGCGATAGTAAATATCGTAGCGCACCCGGGTGAGATTCACGCGCCGCGCGCCCTTGACGCGCCCAAGACGCGCTGGCGCACCAACACCAGGTTGCGTGGACAACACCGCTACCATCTCGGCGACATCTTACGGGATTGCATCGGGCGCTGATGGTCGATTTCGTGTCCACCAACGTACCGCCTCTTCGATTTTGGCAAGGGCCTGGGGAGAGACCCTGATTTGAAATGGAGGACTCGACCGGCTCGGCGTATCCGCTCAAGGAGTTGCTCACAGGACACGAAATCTCCACGCTCGATCTCGGCAATAGACTCAAGCAGTTCTTCCTCCTCTTCGGGAGTGAGCCAAATGCTTCATCGTCTTCGCGCAGGACCACGGTGACAGTAGAGGCCTCGATTAAGGCTTCACCTTCAACAACGACCTTCCGTCGACGACTATGCCAGTAGCGGCTTCATAACTGCTAAATGCCTTTCCGGTGACGACGTGTCTCGTGAGGCCGAACATTCGTAAGCGGCGGCTTGCCGCAAGACGTCCCCTTGACGGAGGGGTGAGGCGTCAGTTTGTGGCCATGGACTCATGGAAGATTGGCCGGAGAGGAGAAGGGCTTGTTGGCGTCCACGACGAACATCACCAAAGCATGCAGAGCCGACGATCCGCTGCTCGACACCTGCATGGCCTTTTCGGCACCTTGCCCTGCTTCGGCTTGGCCAGCCTTCACTCGCATGACGCCATGAGCGCCTCGAATGCTCTGTTCCCCGGTAAGTACGAAGAACGCCTCTGATCCGGCGTGACTATGGACAGATGTAACGCTGCCGGGAGGGCCGCTGGCGTCATTGATACGGAGAAGATACTGTGATGCGCTCACCCGGGGAATCGGCCCAACCTCTGCGATCTTCGTCGCGCCGGGTGACGACCCACCTGGGGCGCCCAAGGTGAACAACCACATTTTCCTGCCGATTCTGCAACCAACGACCAAGGGCTAGCCGCATCGTTCGCTTGCGATAGAGAGCTGACGTTTTCTATCCGCCAAAACAACTCGCCTGCGGGGAATTCTGTAACCTTCCTTTCTGCCAGCGGCTTTATCGCGAGCGCTTGCTGAGCAACGGTGCACAAGGGCATCCAGCAACCGAGCAATCCGAGGGCCACGCATTTGGAAAGAGACCGTCTCACTTAGCCTCTTCCAACGGCATGAGAGGCTGAAACGTGTCCGTATTTCCAACGGCATAGGAGGCTGAAATAAGGATTTTGGATCGATCATCTACCCATGGTGATCGATATGAACGTATCAA
>Ga0209118_1000475_pt1 | contig 22090 bp, 24 predicted proteins | sample BlaSpr_A8_Ref_M1_FD_187988 | JGI IMG/M metagenome (GOLD analysis project Ga0209118, IMG submission 187988) | Forest soil microbial communities from Thunder Bay, Ontario, Canada - Black Spruce, Ontario site 2_A8_Ref_M1 (SPAdes) (version 2) | ecosystem: Environmental > Terrestrial > Soil > Boreal...
GAGGGAGCCATAGGTCTTGAAACGCATCTTGATCATCGTGGGCGGCCTGCTGGTGCTGGGCGGAATCCTCGCCGTCAGCCTGAGGGCGGGTGCCGCCAAGAAGGGCGTCAAGGTCTACGCCGAGGCGGTGGCGCGCCACGACATCCAGCAGGTGGTCAAGGCGACCGGCGAGATCAACCCGCGCACCAAGGTGAACATCTCCGCCCACGTCGTCGCCAAGATCGAGAAGCTGTTCGTCAACGAGGGCGACTGGATCGAGAAGGGCAAGCCGTTCCTCAGGCTCGAGCAGAACGTCTTCGTCGCCGACCGCGACCAGTGGGCGGCACAGCTGCGCAGCGCCCAGACCGCGGTGCAGCGCCAGGAGGTGGCCCTCGCCGACACCGCCAGCAAGCTGCGCCGCGCTCAGCTCCTCTACACCGGGGGCTCCTTCACCGCCGAGCAGCTCGAGAACGCGCAGCTCGCCGAGCGCTCCGCCCGCCTGCAGCTCGAGGAGGCCAGGGACCTGGTCAGCCAGGACCGCGCCAACCTCCTCCGCGCCCAGACCGATCTCGGCAAGACCGTCATCGATGCGCCGATCAGCGGCCAGGTGATCGCCCTCACCGCCAAGGAAGGTGAGGTGGTGGTGTCCGGCACGATGAACAACGCGGCGTCGGTGATCGGCACCATCGCCGACATGAGCGAAGTCCTGGCCGAGGTTGACGTCGACGAGACCGAGATCGTGCAGGTGCGGACCGGCCAGCGCGCCGAGCTCAAGGTGGACGCGCTACCGAAGCGCGTCTACCATGGCAAGGTGACCGAAGTAGGCAGCTCCGGCTACAACCGCCCGTCGCAGCCTGACGTCACCTTCTTCAAGGTCAAGCTGCTGCTCGACGACAGCGACCGCCAGCTGCGGTCCGGCATGTCGGTGCGCGCCGAGATCGAGACCCAGGCGGACAAGGGAGCGCTGGTGGTGCCCATTCAGGCGGTGGTGGAGCGGCCGCCGCTCGGCGCGCCGGGCGGCGACGAGGTCAAGGTGGTGTTCGTCGTCGACGGCGGCAAGGCCCGCCAGCGCAAGGTCGAGACCGGCATCTCCGATGAGACGCGGGTCGAAGTGCGCGCCGGGCTGCGGCAGGGCGATCAGGTGGTGACCGGCCCCTACCGCTCATTGCGCGACCTCAAAGACGGCGAAGCGGTGCAGATCGGCGCGCCCGGGCCGGCAACCGGCGGCGGTGGCGGCGCGGACAAAGGCAATCCGGCGGCGGGCGGCGATGGCGGCGGCGCCGGCGATGCCAGCGGCGGTGGCGGCCGAGGGGAGGGTTGATGCCGGCGCTGATCGAGCTCACGGACGTCTACAAGATCTACGACATGGGGGCGGAGCAGGTGCATGCCTTGAATGGCATCGACCTGCTCATCGACCGCGGCGAGTACGTGGCGATCATGGGCGCCTCGGGCAGCGGCAAGTCGACCCTGATGAACCTGCTCGGCTGCCTCGACACTCCCACCTCGGGCAGCTACCGTCTCAACGGCGTGGCCGTCGAGGAGCTCGACGACTCGCAGCTTGCCGCCATCCGCAACAAGGAGATCGGCTTCGTCTTCCAGACCTTCAACCTGCTGCCGCGCACCGACGCGCTGCACAACGTCGAGCTGCCGCTGATCTATGCCGGCATGCCGCGCCGCGAACGGCGGGAGCGCGCCAGCCACGCGCTCGAGCGCGTCGGCCTCGCCGACCGCATGCATCACAACCCAAACGAGCTGTCGGGCGGCCAGCGGCAGCGGGTGGCGATCGCCCGGGCGCTGGTCAACGTCCCCTCGCTGCTGCTCGCCGACGAGCCGACCGGCAACCTCGACTCGGGGACCTCGGTCGAGATCATGGAGCTCTTCGATCAGCTCCACGCGGGCGGCAATACCGTGGTGCTCGTCACCCACGAGCCGGATATCGCCCAGCACGCCTGGCGGCGAGTCAACCTGCGCGATGGCATGGTGCTCTCCGACGCGCCGAGCGAGCGGACCGCTGCCGCGCCGCCGCCGGCCGGCGGCGTATCCCCAGGATCGCCGGCGGCGCCCGCAACCCCTGCCACCGCCGCCTCCCCGGAAGTCGACGCCGGGTAGCGCGGGGAGATCGTCTCAGCGGTGGTCATCCTCGAGAACCTCCGCATCGCGCTCGCGGCGCTGCGCGCCAACGGCATGCGCTCGCTGCTCACCACCCTGGGCATCGTCATCGGCGTGGCCGCGGTGGTGGCCGTGGTGTCGGTGGTGCAGGGCCTGCAGCACCTGGCGAGCGACGTCTTCGAAGGGGTCGGCGCCAACTTCCTGCAGGTCGAGGTGAACCAGGACCGGCAGCGCGGCCCCGGCCTGATCGCCAAGCAGATGAAGCTGACCGCCGAGGACGCGCAGGCGGTGCGGGAGCAGGTGCCCGGCATTCGCTTCTTCACCCGCGTCGCCGCCGGCATCGCCAAGGTCAAGTATGCCGATCGGCGCCACCAGCCGGGAAGCGTCATGGGGGTCGACGAGGCCTACCAGGACGTCATGAACCATGCCGTCGACCGCGGACGGTTCCTCTCGCGCCTGGACCTCGAGAACCACCGCAAGGTGGCGGTGGTCGGCCCGAAGATCGTCGACAAGCTGAAGCTGGGCCGCCAGCCGCTGGGCAAGGAGATCTACGTCGGCAACCTGCCGGTGATCGTCATCGGCGTGATGGAGACCAAGGGCCAGACGCTGGGCACCGACCTCGACGACCGGGTCTTTCTTCCGTTCGGCACCGCCGTCGAGCTGTTCGGGCGCGCCGCGGCGGACCGCGTCGAGATCGACCTGCAGGCGGCGACGACCACCCAGGTGGACGCGGTGCGCGACGCCGTTCGCCGGCTGTTGCGGCGGCGGCACCGGCTGGCGGCGGGGCGCCCGGACGATTTCCGCATCATCGTCCAGGACGAGCTGCTCAAGCAGATCACCGGCTTCCTCACCGGGGTGACCGCGGTCGTCGGCGGCGTCGTGGCCATCTCGCTGTTGGTTGGCGGCATCGGCATCATGAACGTCATGCTGGTGTCGGTGACCGAACGCACCCGCGAGATCGGGGTGCGCAAGGCGGTGGGAGCGCGGCGGCGCGACATCCTGCTGCAATTCTTGATCGAGGCGGTGGCGCTGTCGCTGGCCGGCGGCGTGGTCGGCCTGGCGCTGGGTTACGGTCTCGGCGCGCTGGTGGTGGCGGTGGTCCCGGCCCACCTGCCGGCGGCGCACGTGCCGCTATGGGCGGTCGCGCTGTCGTTCGGCTTCTCCGCCGCGGTGGGGATCTTCTTTGGCATCTACCCGGCCGGCAAGGCGGCGCGGCTCGATCCGATAGAGGCGCTGCGCTATGAGTAGGCCGGCAGGCCGGAAACCGGCCCGTCTCCGGCGTTCCGCTCGGTCGGACTCGCTCAACGTGCTAGATGCACGCCTCGCTCGTCCTCCCGTCGCGCGCCTTGGATGCAGGCCGGTTTGCGACCTGCCGGCGGCGCCATGATCTTCGTCGAGAACCTCCGGCTCGCGATGCGGGCGATCGCCGCCAACAAGCTGCGGTCGATGCTGACCACCTTGGGCATCGTCATCGGCGTCGGGGCGGTGATCGCGGTGGTGTCGGTGGTGCAGGGGCTGCAGCACCTGGCCACCGGCCTCTTCGAGATGGTGGGGGACACCTACGTCATCGTCTTTCCGCTGCGCCCCGAGCTGCCGCAGGAGGCGCGGGCGCGTCAGGTGAAGCTGACCAGGGCGGACGGCCAGGCCGTCCGCGATCAGGTGCCGGGCGTCCGCGTCCTCACGCCGCTGGTCGCCGGCAAGGGCGAGGTCAAGTACGGGGACCGCCAGTACAAGCCGGACTTCGTCATCGGCGCAGGCGATAGCTACCAGGAAGTGACGCACCACACCGTCGAGATCGGGCGTTTCTTCTCGAAGATCGATGTCGAGGCCCAGCACAAGGTGGCGGTCCTCGGCGGCAAGGTGGTCGACGGCCTCGGGCTCGGCTCCCGGCCGATCGGCAAGGAGATCTACGTCGGCAACTACCCGGCGAAGGTGATCGGCGTCATGGAGCACAAGGGGCAGGCCCTCGGCCAGGACTTCGACAACCTGGTGTTCGTGCCGATCGACCAGGCGATGCTGCTGTTCGGGCGCGATGCCGCCGACCAGGTGCAGCTGCGGTTGCAGGCGGTGAGCGCCGACCGTGTCGACCAGGTGCGCGATGGCATCAAGCAGCTGCTGCGCCGGCGCCATCACCTCGAGAAGGCCGATGAAGACGACTTCATGGTCATCGTCCAGGACGAGATCCTGAAGCAGGTCACCGGCTTTCTGTCCGGGCTCACCGCGGTGATCGGCGGCATCGTGGCGATCTCGCTGCTGGTCGGCGGCATCGGCATCATGAACATCATGCTGGTGTCAGTGACCGAGCGCACCCACGAGATCGGCCTCCGCAAGGCGGTGGGAGCCCGCCGCCAGGACATCCTGCTGCAGTTCCTGATCGAGGCAGTGACCCTATCCCTGGTCGGCGGCCTGATCGGCCTCGCCCTGGGCTACGGCCTCGGCGCCCTGGTCACCGCCGTGGTGCCAGCCCAGCTCCCGCCAGCCCACGTCCCCCTATGGGCGGTAGCCCTGGCCGCCGGCTTCTCGACCCTGGTAGGAGTCTTCTTCGGCATCTACCCGGCAGGCAAGGCCGCCCGGCTCGACCCCATCGAGGCCCTGCGGTTCGAGTAGGGCACCAAGTCGGGGCCCCTACCCGACACGCCCAGGCATCCCGGCGTCGGTAGACTGGTTGTGCGAGGGGGGCTCACGGTGCTGGCAGTAGCGGACGCTCTTGCGGCGCCGCGGCGTCGACGACGCTGGGGCGCTCGCAGGACACGGTGGGTGTTGGCGCGCGCGCCGGCACGGATGGTCAAGTCCAGCCGGCGGCAGGGTCGCGCCCCATCTTCAGGAAGCTAGCACGCCCACCCGATGGTCATGGTGCAACCGCCATACTCGACTGAGTCGCCGGGAGGCATCATCGCCCCCGGCACTTTGGCCAACGCGGCATTGGAAAGCCCCACGATGGTTTCCCGATTCAAGGTAAGCTTCTTGAGGCGTAGTTGCTCTTTTTTCACGAGGTTCTCCTGTTGGCTAATGGGGTAAGACGCCGGGACAGCGTCCTATCCGCGTTGACTGGTGTATTGAAGCTTAGCGCAAATTTTGTAAAGAACTGGCTGAAACAGCGTCGAGCGCCAGGGATTGCTCAGCCGACGCGGCGGCCGGCTCGCCTGCCAAGCCATGGAGGGTTCGCGGCCGCCAACCTGCCTCCGTCTACTTGGTCCTGCTCAGGGCGCCTCGCGGGCTGGGGACAAGCCCTGGGACGCGAATCGTGGTGCGATGTCTCGAATGCCTGTGCTGAGTGGCACAGAATCGCGCTGTGATGAGCGTTTTCAGGCTGCTTGACCAGCTGGACCGTCCCCCTCGGCTTCCGCTCGCAGGGCTTCACCATGATCCTTGCTCCTTCAGCGACACCCAGGTCCCGGCAGCGCCGAGCACCAGGTGGTCCAGCAGGTCGGCGCCGGCGAGCTCGGCAGCGTCGGCCATCCGCCGGGTGAACAGCAGGTCCTCCCGGCTCGGCCCAGCGCTCAGGAACAGTTGCAGCAATGGTTGACGGCGCACGGAACCCCGCGCCAAGTGGTCCTTCGTAGCCGGATCATCTTGGCGAGTGCCGAAGGTCAGCCGGAGAGCGCCATCGCTGAGCAGTTGGAGACGAATCGCAAGACGGTGCGCTTGTGGCGCGCTCGGTTTGCGGAGGAGGGGCTGGAGTGCCTGTGGCAGGTGGCTCCCGGACGGGGGCGCAAACCGACCTATGCGGCCGAGAAGATCAGAGCCATCGTGGACGCGACGCTGCAAACCAAACCTCCGGGCCTGACCCATTGGAGTTGCCGGCTGATGGCCAAGAGCCAGGGTGTGAGCAAGTCTACGGTGAGCAACATCTGGCGCAGCCACCAACTCAATCAAGCCGCACCGGGTCAAGCACTTCAAGCTGTCGCGCGACCCGAAGTTTCTGGACAAGTTGACCGATGTCGTCGGCCTCTATTTGAATCCTCCGCAGCAGGCGTTGGCGAGTTGACATCCAAAAGCGTGCGCCGGGGTTCGTTCCATAGTGTCGAGGATCTGGAGAGCGCGATTGCGGGTTTCCTGGCCGTGTGGAACGAGCATCCTCGACCTTTCGTCTGGACGGCGACGATCGAGTCCATCCAGCAAAAGCTCTCTCGCTGCCGCCAGACGCTCGAACAGATTCGATTCAGCCCGGCAGTACTCGACCGCGCAGCCGTAAGGGGCAGAAAATATTGTCCAGCTAATTCCCGGACACTACACTAGAATGTCAGAGTGCAGGGTTTGATTCGCTGGAGGGTGAAGCAATGGTCGAGGCCGCGGTCAGATCCTGAATGATCTCGAGCGATTGTCCCCGGACATGCAGGTGAGAGCTGCGCAGCTCGTCCATGGCTTGGTCACGGCTACCCCACGAGGGGTAGCAGGTCGAGACCTTCTCCGTTTTGCTGGAGCGATCGGCGCGGAGTCCGTTCGCGAGATGGAGGAGGCGATCGAAGATGGCTGCGAGCGGTGACGCCAGCGCCTCTTGGAGCTTGGCGATCAAGGCACGAAGCGCTCAAGCGCCCGCCCAGAACGGACCCACGAGACCGCGCCGCCATCGGACTCGGCCTTCCGGTCTCGATCGCCTGGCTGGCGGCGGCGTGTTGCAGCTACAATGAAGTGGCGGAGGTGAGCCGATGACTCGAGCGTTTACCTTGGAATACTGGCAAGACGAAGGCTGGTACGTGGGCCGGCTCCGCGAGGTGCCCGGTGTCTTTAGCCAGGGCAAGACGCTAGGAGAGCTGGAGGACAACGTCCGCGACGCCTACCAACTGCTCCTCGAGGACGAGCCCGAGAAGCTCCATCCTGGCGCTCAGCGCAAAGAGATCGAGCTGCCCGCTTGAAGCGCAAGGCCTTCCTTCGGGAGCTGGGGCGGGCCGGTTGCGGGCTTCATCGACATGGCAAGAAGCACGATCTCTACCTCAACCCCGCCAACGGCCGCAAGGCGCCGGTCCCGCGCCACAAGGAGATCAAAGACAGCCTGTGTGACCTGATCCGCCACCAGCTCGGCCTGGTCTGACAGGCTCGGCGTCGATCAGTGTCGGCCGTTTCGCGGCCTTCCGTTCTGCGATTTCTGCTACCGGCCGGCGTGCAGCTTCCGGTTGCGATGATCTGAGTGCGCTCGTACGCGCGGGTCGTGCGGGAGCGGGCCGCGTCCCTGCGTGGGACGCGGGTGGCGGGTAGCGGCTACGGAGTCCGCACCCCGGCGCGCCCCAGCTTGTCGAAAAGAAAGGTGACGGTCCGCCCCCATGCGTCATCCGCGGCGGCGGCCCGATAGGCGGTGCCCGAGGGGTTGGCAAAGGCGTGACCGGCGCCGTCGTAGATGTGTACCTCGACGCTCTTGCCGAGCTGCTTGAGAGTGCTCTCCATGGCGTGGACTGCTGCTGGGGGGATGCTGTTATCGTCAGCGCCGAAGAAGCCGAGAAGAGGGGCGTGCAGCCTTGCCAGGCGCTCGCGGTCCTCCTCGGGCTGGCCGTAGTACATGACGGCGGCGTCGATCTTTGGCATCTCGATGGCCGCCGCCAGCGACCAGCCGCCGCCGAAGCACCAGCCGATGACTCCCATCTTCGGGCCCGCCCCCACCTGCCTGCGGAGGTAGAGGTAGGCTTCTCGGAGGACGGCCATGCCGTTGTCGCGGTCCGTCATCGCCTGGCCGGCGAGCTTCTTGGCGGCGTCGGGGTTGTCGGCCACCTTGCCGTTGTAGAGATCGACGGCGAGGGCGTTGTACCCCAGGGCGGCCAAGCGGCGAGTCATGGCCTTCATGTTCTCATTCAGCCCCCACCACTCGTGAATCACGATCAGGCCGGGCGCGGACGGCGCCGGGGCGGTGCCGGGGACGCTGGGCGAGGGCGGCCCGGGCTGGGCGAGGTAGCCGCGCACCGAGTGCCCGGGGATCAGGCCGAAGGTGACCTCGGCGGCGGCAATCGGCCACACGGGAGCTGCTGCAGCTGCGGAGCTGGCCACGGGAGAGTCGTGCTCGTGCTCGGCCGCCATCTTGTCGAGATCCGAGAGGGCGGTCGAGTCGGTGCGCGCGGTGGCGACGACGACGGTACCGACGAGGGCGAGAGCTGCGGCGACGACAATCGTCGAATTCATGGCTGCCTCCGTGCGAAGGTCAAACCGGCGAAGTGTAGTGAATGAATTCAACTCAGACAGATCCTCCGCCCATGGACTCGATCTGGCGTTCATAGTATAAGCCGCTTCGGCCCCAAAGGCTTCGGAGTGCGAAACGTCGAGGAGCGTCGATGACCGTCAGAAACCGACTCATCCATGCATCGCTGGCCTGTGCTCTCTCCGCGACGGCCTTTGCCCAACAGAGCCCATCGCCACGGGCGATTCCTTCGGCACCGGCACCCGCTCCTGCGCCGTCGGCCAACATCGACCTCCGGATGATCCGCATGAAGATTTCGGCGGGCGATCTTCCAAGCGCGGAGTCAATCCTCGAATACCATCGCACGCAGACGGGCGAGGACGGCGACTACATCCTCGGCATCGCGTGGGTCGCCCGTGGGGCGGCGCTCGTGCGCGACTGGAAGGCGGCGACGGTCTGGGCAAGGTTGGCGCGCCAAATTGCGGAAGCAAAGTTGAAGACGCCCGCCGACTATCAGATCCAAGAGGAAGCGGTCTACGCGCTTGGGACAGCGATCGAGGTCGAGGCGCAGACGCTCGAAGCCGCCGGCAGGAAGGCAGAGGCGATTCGTCTGCTCGACGACAACGAGAAGGCTCAGGAGAAGGCACAGGCGCCCTACAACCTGCGCGCCAGAATCTGGAAACGACGGAACCAGATCGAGCTTGTCGGTCAGAAGGCTCCTGAGATCCGAGCGGAGGACCACGTCGCCGGGGAGTTTCGATCCCTCGAGTCCCTGCGCGGCAAACCGGTCGTCCTCTTCTTCTGGTGGGAGTCCTGCGGGGACTGCAAGATGCAGGCGGCGACGTTCCGGCGCGTCGTCGAGAGGTATTCCCGCAAGGATGTCGCGTTCGTTGCGCCAACGCGCTTCTACGGCAAGGCCGAAGAACGTACCGAGGAGAAGGGCAAGGTCGAAAAGTCTTGGAGCGAGCTTTACAAGCTGACCAGAGTCGTCCCCGTCCCGATCAGCGACGAGGCCATGCTGCGCTACGGCGTGTCGGCGACACCCACTTTCGTGTTTGTGGATCGAAGGGGCGTCGTGACTCGCTACTCACCCACGCGACTCACCGAGGCGCGACTGTCCGCCGCGATTGACGAGCTGCTGGAGTAGGGGGTGCCGGCGCCGCCGCTGGCTCTTTTGCTGCTCAGCGGCCCGACGCTGCCGGAGCGCGGAGCAGCGGGTGGCCCGGGTAGATGCTCTCGGCCTGCCGGCGGGCTTCGGGGGTGCCTTCTGCTAGGCGGCGCTTGATGTAGTCGGCTGCGGTGATTTGCGAGAAGGGGGTGATGGCGCGGCTCCATGGGTCGGCGAGGAACCAGCCGAGGAACCTGCCAACGGTGGGGGTGACCCCGGTCATGGCCGCACTGTCGCGGCGCAGCGCGGCCAGTCGCTCTTCGCGATCCGGGACCGGCGCCGGCAGACCCTGGTCGTCGATCTCGATGCCGCCGATCGCCTCGGCAAGCGTCGCCAGCAAGGGGGCGTCTGCCGGGGAGCTGGTGAGGGTGTGCCAGATCCGCGCCGTACCGTCCTCCGACGCCGTCACCGCGAGCTGGCCGTCCGGGCTCCACTCGGCGTCGATCACTTTCCCCTCGTGGCGCATCGGCTCGCCCTGGGGACGGCCGGTGCGGAGGATCCATACCTGCCCCGTGCCGTCCCATGACGCGGTGAGGACGCGCGTGTTGGTCGAAGGAAAGGAAGCGGCGACGACGCGGTCCTCGTGGCGCAGGCGCTGATTCAGGGGAGCGCCGGTCGCGGCGTCCCAGACCCGCGCCGTACCGTCGAACGACGCGGTCACCACCCAGGTCCCGTAGCGGTTGAAGCGTGCCGAGATCACCCGATCCTGATGGTCCAGCGGCGGGCCGACCGGGGTCCCGAAGGCCGGCCCCGGCGTGACCTTCCAGATCCGCGCCGTGCCGTCGTCGGAGGCGGTGACCACGCGCCCGCCGTCCGGGCTCCAGTCGACCGAGCTCACGCTGCCCTGGTGGCGTAGCGGTGGGCCGACGGCTCCGCCGGTCGCGACGTCCCAGATCCGGGCCGTACCGTCGTGGGAGGCGGTGGCCACCTGGTTGCCGCCGGGACTGAATCGCGCCCGCAAGACCGGGCCCGCGTGGCGCAGCACAATCGAGGCGCGGCCGCTCGCCAGGTCCCAAAGGCGCGCGGTCCCATCGTCGCCGGCGGAGATCAGCCGCCTGCCATCGGGGCTCCACCCGATGTCGGAGAGCCGCCCCCATGGCGCAACGGCTCCCCGAGAGGCCGTCCGGTCAGACCGCCCCAGATCCGCGCGGCGCCGTCTTTCGCGGCGGTGGCCACACGGTCGCCGGCGGGACTCCACGCCACCGCCAGCACCGGGACGCCATGCACCATGGGTGCGCCGAGGTCGAAGCCGGTCTGGGCGTCCCAGAGACGGGCGGTGCCGTCATCGGAGGCCGTCACCAGGCGCTGGTTGTCGGGGCTGAAGACTGCCTGGTTGACGGGACCCTGATGGCGGACATAGCTGCCGATGAGGCCGCCCATCGGCGCGGCCCAGACTCTCGCCGTGCCGGCGTCCGAAGCGGTGATCACCCGCCGGCCGTCGGGGCTGAAGCGGGTGTCGTTCACCCAGTCGTCATCTCGCAGCGGCTCGCCCACCGGCATGCAGGTCGCGGTTTCCCATAGCCTCGCCGTCTGGTCCGCCGCGATGGTGATCACCCGCTCGCCGCCCGGGCTGAAGCGGGCGAGGGTCACGCTCCGTTGGTGGATCATCGGCAGCCCGACGGGGCGGCCGGAGCGGGCTTCCCAGAGGCGCACCGTCCGGTCGCCTCCGGCGGGTGACGACGAGCCGGCCGTCGGGGCTCCATGCGGCGGACAAGGCTGCATCGGCATGGCGCATCGGTTCGCCCACCGGTAAGCCGGTCGCGGCATCCCAGATGCGGGCCGTCCGGTCGGAGGAGGCGGTCACCAGCAAGCGCCCATCGGGACTCCAGGCGACCGAGTGGAGGCGATCGCCATGTCGCATGGCTGGACTCGAGGGCCGTCCCGTTGCCGCGTCCCAGACCCGCGAGGAGTCGGAGAAGAAGGCGGCGACGTGCCCGCCGTCCGGGCTCCACCAGGCCGCCCCCACTCTCTCGCAGAGCACCCGTTGGCTCGGCGGTGAGCCGCTCCGGATGTCCCAGAGCCGCGCCGTCCCTCCCGCCGCCACGGTCAGGAGGCGCCGGCCGGGCGGGGCTCCAGCGAGCGCTGGCCACCTCGCTCTCGTGACGCAGCGGCGGGCCCGCGGGCAAGCCCGTCCGGGCGTCCCAGAGCCGCACCGTGTGGTCCTTCGACGCGGTGGCGATCGACCGGCCGTCCGGGCTCCACTCGGTGGTCACCACTTCGCCCTCGTGGCGCATGGGCTTGCCGATGGCATGGCCGGTCTGGGCGTACCAGACCCGCGCGGTGCCGTCCTTCGAGGCGGTGACCACGCGCCGGCCGTCCGGGCTGCAGCCGGCCGCCAGCACCTCCTGCTGGTGCCTCAGGCAGGCGAGCGGGATCGGCCAGGTGCGGCGCAGCAGCAGCTGCAGGATGGTGTCCCTCACCTCCTGGCTCTCGGGCTTCAGCCGCGCGGCGCGGGCCAGGTAAGCGAGAGCCGCAGGCGACGGCGTTGAGCGAGGCGGGCGAAGGCTCCGCGGGCAGGCCGAGCTTCGCGGCCAGGCGCTCGGCCAGCAGGTCGTAGAGCAGAACCTGGCGGCCGTCCAGGTTCAGGGTCAAGACGTCTCGTCCGACGATCGGGACGACCCGCTCCTCCTCGATGAAGTGGAGGAGCTGCTCCCAGAATCGGACCATCTCTCCGGGTTTCATCAGCTGAGCTCTCGTTGATCTCAGGGAAGGCTATCCGCTCGGCCGTGACGCGTCAACGACCGGCGGCTCGGAGCCGGCCGCCTCCCTGGTAGCGAAGAGCCGCGTCGGTGCTCAACGAGACCGTGGCCGGAGTATGCTCCGCTCCGCAAGTCGCGCCGCCGCTGGCGGCGGCCGCGCTCTGGCGCGCGGAGGCCCGCAATGACGTTTGGCCGTCCGATGCTCGAGCATTGGCTGCTCGATCCTGCGGTCACCTACCTCAACCACGGCACGGTCGGCGCGCCGCCGCGGCGCGCGCTGGCGGCGCAGCAAGCGATCCGGGACGAGATCGAGCGCCAGCCCTCGCGCTTCCTGCTGCGCGAGCTGACCAGTCTGCGCGTGGGTGTGGGCGAAGCGGGTGCCGGTCGCCCGCGCCTGCGTGTCGCGGCGGACGCGGTCGCCGCTTTCGTCGGCGCGAGCGGCGAGGACGTGGTGTTCGTGGACAACGCGACGACCGGCGCCAACGCGGTGCTGCGCTCGCTGCACCTCGCCGCGGGCGACGAGATCCTGATGACCGACCTCGCCTACGGCGGTGTGGTCAACGCCGCGCGCCACGCAGCCCGCGAGCGCGGCGTCGAGTTGCGCACCGTTGAGCTGCCTGACCCCGGGCGGGGCCCGGCGGCGTTCGTCGAGGCCATCGACGGCGAGCTTGGCGAGCGCACGCGTCTGCTGATCGTCGATCACATCACGGCGGACAGCGCGCTGGTGCTTCCCGTCGCCGAGATAACGGCGCGCTGCCGCGCCAAGGGAGTCCTGGTGCTGGTCGACGGCGCCCACGCGCCAGGCGCCATCGCGCTCGACATCCCGCCGCTCGGCGCCGACTGGTACGTAGGCAACCTGCACAAGTGGGCCTGGGCCCCCCGCAGCAGCGGCATCCTCTGGGCAGCGCGCGAGCGTCAGGCGGGCCTTCATCCGGCCGTCATCTCGTGGGGCCTCGACCAGGGCCTGGCTGCCGAGTTCGACATGCCCGGGACGCGCGATCCGTCGCCGCACCTGGCGGCGCCGGCGGCGCTGGACTTCATGCGCGAGCTGGGAGTCGAGGCGGTGCGCCAGTACAACCACCAGCTCGTCTGGCGCGGCGCGCGGCGGCTCGCGGAGCTCTGGGACGTGCCGTTCGCCGTCCCGGAGTCGATGATCGGTACGATGGCGGCGGTGCAGTTGCCGGCGGCGCTGGGCTCGACGCGCGCCGACGCGGCGCTGCTGCGCGACGCGCTGCTCTTCGCCGACGGCATCGAGGTGCACCTCCACGCCTGGCGCGGCCGCTTGTGGGCGAGGATCTCGTGCCAGATCTACAACGACCTCGAGGACGTCGAACGGCTCGGAGCGGCGGTCCTGGCGCGGCGAGATCGGCCCCGATGAGCTTCGATGCCTGCCTGAGTCATGCGACCAGTGCCTATTACCGGCTGGCGCGGAGTCTCGAGGGCCACTTGAAACCTGCCAGCCGGACGCTGGATAACACCGACTATACCGCCACGGTGGTGGCGCCGACTGGCTCGAGCGCGCCCGCATCCACGCCGCGCGCGCCGCGGCTGCCGGCTCATCCACCCGCGCCGACAGCCTCTACCGGTGCACTTTCGGCGTCGCCGTCCTTGCCGCCGACCTCGGCCGTCACGGGACGCGGTCATGCCCTTCTTGGCTGAGGAGGGATGGCGGTCGCGTCCGGGCTCGGTCCTCGGCCCGCACGGTAAGTCCCCCGCATCGTCAGCGAGATCGTCGGGTGACCTCAACAACCGAAATAGAAGCTATTATGAAACGGATCGAGTGCAAAACGGATAGAGTCTAAAAGGCCAGAATATCCGAGATGGATTCCGTGGCTCCACGCACTTGATATCAGGAAAGTCGAATCAACCTCAAGAGATTCGCCCTCCTCAGCGACGAGCGTGATAGGAATTCTTGTGAGGCGTCCAGAAATCCTCCCGTACAGTGTGTTTAACGTTGTCTCAAGCCCATTGGAAATCGCACCTGCCGATTGCGCGACATCGGGAGTTATCACTGACCATGCCGCACCAGTGTCGAGGCGCGCAAGGAACTCTTGTTGTGCAACCACAATCCGCACGAATATTTTCGCCGTCTGCTCGCTTCGAGCCAGATCATGATCAAAAAACGCGGAGCGGCCACAGCTGAAGGGCTCACCATTAAGGATGAGCATAACTATAAATCACTCCGCATCAATCCAATGAATCAATGGCCTCGCGCCGGGGCCCAAGGCTTGGAGGTCGGCGAGCAAGCTCGGCAATGACGAGGAGTGTCCAAGAAGGTTGTTGCTGCTCAGAGCGACCCACTCACCGCGATAGCTGTGCCCGTGTGCAATGAGCCACGCATATTCCTGGATGCGGGCCATCCCCGCAAGATTGTTGGTTCTTGTAACAGCGGGCGCTAAGATCGCGGAAAAACAGGAGAGGTCGTAAAGCGATGCGCCCTGGCTCATCGCGAATGCGAGCAAGGCCTTTGCCGATCGGATCTCTCCCTGCTCGATCATTTTGCGTATCATCAGCGGGTAGGGGAAGGCTATTGGATGATGGCTACCCTGAAATCTCGGGGAATTCGGCCCAAGGTCGCGGACACTTTGGCTGTTAAGGGCGAGGGCAGACGAAAGCACATGCTGTCGCACCACAGGTTCGTTTGCGAGGGATCCGAGAAGGCTGGCCGAGTTCAAGTGGTGACCTCCAGGTCGAGCTGATCAAGAACCTCTTCGATTAGCCTAGTGAAGGCGGCTTCAACCTCGGTTGTAGCGATCTTCGACGCGTCGTAAATGACGTACTCCTGTAAGAAGATCCCTCCTTCTACTTGTGCTGACAGATCGAGAGTGAGGGAGGAAGTGAGACTGGGTCCGTGGGGGCCAAAGTAGAAGACAGCGGCTGAACCAATGATCGGTCCCCGGTCCTTAGGCACACTGGTGACGAAGCGAAGTAGAAAATCACTCGATGATGTATTTGGAAGAGTGCCGTGAGCGTGGCAGGAAGCTACGATGGTGGAGAAGTCAAGCTTCTTGACGTGGCGAGTAACTAGTTCGACGGCGGTAGTCGCGAGACCTTTGCGATAGTGCCGCGTCGTTGCCGAAAGGTCAACGCGGTCGAAGTATATTTTAATAGTTGCGCCTGGTAGGTCGCACTGCAAGTGAGTCTCTCCAAGGGTTGCGCCTTTATTGAAGCGGGTAGTCGCGGGCGCGAAGCCGTATTGTCCCAACCCGGAGAAGAGCTCGCTCAAAAGCGCCGGAAGGTCCTCAAACAGCCCAAAGACGGGTTGGGTGAAGAAGAACTGGTAGGATAGGCCGCCCTGCTGGATCGCGAAGTGCTCGCGCATGGCTCTTGTCGGTTCTGGAGATCAGTCCGCCCTCGCGTATCTGCCCCTTCGGGTGGCCGATCATCCCTTCTGGAGGGAAGTATAGCTCGGTTGTGGGATGCCGCAAAGAAGGCGAGGGAGGCGCCGGTCAAACGGTGGCCGACGCGCCTGCCGCAGCCCGCCAAACGGCCGGGACGTGCAGCAGAGCCGCAGAAGGATGTCGGCCTGCTTCTTCGCTGAGCCGCTTGCGTGAACACGGCGGCAGCGGATTCGAGGGCAGTACAGGGGAGTGAACCGATCCCGCCTGCAACGGCGCTTGAGCCAGGCTCGAGGACCTCGGGTGGCGATTGTCGAAAGGAGCGGGAGCCGAGGACGAGTGGTGCTCGAGGCTGTACGCCGCGTCGCGCCGCGCTCTCCCCGCTAGCTCTCCATCACCTTCAACTCGGGGCTCACCAGCAGCCGCGCCTCGGTCGCGCGCTGCACGTCCTCCGGCGTCAATCCCGGCGCCACTTCCTCGAGCACCAACCCTTCCTTGGTCACGCGAATGTAGGCCATTTCGGTCACGATCGTGTCGACGACGCCGACGCCGGTGAGCGGCAGGGTGCACTTCTTCATGATCTTCGGCGCACCGTCGCGCGAGGTGTGCTCCATGGCGACGATCACGCGCCGCGCCGCGGCCACGAGGTCCATCGCGCCGCCCATCCCTTTGACCATCTTTCCAGGGATCATCCAGTTCGCGAGGTTGCCGGCTTCATCCACCTCCATCCCGCCCAGCACGCTCAAATCGATGTGCCCGCCGAGTATCATCTCAAACGAATCGGCGCTCGAGAAATACGACGTCCCCGGCATCTCGCTCACCGTCTCCTTGCTCGCATTGATCAGATCGGCGTCTTCCTGCCCCTCGACTGGATACGGCCCGACGCCCAGCATGCCATTCTCGGATTGCAGGATGACCTCAATTCCGGGCGGCACGTAATTGGCGATGAGCGTCGGCATGCCAATGCCCAGGTTGACGTAGAACCCATCGCGCAACTCCCGCGCGATTCTTCTCACGATACGCTCGCGCTTGTCAGTGTCCAACGCCCTCGCGCTCATTGCGGACCTGTCACCTTTCGCACCGTTCTTCTCTCGATCCTTCTCTCGTAGAGCTCACCCTGAAAGATTCTCTTCACGTAGACGCTCGGCGTGTGAATGTGGTCCCCGTCCAGCTCGCCCACCTCGACAACATGCTCGACTTCCGCGATCGTCACCTTGGCCGCCGTCGCCATCATGGGGTTGAAATTCCGCGCCGTCTTGCGATACACGAGATTGCCCATGCGGTCGCCCTTCCACGCCTTGACGAAAGCGAAGTCGGCTTTCAGGCTGCGCTCGAGCAAGTAGGTGCGGCCGTCGAACGTGCGGGTCTCCTTGCCGTCGGCGACGACGGTCCCCACTCCGGTCGGGGTGAAGAACGCGGGAATTCCGGCGCCGCCGGCGCGAATCCGCTCGGAGAACGTGCCTTGCGGCACCAGGTCGAGCTTGATCGTGCCCTTCAGGACCATCTCTTCCAGCAGCTTGTTCTCGCCGACGTAGGTCCCGATGTGGTGCACGATCTGGCCTGCCGCCAGCAGCAACCCGTTGCCGGCACCATCGATTCCGACGTTGTTGCTGATGGTCGTGAGGTTCCGCGTACCCTTGCGGGCGAGCGCACGAATCAGGTTCTCCGGTATGCCACACAACCCGAAACCGCCGATCATGATGACCGCGCCGTCGAACACGTCCCGAATCGCCTCGTCGGCGGTGGCTACAACCTTATTCATGGCGTCCGCATGCCCTCTTTCCTCTCAGTCTTGTGAAGCGACCGGCGTGTTCGCCATTATCGGAGATCGGCAGGCGAGAAGCAAGGGAAAGCATGCGCGGCCGCGGGGCGCCGCGGGCCCTGATGGGAGTTGACACCCCCGGCTGGCCGGCCATATATTCGGCTGCCACTCCTGCGACGGAGGTCGAGATGACGCTCGAAAGCCTGGCCCTCGCGCTGGCGGCCGCCTCGCCGCTGGCAGCCGCTACGCCGCCCGGGCGCGGGCGCACCCGGGTCGCGTCCCGGCCGCGATGACCGACGAGTTGATCCTCGAGACGCGAGGGCTGACGAAGGAGTTCCGGGGATTCGTCGCGGTTGACGGGATCGACCTGCGCGTCCGCCGCGGCACCATCCACGCGCTGATCGGTCCGAACGGCGCCGGTAAGACGACAGTTTTCAACTTGCTGACCCGGTTCCTGCCCGCCACCGCGGGCGCCATCGTATACCAGGGCCAGGATGTGACCCAGCTCCGTCCGGCGGAGGTAGCGCGGCAGGGGCTGGTCCGCTCCTTTCAGATCTCGGCGGTGTTCCCGAACCTCTCGGTCCTCGAGAACGTGCGGGTTGCCCTGCAGCGGCGGCTCGGGACGTCCTTCCATTTCTGGCGCTCCCAGCGCAGCCTCGAGGTGCTGGACGGGCGGGCCATGGAGCTGCTCGAGTCGGTCGACCTCGCCGGCCAGGCTCGAGCCAGCACCGTCGAGCTCTCGTATGGCCGCAAGCGAGCGCTCGAGCTGGCGACGACGCTGGCGCTCGAGCCCGAGCTGATGCTCCTCGACGAGCCGACCCAAGGGATGGGGCGCGAGGACGTCGGCCGTGTCGTGGCGCTCATTCGCAAGCTGTCCGCGGGGCGCACCGTTCTCATGGTGGAGCACAACCTGTCGGTCGTCGCCGACCTCTCCGACACCATCACCGTGCTGGCGCGCGGCAGCGTGCTTGCCGAGGGCGGCTACGCCGAGGTCTCCCGCGATCCAGCCGTGCGCGAGGCCTACATCGGGGCCGAGCCGTGACCAGCGCCTTCACGCCGCATCACGAGCTGCTCCGGGTGACCGACCTGCACGCCTTCTACGGCGAGTCGCACATCCTCCACGGGATCGATCTGCAGGTGCGGAAGGGCGAGATCGTGACGCTGCTCGGCCGTAATGGATCGGGGCGAACGACCACGCTCAAGTCCGTCCTCGGCCTCGTCCCGCGCCGGATGGGTTCGATCATGATGAACGGTCGCGAGACGATCGCTCTGCCGCCCCACCGCGTCGTTCGCCTCGGCATCGGCTACTGTCCCGAGGAGCGCGGCATCTTCGCCAGCCTCTCGACCGAGGAGAACCTGACGTTGCTCCCGAAGATCGGCTCCGGCGGCATGACCGACGAGGCGATCTACGCCATGTTCCCGAACCTCCTCGAGCGGCGGAAGAGCCAGGGGACGCACCTCTCCGGTGGGGAGCAGCAGATGCTCGCCATGGCCCGGATCCTGCGCGTCGGCGCGCGCCTGCTGCTCCTCGACGAGATCACCGAAGGGCTCGCCCCGGTGATCGTTCAGATGCTCGGACGCGTCGTGCTGACGCTCAAGGAGCAGGGTTTTTCGATGATCCTGGCCGAGCAGAATTTCCGCTTCGTCGCTCCGCTCGCCGACCACCACTACCTGATCGAGCACGGGCGCATCGTCGACGTGATCCCGCAAGAGAAGTTGCAGGGGAGCGTCGAGACGCTCCAGAAATTCCTCGGTGTCTGAGGCCATCGCAACATCCAACGAAAGGGGGAACCCATGGCACGAATCAATCGGATTCTGGCTCTGACCGCCGCGCTGGCAGTCTGCGTCGCCGGATCTGCCGCCGCGCAGATCTCGGACGGCGTCGTGAAGGTCGGAGTGCTGACCGACATGACCGGAGCGTACTCCGACTTGGCCGGACCCGGCTCGGTCATCGCTGCCCAGATGGCGGCGGAGGACTTCGGCGGCAAGGTGCTCGGCAAACCGATCGTCATCGTCAGCGCCGATCACCAGAACAAGGCCGACATCGCCTCGGGCATCGCGCGCAAGTGGTTCGACGAGCAGCAGGTGGACGCCATCGCCGACCTGGTCTCGAGCTCCACCGCGCTGGCCGTCATGCCGGTGGCGGCGGAGAAGAAGCGGATCACCTTGCTCTCCGGCCCCGGCTCGACTCCGATCGCAGGGGAGAAGTGCACCTCCTACAACGTCCACTACACGTACAACACCTATGCCATGGCGGCGGGCACCGGCCGCACGGTGGTGCAGCACGGCGGCAAGACCTGGTTCTTCATCACCGCCGACTACGTGTTCGGCAAGTCGCTCGAGGCGGACACCACGAAAGTGGTCTTGGCGGCGGGCGGCAAGATCCTGGGCGGTGTCAAGGCACCTTTCCCGACCACCGACTTCTCCTCGTACCTGCTGCAGGCCCAGGGCTCCGGCGCGCAGATCGTCGGCCTCGCCAACGCCGGCGCCGACACCATCAACTCCATCAAGCAGGCGAACGAATTCGGCCTCACCAAGAAGCAGAACCTGGCGGGACTGCTCGTATTCCTCTCCGACGTTCACAGTCTCGGCCTGGCCACGGCGAAGGGAATGTACCTGACCACGGCGTTCTACTGGGATCGCGACGACGCCAGCCGCAAATGGTCCAAGCGGTTCTTCGAGCGCCAGAAGAAGATGCCCACCATGGTCCAGGCCGGCGTCTACTCGGAGCTGATGCATTACTTCGAGGCCATCAAGGCCGCGGGTACCGACGACGCGGACAAGGTGATGGCCAAGATGCGCGAGCTGCCCGTGAACGACTTCTTCGCGAAGAACGGCAGGATCGGCGCCGACGGACTGCATCGTCACGACATGTACCTCGCGCAGGTCAAGTCGCCCGAGGAATCGAAATACCCGTGGGACTACTACAAGATCATCAAGACCATTCCGGCCGTCGACGCCTTCGAGCCGCCCGACCCAGCCTGCCCGCTGGTGAAGAAGTAAGAGGAAGGCGCCGGCCCGCATGATCCAGGTCCTGAGCGGCCAGCTCCTCGTCGGCCTCATCAACGGCTCGTTCTACGCTCTCCTGAGCCTGGGCCTGGCCATCATCTTCGGCCTCTTGAACGTGGTCAACTTCGCGCATGGCGCCCAGTACATGCTGGGCGCCTTTGTCGCTTGGATGGGGCTGCACTACCTCGGGGTTGGTTATTGGTGGGCGCTCATCCTGACGCCGCTGGTCGTGGGCCTCCTCGGTGTCGTCTTCGAGCGGCTCTGCCTGCGACGCCTCCACGGCCTCGATCCGCTCTACGGCCTGTTGCTCACGTTCGGGCTCGCCCTCGTGCTCGAGGGGCTCTTCCAGAACGCCTTCGGCATCTCCGGCAACTCCTATCCGGTGCCGGAGGCGCTGCAAGGAGGAACGAACCTGGGCTTCATGTACCTGCCGCGATATCGGGCCTGGGTCGTCCTGGTCTCGATGACGGTCTGCTTCACCAGCTGGTTCGTCATCGAGAAGACACGCCTCGGGGCGTATCTCAGGGCCGGCACCGAGAACTCGGCGTTGCTGCAGGCCTTCGGCGTCAACGTGCCGCTGATGTTCAGTATCACCTATGGCTTCGGCGCGGCGCTGGCCGCCTTCGCCGGCGTCATGGCGGCGCCCATCTATCAGGTGACGCCACTCATGGGCTCGAGCGTCATCATGGTGGTCTTCGCGGTGGTGGTCATCGGTGGGATGGGGTCGATCGTAGGCTCGATCGTCACCGGCCTCGGGCTCGGGCTGGTCGAGGGGCTCACCAAGTTCCTCTATCCGCCGGCCTCCGACGTCGTGGTGTTCGTCGTCATGGCGCTCGTTCTGCTCCTGCGTCCGGCCGGCCTGTTTGGAAGGCCACGATGAGGGCGCTGAGTGAAGGCAGGGGACACGCCTCCGTGGCCTCCAAATGGGCATACGCCCTGCTCGTCGTCGTCGGCCTGTCCGCGCCGTTCTTCGCCTACCCGGTCTTCGCCATGAACGTGCTGTGCTTGGCGCTTTTCGCGAGCGCCTTCAACCTCCTCCTCGGATATGCCGGGCTCCTCTCCTTCGGCCACGCCGCCTTCCTGGGCTCGGCGGCCTACCTCACGGGCGCGGCGGTGAAACTCTGGGGGCTGCCGGTCGAGCTCGGGATCCTCGCCGGCACCGCAGTGGCGGCGTTGCTCGGGTTGATCTTCGGCGCCCTCGCGATCCGCCGCTCCGGGATCTACTTTGCGATGATCACCTTGGGTTTCGCACAGATGATCTATTTCCTCGTGCTGCAAGCACCCTGGACCGGGGGAGAGGACGGGCTGCAAGGAATTCCGCGCAGCAAGCTCCTCGGCATCCTGGGGCTGTCGGGCAACCTCCCGATGTATTACTTCGTGTTCGCCCTTTTCCTCGTGGGTTTCTGGGTGATCCACCGGACCATTCATTCTCCTTTCGGCCAGGTGCTGCGCGCGATCCGCGAGAATGAGCCTCGTGCGGTGTCGCTCGGGTACGACGTCGACCGCTACAAGCTGCTCGCGTTCGTCATCTCGGCCGGTCTCTCCGGCTTGGCAGGATCGATGAAGGCGCTCGTCTTCCAGTCCGCCACGCTCTCGGACGTCCATTGGCACCGATCGGGTCAAGTCGTCTTGATGACCCTGCTTGGGGGGATGGGCACGCCCCTGGGACCCGTGGTGGGGGCGCTCGTCGTCGTTGGCCTCGAGAACTACCTGGCAAGCTACGGCTCGTGGGTCACCGTCATCACCGGCGGCGTCTTCATGGCCTGTGTGCTCTCGTTCCGGCGCGGCATCGTGGGCGAGGTGCTGGCGCTGGTGAAACGCTCGTTCTAGATCGAGCTTCTACCTGAGGGCGGACGCATGCCGAAGACGCTCGAGAACCGCATCGCTTTCGTGACCGGCGCCGCCGGCGGCATCGGCTTGCAG
>Ga0209118_1000476_pt1 | contig 22086 bp, 17 predicted proteins | sample BlaSpr_A8_Ref_M1_FD_187988 | JGI IMG/M metagenome (GOLD analysis project Ga0209118, IMG submission 187988) | Forest soil microbial communities from Thunder Bay, Ontario, Canada - Black Spruce, Ontario site 2_A8_Ref_M1 (SPAdes) (version 2) | ecosystem: Environmental > Terrestrial > Soil > Boreal...
CGCAACTGGCAGCTGATGGCGTTCGGCCTGCTGGGGCTGTTCGCGATCGTGCTGGTCGGGTACGTGCGCCTGGCATCGGAGACGCGGATCACGCCCTACGTGGTCGAGGTAGACAAGCTCGGGCGGGCGGCGGCCTTCGGTCCGGCGGAGCCATCCGGGCGGCCGGCGCAGACGGATCCGCGGATCGTCGCGGCGACGCTCGCGCTGTTCATCCGCAACGTCCGCGCCGTGTCGTCGGACGGCGTGGTGCAGCGCGAGCTGCTCTACCGGGCCTACGCCCACGCCGCCGCCAGGGCGCGGCAGTTCCTGGACGGCTGGTTCGCGCTGCCCGAGAACGATCCGCGCCTGCTCGGCCAGCGTCTCACGCGCTCGATCGAGGTGGACGCGATCCTGCCGGTGCCGGGGAGCGCGGTCTGGCGGATGCAGTGGACGGAGCGCGAGCAGCCGGTCTTCGCCGGCGCCAGCCGCGAGTCGGCCTGGGAGGGATACCTGACGGTGAAGGTGCGCCGCCCGCGGACGGCGAACGCGGTCGAGGAGAACCCGCTCGGCATCTACGTCACCGACCTGACGTGGACCGAGGTCACCAAGTCGCAGGCGAATGGAGGGGTGCGATGAATCGAGCAAGGGTTGCGAGGAGGAGCGGGAGCGGGATGACAGTCGCGAAGGTGTGCCTGGTGCTGAGCGCCATCGTCATGGGTGCGCTGAGCGGAGAGGCGGCGATGGCGGGAGAGGGGCCGCCGGCGCCGATCGCGGCGGAGGTGTCGCCGGCCGCGTCGGTCGCGGCGAACTCGGCGGACGTGGTGCCCGGAGCCTCGATCGCGGCGAACGCGGCGGAGGTGGCACCGGAAGCGGCTGTCGCGCCGAACTCCGTGGAGGTGGCGCCGGAAGCTCCTGTCGCGGCGAACCTGGCGGACGTGGCGCGGGAGGCGCCCCCGGCCTCGGTCGCCGCGGGCGTGGCGCCGGAAGCGCCGGTCGCGGCCGACGTGGCGCGGGAGGCGCGCGCCGTCGCGGCGGGGAGGGAGCCGGCGGCGCTCGAGCATGGCGACTTCGTGCTGGCGCCCTACGGTCACCAGGTGCCGGTGGTGCGCTGCGCGCCGCTGCGGGTGTGCCTGATCGCGCTCGAGGAGGGCGAGCTGGTGCTCAACACGGTGACCGGGGACGCGGCGCGGTGGATTCTCGACCGGGCGGCGGCCGGCCCGCGCGCGGCGACGACGGTGATCGTCGCCAAGCCGACGGCTTGCAACCTGACGACGAACCTGGCGATCACCACCGACCGGCGGATCTACCAGATCACGCTCGACGCGCCGCCGTGCAAGAGCGAGCAGGGGGAGAACCCGCACGAGCCGTTCACGCGCCTGCTGCGCTTCTACTACCCGGACGAGCTGGTGCGGACCTGGGCGAACGCCGGGGAGGCGCGGCGGGCGGCGGCGGCGGAGGCGCGAGCGGCAGCGGCGGCGGAGGCGCGGGCGGTGACGCCGCTCGGGGCGCGCGGGCCGGACGGGCGGCAGGCGCAGGACGGCGGCCTGCCGCTCGCGGCGCTTCATTTCAACTATCGCTGGACGCGCACCGGCAACTACCCCTGGGCGCCGGCGGTGGTCTTCGACGACCAGGTGCACACCTACATCCGCCTGCCGGGGAGCGGCGTGGGCCAGGAGTCGCCGGTGCTCTTGCTGATCGATCGGAAGGGCGCCACGGCTCTGCTCAACTACGCCATCCGCGGGCAGTACTACGTCACCGACCGGGTGTTCGAGCGCGCCGCTCTGGTCCTCGGGTCGGGCAGGGATCAACGACGGCTCGAGATCACCAGGGAGCGCTGACCATGGGCGAACCTCTGGAAGTGCCGTCGCCGCCGCGGCCGAAACGACTCAACCGGCTGGCCCTCGTCGCCGTGCTGGCGCTCCTCGGCGTGGCGGTCGCCGCGGTGTTCCTGACGCTGGCGCCGCCGCGGCGCGCCAGGGTCGCCGCCGAGCTGCCGGAGGGGAGCGGACCGCCGCGCCCGGGTTTCCTCGAGCGCGAGCCGGCGGGCGCGGCGCCGGAGACGGCGAGGCGGGCGGCGCCGGCGGCAGGCTCGCGCAGCTGGCAGGACGCGCCGCGGGAAGGCCGGACGCCCGGAGGCGCCGGCGCGGGGGGCGCGGCCGGCCCGGCGAACCTGGATCTGCTGAATTCGGGGAGCGAGCCCGGAAGCACGTCGCCAGGGGGCCGGGCGCTGAGCTTGCCGCCGGATATGGCGGGGTACGAGGCGGGAGGCATGCCGCCGGCGGGAATGGCGGGGGAGCGGGCGCGGACGCCGGCGGCGCCGAGCGCGCGAGCAGCGGCGTACCAGCGGGCGCTGCTGGCGCCGGTCACGCCGGCGCGCGGCGGGACGGCGGCGGGCGAGGGCGCCGGGCAGGGCGCCTGGGAGAGCGCCGGAGAGGGAGCCGGAGAGGGAGCGGGGGAGAGGATGGCCCGCCAGCTGGGGCTGCCGGCGTGGCCGGCGCAGCCGGCCATGGCGGCGCTGCCGGCCATGGCGGCGCTGCCGTTGCCAGGAATGCCGGGGGTGCAAGCAGGTCCGGGTTCTCCGTCGAGGGTGCCCTCGTCCTTGCTGCCGGCCGGAAGCGCGGCCGGCCAGCTACCGGCGGGCGGCGCCGCCGGGGCGAGTGGAGCGGGCGGCAGTGCTGGCGTGGCGGGCGGCGGCGCCGCCGGAGCGATGGCGAGCGGCAGGGACCGTCAGGCCTTCCTGCGCGGCGCGGAGACGCTGGCGCCGGCGGAGCTCCGGGTGCGGCGCGACCGCGCGGCCGGCGGCCTCCGGCTCGACGCCGGGACGGTGCTGCCGGCGGCGCTGGTGACGGCGGTCGACTCGGACGTGGCGGGACCGCTCGTCGCCCAGGTGACGCAAGACGTCTTCGATCGCGACCAGCGCCGGGTCGTCATCCCGCGGGGCTCGCGACTCCTCGGGGCGTACGACAGCCAGGTGGCGCTCGGCGAGCGCCGGCTGCTCGTGGCCTGGAGCCGGGTCATCTTCCCCGACGGCAGCGGCCTGAGCTTCCCCGGGTTGCCGGCGGCGGCAAGGTCGGGCGAGGCGGGTCTTCCCGGGTCGGTCGACAACCACCTGGCCAGGGTCTTTGGCAGCGCGGTCCTGCTGTCGATTCTCGGCGCCGGCGTGCAGCTGTCGCAGCCGCAGGAGTCGGCGACTTTCGGCACGGCGGCGTCGACGCGGCAGGTGGCGGCCGCCGCGGTGGGCCAGGAGCTGTCGAGCGTGGCGATCGAGATGCTGCGGCGCCAGATGTCGGTGCCGCCGACCATCCGGATCGCTGCGGGAACGCGGTTCTACGTCTTCTTGCGCGGCGATGTGAGGTTCGAAGAGGAGGAGGTCGCCTCTCAGGAGTAAGGCCGGAGGGAGGCCCGGCTCGGCAGTAGAACCGGAACGGTGCGGTTCTTCTCCGGCCGGGCCCGGGGCGGCGGACTCCCCTCCGACCGCCGGTTGGGCGAGGGTGATGAATGCGGGTGCGGTGGACCGCGGGGCTCGCCCAAACGGCGGCCGGAGGGGAGTCCGCCGCCAGGGGCCCTCCTGCTTGCCGGACGGCGGAGCTGAGGAGCGGATAGGCCAGGAGCCCTCCTGCTCGCCGGGCGACCCGAGAGGCTGTGGTGAGTAGAGCGAGGGGCCGGTAGCTCGGGAAGAAGCCCGGCAGGAGGTCGGCCTGGGACTTGGGGGGGATTTGACGCGTGTTCGCGAAGAGGTGTGTCCACAATTAGACCATGATATTTCATGGTCATGAGGAAGGAGCCGGTATGCATGACCAACGACGGTGGCGGGGGATCGCGGGTTTGGTGCTGGTGGGTGCGGCGCTGGCGCAGCTGGGAGGGACGGTGAGGCCGGCCGGCGCTCAGGTCATCGCCGGCCGGGGCTTCGGCGAGAGCTTCGTGAGCTTTCAGGACGTCAACGGCAACGGCGTCCTCGACTGCCTCGAGCCGGTGACGATCCGGGCGGCGTACGTCGATCCGGCGTCGGACACCGCGACCGGCAGCATCACCGGCCAGATGGTGGCACCCTTCGCGGGCACCAGCGGGCTGCAGTTGATCCCGGGGTCGGTCGAGCTCGACCGGGTGTTCAGCGTCGGCGACTGCGTTGCCACGATCGCCGGCGGCAACGATCCGAGCGACGTCGAGGCGACGATCGACTTCTCGTGCGGGCCGCCGCGGCCGGGCAACGGGCCGGGGGCGCAAGGCGGCAACGTGGTCGCGTTCCTGTACCGGGCCGCCTTCCGGAACACGCAGCCGAGCTTCACGGCGGCGATGCACGGCACGACCAGCGACGGCCTCGACCTGCGGCCATTGCTCACGCAGAGCAGCGGCATCGGCGCGGTCTGTCAGGGCGGCGGCGGGACGCCCAGCGTCAGGGTCCTCAAGACGGCCGCCGGGACGGGCGTGCCGGGCTCGACGCTGCTCTACACCATCTCGGCGATCGATCAGAGCGGCCTGGGGCTGGGCGGCCTGCAGCTCACCGACGAGATCCCGCAGCACACGGTGTTCGACGCCGCGGCCTCGTCGCCGGGGTGGGTCTGCGCGGCGAGCTCGGCCGGTTCGCTCTGCCGGCTGCCAGCGGGCAACATCGTCCCAGACGGCTCGGTGACCCGCTACTTCGCGGTGGACATCGTGCCGGCGCTGCCCGCGGGGGTGTCGGTGGTGACCAATACGGCCTGCGCGCGGTCGGGCCCCTCGACGGTCGTCGGCTGCGGCAGCGTCGCGACGCCGACCGCCGGGACGGTGAGCCTGACCATGGCGAAGAGCCTCGCCAGCGGGACCGGGACGCCGGGCGGAACCGTCGTCTACGACCTCGCCGTCGTCAACAGCGGTAACCAGGACAGCGGGCCGGTGACCTTGAGCGAGACGGTGCCGGCCAACACCACCTGGGCGGGCGGTGGCGGCTGGTCGTGCTCCGGGACCGGGCCAGGCTCGACTTGCTCGCTGGGCGTCGGCAACGTGGCGGCCGGTGGCGGCTCGGCCAGCGCGCAGTTCGCGGTCGTGATCGCGAGCCCGCTGCCCGCCGGCGTCACCAGCGTCGCCAACACCGCCTGCGCCGGCGCGGCCGGCGCCGCCGCCGGTGGGCAGAGCTGCAGCACGACGACCATTCCGACGACGGGCAGGGCTCTGCTCGCCGTCCACAAGACGGTCGCGGGCAGCGGCGCGCCGGGCTCGAACCTGATCTATTCGATCGCGGTCCAGAACACCGGCAACCAAGATGCCGCGAACGTCACGGTGACCGAAGTGGTGCCGAGTCTGACGACCTTCGCGGCGGCGGGCAGCTCGGCGGCCTGGTCGTGTGCCGGAACGGCGCCGGGATCGAGCTGTACTGCGGCGATCGCTGCGTTGCCGGCCGGGGCATCGACGGTGCTGACGTACGTGGTCGCCATCGTGTCGCCCCTGCCGGCCAACGCGGTGAGCGTCGGCAATCTGGCGTGCGCGGCGGCGGCCGGCCTGACGAGCACGCCGACGACCGGCCAGCCGAGCCTCCACCTGGCGAAGAGCTACGCGGGCGGCCCGGTGCTGCCGAATGCGGTGCTGGCGTTCACGCTGACGGTGTCGAACACCGGCAACCAGGACGTCGGAGTGGCGCTGCTGACGGAGACGGTGCCGGCGCTGTCGAGCTTCGATGCCGGCGCCAGCGATGGGCGGTGGTCGTGCGCGGCGGCCGCGGCCGGGTCGAGCTGCACGCTCGAGCTGGTGCGCGTGCCGGCTGGCTCGAGCCAGAGCGTAACGTTTGCCGTGCAGGCGGCGGCGGTGCTGCCGGCGGCGGCGGTGATCGCCAACGCGGCTTGCGTCACCGGCGAGCCCCCGCTCCATGAGATGGGCGCCGCTGCCGGCCCCGGCGCTGGTGCCGGCAGCGCCGCGGACGCCGGGTCGCTGCCGGCAGGGCCGCGGACGGACCGGCGGGCGAGCCAGCAGCGGGCCTTCCTGCGCGCCCTGAGTCAGCTGCGGCGGGGAGCGCGGCCGGCGCTGGTCACGGCGCCGCAAGCTTGTGGCAGCGTCGAGACGCCGCCGGCGCTGGCGATCGACACGACGCTCGCGGCCGCGGTCGTCGGGCACGGCGGCCCGGCGGTGCCCGGGGACCGCATCCATTACACGCTGACGGTGCCGAACGCGACTGCGAGCACGCTGACGGCGCTCGCGACGGTGGCGGCTCTCGACGCCAACACCGCTCTCGTCGCCGGCTCGGTGACGACCACCCAGGGCGCGGTGACGGCGGGGAACGGCGCGAGCGACGCGACGGTGGCGGTGGCGCTCGGGGACCTCGCGGCGGGCGGGACCGCGACGGTCGCCTGGGACGTGACGGTCAACGCCAACCTGCCGGCGGGTGTGACGGCGGTCGCGGCGCAGGCCGAGACCACCGGCGGCAACATCCCGGCGGACGCGAGCGGACCGCCGCCCCCGCCCTCCACGCCCGGGCCGACGGAGACGCCGGTCAGCGCGGGCGGGTTGCCGCCTCCTCCTCCTCAGGCGATCCCGACACTCGATCCGTGGGGCCTGAGCGCGATGACCGTGGTCCTGGGGGGCCTGGCCGCGGCCGCGATGCGGCGCCGGTCGAGGGGCCGCCCATGGCGATGAGGATGGCAGAGCCGGAGGGCAGGCAGCGAGCCAGGGCGCGGGCGCGGGCAGCGGTCGATCGGTTGCACGCCGCCCAGCTCGCGGCCCTGGCGGCGCCGGCGGCGCCGGAAGAGCCGGGGGAGGAGGAGCGCCCGCCGGCCGGGCGCGACGCCTATGGCGCCCAGCGCCAGCTGCTCGCGCGCCTGGGCGAGATCGGATCGCTGCTGGCGCGGCTCGGGCGGATGACGCCGGCGGATGCGGAGGCGGTCGAGGTCCGCCGGCGGCTGGTGACACTGGCGGTTGGCTGCGCCATCACGCTTGCCGAGCTGGTGAGCCTGGCCTTCGAGCTGGAGGAACCGGATCCCGCCGGCGCCCATGACGGCGCCGGCGCTCCGGGTCGCGGGTCGGGCGCGTCAGCGCCGGGACCTTGATCTCCTCGATCTCCTCGAGTCCCTCGCCCGCGCGGCCCACCGCGCCGGCCGCGACCTCCGGGCCGCTAATGGCACGGTGCGGCCGGCGAGCGGAACGTCCCCAGGCCGGAATACCAGCCGTTGAAGCCCAGCGACGGTATCTCGTCGAAGAACCAGGAGAAGAAGGCGAGCTCTTGCGGATTGTAGGTCACGCCGTTGGGCATCGTGATCGGGAGGAAGAAGTGACCGCTGAGCGGGTCCCCGACTTCGAGGTTCCCCTGACATCCCGACACCTGACCGATATGGCCCCACGGCGGGGTCGCGTTGGTGCCCTGTGGATCGTCGTACCACTCGCCGATCTCATGGGACAGGACCGAGACGTCGGTGACGCTGTTGTACTTCTGATTCGTGTCGTACTCCGCCACGCCGTAGGTCTGGAGACCATGAAAGTTGAACCAGCTGTGATAGCCGAGGATGCAGCAGTTGCTCTGGCTGCTGTTGTAGAACTCGACATTCGAGAACAGGAAGAGCACCAAGGCGCTCGGGCTGCCCGCGCCAACCCCGTGGAGCAGTGGAAAGACCGTGTGCTGGACGAACGCGTCCCAGCTCTTCCAGTCCACCAGGCCGCGCTTGCCGCAGGGCGTCGCCTGGGTCGGGAAGCCATGAAAAGTGATGACGGCAGTCGGCCCCCAGCTGTGCGCGATGCTCACGCTGTAGTTGGGATTGCGGCCGCCCGGAGCACCGGTGAAGGCCCAGAACTCGACGCGCCGGAACTCCTCGACGTACTGCCGGATGCCGTCCCCGTAGTCCGCGCCCTGGAGGATCGGGGACTGCTCGACGAGGGTCGCCGGCGCCACGCCGCCCGCGCATGCGTCAGGGGCGGTCGCGTCCAAGGTGGTGCCGTCGTCGAAGAATGCCCTGACCGGGATGATCAAGACGGGAATCACGGCGTTCCTGGCGTTCCTCTGCGACGGATCGGTGCCCACCATGGTGAAGTTGTAGCGCTTCCTGCCGACGTTGACGAAGTTGGTGAACGTCGTGAAACTGAAGCGCAGGGCCGCCTTCTCGGTCTCCGGTCCAGGCAGCACGCCGTACATCGGCGCGGTCTCCTCGGGGACTTCGAAGGGATGCTCGGCGGAGAGCGTGAACTTCAACTCTTCCCTGGCGCTGACGCGGTCAGGCTCGGACGCGCTCGCGGCCTGCGCCCATGCACCGCAGGCGATACCGATCATTACCGCACACTTGACGGATCTGGTCATACGGCCTCCAAGAGGTTGCCGGGCTGAGCCAGGGACGTCCCGTGTGGCCACTGCCGGCACGACCTCCCAACTCTCGCCTGGGCGGAACTGATTTTTTTAGCTACAGAACCAGCATATGCGATGGCGCGAGCGCAGTCAAGAGCCGTTTGGATATCCATGGATCAGAATCCTTCTATAAGGTGCGGCGGCGTATGCGCCCTCTTGCCGCGTGAGGGAGAGCCCGGGTTGGCACATCCAGCTAAGACTGGCGGCGGGCCGGGCGCGCTGGCGAGGGGCCCTCTGGCGGGCGGTCGTCCTCATCATCCGGTCCTGCCGGTTTGGAACCTGGCTGCGCTTGCTTGGTCGGCTGGCGGCCGCCGGACGCCGTGGGGGCAGCCGTTGCGGCGGGTGGCGCCGGCCGATCCCCGCCTTCCCCGACGTCTCCTCCAACCCGCCAAGGGGGTCGACGCTCGAGCCGCTCCCAAAGCACCTGCTCGTACACGCCGGAGGTGAGTCGCTGGCACGCCCCGCGGCACTCCTTGATCGATTCGAAGCAGTCTGCCCACCAAGGGTACTGAGACAGATCACTGTTGGCGCCAGCAAGCTGAGGCCAGCGAGCGAAGTGGTCTAGCATCTGCTCGACGAATGAGCTCAGCGCTCGATTGCGGAACCCCGCCTTGTCACAATGGAAGTTGCAGAATGCAGCCCGCAGCAATGGGTGTTCGGAAAGACCTCGAAGAAAGGACTCGAGTCGTACTGCGAAGACCATGAACGCCGAAAAACCGCCCAGTGCCCTGCCAAGGTGATCGGACCCATTCTCCCCGTCACCTTCGGCAAGGCACTTCAGGAAGTGAGCCGGCCGCCTGGCGAGACTGAGCAGATCGTTGAGATCGTATCCTCCAATGACTCGTGCGGTGGGGTAGTCGAAGAGGAGGTCGAAGAAAAGGTCGACGTCGCGGTCACCCTCTATGGACAGCTGCAACTCCAGAGAGGCTGCGAACAGGTGCGCGCCGCGCTCCGGGGGCGGAGGCACCACACCGTTCCCACGCCCTTTCAGCCTGGCCATCAGAAACTCGGGAAGCAGGAGCGCGTGATCGCCGAAGTCTATCGCTAGTAAGCGTTCAAGTGCCACCCCTGTGGGCTCGGAGAAGGTCCGCGGCAGGGGATCCGGCAGGCATCCCGCGAGCGCTCCGAGCTCAACCAGGCTGTGTAGTACTGGAGAAGATCCCTGAGCGATTTCCGGGTCGGGGACAACTTTCTCCATCCACCGGAGGGCCCTGGCTCGTCTACCGACAAATCAATCGATCCGGCGAGCAGGCTGGCAGCGGTAGCGGCACGCGTACCCTCGAAATAGAGCACCCGCAGTTGTTCGAGATTCATCCAGGCTATCTGACCGGCGTCCATACCAGCACCTACACCCGATTCACCAGTTCCTTCAGAGGGTTCAGGTACCCGTCCTGGGGCTTACAAACGTCCAGATGTCCCCGACCGGGAAACCGGGTCAGCGGCGGATCGCTGCAGAATTGATTCTGGCTGACGATCCGGTCCTTCTGGCCGTGGATCACCAGCTCTGCCACGAGATGGCTGGTCGAGGTCCCCAGCGAGCGCGACCGCTCGAGCGCCTCGCTGGTGTGCTCCTGGAGCTGTACCAGAGTCTGCGATCCAGGTTCGAGATCCTTGAGGGACGGCCAGGAGAACTTGAGAATGGGCGCCATCACGGCAAGCCGCAGGAAGCCGAGCGCCGCCGAGGCGAGCTGAATGATGTCGCCGCCCATGTGAGCCGGCGCGAACAGCACCAATCTCACCCGGCCCAGAGGTTCGAGCAGTGTCTCGTCCCGGGCCAGATCGAGCAGTGCTCGCCGCACGACCACAGCGCCCAGGGAGTGAGCAGCAATGATCACGCGCTCGTACCTGGACGATCCCCGCTGCCCTGGGCTACCCGGCGTCAACGACTGGATCAAGGTGTCCATTGGCTGCGTGAGGAGCCCGCTCAGCCACTCGCGCAGTTCTGCCGCGCTCTGGACTGCCGGCTGCTTCAGGCTCTCGTAACCGTAGAAGAAGAGATCGTGTCCGCTGCACGACGCTTCAGCCGGAAGCAGCTCTGAGAACCGATCCCAGGTGCCGGTCGCATGTCCGCCGAAGCCATGAACGAACACGACAGCGCGTCCGGTGGGTTCAATCGCCAGGCGTGCGCTGCTTTTCTTCCCCACCCCCAGCGGGACGGGGAAGGAATGCGCTTGCTTCATCGACTCAGCTTAGCACGCGCTTTTGCAGCAGCGCCAGAAGGACCGGGGCGGCGGGACCGTGGCCCGCGCCTGGCCGGAGGAGCGATCAGTCGTCGGTGTCCACGCGCCACAATCCGCCGCTGCCCGGTATGGCGTAGATCCGGCGCGGGCGGGCGCGGTCCTGAGCCAGGCCGCTCACGTCGAGAAAATCCGCGCCGGGAAGGCCGGGGGCGAGCGGAGCCCAGGTGAAACCGCCGTCGAGGCTGCGCCAGACTGCGCTGGGGCGGGTGCCGGCATAGAGGACCTCCGGGCGTCGACGGTCGACGAGCAGCGCCGTGACGGCCTCGAACGGCAGCGCCGCGAGCGTCTCGAAGGTCCGCCCGTCGTCGCGCGTGCGGATGAGCGTGGCGCCGTTGGCGAGGTAGGCCACTCCCGGTCGCGTGGGGTCGAGCGCCAGGATGGAGGAGTCCCTCGCCCAGAGCTTCCAGGTCAGCCCGGAATCGGCGCTGCGGTAGACCTGCGGCCCATCCGCATCGCAGGGACCACCACCGCCGCCGGCACCGCCGCCGGCGCCCAGCGCGTAGAGGACGGATGGACGCAGCGGATCGGCCACCAGGACCTCGAAGCCGAAGATGCATCGCTCGTCGTGCGTCATGACCGCGAGCGAGGCCTGCCAGCTGCGCCCGTTGTCCCGGCTGCGAGACAACGTATTGCCGGTCGCGGCGACCAGCGTGTTCGGCGACGCGAACGCGAGCGCGACGGCTCCGCCCGCCGGCGGCGCTCCGATCGTCGTCCAAGTCTCGCCGCCGTCGCGGCTTTCGAGCAGGTGCCGCACCCTGCCCTCGGTGCCCGAGGCGACGGCGAGCACGCGCCCGGGGGTGAAGGGATCGAATTCCACGACGTCGAGCTGGCGCCGGGCGAGCGCCGAGATCCTGGTGAAGGTACGCCCGCCATCGCGCGTGAGGTGCAGGTCGTCGAAGATCTGGAACAGGAATCGCTGCGAGTCGAGCGGATCGAGACGAAGGTTGGTCGCGGCGTTCTGGTGCAGGCCGCGTTCCGCTGCCGCGGTCCAATGCAACCCAGCGTCTTCGCTCCACCAGAGGCCCTTGGTCGTCGCCGCGAGGAGCCTGCCCCGGCGATCGAGGAGGAGCGCGCGGGCGCCGTACCAGATCGTGCGGTCGAACGACAGCTCGGGCAGGCCGCGACCGAGGCGCTGGACGCTCGCTCCTCCGTCGCGGCTGGCGAAGAGGCCGTCCAGAGTTCCAAAGTACACCGTTGCGGAGCTGCCAGGGTCGACGAGCAGAGCTTCGACGGTTTCGAGGCCTGCGGGCGCGACGAGCGGTCCGTCCCAGGTGGAACCGGCATCGCGGGACCGGTACAAGGCGGACTGAAGGACCCCCGGACTGGGCAACGTCGTGCTGTACTCGTACAGCACGCGTGGCTCGCCGGGGGCGATCGCGAAAGCGCTCACGAAGCCGGGTGGATCGGGAATCCTGGCCCAGGTCGAGCCGCCGTCGGTGCTCTTGACCCGGGTGCGTTGCCCGGCAGCGTAGATCTGCCGGGCGTCCCTGGGATCGCTCAGCAGGGTGTGAAATTCGGCCTGCGAGGATTCGGACTCCACCTGTCGCCACGTGTCGCCGTGATCCACGCTGCGCCAGATCCCCTGGCTCGCGCCGAGGAGCAGCGCGTCGGCCAGGACGAGGACGGTGGAGTTACAACCCAACCCGCCGAATTCGCCGAAGTCGCTGGACTTCGCGAGCCTCACCCAGTGGCCGCCGTCGTCGTCGGTACGAAACACTCCCCCGGGTCCGTCGACGCCGCATCCCAGCTCGGCGGTGACCGCGAAGACCCGCTCGGAGGCCGTGGGATCGACGGCGAGCGCGATCACGCGCTCGCCCTCGAGCCCGCTGTCGGCGGATCGCCAGGACGCCCCGCGATCGTGGCTGCGGACGACGCGAGTCAAGGCCGACACGCGCCCGTCTTGCACCGGCGGCGGCACGGCGGCAAAGAGCGTTCGTTCGTCGCGGGGGTCGACCGCCAGCACGCTGATGCCGGCGCCGTCGGGACCGACGGGCACCCACACCGGCGGTGCCGCCGGGAGGCGGGAGGCGAGAAGCAGAGGGAATACGAGAACCGAATGGAGAACTCTGGTGAGCGTACCGCTCTGCCAAGCACTGACTGGGCGACGCCCGGTCTGCTCTTGTTGCCGGTAGGGACCGAGTGCTGCCCACCAGACCTCGCCGCGCTTCACCTACGGTCCTCTGTATCTACGGCGTCGCCCCATTGGGCAAGTCCCTGTTCAGAGAGAGCCAGATCCTCTTCCGGGCTGCCCTTGGCGAGGCGTTCGAGGTCCCACCGCTTGGGATCAGGGCGGCGTAGAACGATGACTCCCACCTTCTCCCCAGGCCGGAGCGGCAAGCGAGTCTTGGGCTTGAGCAGGCCATTCTCGTACAGAGCCTCGATGGGTCGCATAGGTTCCATGATAACAGGGGTGCTTGATAAAGATCAGGTCCCTGGGCGTTGGGATAGCAGCGCTCTGGTTCGAGGTTTGCGCGATGACGCGGCTCGTCCAGGTGGGATTGTGCTGCTGCGCGCCCCGTGAAGCCGCCGCCGTTCCCGTGTTAGGCTGGCGACCCGAAAATCATCTTGAGTTCCTCGTCAACCATCGCAGTTCCTCGCTTTTACGTGGACTCCTCAAGCTGCAAGAAGGGGGCGCAAGGTGCTGCCGGAGGGCCGCGGGAAGGACTGGTATCCGAAGCTGAGCTACGACACCTAGCTGCCGTCGCCGCGCCGGCTCACGGGATAGTGAGAAGATCCGCGTTTGGTCGGGGAGAGTGTGGCGCCGAAGAGGGGCGGTCCCGGGCGTTCCCCGATGAGCGTGCCACGAGAAGTAGCATACTGCCAAAGAGGAGCGTGTCTGCCACGTAGTTCAACCCCTCGGTCACTGCTGGTGGCTTCGAAGCAGTCAGCAGAATTGGCACGTAGAGCAATAAGGTCAACGAGACAAGAAACGCGCCAAGTACCGCGGCCGCAGTCCGAGCTTTGCGATCAATCAACATAAATACTCCGGTCGCGACTAGAACAGCGCCGGCAAGGTAACCCCATGCGTCGCGAATCGGCACCCAATCGGGTGTCAGTTTGGCCAGGGGAACGCCAGGCGCGAACCCTGGATGCAAGAAGTGTAGGCAGCCAAATAGAATTGCGACGCTGCCCATGACCACGCGTCCGAAGACGATCAGCGCACGCGCTCCGAAAGTTCCAGCGAGCGCAAACGCACCACCGGCAAAGGCCAGATCCCGAAGCGCTACAGCCCATAAGATACGTCCTCCACCACGATTCACGGCGTTGGGCAGATGGATCATTGCTACGAATAGGATGAACATCACACCGAGCAAAGTTGAAGCCAAGCGCACACACCTTGTTAGCACAAGGCTTACAGCCGCCGCGACTAGTGCGACCGCGACGAAATAGAGCCAGAACGAACGCAGCGGCATCCATTGCGGGACGGCGTTGACGATAGCGCGCGCCTCGGTGACATGTTCTACCCCAAACACACCCAAAGGGACGGCGGTCAACATCGGGCCCATCGCGATGAGCCGCTCAATGCCTTTGGCGGCACCAAGCTCCGCTCGCATGGTCCACAGACCAACGGCGAGCAGGACGAGTCCGGCAAAAAGCGGCCACGTCACGAATGGCGGCATGATCGCCATTATGCGCGGCGAGCAACGGCGGGCAAGAGCCACTTGCGGCCAGTTTGATAGAGCCACCTCTCCTCGCGCGGCGAGTCTGGAGGGGGGCGGGGTCACGGAGCGGTCCCTGGGGTCGCCACCCAGGAGCCCGACTCCCACGGCAGCTCGTCGAGCACGTGCAGGAAGACGTCGACCACCTGCGGGTCGAACTGGGCGCCGCGCTCGGCGAGCAGTATGTCGCGGGCAGCCGCCAGCGACCGGGCGCGGCGGTAGGGGCGATCGGTGGTGATGGCGTCGAAGCTATCGACCACCGCGATGACGCGCGAGCCGATGGGGATGACCTCGCCGCCGATGCCGCGCGGGTAGCCGGGGGACGGGACGTCGGTGCGGCCGTCCCAGCGCTCCTGGTGGTGGAGCACCAGCGGCGCCGCTTCGCGCAGCCCCTCGACGCGCTGCAGCAGTTGGGCGCCGATCTCGGGGTGGCGCTGCATGATCTCCCACTCCTCGTGGTCGAGCGGCCCGGGCTTGTTGAGGATCGATTCCGGGATGCCGATCTTGCCAATGTCGTGCAGTTCGCTGGCAATCCGCAACACCTCGAGCTCGTGCGCGGGGAGGCCGAGTCGGCGACCCACCTCGAGGGCGAAAGCGGTCACTCTTTTCAGGTGGCCGCTGGTGTAGAGATCCTTCGCTTCCATCGCGCCGGTGAGCGCCCGCACCACGCGCTCGAGATCCTGCTGCAACCGCCGGTGCAGATCGACGAGCCCCTCCAGCAACTCGCCTTCCCGCTCCGCACCGGCGCCGATGAGCGCCGCGGACACGGTCAGCGCGAGCATCAACGCGTAGATGACGAGCACCTCGTTCGCCGGCAACGGCGGCTCGTGTCTCGCCGCCGCGGCGCGAGTGACCAGCCCCGCCATCGCGACCATGCCGGAGACCAGCAAGGCTCCCGGAAGCCGCAGGCGCTGCGCCACCCACCAGACGAGCGCCAGGTAGAGGACGTTCCACCAGGACCCTCCCGGGCCCCAGCCGCCCGATAGCACGACCTTGGCGGCGGTGATGGCGAGGCAGGCGCCGGCAGCGACGAGCAGGACCCGGGCGGTGTTCTCTTCGTGGACGACCACCGCGACCGCCTCCGGCCGCTCGTCGCCACCTGCCGCGGCGTGCACCAGGGCGATGCGCCGTGGCCGCCGCCGCTTGGGCTCGCCAGCCACCTCGGCGAGGTAAGGGCGCAGCCAGCGCTCGCCGAGGATGATCAGCGGCGGCGCGAACACCAGCACCGAGACAATGGTGCTGCTCGACCAAACCGCCACGTCCGACCAGAAGTCCTTGACCTCGCTGCCGGTGGCGGTGATCAGCGCCGAGCAGATCACTCCCCCGAGTCCGCCCGCGAATGCGAACCAGATCGGGGTGCGCCGATCCGAGAAGCTGCGGCTGAGGCCGGGGACGTAGCGGAAGACCCCCCAGGCGAGCGTGCCTGCAGCGCCGTAGCCGAGGAGGTTGGCCCACGGGTAAATGCCTCCGAGACCCTCGAGGATCCAGAGGTAGAGGAGCTCCACCGGCAGGGCGACGGCGAGGCCCACCCATCCGAAGAGCGCCGAGGCGGTGACGAAGGTCACCGATGTGGTCCCAAGCAGCGAGAACACCGGCAACCCGGAGAGCCAGAGCCCCACCAGCTTGCCGATCGCCACCCAGACCAGGGCGACGAGCAGGCGTGCCACGGGGGGTCCGGCGGCGCCGCCACCCGGCTCTGGCGCGGCGTCCCGCGACGCCGAGGTCGCCGCCTGCGCGGCACGGCCGACGAGGGTCACGATGTCCCTATTTCAGCTCCGGTCTTCGCTCTTTGGCTCGCGCACCAGCAACCAGGGGTAGACCCAAACTCGTGCGACCAATCCCAAAGTAGGCTGGAGAGCGCGCGTGCGAAGGCAGTTGGCACTTTGAGTTCGGCAGCCTCCTCGTAACAGTAACAGATCTCCCGGCCAGGGAATGTTGTCTGCGGCTCGTCGACGCTTTGGCGAGCGCCACCCGTCCAAAGTCGACAGCGGCAAGCGCTCGGGGTGTGCCGGATTGCCTTCATGAGAGCCCGGTTAGCTCCGGCGGCCCTTCCCAGTCTGCATGTCGCTCTTGCGGATCAATCCCCGGATCAGGTCTGGGCGTAGATCGCGGACAATGAACACCGCCGTGGCGCCGATCATTGTCAGGGTCAGATTCAAGCTGCCCAGCATGTAGATCAAGATGCCGCACACGAACAGCACCATGCCGTTCAGCCGGTCGCGTTCTCTCAGTTCCTTGGCGCTCAGCATCGAGCCCAGATCCGCACGATACTGATGCAGCAATCCCGGTACCGCGGCAATCACCATGGTGAGCGCTGACCATGCCAGCGAGATATCGAGCAGCGAACGCCTACCATCCGCCGCGACCGCCACGATCCACCAGCCCAAGGCCGTTGTGAGTATGAGAGTGACGAGCACCGCGCCCCCGAGCAAGCCAAGCCAGGTGCGGAGCGCAACCGTCGAGCTCCGCCTCGCGCCAGACCGCTTTTGCTCCGACACGGCCACACCGATCGTCCCGATGCAGGCGAGACTGAAGGCGATATTGAACACGCTCAGCAGCAGGAACTGGCCAGCCGACTGCCCGAAAAACAGCACGCGGACGACCGGAACGAGGTGACGGATGACGACGCCCGCCGTCTGCACAGCGGTGAAATGCTGTGGCGGCGAAACTACGCCGTTCGCTTCGGGGTCTGCGCTCGAACTGGGCATGCTACGAATCCCCTTCGACCGGACCGGCAGTGCGAAGAAAAGTAATGATCATCAGCGCAGACCCCCCGCCTCTCAAGGGTGCGTCGGGCCTTCCTTTGGAGTCCAAACGTAGTCTCTCAACACGTACACTCCGGGCTCCAGCTGTGCATATTGGAGAAAGGCCTGGAACGTGAACAGCATCTCGCCGTGCAGCCGGTCGAAGCGGGCGATCTCCTCCGGCGTGAAATCAGCGCTGACGTCCGCGACGTACACCTTGCCGGAAACGCCTTCGTTGCCCGTCCGCTCCGGAAGCTTGACTCCCAGGGCGTCTGCCATGTCGAGCTCGTAGTAGGTCATGTCCCCGTAGGGCCTCTTGACGTTGAAACCGCGGTCCTTGAAGCGGGCACGAGCAAACAGCTTCAAGTGATCAGCGGTGACCTCGAACCGAAAGGTGGGCGTGGCGGGAATCTCGGGTGCCGCCTGGTAAGGATATTTGGAAGCCTCGTAGACCGCGACCCCCTCAATGTTGCCGCCGGCCGCAAGACGTTCCCGCATCCCGTTGATGATCGTGTACGAGCCGGTCTGCAGCTTGCCGGCGTCGACGAGGACCCACGCGGCCGTCAGCAGCCCCGCCGGTAACCTCCCGCCGGAGACCCAACCTCGGGTGAGATTTTGCAGCCACCCGCCGCGATGCCCGAGGATGTGGTTGACATCGCGCTGGATCTGCGTGCTGCCAAATGGCCTTTCGATGTCGATCACCGGACCGCCCGCCTCGACCATCGACCACACCACCCGCAGGTGTCGAAGCAGCCGCACATGATCGGAGGTCAGGGTGAATTCTTGCCCCTCCTGCACGCGCTCTCCTCCCTCGCGGCCGCAATGGGCCAGGTTCAGCAGGGTCACCAGACCGAGCAGCACGGTCAGACCTGTAGTTACCTGCCGCAAATGCACCATTGGGGATGTCCTCCACTTCTATTCTTGCGCATTTCGGCTGTGGCGGGTACCGGCCTCCTGGCAAAGAGCGGCGGGCCGCGGAGCACCAAGACGATCGCGACCGCAAAATCAGTGAAACCGCTCACACGGGATGGCTAGGGTGTTGGCGCGCGGGCGCCGACGCTCAGGGCGCCGCTGGTGGCGGTGACTTTGGCGGTGATCGCCTGCGGCGGATGGGCCGAGGCCAGGCCGAAGAAGAAGGTGGTATCGCCCTTGCCCGGAGCGCCGCCGGCGCAGACGCCGGGATTGAAGGTGAAGGTGATCGTTCTTCCAGACTGCACGGCGGTGACGGGAGCGATCGTGCCGAGACCGCCCTGCGTGGTCACGAACACCTGCTCCGGGTTCGGGCCGCCGCCGTAGTGGAGGGTGCTCACCACCGGGCCGAAATCGATCGCGAACGAGTCGATGCAAGGGATGTTCACGATGCCCACGGCTTGCGTCAGATCGATGCGGTACTCATACGCGGTGAGTCCCGACGCCGGCGCTCCCGGTGCGCCGTTGTAGGTGCGCGACTGCAGCACCGCCTGGCCGGAGATGCCGGGCAGCGGGATGGGTGCGACGGTATCGCTCACGGTCACTTTGCATGCAGGATTGAAGACGCAGTTGATCGGCGGCGCGGCGACGTGGGCGATGGTGAGGGGAATGGGAGCAGGGCATGCGGCGACGGCTACGGCCACGGCGGCGAGGGCCGCGCAGCGCACGGCCCTGGATCTGCGCTCTCCGGCGCGGCGCGACGATTTGGTCTTCACCGGTCTGCCTCCCTCTTTGGTCCTGCCGTGGTCCCGCTGTAGACCTGCGTTCACCTGCCGACTCCGAGTCTCCTCGACCCTGACAGGCGCCGCGCCGCGTCAGATCGTTACGCGGGTGATGCCGGCGCTGAAGGATACCGCCTCGGGCTGACCGGCAAGCCGCTGCCCGCCGCCGTCGCGCGCTCAGCGGGTGTCGAGGGCTTCGACTTGATCGCCGAGGCCGAGCAGCTCCCAGCGCTGCAGGGCCAGCGGGACGTTGCCGTTCCGCCAGACGAAATCGTGGAAGGTGCGCAGGTCGAAGGCCTTGCCCTGCCGCAGGCGGGCCTCGGCGAGGAGCTGGACGATCTGCAGCTTGCCGATCTGGTAGCCGATCGCGAAGCCGGGCGCGGCGGCGAACGCGGCAGCCTCGGAGCGGGCGGTGGCGGCGTCCATCGGCACGGCGGTGCGCAGGTAATCGGCCGCCTGGTCGATCGAGAAGGTGCCGAGCGCGAGCCGCACGTCCACCTCGACCCGCAGGGCGCGCAGGCGCGCATAGTTCCAGATCATCTCGCGGGTCCGCGGGCTGTCGTCGAAGAGTCCCATCTCGAGCATCATCTCTTCGCAGTAGAAGCCGAGCCCTTCGTTGGCGCTCGAGTCGTACCAGTGACGCCGGATCTCGTCCGGGTGGCGCCGGGAGAGCGCGAGCTGGAAGCCATGGCCAGGGACCCCCTCGTGGACCATGTCGGCGCGCGGGTCGCGCGCCATGGAGAGGGCGAAGTAGCCGAGAGCGGGCGACGGCGGCGGGACGTAGCGCGTCGCCGGCCGGCCCGGGGACTCGCCGCTGCCGCCTTCCAGGGGAAAGTCGGTGCCTTCGCCGAAGGCGGCGAGGGGCGCCAGATAGCCGGGGAGCGGCAGGTAGAGGTAGTGGGGCATCCAGCCGGGCACGGTGAGGATGCCCCGGCCCTCGAGGAAGCGGCGAATGGCAAGCTCGTCGCGGCCTGCCCGGGCGATCTGGGCGGCCTGGCTCGCGAACAGCGGCAGCTCGGGCAGGCCGCGGTTGCGCCGGCTCTCGAGCGCCTCGGCGGCGACCGACCTGGCCCACTCCTGCCGCCCCATGGCGAGGATCTGCTCCGGCGTGAAAGGCAGCAGGGCGACCTGGCGCAGGAAGACGACGTAGGCGTCGCGGCCGGTCGCCACCGCGGCCGGCATGGCTGCGACCCGCGACTGCAGCCAGGCGCGATAGGACTCGAGCGCCGCCGTGGCGCGCGCCGTTTCCTGGTCGAGCCGCGGCCGGCTCTCCGTGGCCAGCAGCGGGCGCAGCGCGGCCATGGCCTGCCGCAGGCGCGGTCCGATGTCTTCGAGATCGGCCAGGGCGAGCCGTGCGAAGGGCTCGACGCCCTGGTCGAGGTTGGCGCGTCCGTCGGCGAGCGTGCGCGGGAACGACGCCAGCCGCTCCACCACCTGCCGGCCGCGCGGCGGCGTGAAGGGCGGCGGCGGCAGCAACGCGTCGACCAGGGCGCCCAGGGTCTGCGCCAGGTAGAAGCCAGGGTCGCGGCGCCAGAGCCGGACGCCGTCGAGCTCCCAGCGCACCCGCGCCAGGGCCGAGCCGAGCAGGCGATGATCGACCTGTTCCGGGACCGGCCGGCCGCGACCCGCGAGCGCGCGCCAGCGCGACTCGAACCGCGCCAGCTCGCGCCGGCGCGCGGCCACCGCCGCCGCCGACCAATCGGGCGTCCAGCCGGGCGGCCGCAGAACCCGCGGGATGTCGTCGCTGCTGACGGGTTGCCCGGCCGCCCGCCAGGCCCAGAAGTCGCGGGCGAGGCGCTGGAGGCCGGCCTCGGCTCCGACCGGCGGCGAGTGCCGCGACCAGTGCTGCGCCGAGCGACCGCTGAGGCCGCGGCCACCTGTCGCCGGTCGCGGCAGTCCCGGCTGGTCGTCGCCCACTGCAACGGCGGCAGGGCCGGGTAGGAGGGCGAGCAGGCAGCCGAGCAGGCAGCCGGCGAGACGGGCGGGGAGTCGCATTCGCGTCCGACATCATAGCGGGCCGTCTCTCCCTTTCGCGCGGCGGGCACCCTTGCTTGCAGGACGTTGCCACCGCAGCCGCCGCCAGGGAGCGAGCCCGAGGCAGCCCCGGCGCCGGCTGACGCCCACCTGAAACGGCGGGTGCCGATCCCGCCCACTCGACCGGAGGTTGCCCATGCTTCAGGCCCTGCGTACCCACCGCCGACTGCTGCTTGCCCTGGTGCTTGCGGCGAGCGTTGCCGTGTTGCTGCTTGGCGTCTTCCGCGGCGCGCCGGCGGCCGCCACCACGAAGACGGGACACGACTTCACCTACTACAACAACGCCAACCACACGACGGTCGTCGGCTATCGCTACTACTGTCCCAACTACTCCGGAGGGTGGGGATCGATCTCGCCCTATTACGTGATCAACAACTTCCCCTGCCACTGATCCGGCGGCCGCGGCCGCGGACGGCGCCCTCTAGTCCGGGACGGGTCATCGCGACAGCGAAGATGCCGTCGCTCCAGGCCGCCAGGCGGACGAGGTTCTGGCCGGCGATGCGGTTGTACGTCGTGGTCGCGGCGACAGCCTTTCAGCCTCGGTGTATGCTCTGGCCAAAATGGCAGTGCCGGATGATAGGGCGATGGTCCTGGCGGCTGGCGATCGGCTGGGCCCGTACGAGATCCTCGCGCCGCTGGGCGCCGGCGGGTTCGACGAGCTCGCGCGGCGCGTGCCCGCGGGAGCGCACTGAGATTGACCGCGCCAGTGATCCGGCCGGCTGCCGCCGCGGACGCGCAGCGCATCGCGGACATCTACAACCAGGGAATCGCCGAGGGCGGCGCCACCTTCGAGACGGCGCCGCGCACGGCGGCCGGCATGGCCCGGCAACTGGGACACGCGGCGGCAGGGCGGGCGGAGCGCTCGGAGCCGGCGGAGAGGCCGGCGTCGCCAGCGCTGCCGGAGCCGACGGGACTGCCGGAAGATGGTGAGCGCCATCCGATGCTGGTCGTCGAGCACGCGGGCGTCGTGGCGGGATGGGCGGCGATCTCGACCTATCGCCCGCGCCGCTGCTATGCCGGCATCGGCGAGTTCTCGATCTATCTCGCCCGCGCCGCGCGCGGCCGCGGCCTGGGGCGCCTGCTGCTCGAGGCGCTGATCCGCGAGGCGGCCCGGCTCGGCTACTGGAAGCTGGTGTCGCGGATCTTCCCGTTCAACACCGCCAGCCTGGCGCTCTGCCGTTCCTGCGGCTTTCGGGTGGTGGGCACGTACGAGAAACACGGGCAGCTCGACGGCAGGTGGCTGGACGTGGTCATCGTCGAGCGGCTGATCCCCGAGAACCAGCGCGAGGCGCCCGCGGCGGCGGCGGCGCCAGCGGTGGTCGGCGGCGAGGGACCCCTTAGGCTGTGTCAAGAAACAAACTTTACATATTGCGTGGTCGAATGACGTAGTTCCATTCGCCGTGGAATGAGTGACGCGCCAGGTTAACTGTGGCGATCTCCTCG